>ERZ832317.6288-NODE-6288-length-10032-cov-3.231933_pt1 | contig 10032 bp, 12 predicted proteins | sample MGYA00519695_ERZ832317 | MGnify/ENA primary metagenome ERZ832317 (study PRJEB31850, sample SAMEA3708726) | human gut metagenome | biome: human gut; feature: human-associated habitat; material: faeces | place: China | collected 2014 ... | reverse complement strand
TACACCTGTAGTGTCAAAAGTGATGGCATCTTCCGCTGGTTTAAGAGGTGACACCTTACGATGACTATCTTTATAGTCACGTTCAGCAATTTCTTTTTTTAAAGTCTGATGTTTATTTTTAGATTCTATACATTGATTTTTAAAGTGTTTATTTTTTATTACATCTAAAACTTCATCTAAAGAAGAAATAGCCATCTTTAATCCAGAATCACATTCTCTTAATAATAAAATAGTATCATTTTCATTCATAACATTTTCCTTTCTAAAAAAGGTTACCCATTTTTAGAAAAAAAATTCTAGGCTTTCACCTAGAATTCAATATTATTTTAAAGGTTTCTTTAATAAGGCTAAACCAAACATTCCTACAATAGAACCAACAACACATGCTGGTAAAATATGTAATGGATCTGATGCTGCAAAAGGAATAGATCCTTCTGTAATAAATGATAATTCCATAATAATATTGGTAAGTGTTGTTTGTTGTTCTTTTTCAGTAAAACGATTTTTAAAGAAGAATGTTGCTAGTGCAATAGCAAGTGGTGGAACCATCCCACCAATCATAACGGCTGCCATAATATCATAATTACCTGAAGCAATTGATGCTGTACCAAAAACATAAGCTGCTTTATTGATTGGACCACCCATATCAACAGTTATCATACCGCCAAGTAACATTCCTAAAATAATTTTACTTGAACCACCCATTGAATTAAGTGCATTTGTAAGCGCAGTATTAATAGCAGCAACAGGTGGATTAATAATAATCCAAAGAATGGGTATAAAAGAACAGGTTTTAATCCTTCAAATGTATCTGGTAAATAATCAAATAATTTACGTAAACCTTTCATTAAATATCCAGCAGCAAAACCAGCTACTAAAGCTCCTAAAAATCCTGAATTTCCTTGACTAGCTAATGCTCCACCAACAAAGCCAACAGCTACACCTGGATGATCTGAAATTGACATAGAAATATATCCAGCAAGGATTGGTAACATAAATCCAAAGGCTGTATCTCCTGTTGTTTTAAAGAAAGCAGCTAATGGTGTATTTTTACCAAAGTTACTTGGATCAATTGTATAATCATCAAATAAGAAAGCTAAGGCAATTAAAATACCTCCACCAATAACAAATGGTAACATATGACTGACACCATTCATTAAATGTTTATAGATTTGACGACCAACACTTTCATCACTTTCACTTTCAACTGTTGTTGATGCATGATCTGTATGATAGATTGGGGCATTTCCACTTAAAGCTTCATTAATTAACTCTTCTGCTTTATTGATACCATCTGCAACTTTTACTTGAATCACTGGCTTTCCATCAAAACGTGCCATTTCGACATTTTTATCAGCAGCTACAATAATAGCTTCACATTCTTCAATTTCTTTAGCAGTTGGAGCATTTTTAGTTCCACTACTACCATCAGTTTCGACTTTGATTGTAATGTCCATTTGTTTCGCTTTTTCTTCCAAAGCTTCAGCCGCCATATAAGTATGCGCAATACCTGTTGGACAAGCAGTTACTGCAAGCAAACGATAAGTTCCTGTAAATTCTTTTTGCGCTTCTTCTTTTTCTTCTTCTTTAGCTTTTTGTGTAGCTTCTTTTTGATTGATCAAATCCATAAATTCTTCTACACTTTGTGCATTAATTAAAGAATCTTTAAAGTCTGTATCCATTAACATTTGTGATAACATCGCAAGAATTTGCAAGTGTTCGTTTCCACCTGTTTTAGGGACCGCAATCATAAAGAACAGTTTTGCTGGTTGATTATCTAATGATTGATAATCAACACCATCTTTAACAACCATTGCCGCAAGTCCTGGAGCGTTTACAGCTTCACTTTGAGCATGAGGAATCGCAATTCCTTCTCCAATTCCTGTTGTACTTAATTCTTCACGTGCATAAATTCCTTGTTTATAAACATCTTGATCATTTAAATTACCTTGTTTTGCCATTAATGAAACTAATGTATTAATAGCTTCATCTTTATCTAAACATGTAGCGTTAACATCAATCGAAACATCTTTTTATAAATCTAAGATTTTCATTTATAGTTCTTTCACTTTTAATTGTTTATAGACTTCTTGAATCATTGAAGCTTCAGCAAGATCTTCACTAAAAGCAGTTGCTCCTCCACAAGCACTTCCAAGTTTTAAAGCTTCATCATATTTCTTTTCTTTTAAATATCCAGCAATAAATCCAGCAACCATGCTATCTCCACTACCAACACTATTTAATAATTTTCCTTTAGCACCTGCACAATAATAAACATGATCGTCCTCACTTACTAAAATAGCACCATCTTTTCCAAGAGATACAAGAACATTAATTGCTCCTTGTTCTTGTAATTTTCTTGCATAGAAAATTAAATCTTCTTGATTTTCTATTTTTACATTAAATAATTCTTCTAATTCACGATGATTAGGTTTTATTAAGAAAGGATGATAAGGTAATACTTTCTTTAATAAATCATTCGTTGCATCAACAATAATTTTAATTCCTTGTTGATCTAATTTTTTCATGATTTGTTCATAAATATCACTAGGTAAAGAAGATGGTATACTTCCTGCAAGAGCTAAAATATCATTTTCTTGTAAATGATCTAATTTTTCAAATAACTCATTTAATTTTTCTTGAGGAATATCTGGACCACTTCCATTAATTTCAGTTTCTTTAGCCCCTTTCATTTTAACGTTAATTCTTGAAAGACCATTTTCTAACTGACATAAATCGCAGTCAAATCCTCTTTCTTTTAATTCTCTAACAATTTCTTCACCTGTAAATCCTGCAACAAACCCTAAAGCTGTTGTTTCAAGATTCAAACGACTTAAAATTGTTGAAACATTAAATCCTTTTCCTCCAGGATAAATTTCTTCTTGCTTTGAACGGTTTGTTTCCCCTTCTTCAAAACAATCAACATGCATAATATAATCCAAAGATGGATTAAAAGTAATTGTATAAATCATTAATCTCTAACCTCCACAACTGTCGCTTGTTCTTTAATTTCTTTTTCACAATGATCTGTAATAATCGCCGCATCATTTATTTGACCAAAGGTCACATGATATACCTTATTAAATTTACTATGATCCGATAAAACATAACTCATTTGACAACGTTCCATAGCCAATTCCTTAATAGCAGCTTCTTCACTATCTGGTGTCGTAAAACCATTCATTAAATCAATTCCATTTGTTCCAAAGAAACCTTTAGAAAAATGATAACGACTTAATGACTTCATCGTATTAGCACCCACACATGCCCCTGTAATATTTCTCACTTCTCCACCAAGACATACTACATGAAATCCTTTAATGGTCAATTGTTGAGCTTGCATTAAACCATTAGTAATATAGTGTGCTTCCTTTTGATCTAAATATTCAATCAACTCTAAAGTTGATGAACCTGCATCTAAATAAACCACATCATTGGCTTCAATCATTCCTGCTGCATACTTTGCAATTTTTTTCTTTTCATCAGCATTTAATAACTGTCTTTTTCCTAATGGATCTTCAATCGTTTGTGTTACCTTAGGAATAAGGGTTGCACCCCCATGAACTCTTTTTAAGAATCCTTGATGATCAAGTTCTACTAAATCTCTTCGTATACTTGATTCACTCGCTCCTGTAAGTTCAACAAGGGAAGCTACAGTCACATTTCCTTTTTTATCTAATTCATTTAAAATAATTTGATGGCGCTGATTATCCATACTGATCACCTCTTACGCGTTCATTATATGACCGTTCAATCATAAAATCAATTATATTTTGACTGTTTAATCATAAAAATGAATGTAAAATAAAAAAAAGAGCACTATTTTGAATGAATGCTCTTTGATCTATGAATGAATGATTAAATTATATAATCAATTGCGGCAACAGTTTCCATTTCTGGACCATCTGTAAGTAACTTTTGATGTTCTTTAGATTTTGGATAATTATTCAAATCATCCTCATTTTTAAATTCAATAATTTGAATAATATCCCCAAAATGAGGGCCTATCGCTGGTTGTTTACTGATATTGCACCCAACTTCACTGTTTACAATAAGTGAACAATCATTTCCTACTTCTTCTAATAAAGTAATAAAATGATCTATTCCCATTTTATCTTTTAAAGTAAATACTGACACATGTTTAATCATCTTTTTCTCCCTTCTATGCAATATGCATTCCACCATCTATAAATATTTTTTGTCCTGTTGTATGACTTGCTTGGTCACTACTTAGCCATAAGACAGCGTTCACGACTTCTTGAGTCGTCGCTAGTTTTTTCATAGGAATCACATGTTCTTTCAACATTGCTTCTTCATGAGGATTAGTTGAAAGTGAATTTTTGGTAAGTTCTGTTCCCATGGTTGGACCTGGACAAATGGCATTGACACGAATACCAAATGCCGCATTTTCTAAAGCCGCCATTTCTGTTAAAGCAATAACTGCTGCTTTAGCTGGACCATAAGCAGCAAATCCAGGTGCCATTTTATATCCACCAATAGAAGCCGTATTAACAATTGCGCCAAAACCTTGTTTTTGCATTTGTAATAATTCATATTTTAAACAAAGAAAAACACCTTTCATATCAACATCTACAACTAAATCCCATGTTTTTTCAGAAATTTCTGTCAATGATTCATAAGGCATACGTACACCATCTGGTCCAATACCCGCATTATTAAATGCACAATCAAGACGTCCATATTTTAAAACAACTTCTTCAATAGCTTTTTTTACATCTTCTTCTTTAGAAACATCACAGTGAATATAAGATGCATCATTTCCTATTTCTTTTATTGCTTGCTTACACACTTCCTCTTTATCTACAGTAAAAGCAACAACATGGGCTCCTTTTCTTGAAAACTCAATAGCTGTTTGCTTTCCAATACCACTTGTTCCTCCGGTAATTACAACCACTTTATCTTTAAAATTCATTTTTCTTTCCTCCTTTAAAAGCAAAATATTGACTTAAAATAACAATATTTATATTAAACATTAAAAAAATCAAAACAAACAATGCACCTCTATTTGTCCCATCATATAAATTTATTCCTTGTTGTACAAACGCTAAAATAGCAGCTGTAATGGATGTTCCTATTCCCCCTGAAAGTTGCATTAATGTTTGTAATACTGCATTTCCATCTGCTTGTAAATTTATAGGTAAATAAGACATCGCACATGTCATCGTATTACCTACAATCAACCCAATTCCTAAACTATAGATAAAATAAAGCATCATACATAATTGATAAGTAAGATTTTTAAAAAAGAATAAGAAACAAAATGTAGCAATGAAGCTACAGCATAACCCTAAAACAATTGGCTTTTTAGCACCAAGTCGATCAAGTATCAATCCACCTATTGGCGCAAACACAGCACCAACAATGGCTCCTGGAAGTAAAACGACCCCTGCATCTGTTGCTGATTGTTTTAAAACAATTTGAACAAATGTCGGTAACAATAAACCATATCCAAGTGTTGTCATTTGTAGAAACATAATAGCTAAAGTATGAAACGTAAAACCTTTATGATTAAATATTTCTATACGAATTAAGGAATTTTTAATATGCAGTTGTCTTTTAGTAAAATAATATAAACTGATTATTCCAATAATAAAGCAACCCAAAACAAATACTAAATCATCAACTATCTGATTTAAATTAGAAAACCCCATAATTAAAGAAACAAAAGCTAACGCTACCGCTATAAAACTTAAAAGATCAAATTTTTCATGTTTATTAATTATTTGTTCACTCATACAAAAATAACCTATAAAACTTGCCAGAACAATAACTGGTAAAACGCAAATAAAAATATAGCGCCAAGTAAAATATTGTGTCATAATTCCCCCAAAAGTTGGTCCAATAGCGGGTGCTGCAGCCGTCACAAAAGAACCACATCCCATCATTAAACCAAGAAGTCTTTCCGGTGATTCTTCTAAAATGATGTTATACATCATAGGAAGTGCAATTCCTACCCCCGCTCCTTGTATAAATCTTCCTATAAGCAATAAAGTAAACTGTTGTGCAAAGACATCAACAATCAATCCTATTGAAAATAAGAACCCTGCTATCAAAAATAATTTTTTTGTCTGAAATCTTCTTTTTAAATAAGATGAAATAGGAATCATAATACCCATCATCAATAAATTTCCTGTTGTCATCCATTGAACAAGTGATGTTGAAATATGAAACTCATTCATCAATGTAGGAAAAGTAATATTTGTCGCTGTTTCAATCAAAACACCACAAAAAGAAAACAAACCTGCGGCTAAAATAGCTAATAATTGTTTCATTGTTAATTTTTCTTCCATAGTCCCCTCCTATTCATTAATTTACTCATAAATAAATAAATTTCTTTTCTTTTTATATTTCATAAACTTTCTTGACAGGACAAAAAAAATGTGCCTAAGCACATTCATGGTAACGAGACATCATCATATCTATCAAACAATGAAACATGATTCTTCTCTCTTTCATTTCTAAATGATCAATAGGTAAAAGTAATGTTTCATGAAAATAGTTTAACATCTTTTGATCAATCATCTGTGTTGAAATCAAAAGTTTACGCCCTTGACTTCTTAAAAGCTTTCTTAAATAACGTGAAGATTGTTTACTTAAAGCATCCTCTTCAATTCCTATAACAAGTAATAAGTCATCTTCTTTTAGTTCAATTGTTGATTCATTTTCATCTAAAACCAACATATCTTTTTGAAAAAGATCACCTTCATATTGAAGATACTTACAAAGCAAATGAGAATAAGCAACTCCGTAAAGATAAACATGTTTAGCTTTTTCTATTGCTTTAATAAAATCATCTATTTGATTTTGGTTAATTTCTAATAGATTATTTTCTATCCATTCAAATGAATTATGTAATTGTTTTTTTGTAAGCTGATGTTGGCTATTATTTACTTGATTTCTAATTTCTAATTCTAATAAGCAATCATCTTTAAAGGCAATATAGTTATCATAACCAATTTTTTTATAAATTTAGAGATTTTTGCTTTAGAAACATAGGTTTGTTTTGCAAGTTCTTCAATAGCCATTGAAGATACTGCTTTTAAGTTTAATTTAATATATTTACATATAGTGTAATCTAAATCATTTTGTTGACTATTATTTAATAATGTATTTATTTTATTTGTTATCATAATATCACCAGATAAAGTATAACATAAAAACCGCCTAAGCGGTTTTTTGTATGAGTTATAGAGAGTTTTTATATTTAAAGGAAAACTGATCAACAATTTTATTTATGTTTTTCTTACCACTGTAAATAGCCTTTCCAACAAGGATAATCGCTAATATAGATATTATTATTAATATGATTGCAAAGATTTTTACAAATAGGATATTTGAAAAATAATACATCAATAAGACTCCCAGAGAGGAAAGGAAGAACAAATTGCGTAACCATTTTATAAGATTATGAATCATTTTCTTTTGATAGTTAATTTCATCTATATATCCTTGTTTTTCTTGACTATTCATCTTTTTTCTCCTTTTAATAAGATAATCCTGGATTGAAGAATCCAACAAACACACCAATAAAGGCAACAACAACTAATAATAACATTACTTTAATTGGTGACATTTTCTTTTTAGATAATAAATACCAACATCCAACAACAAAGACAGCTGTTAATAATCCTGGATAAACACCATCTAATGTTTTTTGTAAATCTAAGAATGGTTTTTTAGCTCCAGCTGCTGTCATCGTAAATGAAGTTGTTACTGAAATCCATGTTGCTGATACAGCACCGATAACAATACCACCTAACATTGTGACTGATTCTCTTAAAGCTTCCCCTTGAGGACCAACTAAGAAATCAACCGCTTTACCACCTAATTCATATCCTTTGAAATATAAGAATTTCATTCCAAAGTAAGCAAATAAGTTCCATACAATGATGTACATGATAGCTCCAAGAGGTGAACCTCCTGTAGACATACCTAAAGCAATACCAAGTAAAATAGGAATAACTGTTCCTACAACTAGGGAATCCCCAATACCGGCGATTGGTCCCATTAAACCAGCTCTTAAACCGTTGATTGTTTCATCATCAACATCTTCTGTTCCGTTGGCACGTGCTTCTTCTAACCCAGCTGTCATCCCAACAATAACAGTACCAAGTTGAGGTTCTGTATTAAAGAAAGCAGTGTATGTTTTCATTGATCTTGCTTGATCTTCTTTTTTATCATAAAGTTCTTCTACTACTGGTAACATAGAGCATAGATAACCAAAAGTTTGCATATGTTCTTGAGAGAAGCATGTTAAGTTTCCATAATACCAATTGTGGAAGGATTTAGTTAATGTTTTTTTAGATAGTTTCTTTTCCATCTTAAATATCCTCCTCATCTTCATCATCAAAGTCTCCTGCAGGTGCAGCTACTCTTTGATTTTGTAACATTTTTAATTTGTAGTTAATTAAAGCAAACATACCAGCAATCACTGTTGCTGCAACTAAATTGATTCCCATTGAAGCAGCAAGAGTAAATCCAAAGAAAAATGGAATGAAATCGACTGCTTTTGTAACAATTTGTTTTAATAAGATTGCAATTCCGACACATGGTAATAATGATCCAACTGTAAATAAAGTTTTCATAGCTAATCCATCCATAGGTAATGTTGTTTTAATAAGTTCAACAACATCTGCTCCTAATTTACACATAATTAAGGCTGGAATAAATGAACATAAAATATGTGAAATCCAAGGTAATACCATATCTACAAGATATAATTTATGATAATCCCCTTTTTCAACAGCTTTCCATCCAACATGTTGCCATGCTAAGTTGATTGTTGCTGTTCCGTAGAATAATACTGTACCTAAAGTACCAACCATTGTTCCAAATGAAGTTGCAAGAGCTGCTCCTTCTTTTGTGGCAGCTGATAAACCATAACTATTTAACGCTACCATTGCAAGTGGAATCCCAATGTAACTTACAGCACGAACGTCTGCTGAAACGGTTCCACCTGGAGTAACTAATGCAATGTAGACAACTTGCATTGCTGCCCCTACTAAAATACCTGTTTTGATATCTCCTAAGATAATCCCACAAACAAGTCCCCCAATTAAAGGACGACCTAATGTGTAGTTACCAAAGGAAGTACCACCTAATCCTGGCATACTTGATAAACAAGCAAATAAACCAAGTAATGCCGCTTGTAACCAACTAATTGTCATAATTTTTCTTCCCCTTTTTATTTATTTATTAAAAACCAAATTTATCTTTAAAATCATCCCATGTTCCAATTGAAACATCTGGTAATAAAGCAAATTTGATTGTATAACCTGCTTTAGCCAAAGCTTCAAAAGCTTCTGCTTCTTCTTGTGTAATCGATTGATTGTTTCCTAGTTTTGTTGCCCCTTCACGATCATTACAAGGTCCTACAATAACAGTTTTAACACCAGGATCAAATCCCTGATCTGCTAAAATCGTACACATATCAATTGGATTTTTAGCAATCAAGAAATATTTTGTGTCACTATCTAAAACTTTTTGTGATTTTTTTGCGAAATCTGCTAATGTCCAAACAAATGTTTTCTTTGTGCTGGCACTCTTGTATGCCATCTTAAGTGCATCTGTTGTTGCTGCTTTGTCGTTCACTGCGATCAGCCCATCGCATGGATACTCTAGTGACCAACGTGTTACTGTTTGACCATGGATCATACGGTCATCAATTCTTAAAAATGAAACTGACATATTTTTTTCCTCCTTAAAATTTAAATATCGTCTTCTTCATCATCGTTTGCTGGTGTCATAACAAATTCTTTAACTGCATCTTTTGCCTCATTGATCAAGCTGTCTTTTAGCATGTCTGTGTCTACGCCGTCTTTCATTAATGTTGCTGTCAATGCCATTGCCAGGTTCATTCCACCAAAGATCACTGTCTGACCGATCAGTCCTTTGTTTGATACCTGTTCAATTGCATTTGTAAGAGGTGATCCACCCACAATGTCACCAAGAAGAATGATCTCATCGTCTTCTGTGATCTTGCTGATCGCATTGCTAAATTTCTCTGCAAAT
>ERZ832317.6287-NODE-6287-length-10033-cov-3.147224_pt1 | contig 10033 bp, 9 predicted proteins | sample MGYA00519695_ERZ832317 | MGnify/ENA primary metagenome ERZ832317 (study PRJEB31850, sample SAMEA3708726) | human gut metagenome | biome: human gut; feature: human-associated habitat; material: faeces | place: China | collected 2014 ... | reverse complement strand
GCGGAATGATTATTACTCGTTCGGTGCGCGGCATTCAAGAGGTGATTACCCGCAACAAGCAAATAATCGGTACAAGTATAACGGGAAGGAGGAACAGGTGACGGGAGGTTTGGAGTATCTGGATTACGGCGCGAGAATGTATGATCGTGGTTTGGGGAAGTGGTTCGGGACTGATCCGCATACAGAGAGTTACTATGCCTTGTCTCCATACACTTATGTTGGTAATAATCCTATTAAATGTATTGATCCTGATGGCAGAATTATACGTTTGGCCAATAATTATGTAGGTGGAATGGAAAATATAGCTAAAATAGTAGCTACAAGTTTAGGTCGTCAGGTGATGAGCCATTTGATAGGCCAGAGAGAAACATATACATTAAACTCTACATTTTGGAGTTCAAGTAGTTCTTATAATCCCCAAAATAGAGATGTAAATTATGTTGGAAATCCTTGGTATCCTGAAATTCCTTATGATGGTGGAGCTTTAAACTCGATGATAGCAATGGGACACGAATCTTTTCATGCATTTGACCATAGTAATAACGTGTTCAATTCTACTAATGCGGGATACTATAAAGATATTGTAGAACCTCGTGCTGTAAGCTTTGCCAATTATTTACGAAGTGCGTATTCATTATTGCCATTGAGAGAACAATATGGCAACATAAAAGCAAATTTTCACCAATTTGCGGGAAATGAAAAAATATCGAATTTTACGACACTTGGCAGTAATTCAGATAAAACAAGTTATGGATTTAGTTACACGAAAACTACAGTAATTGTAGAAAGTTATAAGAAAGGTTTTTTGGGTATAAAAGTACCTGATAAAACAAGAACGGTAAATACAACTCACTATATGACTATTTCTAGAAATAGAAATAATGATGTCTCTTTTCAGTTATATAATAATGAAGACGAATATAAAAACGCAACATCTAATTGGTAGATTATGAAAAGTCATAAAATAAATAAAATACTCGGCTTGGTAGCGATTGGGATAAATGTATTATTTGTTTTCAAATCCCTTTATTTGCTCTATGTTTATAATTTTACAGGCATATTGTTCTTGTTTATGTATCCGAATTGGGTATTAGTGATAAATGCTTTGCTCGGAATTATTGGGATTTATATATCAATACTTTTATTCAAAAATATGATTGGAATTAAATTGTTTTTGATTTTAACTTTTGTATTATGGGGGATTATGATCGGAAAAGTATTATCAGATAATTTTCTGATATTTTAGATACAAAATCAACAATACATGGTCCAAATGTACGAGTGTTTTATCCTGTTGGTGTGGTAACAGACTCGAAACTATTGGAAAAAAATAAAGGAAAAATTGTAACAATAAAAGGAAATCGTAAATAAATATTATGAAGAAAATAATTTTTATATCTGTAATTTTGGTGCTGATTTTTATCGGGTATGCCTATTTTTATTTTAATCCTATTTTTATTGGTGAGGAAAATGTAGAATCAGTGAGTGATTGTAATTGGTCGGATAATTTGTGTAATCCTGTTGAAAATATTGATTTTAGTTACGGAAATAACAAAATCATAATTTACACGAATAGGACAGATGTACAATTTCTACCTGATGGTATAAAACAAAGAACGTTACTTTATTGTACAGATAATGCAGTTATTCAACAAATCAAAAAGAATTTTGTATTTGAATGGAATGTTGAAGATTATGCAGAAACAACAACATCAGGAAGTAAGATTTATTTTTTCAAAGACAATAGAGTAGTATTTCAAAGTCCTATCATTTTTGACGATAATATTTCAATCTATTTTGAAAAGACAGGTTGGGTATTCTCTACAAAGTACGATGTCTTAAAAGATAATTTCAAGAAATTCAAACCAATGTACATCCCAATTGTATTATTGTGATAACGGAACAGCCTACAAATGTAGGCTGTTTTTGTTTTCCGGTAAAATAATAAAAATGCCGTAAAGTGGTAAGAAGAAGTTTTTCTCTTCGTCCCAGAGGAGAAAAATATTCTAAATTTTCACAGGATTCCTTGAAAGCAACGGGTAAATTCCGTTATACCGATCATACTAGGTAAACCAATTAAAATGTTTTGGATTCAATAAATTTCAAAGAAACCAAAGTGTTGGTAGCATTGGTTGATCTAGTAATGACAAAATAGGAAGGGGGCAAGACTTCCCTAGTAATGCACAACAATTTTCATTCAAAGAATGAAAAGTACACGAGGAGGAAAAACAATAGCGCAAACATCCCTGCTCGCGCTAAACTCTAAATCCGTCATCATTCCATGATCACGATACTGCAAATATACAAATTCTATATCGCTTATCGTTTTTTCTTCAAACTTTTAGGTTTAGCACTTTGGTTATTTTCTTGATCTTTATCTGATTGCTTTTTAGCAGGATGCTTATGAGCATAAGCCTTTTCAGATTTTTCTATTTCACTTTTAAGAAAGAAATTTCGGGGATCACTTAAATCATAAAATTGTACAGCCTTTCCTTCCGGTTTGTGTAAAGCGAAATTACCCGTTTTTCCATTCAATGTAATGTTATTCAATGCAATACAGCCACGTGGAAATTCCATCCTGTAATGACAACTGTTAATCAATTTGTCATTTTTATTTTTCCCTTTAAATTCGGGACGTAAGCACGTGTATCTATTTATTCTAGTACATATAAACAAGATACATCATTCAACAACATGAATACTTAAATTATCAAAACATAAAAACGTGAAAAGAATCATGTCGAAAATGTCAACCTGCAAAGAAAATACCATGTAGCTTTTAAGTCGTTTGTCGTGCAAAAAAAAATATTTTTCAAAAAAATATCATCAAAAAAATAGATATTTACATAAGTTATTTTGATATTCCCAAAAAATATCCTACCTTTAAAGGTACTAATGTGGGAAGAAACGCGTTACTTTTTAGATTAGAATTGTAAAACCTAAAAAAAAATCGAACATGAAAAGATTAGTTTTAATCAGCTTGTTGGCGTGCGTGAGCGTATGTTTCGCTTTCACGAACGCATCAGCCCCGGCGACTTACTCTCGTACAGTAGCGGGGACGGTTTACGATTCTCAGGATTTGACGCGGATCAGTGGAATTGTAGTTTCTGAAATTATTTCAGGCAAAGTTGTCCAAACGACAGAAACGGACATCGACGGGCATTTCTCATTGCAAGCAAGTAGCTCTAGAACCACGATTACTTTTAGTGATCCCTCCGGGAATTACCAAAGTAGTACCATGAGCCTTGACACGAACAAAGAAGATTGCTCGGATCTATCAATTTCCCTTGATCTAAATTAAATCAAGAGAGAGTTTTACTATTTCTAAGGAAAAAAGGAAGACATCGTGTGGGAGAATGTGCGTGGGCGGGTAGCTAACCGTCCACGCTTTATTTATTCATGCTTAATCAATAAGGTATGACGACTGAAAAGCTTATTGGTGAAATTAAACAGTGGGTGATAAAAACGTTATAAAGGATCTTATCCCTCTAAAGAATAGAATAATTATTTCTTTTCTGCTTTTCCTTTCTTACTTGTTCGTTGGCGTTTTTCTTTTTCTAATTTTTCCCGGTTTTTTTCGTCCCGCTCCTGCTCCAGTTTATCGTACTTTGCCTTTATTTCCGGGTGCAAATTCATATACTCTTCGATGGTGTCACTTTGCACGAACGGGTCGGGCATGAAATCAGCCATTCGACACCCCAAAATCTTCGCCGCCTCGTTCAATAAATTGACATTATATTTCTCTTTACAACTAGGATTCTCTATTTTCCTAACGTAAGCTCCCGATAACCTTAATTCTAATGATAACCTCGTTTTGCTATAATTAGCCGCAACCCTGTACTCCATGACCTTGTTAATGATATATATTTCAACCTCCGTTGCTTGCAATTTCGTTTCTAGTTTATTCACTTTTAGTTTCATAACAAAAAATTTAATGTTAAAGGAAATATTTTTAATAATTCATTTGCGATCCTCATAAGGAACGTTTATATTTGTACCTGTAAACTACCTGAAACAAATTAACCTCGTAGTGGGTTGTCCAACGCGAAAGCGTTCAAATATTAAGTGATATAATACGTGTAAAACATACACGTGAATATTTAATATTAAGAACGATAAGCTATGGATTTATATAACTTCCTCTTAATCTTTTATATGCTCGAATCCCTTTTGGATTCTTTCGGGATGTTTCTTCCTGTTTTTGTAACGGGGAAATATGTTCCTCCATGAAGATCTTATAAAGAACCGGAAAACGATCTAACTCTAATAGTCCAAGGAATACACGTTAATTGCGTGTAGATACAAAGTGAGGATTGCCACGTCCGCAAAAACTTAACAATCCTCTCGTCAGTTATCTGTTTAATAATAAACTAACAATCAAAGTTATGAAAAAAAAATCAAAGAAAAAAACTAACGCGGGAAAGCTTTTATTAAAGCCTAAACCACGAAAAGGTCAGCAAGTTCATTACTTGTTTGTAATTGTAATAGCATTACTGTTGATAATCAACTTGCCCTTTTTCACGTTCGCTGGAAACGTGCGGGATTCAATTCCCAATTATCCCGTGAAAGGAAGGGTGATTGATGAAAAAGGCATACCCCTTCCGGGGGTCACGATCTTGTTAGATAGCACTTCGATAGGAACGGTCACGGGAGTTGACGGAACGTTTTCTTTCACTTTACCCAAGACAAAAGGAACGCTAGTATTCTCTTTTATCGGGTACGAGAGCGTGAAGAGGAATTTCGTCAGCGGTCAAACATTAATCGTGACGCTCAAGGAGAAAATTTCCAAACTGGATGAAGTTACCGTTGTTGCCTACGGGACGCAGAACAAAAGGGACGTGATCGGGGCTATGTCAACCGTTAAAGCCTCGGATATTAAAGATATTCCCTCTCCCTCTATCGCGAATTTATTGCAAGGACGTGTTGCGGGGATGAACGTCACGAACATGACAGGCGCCCCGGGTGGCGGGGGGACATCAATCACGATCCGGGGATTTAATAGTTTAAGTATCGAGAGTACCCGACGAGGTAGTGAACCCCTGTGGGTGGTGGACGGTGTACCCTTGTTGTCATTTACCTCCCCCATTACAGGCTCGAACACGTTAGCGGATATTGACCCCTCCACGATTGAAAGCGTGCAGGTATTGAAAGACGCGGCTTCCGCCTCTATTTACGGTTCCCGTGCCGCGAACGGGGTTATACTCGTGACGACAAAAAAGGGAGGTTTGAATCAAAGTGCAAAATTCAGCGTCAACGTGTCGCAAACGTATTCTTTCAACCCCAAACTTCCCGAACTAACGGGAGGGAAAGCGGAAAGGAGGCTACGGTTAGCCGCACTGAACAATTTCGCGCAAGCGTATTATGATTATGAAACAAACACGTACAAGTACGTTGACAATTACTATGAATCTTATAATGAAGGGCTGCATTACAATTATTTTTGGAATCAAGGCTATGGAGCCAACGTGCCGATCTACCAAGACAGCTTGAACCCGTTTTACAATAACTCTACCAACCTTTTCAAATATTACTTTAGAACGGGGAAAGTCACGGATGCCAATATACAGTTAAGCAAAGGATACAGTACTTTCTCTTATAATATCGGTTTAGGGTATTACACGGAAAAGGGTGTTTTAAAGAACACGGGCTTTAGCCGAATAAACTTGATCGGTAATTTCAACTTGCGTCCTTTTGACAAGCTGGAGGCTAATTTCAGGATGTACATCGCCCGAACGGGGCGAGATCGCTCTTCATACGATATGCTCGTGAGCGGTTTTAGTCAAGGGGTGGAGTTGGAACAAATCCCGTCCCAGTTGCTGGAATATTCTACCGTGTTTCCCGGTCCCGGCACGAAAGCTTTTGAAGAAGCGATCAAGCGGTATGACGAGATCAAGGAGAAGAACGAGGCTTACAGGCTAAGAGGTTCTTTCGATCTAAGTTACCAGATCGTGAAAGGTTTAACGCTAAAATCCTCCGTTGCCGCGGATATATCCCTTCAATATCAAAATTTGTTCATGCCCTCCAATTTGGACGAGTATAACGAAACTTATTCCAACGGGCAGCATCAACGGACACAAATGCTTCTGAATGAAAATTTAATCACGTACAAGCATAGTTTCCGGGACAAACACAACATTGATCTACTCGCTGGATTATCGTATCAAATGGATCAGAAAGACGATATCGGGGGATGGGGAAAAGCCGCGCCGTCTGACTTAATCCAGTATGTACCGTGGGCAGGTAACGCTTATGATACCGAGAACAAGCGGCAATTAAAGGATTTCACGACAAGCATGGAACGAAGTACACTCATGGGAATTTTCGGGCGAGTAAACTACAACTACCTGCAAAAATACCTTTTCTCGTTCACGTTCAGGCGGGACGGTAGTTCCAAGTTCGGGAAAAATGTACGGTGGGGTAGTTTCCCGTCGTTTGCCGCAGGTTGGACTATATCAGATGAAAAATTCATGGATTGGAGCTGCGGGGTATTGGATTATTGTAAACTACGTGCCAGCTGGGGAAAATCGGGGCGACAATTCGACCAACCTTACATCGCTTTAGGCCTGCTAGAAGCTAATGACCCGTTTCTAGGTTACCCGACCGTGACACCCGATTTTGGTTTGGGATTAATAAATCAAGGTTTAACATGGGAGAAAACGGATCAATACGATTTCGGTATTGATATGGATTTGTTTAATCACCGCCTTGCCGTGACACTGGACTATTATTACAGGTACACGGATAAACTATTATACCTTATCGTTTTGCCGGGTAATTATTCCGGTTACATACAGCAATGGCAAAACGCCTATTGTATCAGTAACCAAGGCGTGGAGTTGGATATTAAATGGAACGTGTTACGACGTGAGCATTTTGATTGGAATTTAGAATTTAACATCGCTCGTAACTGGAACAGGTTGGAAAAAAGCCAAGACGAGAGAGATTTCACGAATTACGATTCCCCCGATAACCTTAACATTATCGGTAAACCCCTGAACGGGATTTACGCCTATCAAACCGCGGGATATTATCAAGACGATAAAGACGTGCCGCGCAATTTCATCGCGGGAGAAGATACACCCCTCGGGACGGGACAACAATTCTATCGTGCCGGGGATCGGGTTGTACTTGACAACAACGGTGACGGGCAAATCAATTACGATGATCGGGTTTTCTGTGGTTCCCCGCTTCCTCTCGCGTCAGGCGGTATTATCAACACGTTAAACTATAAAGGATTTGACGTGAATATTCTCTTTAATTACGTGATTGGAAGGCATATTCTAAATAAAGGCACGGGTGCATCCGTGGGTACTATCACGGGTATGACGATGGAAGATATTGCAAAGCCTGTTTTCGCGGATATAAAGCATATTAGTTTTTGGCAGAAACCGGGGGATAACACTGATTATCCCGTGAACAGGCTGGAAGCGGGGTTGAATAATTTTGGTACGGCGTTAGCAGCTAACGTTCAAAATGTCAGTTATATAAAATTAAAAACATTGACAATTGGCTACACGTTACCCCAACGCGTGAGAAAGTTCATGGGATTTGGTGTACGGGTATTCGCGACGGGTGAAAATCTTTTCACCATTACTAATTACAAGGGGGCTGACCCGGAGAGCGTGGATACCGTGACGGGAATTGACGGGCTTGGAAATTACCCCTTGTCAACGCGATTAACATTTGGATTAACCTTAAACTTATAAATATGAGATCAATACTATACATTATCCCGTTCGTGTTTATCTTGAACTCCTGTTCTGATAACTTTTTAACGGAAGAGCCGGAAATTTCGGTCACGAACAATAATTTTTGGAAAACCGATCAAGATTTTCAAGCCGCAACAATGGGTTTACACTCGCTTTTTAGAGCCGCCCACGGTACTATCATCGTGCAATACCGGGATCGCGGTTTAATATTTGACAACCTCGCGACTTGGCAGAACCCATGTAACAATGAACTTTCAAGGAGTTGGGCGTTAGATCGGGCACAATTGGATTGGCGACCGGAATACAGGGTGATCACTTTCGCGAATGAAATTATTTATAACCTGAAAAAAGGAAACCTCGCGGAAGAAAGGTATAATTACTACATGGGGCAAGCCCTCGTGTTAAGAGCCTACATGTACTTCTATATACTTCGTGTATGGGGGGATGCTCCTTTAATCTTAAATTCAGAGAACACGGGAGAGATCGGACGGACGGCGTGGCAAGAGATCGCCGCCCAATGTATAACGGATTTACAGGAAGCGGCAAAGTTGCTGCCTCACGCGGAGGGGCTAAAAGACGTGAACGGCGAAACGATCACGAGCAAACAAATCGCTTCCCGGGGGACGGCTCACGCTATACTGGCTCATCTTTACGCTTGGAAAGCAACATTAAATAAAGAACCGGAATTGAACCAGCTCGCAATAGCGGAGTGCGACACGGTATTATCTTACAAGTATTATCAACTGGCGGGAAACATTCATGACGTTTGCGAAACGGTGATGCTTGGTAATAGCAGCGAGGGGATTTTTGAACTGGATTACAGGGATACTGATTTTGATTTCGTGACATCCGGTTCTCGTTTAGCGGCTTATTGTCAGTCATTCCCGATCGTTCCCCTTTCTACCCCCCAAACTGCACGAAGGAATCTAAGAATAAATAACACGACAGTTTACGCGCTTTACCCGGACGCGAATGACGATCGACGGAAAGAATACTTTTATGAACTGGATTATTACAACTCGCAAAGTACCTCGATCACGCAAGGGGCGGCATACGTTCAAAAGCTACGTCATTATAGCAAATACACGGATGGAACGCAAGTGGGACGCATTAAAAGTTACCTTGATAACGAGATCATCATTCGTCTTGCCGACATTATCTTGTTGCGCGCGGAATTGAAAGAAAAAACAGGAGATCGGACAGGCGCAGAAGCTGATTTAAATGTTATCCGTCAAAGAGCCAACACCAGCGTTTACGATGAAAGCGAGGGAAGTTTGAAAGAAGCTATTCAGAACGAGAGGGACAGGGAATTATTTCTTGAAGGTATTAACACGAGATATTTCGACATGGTGAGAAACGGTATGTTCCGGGAAAGATTGAGAGGCAAATTTAAAACCTTGACCGATCAAGACGTGGCGGACGGGGCTTTATTTCTTCCCGTCGGTTCTATCGCGTTTAGCAACAATACCCGCATGATACAAACAACATATTGGAAAAGAAACGGTTATCCACATAAATAATAAAGCTATGAAAAACATATTACTAGTATTAACTATCGCCTCGCTAATGGTATGTTGCGATAAAGACAATTATATAGATTCCGGCATACACGAGCAAAAACACGATTGCACGGTTTGGGAGTATTTTCATACCGACCGTGCCAATTGGGATTCTCTGATCGTGATGATCGAACACGCGGGTATGATAAAATACTTTGACGGGACGAACAAAGACGAGATTACTATTTTAGCCCCGACCAATCACTCGATTAATCAATACTTGTTTCAAACACTGGATGATAACGGGGAACGTTTGCACGAGAAGGTGACGGACATCCCCGCTGACGAGTGTCGTGAAATGCTTCTCTCGTACATGATACACGGGAAAAAGTTTTTGGAAGACTTCGATCACGAGGTGAAAGGTACTCAAACGGGCGGTACGATGGAACAAGCTTTATCCGGTATTCATTTGAGGGTGTACAGGATTACATCTTCATTCTATGACATTCCCGATCTTGGGGCGGAAAAGTTGGCATTCCAAGCCCCGGACGGCTATATAGGTACGGTTGCATCGTGCAACATCGAAATGAACAACGGGGTGGTTCACTCGCTTGACGCGACTTGTATGTTTACAAAATTATAAAATCGGAACTATGAAAACAGTTATACTATCATTATTCATTCTTCTTTTGGTTATCGGTTGTCAAAAAGATATTGCAATCGGGTATTTGAACGCGGCAAATGCCCTGTATTCGCCTGATTCGCTCGTGGTGAAAGCAAAATTGGACGAGGAAGAAGACGCGTATCAAATCGAACACAAAATAC
>ERZ832317.6286-NODE-6286-length-10033-cov-5.424835_pt1 | contig 10033 bp, 8 predicted proteins | sample MGYA00519695_ERZ832317 | MGnify/ENA primary metagenome ERZ832317 (study PRJEB31850, sample SAMEA3708726) | human gut metagenome | biome: human gut; feature: human-associated habitat; material: faeces | place: China | collected 2014 ... | reverse complement strand
CACGTTTTCTTACGGCACTTTCGGTTCCAAAAGTGCCTACCCGTATACAGTAACCCGGCTTTTCACTTCCGCATATTATTAAAGTAAGGATGTTTCAAGGAGCGTAACTGTCCCACTGATACACAGTTACCCAGGTATTTGCTTATGCCGCCCATTCTGGAAGTTTCCGGGATTTCCTACTCCTACCACACGATATCCGGGGAGACGAAAGCCCTTTCTGATATATCATTTCAGGTAGAAACCGGCGAATTTATCGCCATTGTCGGACCGTCCGGCTGTGGAAAATCCACGCTGCTCTCCTTAATCAGCGGGCTCCTGCCGCCGGAAGAAGGTTCCATTCTTATAAATGGGGTTCCGCTCTCGAAAAGCCAGTGCCGCATCGGTTATATGCTGCAAAGCGACCAGCTTTTCGAGTGGAGGACGATCATCCAGAATGCTGCCCTCGGGCTGGAAATCCAGAAAAAAATGGATCATGCCGCGGAAGACCGCCTCCACCGGCTCTTAAAAATCTACGGACTGGAACAATTTGAGCATTCCCGCCCCTCCGAACTATCCGGTGGAATGCGCCAGCGCGCCGCCCTGATCCGGACACTGGCGCTGGAACCGGAGCTTCTGCTTCTCGACGAACCATTTTCGGCGCTCGATTATCAGACACGCTTAACCGTCTGCGACGATATCAGCACCATCATCCGGGAGAGCCGCAAAACAGCGATTCTGATCACCCACGACCTCTCCGAAGCCGTGAGTGCCGCCGACCGCATCCTGGTTCTGACTAAACGCCCCGGAACCATCTGCCGCATCCTGCCGGTTACCTTCCCGCTGTCCGCTAACCGACCGCTGGAACGCCGGAATGATCCGGCTTTTTCTCTTTATTTCAATGAACTATGGAAGACACTGCAAGGGGAGGGCAAAAAGTATGAAATGTAAGAAAGAATCCACCGCCCAGAAAGCCTACCTCCGCCGCCAGCTCCATCGGCGCCGTCTGGTTCTCTTCTGCCGGATTTTCTTATTCGTTTTCTTTTTAATCTGCTGGGAAATGAGCGCCCGACTGGGGCTCATCGACGCGTTTATTTTCAGTTCCCCGTCACGCACCGTGCGCTGTTTCCTGCGGATGATGCAGGACAAAAGCATCCTCATCCACACCGGCGTGACGCTCTATGAAACGCTGATCAGCTTTACACTGGTCATCCTCTGCGGGCTGATCGGCGCGGTTCTCCTCTGGTCGAGCCGGAATCTTTCAGAGATTCTGGAGCCGTATCTCGTCATGCTCAACAGTCTGCCGAAATCCGCCCTCGCCCCGATTCTCATCGTCTGGCTTGGGAGCAACATCCGCACGATCATCGTTGCCTCCATCTCGGTCGCTGTCTTCGGCTCGATCCTGACACTCCACAACGGATTTTCCTCGATGGATCCCGACCAGATCAAATTAATCCGGTCCCTCGGAGGAAACCGGATTCATATTTTAACCAAAGTCCTGCTGCCAGGCTCAATCCCGCTGATTCTCGCCAACATGAAGGTCAACATCGGTCTCTGCCTGGTCGGCGTCATCATCGGTGAATTTCTCGCTGCCAAACAGGGACTCGGATATCTGATCATCTACGGCTCACAGGTATTCCAGATGGATATGGTTGTGATGAGTATTATTCTTTTATGTATTATGTCTGCGGCGCTATATCAAGCAGTAGGAATACTGGGAAAATTTCTACAGCAGCAATATCACCAGCATTAAAGCAATCTGTCCACTGCTTCACGTTTGCTGTTCTTAAGCGCCTGCATTTTTCCGCATCCTGTTCCCGCCAAAGCCTGTTTCCTGCCGCTTTTCTTTCCTGCATCTTGTAGAAACCTTGCAGGGAACAGACTTTACAGCTTCTGCTCCTTCTCCAGCTTCTCTGCTTCTTCCATCTCCTCTGCCGCCTCGACTGCCGTCTCCTCCGGAGTCTCGCTTTCAAGCGGAGCCGTACCGACCGCGATAAAGGTTCTCGCAGCCGCCAATGGCAGAAAGCCTACATAGGCGCTGTAGATGCCGAACTGACCGACCGCCCACGCTCCGAGTACCACGCCCAGGAAAAAGCTGATGATCGTATAGGTATAAAGAATTGCTTTTCTCTTAAATTCCTTATCCTTTGTCAGACCGTACTGCAGCCAGCCAAGCACCGACTGTTTGAAGTTGTTCGTCATAAAGATCGTCGCACTGTTAAATCCGTCGGCACCGGAATAGACGCCCCACTGAAATGCGGATGCAAAGAAAATCGGATAAATTCCGACCAGCGCTGGTTCAAGCGGCAGCATCGACGCCAGTGCCAGCGCAGCCGCATCCACCCAGAGGGCAAGTTTCCGCATGTTTATCTTCGTAAAGTTCGTGAGCAGATATGCGGATGCCACGCCCAGTCCAAACAGCACCAGCGCAGCCAGACGCAAAAGGACGTTAAACCATTCCATCGATACCAGTTCCGCTCCCATCTCCATCAGGTTGCCTGTCTGAGCAGAGCCAAAGTTTCCGACATGAAGCAAAATCGCATAGGCTCCGAGAAATCCCCCGACCAGGGATATATTCCAATGAAGGATCGCATCCAGGCGATCCCGAATCACTTTCTGTACCATACCATTACCGCCTTTCGCGGTTGATTGTATCGCGCGGCGGCTGGATCGTCAATGACAATTTACAAAAAATTACCATTTCTATCATAGACATTATCTATATAATAGCAAAAAAACAGCCCCTGCCACACGACAGGGACTGCCTTTTATATTAGACTCTAAGAGTTAAGCTCTATATCTAATAATATGTAACGATTCACATTCGATTATTTATCTTCTGCGATACGTTTTTTGTTGATGTCTTTCCACATCTCAACGTCTACGCCCTTCCAGCAAAGCTTATCCGGGTTGTAGTACGGGTCTTTCTTTGCTTTCATCTGCTCTTCGTAGTCTTTGTACAGTGCAAATACCTTCGGAGACAGAAGCAGTACAACTAACATATTGATCCATGTAGATCCACCCAGTGCCAGGTCGGAAAGGTTCCAAGCCAGACCGGAATCGATATTGCCCCAGATGAAGATAAGGATAGGCATAACAATCTGCATAATTCTGATAACCACTTTACGGGTAGCTGCTTTATCATCGCCCTGGAACAGGTAAAGAACCGAAGTCTCGCCCTCGTAATAGTAGCTGATTAAGCAGGTAAAGGAGAACAGAGCCAGCATGATAGCAATGAACAGAGGAGCAATACTTCCCATAACGGTGCTGCAGGCATTCTGAACGAAGATAACGCCATATGTTCCATCTGCTGCTAACTGAGCCATCTGATCGTGCATTGCACCGGTACCACCGATGTAACCAAACTGTGTATTGTAGCATCCGCTTAAGAGCATCATCAGACCAGAAGCGGTACATACGATAACGGTATCCAGCCAAACACCAGCTGCGTTTGCCATACCCTGTTTGATCGGGTGGCTGGTCTCTGCTGCTGCGGCGGTCGGCATGGACTCACCCATACCAGATGCAGATGAGAATGTGCCTCGTTTAACACCCTGCTGGATAGCGATACCAACGCCGCCGCCCAGAAGAGCTTCTTTGGAACCAAATGCACAGGATACAACCTGAGCGATAACGCTCGGAATCTGACCTGCGTTTGCGATTAAGATAACGACTGTTGCAATCAGGTAAACGCCTACCATCGGCGGAACCAGCATAGATGCTACAGAACTGATTCGTTTAACACCACCCATAACTACAACTGCCATAGCCAGTGCGATAACCAGAGCCGAAATCCACATCGGAATACCTAAAGCGTTCTTAAATCCATCGCAGATTGTATAGGTAGCTGCTGCCGGCATGAATAATACAACGCCCAGTCCGAAGAATGCTGCATAGAAAGTACCATAAGCTTTCCAGCCAAGACCTCTCTCAGCACAGTAAGCACCACCGCTTCGATACTGACCATCGATACGGTTCTTATAAAGTACGGATAATGTACACTCAGTAAAGCAAACAGCAGAGTTTGTCATACCAGCGATGATCATCCAGAAGAGTGCACCAGGACCGCCCATGTAAAGAGCTACGGCTACACCGGCTACGTTACCGGTACCAACACGCATCGCCATGGTCGTACAGAAAGATGCGAATGAAGAAATACCGGATTCAGACTCCGACTTATCAATGATTCGGCTCCACATATCTTTGAAATGAACAAACTGGAAAAAGCCGAGACGGATTGTAAAGTATAAACCACTACCAACAATCAGAACTAACATTCCAACGCCCCAAATGGGTCCGTTCAACATACTGACGATGTTGTTAATTGCTTCCATATAAAGTTCCCCCTTTATTTGATGTAGTGCCGCGCGCTGGCTAAGCAAGTTTTTCAATTCGCTCAAAAAACTTCTTGCTTTTGAAAAAATTATATCACTAAAGTGAAATTTGTTCAACAAAATTATTTGAATTTATTATGCAGAATTTTCATGATATAGCACAGAATCATGAATTCCTCTGTTTTTTTCATGAAATAAATTGCACTTTTTCGAGCGTCAATTAGTATAAATGCACAAGATATCATGATATTTTATCTACAACTGCGCCATTTTCCGTTAGACTCCCGTTCAGAATTTTGTCCATTTTCTTTCGGAGTTTCATGAATTTTGTTTACCATTTGTTTATTTTTTAACTTTTTGTGTGTTTCATTTAGATGAATTTTTTATGTTGTATTTGAGATCGTGGGCATATTTCTATCTTTTTCTCCCATTTCTTTCACGAATATGATATACTAGGGACACTTGGCAGAGCCCTCGGAATGAATGTCCGCCGCACACGCACCCATGTAATCCGCCCGGATATTCCGTATGAATCAGATTCGTATTCTACATAATTCTTACAAATCTTCTCATCCTCCTTTGGTATCTGTCAGCTCTGTACATTTTATGAATCAGACCGAACGCTTATTACGAAAATGGAGGGAGTATTTTTTGGATCTCAAAGATATGCGGCTTTTTTTAGCCATTGCAGAAGAAAACAACCTGACGCGTGCCGCCCAGAAAAACGGTTACACACAGTCGGCGGCAAGCCATATGCTGCGAAATATTGAAACAGAACTCGGGTTTTCCCTGTTTTCGCGTTCCCAGAGAGGACTTGCCCTGACGCGGAACGGCGAGGCACTGCTTTCCCCGATCCGGCGGACGCTGGCAGCGGCGGAATATTTTGATCAGACAGCTGCCTCCATCCGGGGTGTCCAGACCGGGCACATCCGGATCGGCGCTTACTTAAGCGCTTCCGTCCAATGGCTGCCGCCCGCCCTCAAAAAGTTTCTTACCGATTACCCGGATATGACCGTGGAAGTGCTGGAGGGGTGTTCACAGGAGATTGAAGGATGGCTGGAAAATGGCTCCATCGATTTCGGCATCGTCGGTCCCCACCCGGACGGAAAGATGGACTGGCTTCCCCTGAAAAAAGAGCCCTACCTGGCTGTCTGCGCGAACGATTCCCCTTATGCAGAATATGAGCGCTTTGACTTAAAAGATCTCCCCAAGGTTTCTTATATAGAAGAAAAAGGTGAAAACGACCTGCTGCGCCAGTTCCAGCAGCTCGGCATCGCACCGCCCAAGCCAGTGTTTACCTCGCAGAACACCTACTCCATGCTCGCGATGGTCAGCCACAACCTGGGGGTCTGCATCCTGCCGGAGCTGGTCGTCCGCGATATTTCTAAAAATGTTGTCCGGCTGCCGCTCAATCCGCCGATGGAGCGCGTGCTCGGCGTCCGGATTCCGTCAGCCAAAAAAGCTTCCCCAGCTGCCAGCCTGCTGATCACGCAGCTGCAGCGGACAGTGTTTGAGTTGGAAGGACCACTTTTATAGTCAGATGCTTTTTAGAAACTTAAGATGAAAGTTTTGGGAAAAGAGGAGTCATTCGAATATGAATTTTCAATCAATGGAATATTTTGCCGCGGTTGCGAAAAACCGCAGCTTCACTAGGGCCGCCGATGCGCTGCATATTACCCAGCAGACATTAAGCGCCCATATCGCCGGAATCGAGCGGGAGCTTGGATGTCCGCTCCTAATCCGTCACATCCCGCTGGAGCTTACCTATGCGGGGAAGGTATTTCTGCGCTATGCAACGGAATTTAATACAAAATATGACTGTATGCTTCACGAATTTGGCGATATTTTAAATAACCAGACAGGAAAACTGCGGATCGGCATCGCATTCACGCGCGGACACGCCATCATGCCGGAGCTGATCGCCGCCTTTCAAAAGGAATATCCCGGCGTGGATGTGGAACTCGTCGAATCTTCCAACGATGTGCTGCAAAAATACCTGCTGGACGGCACAATTGATCTGGCGATCGCCAATTTTTCAGTTCGCATTCCCGGCATCATTCTGCGGGATTTCTATGAGGAAGAGATGGTTCTCATCGTCTCCACTGCCCTGCTGCAGAACATTTACGGCAAACAGACCGAAGCCATTATCCAGGAAGTCAGCCGCCATCACCGCTACTCCCTTCTGGCTCCATGTCCGTTTCTCCTAAACCGTGAACATGATCTAGTCGGACGCATCGGGCGGAATATCCTCGCGACAGACAACTTCGTCCCCTCGGTTCATGCCTGCTCTGACAACATCGCTACCCTGCTTGCCCTCTGCGCGATGGGAAAAGGTGCCTGCATCAGCCCAAAAAACCTCGCATTTTCTATTCTCAGCAAGGAACAGCTGGATACACTCCATGTCTTTACGCTCGGGGAAGAAGCGCGGTACCCGATCAAATTTGCGTGGCTGGAACAGAGCTATGAGTGGAATATGATTTCACGGTTTATTGAATCGTCGCTGAAATGCACTCATTAAAAACAGGGGAGACAGCCTCACACACACCGCTGTCTCCCCTGTTTATTCCCCAAATGGTCCCTGTGCGCCTCGGCGCACGCCTCTTATTCATCTACCAATGTAATCTGTACCCTTTTCCCCATCGCCGCTGCGATCTTTACCATAAAATCCAGCGACGGATTGTAGCTGCCGCTCTCGAAGCGGGTGATATTCGGCTGGGAAATCCCCGCCTTTCTGCCAAGCTCCGTCTGTGTCATGCCGTTTAACTTACGGTTCTGCTTAAATCCCTCGATCGTCGCCTCCCGCGCCTCCTGCTGCCAGCGCTCCATCCACTGTCTGTATTCCGCATCCGTCTGAAACGTCTCCGGAATCCTGTTTGCGTTTTTCATTGTGCTACCTTCTCCTTTTCGAATCTGCTCTGCCGCGGCGCCACCCTCCCAAAGCTCGCCGCTGCCGTCCTCTATAGAATACCATCTTTCCACCCTATAAATCAAGGTATTTCCCTGTAACGGTCCACCGGCAATTACTTTAGATCGCCTTTTCCCCTAAAACATACGATTCGCGCGCTCTGCCACTTGAAAGCAATGCCTCTCTTCTGGTATAATAGATGGACTTATGCAAACATCTGCCTGACCGCTTCCAATCGGCGGACTCCCAGATATTTGCGGCAAATCTTATATAATGTTTGAGGAGTTACAATTTCATGGAAAAAAGAGAATCTTTCAACAGTAAGTGGGGCTTCATCCTCGCCTGTATCGGCTCAGCGGTCGGTATGGGAAATCTCTGGATGTTTCCCACCCGCGTCTCCCTGTACGGCGGCGGCTCGTTCCTGATCCCGTACTTTATCTTCGTCGCCCTGATCGGCTCCACGGGTGTCATCGGGGAAATGTGCCTGGGACGCGGCACCCGCTCCGGTCCAATCGACGCGTTCGGCGCTGCCTGCGAGACACGCGGCAGGCGCAAACTAGGTGACGCGCTCGGTTTCATCCCGGCAGCCGGTTCCCTCGCGATGGCGATCGGCTATACCGTCGTCATGGGCTGGATCCTAAAATATGCCATCGGAGCCTTTACCGGTGCCACGCTTGCCCCGGCCGACACAGACGGTTTTGCCTCTGCTTTCGTCTCGATGGCGTCCGCATTTGGAAACAATGGCTGGCAGCTTGCCGCCCTCTTCTTCTGCATTCTGATTCTGATGTTCGGCGATCATCAGCCGTCAGTGGAACAGTGGTTTGCAATTACGCAAACGTCTGGGATTGAGCAATGAATACCATTCTCTGAAGGACTTTATCAATGTGCTATGGCAGTTTGGAATCTTACTGTTTGCCATTTATTTCACCTATTTCTTCATTCATAACAGGCTTTGGATATTCCTGTTCTCGTTCGCTATTTATGCAGCGATACTGTATTTGTGGAGAAAGGTACGTTCCTATTTATATTATCGATACGGAGATAATCGGGTAACAAAGATCGTAAACCGGGTGATATTCTGGAGTCTTCCTCCCCTTATCCTGTTTCAGTTATTCCGGAAACTGGATAATAACGGACTGGTCATCATGATCGGATTGTTATGGCTGGTGGGTATTGCCATCTATGTCACTTCCCAGTATCTGTATGATCACGATGTAAATATAGAGCGTGTCACCGGACGATTTGCAGGGCTTCGCCGTTCCTATTTCCGCATGGTGAAGAGTGTTCCTATGATTGGAAAACGACGCAAACCTTTCAAAGCATTGCGTGGAGTGTCATTCGAGATTCAGACAGGTATGTTCGGACTACTGGGACCCAATGGGGCAGGTAAATCGACCTTGATGCGTGTCATCTGTGGTATCTTTGAGCAGAGCTATGGTAGTATCTGGATCAATGGTCTGGATACACGTATCTACAGAGAAGAGCTACAGAGTCTGATAGGTTTCCTTCCACAGGAATTCGGAACTTATGAGAATATGACTTCGTGGGAGTTTCTGGATTATCAGGCTATACTGAAAGGGATTGTAGACGGTGAGTTACGAAAGGAGCGTCTGGATTATGTACTGAAAGCGGTACATATGTACGAGCGGAAAGACGAAAAGATAGGTTCTTTCTCGGGAGGTATGAAACAGCGTATTGGCATTGCGCTTATTCTGCTTCATTTACCGCGTATCCTGGTAGTGGATGAGCCTACAGCGGGACTCGACCCTCGCGAACGTATCCGTTTCCGTAATCTGCTGGTAGAGTTGAGTAAGGACCGTATCGTTATTTTCTCCACTCATATCATTGAGGATATATCCAGTTCCTGTAATCAGGTAGTGGTAATCAATAAAGGTGAACTGAAATATTTCGGTGATCCTTCGGATATGGTGGAAATGGCTAACGGAAAAGTATGGCAGTTTAATATAGATAAGACAGAATTTGAAAAAGTACTGGACAAATCGTTGGTAATACATCATATTCAGGAAGGCGATACGATTCGGGTGCGCTATCTTTCTGTCGGACAGCCTTATGAAGGGGCTGTAGAGGTAGAAGCTAATTTGGAAGACGCTTATCTCTGTCTGCTGAAGAATATGAATTAAAAAGAAAAGAAGGATATGACATTCAAACAATTGATACAACTGTTGCCTAAAGTAGTCAGGTATAACCTGAAGATTATATTTGCCGGGAAGTTTTTCTGGTTTCTGTTGGCTGCATTTGGCTTTTTTGCTCTTTTCATGTTTCAGAATGCCTGGAAACGGGAGGAGATTAACGAGGGACTCATCTATAGCATCCTGATGTTTCCGTCTATGCTGCTTATTTTCTATCCGGCTGTATTCGGCATTCAGAATGATGAAGATAGCCGGATATTGGAGATTCTTTTTGGAATCCCTGACTATAAGTATAAGGTTTGGGGCGTGCGGTTATTGATGATTTATGTGGCAATTTTTGTTATTCTGATTATCTTTTCATACATAGCCATTTTATTGCTGTATCCGGTCAATCCGCTTGAGATGGCATTACAGTTGATGTTCCCGATACTCTTTTTCGGAAATATGGCTTTTATGCTGTCTACCATTACGCGGAGTGGAAACGGAACTGCCGTATTTATGATTATTATAGGCATTGCATTGATGTTCTTAGGTAAGCCGGATTCTTTTTGGAACGTTCTGCTGAATCCTTTTCGTGTTCCCGATAATGTTCATCCGATTATTTGGGAGGGAATCCTTATCAAAAACCGCATTTTCCTTTTATCCGCCAGTTTAGTTTGGATGATGGT
>ERZ832317.6281-NODE-6281-length-10050-cov-4.030715_pt1 | contig 10050 bp, 10 predicted proteins | sample MGYA00519695_ERZ832317 | MGnify/ENA primary metagenome ERZ832317 (study PRJEB31850, sample SAMEA3708726) | human gut metagenome | biome: human gut; feature: human-associated habitat; material: faeces | place: China | collected 2014 ... | reverse complement strand
CTTAAATATATAGTATCGTCTCTGCGCCTGCGCCGCTGACGCTGACGGTTCAAAAATCACTGTACACTGTTCTTACATCTTTCTGCCTCAAAAACCACTGTAGAGCAGAGCCCATCTGCACCGCTGCGTTTACCGAAAGTTTTTCACTGTTCTTACGTAGGGGCCGATGCCCACATCGGCCCCTACGTAAGAACCCCGCACCACACAAATTCCCTCACATAGCCGCCAAGACCCGCTATTTTTCGATTTTCCCGCCCAAAGCCAAAATTCCACTCTTCGGATTTTCTCATTTTTCATTCCGTATAATGGGACAAAAGTTCTGTTTTTTTGTGCCATCCGTCAATTCAGCCGATTGAAATTTTACATTGTGTTCACATTTCACAAAGTTAACATGCATAATTTGTCACCGCAAAATTGTCGTATTTTGTTGACTTTTTTGCAGTACCGCTTATACTAGGTAATAACATCTCGTTGGACAGATAACATCGCTTATATCCAGTGAGGAAGCGCAAGGAAATCGTTTATGCCCGCCGTCAAGCGGCCGACACTTTTGTCTAAACTGACAAATGTTTCCGGTCAATATTGACAAATTCTGAAGACGCTCGTATAATGTGTCGCATCGAAGGCAAAGGCGTCTGAGGATTGTATCTCGGACGCTTTTGCTTTTTTTGTTGGCCATTTCCATGCAAAGCACGGAGCACGCGCGTTTTCAACCGAAAAAAAGGAGTGATAAGAAATCATGAAGCAGGAATTTTCCAGTGTAAAGCTGCTGGGTCCGGCCAATATCTATTTCGACGGCCTGGTCACCAGCCGTACCTTCTTTGAACCGGACGGCCAGCGTAAAACGCTCGGTTTTGTCTGTGCCGGCGAATATGAGTTCTCCACCTCGACGATCGAGGAGATGGAACTCTACGCCGGTGAGTTTGAGCTAATGCTCCCCGGCGAGACAGAATATCACAAGTACGTCGCGGGTGACACGTTCACCATCCCCTGCGGGATTCAGTTTAAGGTGCGCAGCCGCACCTTCGCTGATTACTGCTGCACTTATGTGACGGAGTAAGAGAGAATCCGTTCACTATTTATCAGCAGCGCCAAACGAATTAACGACATCTTAACATTGTCTTCCTTGCACAACTAGTTTTTCCGTATTTCAGAAAATCACAAAGGAGTTTTTACGCCATGGATGAAAAGAAAACAACGAAAGGCAGAGGCTTTTCTTCGCCGCTTATGATGGCGATTTCCCTGATTGCCGCCTCCGTCGGTACGGGCAACATCTGGCGCTTCCCGCGCGTGATGGCCACAAACGGCGGCTCGGCCTTCGTCGTGGCCTATGTGGTCATCATGCTCATCGCCGTCATCCCCGTGATGATGGGCGAGCACGTCATCGGCCGCTGCACCCGTAAGGGTCTGCCCGGCGCGTTCCGTGACTTCCTTGGTTCCCGCAAGGCCACCTGGCTCGGCACCTTCGTCGAGTGGGTTGTCATCATCACCATCGCCTACTATACCGTCGTCGTGGCATGGATCTTCCAGTATCTGGGCAAGTCCATCACCGGCTCCTGCTTCGTGGAGGACAAGGCGGGTCTGTTCGCCAGTGTCTCCGATCATAACTGGGTGTCTGTCCTGATCTACATCGCCATTCAAATCTTTTGCTGCTGGGGCGCCTACAAGGGCATCAAGGCCATTGAGCAGTCCACGAAGATCCTCCTCCCGATCCTGTTCGCGTGCGTCATCATCCTCGCCGTCCGCACCGTCACGCTGCCCGGCGCAACAGCCGGCCTGAACTTCATGTTCAACCTGAAGTTCTCCGACCTGCTCAACTATAAGATCTGGCTCGAAGCACTGACGCAGTGCCTGTGGTCTGCCGGTCCCGGCTGGGGCATCTGCATCGCCTACGGCGTCTATGCCAAGAAGAAGGACGATGTCGTCCTCGCCACCACCGTGCAGGGCTTCGGCGATATGTCCGTCGCGATGCTCGCCGCAGTAGCGATTCTTCCGGGTCTTTTCTCTGTTCTCGGTGAGCAGGGCGCCCTCGATGCCTGTGCCTCCGGTAACAACGGTCTGGCGTTCATCGCCCTGACCGGCGTGTTCGAGACGATGGCCGGCGGCCGCATCTTCGCGTGCCTGTTCTGGATCGCCCTCATCTGCGCATCCATCACCTCGATCATCGCCATGTACTCCATCGTTGTCCAGCCCCTCGCCGACGCGGGCATCAGCAAGAAGAAAGCCTGCATCATCATGGGTGTCATTACCATCGCGCTGGGCATCCCCTCTGCATGGAGCAACTTCGTCTTCTGCAACCAGGACTTCGTTGTCGGCCAGGCGATGGTCATCGGCGCCACCTTCTCCGGCTACGCGCTGCTGAAGTTCGGCCCCGAGAAGGTTCGCACCAAGTTCCTCAATCACCCCAACACCAGCCTGCACATCGGCAAACGCTTCAACTGGGGCGCGGCCATCCTGCTGCCGGTTCTCGCCGTGGTGATGTTCGTCTGGTGGTGCATCCAGTACATCGGCTGGGAGCCCAACTGGTGGAAGCCGTTTGAGATGTACTCCCTCGGCTCCATGTTGTGGCAGCTCGGCATCCCGATGATCCTGTTCGCCGTGTTCAACAAAAAGATCGCAGCTTCCGCCGGCCCGAAGTATTTCAACGGCGAGGAATTCCCCGACATCGTCGATAACGGCTTCAATAGCTAAAGGAGGCACTCAACATGACTGTAACTTCCATTATCCTGATGATTCTCTGCCTCGGTGGTATCTGGGGCGCGCTGATCTACTACCTGATCCGCATGATCCGGACACAGAACAAGTCCGACAAATAAGACCTATTCATCATCGAATCTCTTCCCATCTCTCCATGAATGCCCCGGCCTGCACCGCAGACCGGGGCATTCACCTTTTCTCCCACCGCAAGAGTGTTTGCATTTTTGTCATCCCGCGGTTTCATTTTCCGCAGGCAAAATTGCAGTTTTTTCCTCCAGCGGCGCAGATTCTGCATTTACAAATATTTAACTTGCAAAAATACATTTCTTCCCTTATAATAAATGTAATCGTCCCGCGGCCGCCCCGTCGGGCGCGGCAGGATTTCAGAAAGGAAAAGCACAGCAATGATCGAAAAGGACAACAACAACACTCTCAAGGCATATACCGGCCCGCTCAGCCGGACGCTCCGCGAGGAATACACCATAGGCGAGGAGTATTACCGTGGCGACGTGAAGCGTGGCCTGCGCAACAGCGACGGCACCGGCGTGCTCGTCGGCGTGTCGAAGGTCGGCAGCGTGCAGGGCTACCTCATTCAGGATGGCCAGCGCATCCCCGCGCCCGGCCGGCTGTACTACCGCGGCATCGACCTGTATGACATCGTGGGCGCCCACCGGGAAGCGGGAACGTTCGGCTATGAGGAGGTCGCGTATCTGCTGCTCATGGGGTATCTCCCCTCCCGGCCCGAGCTGGATCACTTCAAGGACATCATGAATCAGGCCCGCAAGCTCCCCAAGGGCTTCACCGAGGGCATGATCATGCACCACCCCAGCCAGAACATCATGAACGAGCTGGCCCGCGGCGTCCTCTCGCTCTACTCCTATGACCCGGATCCCGACAACACCTCCATCGAAAACCTGCTGCTGCAGTCGGTGCGGCTCGTCGGCTCCTTCCCCTCCATCGTCGCCAACGCCTACGCCGTCAAGCGCCACTATTTCCAAGGTGAGTCCCTCCACATCCACTATCCCGAGCCGGAGCTCTCCACGGCGGAGAACTTCCTGCGCATGATCCGCCCCGACAAGAGCTACACCGAGGAGGAGGCACATCTGCTCGATACCATGCTCATGATCCACGCCGAGCACGGCGGCGGCAACAACTCCACCTTTGTCTGCCGCGCGATCTCCTCGAGCGGCACGGATACCTACAGCGCCATCGCGGGCGCGGTCGGCTCGTTGAAGGGCCCGCTGCACGGCGGCGCGAACGCCAAGGTCATGCAGATGTTCCGCTACATCAAGGAAAATGTCGACCCGAACGACGACGGCGCCATCCGCGACTACCTCAATAAAATTCTCGACGGCGAGGCCGGCGACCGCTCCGGCAAGATCTACGGCCTCGGCCACGCAGTCTATACCATGTCCGACCCGCGCGCCGTCCTCATCAAGCGCTACGCCCGCCACCTCGCCGAGCTCAAGGGCTTCGAAAAGGACTTCGACCTCCTGCTAAAGGTCGAGGAGCTGGGCATCCCCCTCATTCAGGAACGCCGTCACAACAACGCCGACATGTGCGCCAACGTCGACATGTACTCCGGCCTTGTCTACACGATGCTCGATATCCCCGAGGACGTCTTCACGCCGCTGTTCGCCTCCGCCCGTATCGCGGGCTGGTGCGCCAACCGCATTGAGGAGCTCGTCACCTGCCGCCGCATCATGCGCCCGGCCTACCGCGCCGTAACGACCCACGGCCAGTACATCCCGATGGAGCAGCGCACGCCGCACATCCAGTAATTTCCAAAAGGGCGAAGTAAGTGCCTTCAAGAGTGATCCGACCCAATCGGATCACTCTTATTTTTTTGCGTTCCCTTTATTCATTGCACGTTATTGAACGCTCTCATGGAAACGTTTCCGGCATTTCAGTAATGAAATGTTGAATGATTCAATGAATTTTTGCACAAAAATTGAGCACTTTGCATAAACAACTATCGTTAAATATAGGCAAAACATCAAGTAACCCTCGGCAAATTTGACAAAACTCTCGACAAACTTCACAAATTATACATAAAATTAGAAAAACCCCCTTAACAAATACTAAACGAGCGTGTATAATGCTGGTGTATTATCAAGGGGATTACTCTTGATGGATGCGGAAGGAGTGAGTCCGATGGAGATGACAAAGCAGGACAGACTGACCAAGCTGCTCAATGCCTATTCTCATCATTACGACATCGAACGGGACGTGGACGTAGAAGGCGGGCACTTCCCCGCCACGGCGTTCTACTATCTGCGCGATGAGAACTATCTCATCAGCAAGAAGCACGTTCTGAGCGCGATCGAGAATTATGAGTATATCTACATTGATCTGGCGGATCACCTGACGGCAGAGGATCTGCAGAGGAAAATTGACCTCTCGCGGCAGGCCGGCATGAGCCACATCAAGCCGAACAAGGAGCATATGTCTTCGTTCGTGACGCTTGTGGTTCTGGCCGACACCATCGATCCAGAGGCCAAGGCACTCATCAAGAAAACTCGCTTCCGCAAAAACTTCCGACTGGCACTCCATGGCTGGATGGAGTATCGCATCGCCGCAATGGAAATTGCAACCAACAGCTTCCTTTCCAATCCGGCCGCTAAGGAAGCACGTAAGCTCTTAGAGGCGAATTTCGCCCCTAAGAAACATTAAGAAGGGAGAGTTTCACACAAATGAATGGTCTTGTACTTCTGATCATCGGCCTTGCTGTGCTGCTGTGTGGCTACATTTTCTACGGCCGCTGGCTGTGCAAGCAGTGGGGCGTTGGCGAGAACAACGAAGCCACCCCCGCACACACCATGGAAGATGGTGTTGACTATGTCCCCGCAAAGGCCCCCATCCTGATGGGCCACCACTTCTCCTCCATCGCTGGCGCCGGCCCCATCACGGGCCCCATCAGCGCTGCTGGTCTGGGCTTCGGCTGGCTGGCCTGCACCCTCTGGATTCTCATCGGCGGTATTTTCTTCGGTGGTGTCCATGACTTCGGTGCTCTGTTCGCCTCCGTCCGCCACGGCGGTAAGTCCATCGGCGAGATCATCTCCGCCAACATGTCCCTGCGCGCCAAGCGCCTGTTCATCATCTTCTCTTATCTGACCCTGATCCTCGTGGTCGCCGCCTTCGCCTCCATCGTGGCGGGCACCTTCGGCGCCACCTATGTGGACGGCGTTCTGGATAAGGCTGCTTCCACCGCGAACGCGCAGGTCGCCATGGTGTCCCTGCTGTTCATCGTGATCGCCATCATCTTTGGTTACTTCGTCTATCGCCGCGGCGTGTCCGTCGGCATTGCCTCCGTTGTCGGCGTGTTCGCGATTGCCGCGATCATCCTCATCGGCCTGAACTTCCACCCCATCTACCTGTCCACCACCGCGTGGATGTGGATCTGCGGTGCGTACATTCTGGTCGCTTCCGTCACTCCTGTCTGGATCCTGCTGCAGCCGCGTGACTACCTCAGCTCCTTCCTGCTGTATGCCATGCTCGCTCTGGCAATCCTCGGCGTCATCATCGGCCATCCCTCCATGGACAGCCTGCCCGTCTTCCAGATCTCTGCGGAGGCCGCTGCTGCCAAGAACATGACCATCACGCCCGTGTTCCCCGTCCTGTTCACCACCATCGCCTGCGGTGCTATCTCCGGCTTCCACTCCCTGGTCGCCTCCGGTACCACCTCCAAGCAGCTCGATAAGGAAACCGACGCGAAGCCCATCGCTTACGGCGGCATGCTGATCGAGTGCGTGCTGGCCATCCTGACGCTGGTTGCCGTCGCTTATGCTTATAAGTGGAACGCCGCCAACCCCGACGCCGCCCTGAAGGGCGCCACCGCCATCTTCGGCGGCGGTATCGCCGGCATGATCGATCCCAGCCGCGGCACGGTCTATCACGTCCTGTACACCCTGCTGGTTCTGACCTACTCCACCTTCTGCCTGACCTCCCTCGACACCGCTACCCGTATGGGCCGCTTCATGTTCCAGGAGTTCTGGATCGACGGCTCCAAGGGCGAAACCCCCGAGAATGTCACCGGCTTCAAGAAGGTTATGGCCAACCCCTATGTTGCGACCGTCATCACCGTCGTTCTGGGCATCCTGCTCGGCCTGAACGGTTACCAGAAGATCTGGGCGCTGTTCGGCTCCGCCAACCAGCTGCTGGCCGCTCTGGCTCTGCTGGCTGTGGCTACCTGGCTCGGCAATGTCGGCAAGAACAACAAGATGTTCCTCATCCCCATGGCCTTCATGCTGGTCGTCACCATCTGCTCCCTGATCATCAACACCAAGACGCAGATCGGTCTGATCACCAAGGGCGGCGCCGATTGGGGCCCCTATGTTCAGGCGATCCTCGGTGTGCTGCTGGTCATTCTGGCCGTCGTCCTCGCGGTCGAGGGTATCTCCACCCTCAGCAAGCAGGCCAAGGCCAAGGCTGCGAAGTAAGCTGGGTTTTCCAACTGAATCAGGGCGGAGTTTTGCCAGTCTCCGCTGACAGAGACAGGGCTGCCGAAAGGCAGCCCTGTTTTTTCATCTGCAAAATCAAAAAGGGAGATCGAAGCCGCCGGCTTCGACCTCCCTTTTTTCTGCGCGGTGTCTACTTCTCGTCTGCGAGGATTTCCTCCGCAATGACGCGCCGCGTCACGCAGCGATCCATCGCCCGCTTTTCGATCATGCGGTGCGCCTCCTGCTCCGTCAGATGGAGCCTGTCGATCAGCATCCACTTTGCGCGGTTTACGATCCGGATCTCCTCCATCTTTCTCTCCAGCGTAGCCGTTTTCTGTTCCATCCGCCGCAGGCGCTCGCGCGTGCTGCGCAGCAGCCGCAGCGACTGCGTCATGATCTGCGCCGTTGTGGGCTTGGACACCGTGAGCACACCGAAATCCGATACCCGGGCATTGATATCGGGGTAGTGCTCCGCCTTCACGAGCAGAAGCACGCCTGATCCGGTGTTTTCACAGACGTCGAGCGCCAGCTGCGTGCCGAAGTCGTCCGGCATCGGGGTGTTGATGAGCACGAGGTCAAAGCGCCGCTCAAGCAGAGCGCGCCGCGCGCCCGCAACCGTCGCCGCAACGGCGATGGGCTGCTGATACTGACTCCCGGCCAGCAGCGGCAGCATCGAGCCGTTCAGCCGCGCAGAGGAGGATACAAGCAATACGCTGTAACAGCGGTCACGGTCATTCACCTGTATCCCTCCCTTCTGTGCTCTTATCCGGCCGAGCCGGTATAGCCTTCTATCATCTCACGCGGCAGGCTCTTTTCAATGAAGCGGCTCTGCGCCGCGGCCTCCCGCGCCTGTGCCAGCGACCGCGGCAGCGCCCTGCAGCGCGCGCGGACGTCCTCCGGCGCGTGATACAGATCCAGATCCGTCGCCTCCGGCAGCTGCGCATGCACCCGGATACCGTCCAGTCCCGCCCGGATCAGCAGCGTAAACGCCAGATAGGGGTTGCACATCGGATCCGGTGAGCGCAGCTCCGCGCGGCGATATTCGCCGTCCGCCGCCGGGATCCGGATGAGCTGCGAGCGGTTCTCGCGCGACCAGGAGATATATCCCGGTGCCTTCCCGACGCCGAAACGGTGATAAGATTCCTCCGTCGCGTTTAAAAACGCGGTCATTTCGGTGATATGCGCCAGAATCCCGGCGATCACCTCCGGCATCACGTCGCGTCCACCCACCGCGTGGACGGAAAAATTGACATGCATACCGTTGCCCGGCGCATGTGCCAGAGGTTTGGGCGAAAAATCTGCGCACAGACCGTTGCGCGCCGCGATCGTGTGCACCACCGTGCGGAAGGTCACGGCGTTGTCCGCCGCCGTAACGGGATCCGCGTAGCGGAAGTCGATCTCATTCTGCCCCGGCCCCTCCTCGTGGTGCGAGCGCTCCGGCTGGATTCCCATCTGCTCGAGCGTCAGGCAGATCTCACGGCGCACATTCTCCCCCTTGTCCTCGGGCGCAATGTCCATATAGCCGGCGTTGTCATAGGGGATGCGTGTCGGCTCGCCGTTCTCGTCGCGCCGGAAAAGATAGAACTCCATCTCCGAGCCGAAAGCAAACGTGATCCCCTCCTGCGCGGCATCCGCCGCGGCGCGCTGCAGCAGCGCGCGGCAGTCGGCCGCGCAGGGCGTACCATCCGGGTGCTTCACGGCGCAGAGCATCCGCACCACGCGCCCGTGCTCCGGCCGCCACGGCAGCGCCGTCAGCGTGGACGTGTCCGGAAACAGGAGCAGATCCGAATGCACCACATCACCGAACCCAGGCACCGCCGACGCGTCGATGGCGATGCCATGCTCAAACGCCCGCCCGAACTCGTCGGCCATGATGGAGATATTCTTCTGCTTGCCGTAAATATCGCAGAAGGCCATGCGGATAAACTTGACCTCCTCCTCGACAATGTACTGCTGAATCTCTTCCCGAGAATACTTCATCTCCGTCTCCCTTCCGCCGCGTCAGTTGGCGACATACATCTGTTGATAGGGGTTGTGCCCCTCGGGGGTCACCACTGTGAACGGCCCGGCCATCAGCGCCTGCGCATCGTGGCCGAACAGCTTCGCAAACCGCTCGACCAGCGGCCGGATCTCGCACAGATCCTCCTCCTCCGCCGGATGCTGGGCCGTCTGCTGCGGGAACTGGATGGCCGATACGTCGCCGCGCAGCACCATCTTGCCCCCGTGCATACCGGTGCAGGGAAAGTTCCCGACAATGGGCCGTCCGTCCGTGTGAAGACCCAGCACAAGGATCAGCCCTCCCGCCTGATACTCTCCGAGAAAGCTCCCCGCGCGCCCGCCGATCACAAGCACCGGCTTCTTCTCGCGATAGGCCTTCATATGAACGCCCGCGCGGTATCCGGCGCTCCCGCCGACAAAGATTTCTCCCCCGCGCATGGCATAGCCCGCCGTGTCGCCGATATCCCCGCGCACAACGATCCGCCCCGCGTTCATCGTATCGCCCACGGCGTCCTGCGCGTTGCCGTTGACCGTGATCTCCGCCCCGGTCAGATACGCCCCGAGGGCGTTGCCGGGGATTCCGTAGATCTCGATCGTCTTATCGCTCATGCCCGCCGCGATGAACCGCTGCCCGAGACAGCCGGTAATCCGGCAGACCGGCCCGCTGCGCCGCAGCGCCTCATTGATGGCCGTATAGTCCAGCCGGTCCGCATCTATGAAAAACAATTTTACTACGCCTCCCATCCAATTGCCACTGAATTTCCTATAAATATCGCTTTTTCACTCCCCGGCGTGGCGGATGCCGAGAATCTCCAGCTCCTTTTCCGTCATCCCGACGCCGCAGAGCATCAGCCGGTTTCCGCGCAGCGCCTCGATGGAGTTGATGCCCATGCCGCCCATCATCTCCTTGATCTCA
>ERZ832317.6270-NODE-6270-length-10064-cov-3.947647_pt1 | contig 10064 bp, 7 predicted proteins | sample MGYA00519695_ERZ832317 | MGnify/ENA primary metagenome ERZ832317 (study PRJEB31850, sample SAMEA3708726) | human gut metagenome | biome: human gut; feature: human-associated habitat; material: faeces | place: China | collected 2014 ... | reverse complement strand
GTCCGGTATTGACAGTGTGAAAGGCAGGGAAAAGCAGCAGGTCCTGATCGTAGATGATTCCCAGATGAACCGTGAGATCCTTGCTGTGATCCTGGAAGAGGAATACAAGATCTTAGAAGCTGCAAACGGGGAAGAATGTATTGATCTGTTAAAGCAGTATGGAACCGGTATCTCACTGATCCTTTTGGATATCAATATGCCGGTGATGGATGGTTTTGAAGTATTGGCGCTGATGAACCGAAACCACTGGATCGAAGACACGCCGGTGATCATGATCTCCAGCGAAGATGGCGCGGCTTATGTGAGAAGGGCTTATGAAATGGGGGCATCTGATTATATCAGCCGTCCTTTTGATGCCCAGGTAGTACATCAGAGAGTGTTTAATACCATTAAACTTTACGCAAAGCAGAGACATCTGATCAGTCTGGTTACAGACCAGATCCAGGAAAAAGAGAAACACAACCGGATGATGGTCAGCATCTTAAGCCAGATCGTTGAGTTCAGAAATGGAGAAAGCGGCAGCCATGTATTACATATCAATACGATCACGGGCATGCTGCTGGAACGTCTGATGCAGAAAACAGACCAGTATCATCTGCTGTGGTCAGACCGTTTCATGATCACAACAGCTTCCGCACTTCATGATATCGGGAAAATAGGAATTGATGAAAAAATATTAAACAAGCCGGGAAAACTGACAAAAGAAGAATTTGAGATCATGAAGACCCATACACTGATCGGTGCTTCTATGTTGGACAGTCTGGAAATGTTCCGGAATGAAAAACTGGTACAGGTTGCATACCAGATCTGCCGGTGGCACCATGAGCGGTATGATGGAAAAGGGTATCCGGACGGATTAAAGGGGGAAGAGATCCCGATCGCAGCCCAGGTGGTTGCAATGGCAGATGTATATGACGCCCTTGTAAGTGAGCGTGTATACAAGAAGGCATTTTCCCACGAAAAAGCCATTGAAATGATCTTAAACGGGGAATGTGGAGTCTTTAATCCCATCCTGTTAGGATGTCTGGTGGATATCCAGGATCGGTTAAAAGAAGAACTGCAGTCCGGATTTCAAAAGAAGAAAAATGAGGATCTTTATCCGGTATTATCAGAGGAGATAAAAGAGGAGACAGAAAAGTGAGAGAAAACAGAATATCTGTTTTTAGAAAACATACCTTAGGTATACTGGTTGCTTTGGGAATGGTTCTGTTTGGTTCTGTATTCATTTTATTTACAAATATTGGAAAAAACAAAGCGACTGTGGCAGCAGAAGAAACGTTACAGTTTATAAAGGAACAGAGCAGCCGGTCAGAGGCATTTGCAGAGTTTTATCAGGGCCTTCATCTGGAAATGAACGGGATCATAATGATCTGCAAAAATGGCCTTGTGACAGGATCAAATTTTGAGGAATATCAGGGAAAAACGCAGGCAGAGGCACCTTTGATCCAGAATATAACAGAAGAGACAGAGCCGGATACTTTATTTTCCTTTCGCTACTACGGATCTGCTTATTTTGGGGTCTTTGAGTCTTATGGAGAGAATGATCTGTACGTATTTTATCCTGTGGCTTCTGTTTTTTTCCTGAGGACCCTGGCATTAGCTTATGTCATGATCCTTTATATCCTTTTATGCAGTGTTTTCTTATGGCTGCGTCAGAGAGAAGAAAAGGAGCAGGAAGAAAGGGAAATGGCCTGTCAGGAGGCAGTTTTGTTATCTGCCACAAAGGAAGAAAAGGCAAATGCAGCTAAATCAGACTTTCTTCGCAAGCTCAGTTATGACATCCGCACTCCTATCAATGGCATCCGGGAACTGGTAGAATTGGGCAATCGTTATGACCATGACCTTGAAAAGCAGAGAGAATGCAGGAAAAAAATATGGGAGACCTCAGATGTGCTGTTAGATCTGATCTCAGACATGGTGGATATGGACAAGTTGGAGTCTGGCGCTGTGGATTTGGAACTGAGATCTTTTGATATGAGGGAGTTATATGAGGATGTCTGCCAGTGGGCAAAAGAGCTTGCTGCTGACAGAGGGATCCGTTACCACAGCAGACAGTTATCTGGGAAAAACTGGAAATTATATGGCAGTCCGTCTCACTTAAAGCAGATCCTGAAAAATGTTGTGGGAAATGCTATTAAAGATAACCGTGGTGGTGACTGTGTAGAACTTTCCTGTGAAGAACGTCAGTCCGCGGGAGGGACAGCCTGGTTTGAATTTGTCTGTACAGATACCCGAAGTTCTTACAGAAGAGGGGAACCGGGATTGGCAGTTGCCAAAGGCCTGATCCAGATGATGGGCGGGGAGATCCATTTTTCAGATGAAGAAACAGGCGAAGCATTCTGCAGGATCCGTCTGCCGTCCCTTATTGATGAAGAACAGGCGCAGGAGAAAGACGCAAAGGTCCAGGAAGCTGTGAAACGTCCTGTATCCATCCGGGGAAAGAAGATCCTTTTAGTGGAGGATAATGAGCTGAATATGGAGATCGCAGAGTTCCTTTTGCGAAAAGAAGGAGCCCAGGTCATAAGAGCCTGGAATGGAAAAGAAGCGTTAGAATGTTTTGAGGCTTCTGCTCCGGGAGATATTTCCGTGATCCTTATGGATCTTGTAATGCCGGTGATGGATGGATTTCAGTCAGCAAAAGCGATCCGGAGCCTGGAACGGGAAGATGCCTCTAAAGTAGCGATCATCGCCCTTACAGCCAGCGATTATGAAGAAGATGCACAAAAATGCCGTCAGGCAGGAATGGATGAACATCTTCCAAAACCATTAGACGCAGGAAATTTGATCCGGGTGATCCAGAAATACTTAAGATGATTGGGTGAGTGCAAAGAACATAGCAATCCGGTATCAGAAAAATTAAGAAAAAAGAGCTGCACGGCTTTGGGGCTGTGCAGCTCTTTTAAAGTCTGGTTAAATCAGATTAGATGGTATCTTCCTCGATGGTAGCTGTTTCTTTTTCAGGTTCAGCTGCCTTGGCTGTCTCTTCTTTTTCTTCGCTTTCTTCTTCCAGATCATCAGCGGCTTCCGGATTAACAGAAACAGAGATGTTTTCTTCTTTTGCTGGTGAAGGAGAGTGATCCAGACGTTCGTAGTCGTAAAGATCGTCATCGTCTACATAGTCATCATCCAGATAATCTTCTTCTGTAAAAGAGTCTCCCTTTTTAGGATCATCCTCTTCTTCAAAGAGATCGTCTTTTTTTGCTTTCATGGAGTGGATAGCGATATGTGCGGTATCTACAGCAGCGGAAACTGCTTTGTGGGCTGTATCGGAGAACAGATTTCCTGCATCTTTTAATACATTTTTAGTAGCAGATGCCATATCTTTTGCTGCCATTTTAAATTCATCCCTGCTGGAATTTAAGGAGATATAATTGCGGTTTATTTTACGGGGATCAAAGGAGTCACTCTGGGAAGCGTCCTCGTCTTCTTCGTCCTCTTCAAATTCACGGAAATCTTTATCAAGCTCTTTATGGTAGATCTTGTACTGGAGTACATAGGAAACGCCAGCTGCCACAGCACCGGAAATAGCGGCAAAGGCTACAAACTTTCCAAAACCTTTCTTAGCCATACAAATACCCCCTTCTTAAAATAGTGTCTGAATTTATAAATTAGTATGTCTGATTATTATATTGTAATACGAACAGAAAAAAAAAGAAACTAAAATTGCAAAAAAATATAAAAGATTTACAAAGTTAAGAGACAAAATGAAAAAATTAGCACTCAGAACTTGACAGTGCTAACAATAGGTGCTATAACTTACATTGTGAGCGAAAGAAGCAGCGAAAAGTAAAAGCTGCAGGTAGAAAAATAAGAATGACGATCAAGGAGGAATCTAGTTATGAAGTTAGTTCCATTATTTGACAAAGTTGTATTAAAGCAGTTAGTTGCAGAAGAGACCACAGCATCCGGTATTGTTCTTCCAGGTGCAGCAAAAGAAAAACCACAGCAGGCAGAAGTTATCGCAGTAGGCCCAGGCGGTGTAGTTGACGGCAAGGAAGTTACCATGCAGGTTAAGGCTGGAGATAAAGTTATCTACTCCAAGTACTCAGGTACAGAAGTAGAGTTAGAGAAAGAAAAATACGTGATCGTAAAGCAAAGCGACATTTTAGCTGTTGTAGAGTAAAGAAAAATGCCAGAGGCATTTTTCGCTACGCAAACGCAGCGCAGCGGAGTTCGCGTTTCCCGTATAGTAGGTATAAATACGAAATAGTTTAGATTGTTCGGAGGTAAATAATCATGGCAAAGCAGATCAAATATGGTGTAGAAGCCCGCAAGGCACTGGAAGCAGGCGTAAATCAGTTAGCAGATACAGTTCGTGTAACCTTAGGACCGAAAGGACGTAACGTAGTTCTGGATAAGTCTTTCGGTGCTCCACTGATCACAAATGATGGTGTTACCATTGCAAAAGAGATCGAACTGGCAGATCCATTTGAGAACATGGGCGCACAGCTGATCAAGGAGGTTGCTTCCAAGACCAATGATGTAGCTGGTGATGGTACTACTACCGCAACTGTACTGGCACAGGCTATGGTAAATGAAGGTATGAAGAACCTGGCTGCAGGTGCTAATCCAATTATCTTAAGAAAAGGTATGAAGAAAGCAACTGATGCAGCTGTAGAAGCGATCAAGAAGATGAGCCAGCCAGTAGGCGGCAAGGCACAGATCGCAAGAGTAGCAGCTATCTCTGCTTCTGATGATGAAGTAGGAACCATGGTAGCAGATGCTATGGAAAAGGTTTCCAAAGACGGCGTTATCACCATCGAGGAATCCAAGACAATGAAGACAGAGCTTGACCTGGTAGAAGGTATGCAGTTTGACAGAGGTTACCTGTCCGCATATATGTGCACCGATATGGATAAGATGGAAGCAAATCTGGATGATCCATACATCTTAATTACTGATAAGAAGATCTCCAACATCCAGGAGATCCTGCCAATTCTTGAGCAGATCGTAAAGATGGGCGCAAGACTGCTGATCATCGCTGAAGATGTAGAAGGCGAAGCTCTTACAACCCTGATCGTAAACAAGTTAAGAGGTACTTTCAATGTAGTTGCTGTTAAGGCTCCTGGCTACGGCGACAGAAGAAAAGAAATGCTGCAGGATATCGCTATCTTAACCGGTGGTACTGTTATCTCCGAAGAAGTTGGTCTGGAATTAAAGGATGCTACCATGGAGCAGTTAGGCCGTGCAAAATCCGTTAAGGTTCAGAAAGAGAACACAGTGATCGTTGATGGTAACGGCAGCAAGGAAATGATCGCAGCAAGAGTTGCCCAGATCCGTAAGCAGATCGGTGAGACCACTTCTGATTTCGACAGAGAGAAATTACAGGAGCGTCTGGCTAAGTTAGCTGGCGGTGTAGCTGTTATCCGTGTAGGTGCTGCTACTGAGACCGAGATGAAGGAAGCTAAGCTTCGTATGGAAGATGCTTTAAATGCAACCCGTGCAGCAGTTGAAGAGGGAATTATCGCAGGCGGCGGTTCTGCTTATGCACATGCTACCGTTGATGTTCAGAAGGTAGTTGATACTCTGGAAGGTGACGAGAAGACCGGTGCCAAGATCATCTTAAAGGCTCTGGAAGCTCCTCTGTTCCACATTGTAGCAAACGCAGGTCTGGAAGGCGCTGTTATCGTAAACAAGGTAAAAGAGTCCCCGGTTGGCGAAGGCTTTGATGCTTACAATGAGACTTTCGTAAACATGATCGAAGCAGGTATCCTGGATCCTGTTAAGGTTACAAGAAGTGCATTACAGAATGCAAACAGCGTTGCATCTACATTACTGACCACTGAGTCTGTAGTAGCAACCATCAAGGAGCCAGCTCCGGCTGCTCCGGCTGCACCTGATATGGGCGGAATGTATTAATCAGAAATATAAAAATAGGAATATACTGTTAGTAAAAAGAAGTCTGTGGCGGATAAAAACGTTGCAGACTTCTTTTTTTGTTAAAAATTTGTCTGACCTATTGCCTTTTTAATAAAAAAATGCTAATCTAAACTCATGAGATGTCAGACGAATTTTTAAAAAATAATATGATGAATTAAAAGGAGAACGGTTATGAAGTTACACAGTCAGGAAGTTAGAAAACTTGCACCGGAAAATGACCCGTTAAAGATCGGAATGGGATGGAGCGTGGCAGATCTGGATAAACCTCAGATTTTAGTAGAAAGCTCTTTTGGTGACAGTCATCCGGGAAGTGCCCATCTGAACCAGTTTGTAGAAGAGGGCGTAAAAGCAGTCAACGATAACGGAGGAAAAGCAGCCAGATATTATGTGACCGATATCTGCGACGGCATTGCCCAGGGACATGACGGCATCAATTATTCTCTTGCACACAGAGATATGATGACCAATATGATCGAAGTTCACGGAATGGCAAGCGGCTTTGACGGCGGCATGTTTATTGCCAGCTGCGACAAGTCCGTGCCTGCTATTTTAATGGGTATCGGCCGTTTAAAGGATATGAGTGCTATTGTAGTTACTGGCGGTGTTATGGAGGCACATACTATTACACCTAAGTATGTGGAAAATGACCCGGCCTGCGCTATTAACGAACTGCTGACACTGGAGCAGATCGGTAAATTCGATGCACAGGAAAAGAGAGGCGAGATCCCGGAGGAACAGTTAAATTATTATAAGCACAATGCATGCCCAAGCTGCGGCGCATGTTCCTTTATGGGTACTGCTTCCACCATGCAGATCATGGCAGAGGCATTAGGCCTTATGCTTCCAGGCACTGCCCTGATGCCCGCAACTGCACCTGAATTAAAGCAGGCTGCTTATGATGCAGGAAAACAGCTGATGAAGTTAGTAGAAAAAGGTATCAAGGCAAAGGATATCGTTACCATGAAGAGCTTTGAGAACGCTATTATGGTACATGCTGCTATCAGCGGTTCTACCAATGCTACCATGCACATTCCTGCTATTGCCCATGAATTCGGCTTTGAAGTAGATGCAGAAACCTTTGACCGTATGCACAGAGGAGCTCATTACCTGCTTAATATCCGTCCATCTGGTGACTGGCCAGCCCAGTATTTCTATTATGCAGGCGGTGTTCCAAGAGTTATGGAAGAGATTAAGGATATGCTGCATCTGGATGTAATGACAGTTACAGGCAAGACCTTAGGTGAGAACCTGGAAGAATTAAAGAAAAATGGTTTCTATGACCACTGCGATGAGCTGTTAAGGGAAAAGGGCAAGCTGTTAGGACGGGAGATCAAGCGTACAGAGATCATCCATGCCTTTGATGATGCAAAGGGAACAGATGGAAGCATTGCTATTTTAAAGGGCAACCTGGCTCCGGAAGGCTGTGTGATCAAGCACACTGCATGCCCGAAGGAAATGTTTGAGGCCACCCTTCTTGCAAGACCATTTAACAGTGAGGAAGAGTGTATTGACGCTGTTCTTAAGAGAAAGGTAAAACCAGGGGATGCTATCTTTATCCGCTATGAGGGACCAAAGGGAAGCGGTATGCCTGAAATGTTCTATACAGGTGAAGCTATATGTTCTGACCCGAAACTGGCTTCCAGCGTGGCACTGATCACTGACGGACGTTTCTCCGGTGCATCCAGAGGCCCGGTTATCGGTCATGTAAGCCCGGAAGCTGCTGCAGGCGGACCTATTGCATTGATAGAAGAAGACGACCTGATCTATATTAATGTAAAAGAGCGCAGACTGGAGATCGTAGGTGTAAAGGGTGAAAAGCGCACTCCAGAGGAAATGGAAGAGATCTTAAAGGCCAGAAAAGCCAAATGGCAGCCAAAGCCTCCGAAATATACCAAGGGAACCCTTAAGCTGTTCTCTGAACATGCAGTATCACCTATTAAAGGCGGATATATGGTGTAGTCCTGAGTGGATCCAGCGCATGGAATAATCTTACCAAAACATCAGACAATAAAAGCTGTCTGACCAATATAATACAAATTAATGCCTTTTGTACACCTGTACAAAAGGCATTTTTATTGCAGAAAACAAACACAAAGTAATATTGCACAAAAATATGAATACAAAATTGTGGAAAACATAAAAAACGCATTTGAGATACACAAAATTTTCACAATCCCTTGACATAAGATGTCTGATGTGGTAAAAAGATTACATCAGACATCTTATTAATTAAGATCCTGCAGATGATCAGGATCTATTAAAAGAAAGGGAAGGTATTAAGTTATGAGAAAGTCAAAAGTAATGTTAACAATCCTGGCAGCAGCAATGGCAGCAAGCCTTACAGCATGTGGAGGTTCTTCTGACAAAGGAGCAGCTACAACAGCCGCAGCAGCAGGCGGTTCTGACACAAAGACAGAGGCAGCAGGCTCCACAGCTTCTGCAGATGCCATCAACTTTACAATGTCACTGGTTGACAATACTTCTTCCAACTACTACAAGGGCGCTGAAAAGATCGCTGAATGTGTAGAAAAGGCAACTGACGGAAAGATCACACTGACCATCCAGGCAGGCGGCACATTAGGCGGCGAGAGCGATACACTGGACATGGCAGTTCAGGGCGACCTTGATATCGCATCCTGTGCAAACTCCGTACTTGCTAACTACATCCCAGAGATGAGCATTCTGGATCAGGCTTTCCTGTGGGACAGCGCAGATCAGGCTAACTACGCAGTAACTCATGAGTTAGGCGATCTGATCCAGACTAAGGCAAATGAGCATGGTATTCACGTAATTGGCTACATGGAATCCGGTTTCCGTGATGTATTCTCCACAAAGCCAATCGAGTCTATGGCAGATTTCAAGGGCGTAAAGATCCGTGTAATGCAGAACGAAGGACAGTTAGCAGCATTTACCGCTTTCGGTGCTAACCCAATCGCACTTTCCGCTTCTGAGCAGTTTACCGCTCTTCAGCAGAAGACCATTGATGCTTGCGAGAACGCTGTTTCTAACTGCTGGATCAACAAGTTCTATGAGGCTGGTGTAAACTCCGTTATCAATACACATCACTGCTTCGTATACATCCCACTGTGCATGAGCGATAACGCTTGGAACAAGATCCCGGATGATTTAAAAGATACCTTCGTTAAGGCTGTAGCAGAAGGCTGCGAAGCTCAGTGGCAGTATCTGAACGAAGCAAACGAAGAAGCTAAGGGTAACCTGGAAGGCGCTGGCGTTAAGTTCTATGACATCAACTTAGATGAAATGAAGGACGCTTACAAGGCAGCTCAGGAGAAGGCTGGTACTTCTTTCGATGCAGAATGGGAAGCAGCAGTAGATGCAGCAAAAGCAGCTGTAAAATAATCTGCCAAAGATCCACAGGCAACACAAAATAAAAAAAGCAGTAAACATACAGCCGTGCCGGCAACAGTCAGTGACGGTGCGGCTGTTTTAAAGAGCGAGAGAAAAGAAGGGGACTGGAAATGAAAGGAATTAAGAAAGCATTATCTTACATTACCAATGTAGAATATGCCATCATGGTCGTTACCTTTGTGGCAATGGTCATCGCGTATTTCATCTCTGTCGTAAACCGTAACTTCATCAAGGCATCTATGCCATGGACAGAAGAAGTTGCAATGTACAGTATGATCTATATGGCACTTTTAGGAACAGAAGTTGGTCTTCGTGACGGCACGCAGGTAGCAGTTACTGCAGTGATCGAAAAACTCCACGGAGTTACAAAAAAGATCGTATCTATTATTGAACAGATCATTCTGGAGATCTTCTCTTTCGTAATGTTAAAAGCAGGTCTGGCACTGTTTTCCAAGCAGTTACAGACCGGACAGACCACACCGGTTTTAAAAGTACCAATGTCAGTAATGTACTTTTCACTGGTCCTGACCTTTGCACTGATCCTGGTCATCCAGGCAGTTGTGCTGGTTGAAAAAGTTATGGACCTGAAAAATAAGGAGGTAGAGGCATGAGCGCAGGAGTAATTCTTTTCGTTGCATTCGCAGCATGCCTGGTGATCGGTGTTCCGGTTTCCATTTCTTTGGGAGTGGCTTCCCTTTGCTCCGTAGTATTTGGCGGACTGTCCGCATCTTCTACGGTAATCGCACAGCGTATTTTCGGTGGACTTCAGTCAACCTCTATTATGGCCATCGCATTCTTCGTACTTGCAGGAAACC
>ERZ832317.6264-NODE-6264-length-10078-cov-2.714058_pt1 | contig 10078 bp, 11 predicted proteins | sample MGYA00519695_ERZ832317 | MGnify/ENA primary metagenome ERZ832317 (study PRJEB31850, sample SAMEA3708726) | human gut metagenome | biome: human gut; feature: human-associated habitat; material: faeces | place: China | collected 2014 ... | reverse complement strand
TCCCGCCCCGGCGACACGCCCGCAATCAGCGCCCGAAGCGCCTGACGCTCTTTTTGCTCCTCCATCAGTCCGCCTCCGTCTTGGGATATGCGTTCAGCTCGATGAGCTTGTCGCGCATCGCCTGAAAATCCGCCCACGCCGGGCGCTTTTTGTCCGCGTCGCGCAGCAGCGCCGCCGGATGATACGTCGGCATAAACCATACGCCTTTTTTGAGCTGCCAGACGCCGCGGTCGCGCGTAATGCGCATGTCGTCGCCCAGCAGCGCCCGCGTCGGGGTCGAACCGAGGCAGACAATCACTTTGGGCCGCACCAGCGCGACCTGCTGGCGCAGGTAATCCATGCAGGCGGCGCGCTCGTCCGCCTCCGGCACACGGTTCTGCGGCGGCCTGCACTTGACGATGTTGCAGATGTAGACCTGCTCCCGCCTCAGCCCGATGGCCGCGAGCATCCGATTCAGCAGATGCCCCGCCGCGCTGACGAACGGGCGGCCGGTCTCGTCCTCCTGCTGCCCCGGCCCTTCGCCGATGAACATCAGCGGCGCATGCAGGTCGCCTTCGCCGAGCACGACGTTCGTTCTCGTCTGGCAAAGCCTGCATTTTTCGCAGGCGAACACGGCTTCCGTGAGCGTTGGCCAAGATGTGTTCATGCTGCCGCCTCCCGTCGCCTTGTTTTTATTTCTCCGCCCGTTTCACTTGCCGATGATCACCGCGTCCGTGATGTTATCCGTCAAATCGGCAAAGGTGATCGCCAGATCCTGCCTCAGCCACGAAAAGAGGCTGCCGAGCATGAGCAGCAGCACGACAATCGCCAGCGCGGCGGCCGCCACGCCGAACACATCCATCACGCCCGCCGCCACGCGGAAGCCGATCTGGCTCTTCTTTTTCTTCTTCAAGCGGCACGCCTCTTTCCCGTCATTTTCTCCAGCTTATTGTAACAAAAACGAGCGCCTGCTGTCAAGGACAGGCAAATGCTTACAGATAATCCATCCATGCGCCCGGCTCCTCGTCGCGGCCGGTCAGCGCGCCGTGATCGAGCAGATGCTCAAAGCCATGCTGGCGCAGCGCCTCGTAGGTCACAATCGCCACGGAGTTGGACAGGTTCAGGCTGCGCGCGCCCTCGATCATCGGGATGCGGATGCAGCGGTCATAGACCCGTTCCAGCAGGTTTTCCGGCAGGCCGCGCGATTCCCGGCCAAAGACGAGGAACACATCCCGCGGATATTCCGCCTGCGCGTAGCTCCTCGGCGCTTTCGTGCTCGCGTAGAAGAATGGCGCGTCCGGATACGCCGCCAGCAGCTCGGCAAAATTCTCGTGCACGTGCACCTTCACCAGCGGCCAGTAATCCAGCCCCGCGCGCTTCAGATATTTATCCTCCAGGCTGTACCCCAGCGGCTTGACCAGGTGCAGCTCGCTCCCCGTCGCCGCGCAGGTGCGCGCTATGTTGCCGGTATTCTGCGGGATTTCCGGCTCAACCAATACGATATGAATCATCGTTTCCACCCTTATTTCTTTCTTCCGCCCTATTGTATCGCAATTCGCGCAAAAGCGCAAGGCGTTCAAAATGGGGCTTGACAATCGCTTTTCCGCCCCGTATAATACAGCCATACGCGAGGATGGGAACAAGTACGCCCGCCCGCTCGTTTCAGAGAACCGCCGGTCGGTGCGAGGCGGCAGCGAGAGGCAGGCCGAATACATCCCGGAGCACGATCCCCAACGCCCCCTGCGGGTCAGTAGGCGGTCGCCGGTACGCCGGATACAGCGTGCAGCCCGTGTCTGCGGGCGGCTAAGGGGGCTTTCAGCAATGGAGTCTCGAACGGAAGTGGTACCGCGTGTTTCACGCCTTCCCGATTGCAATCGGGAGGGCGTTTTTTTGTGGGCAGCGCCGCGCCTCCCGTCTCATGCCTGCCCGACGTCAAAGGAGGAACACCCATGGCTCAGCACGTTCTCGATTTGCTCAAGGAGCGCGGCTTTATCGCGCAGATGACCTTTGAAGACGAGCTCTACGAGCAGCTCAAAAACCCGACCACGTTCTACGTCGGCTTCGACCCGACCGCCGATTCCCTGCACATCGGCCACTACATCCCGATCATGGCGATGGCGCACATGCAGCGCGCGGGTCACCGCCCCATCGCGCTGATGGGCGGCGGCACGGCGATGATCGGCGATCCTTCCGGCAAGACCGACATGCGCAAGATGATGACCGTGGAGACCATCGACAACAACGTTGCGCACATCAAGCAGCAGATGAGCCGCTTCCTCGATTTCTCCGAGGGCAAGGCGATCATCGCCAACAACGGCGACTGGCTGCGCAACCTGAACTTCATCGAGTTCATGCGCGACATCGGCTCCATGTTCTCCGTCAACAAGATGCTCACCGCCGAATGCTACAAGGCGCGCATGGCGACGGACAACGGCCTCTCCTTCCTCGAATTCACCTACATGCTCATGCAGTCCTATGACTTCCTCGAGCTGTTCAAGAAGTACGGCTGCCGGTTGGAGATGGGCGGCAACGACCAGTGGAGCAACATGCTCGGCGGCGCGGATCTGATTCGCCGCAAGGAGCGCGAAAATGCGTTTGCCTGCACCTTCCAGCTTCTGCTCACCCACGACGGCCGCAAGATGGGCAAGACCGAAAAGGGCGCGCTCTGGCTCGACCCGGCCAAGACCAGCCCCTATGACTTCTACCAGTACTGGCGCAACGTGGACGATCAGGACGTGGAGAAATGCCTCGGCCTGCTGACCTTCCTGCCGATGGACGAGGTTCACCGCCTCGGCGCGCTCAAGGACAGCCAGATCAACGAGGCCAAGAAGGTGCTGGCCTACGAGGTCACCAAGCTCGTGCACGGCGAGGAGGAGGCCGAAAAGGCGCAGGAGGCCGCCGCTTCCCTCTTCGGCGGCGCGGCGATGGGCGGCTCCATCCCGACGACCGAAATCACCGCGGCCGACCTCGAAAAGGACGCGCGCGTGACCACGCTGCTCGTCACCTGCGGCCTTGCGCCGTCCAACTCCGCGGCGCGCCGTCTGGTTCAGGGCGGCGGCGTGAGCCTCGGCGAGGACAAGGTGACCGACGTGAACGCGGTCGTGACGGCGGACATGATCCCCACCGACGGCCTGATGCTGCGCAGCGGCAAGAAGAAATTCCACCGCATCGTGCTCAAATAAGTCATGTCTGCCCAGCTCTCGTATAAGACCCTCCGCGCGGAAAACAGCGCGGAGTTCGTCATCAACAAATCGCGCTTCATCGGCTACGGCTGCCCCTGCGAAACCGAGGAGGAAGCGCTGGCCTTCCTCGCCCGGATTCGCCAGAAGCACAAGGACGCCACCCACAACTGCTATGCGTATATCATCGGGCTGAATTCCGGCATCATGCGTTACAGCGACGACGGCGAGCCCGGCGGCACGGCGGGCATGCCGATCATCGAGGTGATGAAGGCGCGCGGCGTGGTCAACTGCGCCGTGGTCGTCACCCGGTATTTCGGCGGTATTCTGCTCGGCGCGGGCGGGCTTGTCCGCGCCTATGCGCAGGGCAGCAAGGCCGCGCTGGACGCGGCGGGCGTCGTCGTGATGGAAAAGAGCGCGCGCCACATGGTCGAGGTGGATTATTCCACCTGGCAGCGGCTGGAATACTTTCTCCGCTCCGCGCCGGTCATCATCGAGCATACGGAATTCGGCGCGAGCGTCGTCTGTACGCTGATGGTTCGCGTCGCCGACGAGGAAAATCTGCTTGCGGAAATCACCCGCGTCACCGACGGCAAGGCGGAAACGCTGGAAGACGGCACGCTGTTCTACCCGTGGGCTGAATAATTCAAAAGCACCCGCGTTTTTTCGCGAGTGCTTTTTTCAGTTGTACAAAAAAAGCACAGCCTGAGCCTTGCCCAAGCTGTGCTTTCGTTGTAAGATTCGATGATCTTCTCTTCAGTTACAGACCGACGGATTACACCGGCATGGTCTTGTTGTCCTTGTTGAGCATCGTGGAATCAATCTTCGTCTGATGCGCAGAGCGATACTCAAAGAACTTCGGCGCGACCTTCGGGAACAGGGCGTAGCTGAGCACGTCCTCCTCGCAGGTGGCCTGATCGCGGATTTCCTCGCGATACTTGTCCATTTCCGGCTTGAGCAGGTCGGCCGGGCGGCAGGTAATCACCTTGTCGTCGCCGATGGCCATCTTGCGGACTTCCTCGTTCACCGGAGCCGGGAGCTTGCCATACTCGCCGCGCAGCAGACCCTTGGATTCGTTCGGGAAGGTCTTGTAGCGGCCAAACAGCACGTTCATCACCGCCTGCGTGCCGACGATCTGGGAGGTCGGCGTGACCAGCGGCGGATAGCCGAAGTCCTTGCGAACCTGCGGGATTTCAGCCAGCACGTCGTAGTATTTGTCCATCGCGTTGAACTGCTTGAGCTGGCCGATCATGTTGGAGAGCATGCCGCCCGGCACCTGATACTTCAGCGTGTTGGCGTCCACGCGCAGCACCTTGCTCGGCACGAGCCAGCCGTCCTTCTCCAGACGGGCGGCCACGCCGCGGAAGTGCGTCGCGCACTCGTTCATCAGCTCCATGTCCAGGCACGGGTCGTACTCGGTGCCCTTGAGCGTCGCGCACAGGGACTCGGTCGCCGGCTGGCTGGTGCCCTCGGCCATCGGGCTCAGGGCGGTATCCACGATGTCGCAGCCCGCCTCAATCGCCTTGAGGATGGTCATCGCGCCGGTACCGGCGGTGTTGTGCGTGTGCAGGTGGATCGGCAGCTTGGTGGTCGCCTTGAGCTTCTTGACGAGGCTGTAAGCCTCATACGGCAGCAACAGGTTGGCCATATCCTTGATGCAGATCGCGTCCGCGCCCATCTGCTCGATCTCCTTGGCCAGCTTGAGGAAGTATTCCTCGGTGTGCACCGGGCTGATCGTGTAGCTGATGGCAATTTCGCAGTTTCCGCCGTATTTCTTGGTGGATTTGACGGCCTGTTCGAGGTTGCGCAGATCGTTCAGCGCATCGAAGATGCGGATGATGTCAATGCCGTTCTCGATGGACTTTTTGACGAACTCATCCACCACGTCGTCCGCATAATGCTTGTAGCCGAGAATGTTCTGGCCGCGGAAGAGCATTTGCAGCTTGGTGTTGGGCATCGCCTTGCGCAGCGCGCGCAGACGCTCCCACGGATCTTCGTTCAGAAAGCGCATGCAGGAGTCGAACGTCGCGCCGCCCCAGCACTCCAGAGAATAGTAGCCGATCTTATCCAGCTTGTCCGCGACGGGCAGCATCTCCTCCAGGCGCATACGGGTTGCGGCCTGAGACTGGTGCGCGTCGCGCAGAATGGTATCGGTGATAAGCACCTTTCCCATTGCTTATTCCTCCTTATTATCTGTCCCGGTTTTTCGGGAAGGGCGGCATTCCCCCCACGCCGGAGGGAACGCCGCATCGTTTTTCAACCGTTTGAATCGTTCAAATCGCTGCTCGGGCATGTCATGCGTAGCTTCGCTCGCGTGTGCAAAGCCCTTCACTTTCCGCAAACTTCGGCGGAAGTGAAACCGACCTCAGGTCGGTTAGCCGAACATCGAGATGAACACGCCCGCCGCAACCGCAGAGCCGATAACGCCGGCCACGTTCGGACCCATGGCGTGCATCAGCAGGAAGTTGCTCGGGTTCTCCGCCTGACCGACCTTCTGGGAGACGCGCGCGGCCATCGGCACGGCGGAAACGCCCGCAGAGCCGATCAGCGGATTGATCTTGCCGCCGGAGAGCTTGCACATCAGGTCGCCCAGCAGAACGCCGCCGGCCGTGCCGCCGCCGAACGCGAACACGCCCATCGCGATGATCTTGAGGGTCTGCGGCTGCAGGAAGGTCTCGGCCTTCGCCGTCGCGCCGACCGTCACGCCCAGGAAGATGGTGACGATGTTCATCAGTTCGTTCTGCGCGGTCTTGGAGAGGCGCTCCGTCACGCCGGATTCCTTGAACAGGTTGCCCAGCATCAGCGCGCCGATCAGCGGCGCGGCGCTCGGCAGCATCAGGGAGACCAGCACGGTCACGACGATCGGGAAGACGATCTTCTCGGTCTTAGAGACAGTGCGGAGCTGACCCATGACGATCTGGCGATCCTTCTTGCTGGTCAGCGCCTTCATAATCGGCGGCTGAATGACCGGCACCAGCGCCATGTAGGAATACGCGGCGATGGCGATCGGGCCCAGCAGACCCGGCGCGAGCTTGGTGGTGACGTAGATGGCGGTCGGGCCGTCCGCGCCGCCGATGATGCCGATTGCGCCGGCCTCAGCGGGGGTAAAGCCCAGAATCAGCGCCACGATGAACGCCAGGAAGATGCCCAGCTGCGCGGCAGCGCCGAGCAGCAGGCTCATCGGGTTGGCGATCAGCGGACCGAAGTCGGTCATCGCTCCGACGCCCATGAAGATAAGACACGGGAAGATACTGCTCTTGACGCCCGCATATATCAGGCGCAGGATTCCGATGTCATACCAGTGCGCGCCCTCCCGTATTGTTGTACTCAGCGGGTCGATAATGCCGGTCGGGTCATCCATAAGACCTGCGCCGGGCAGGTTTGCAAGCAGGATACCGAACGCGATGGGAAGCAGCAGAAGAGGTTCGAATTTTTTGGCAATGGCCAGATAGAGCAGGACGAACGACACGAGGATCATTACGCCCTCTCTCCAGGTGAGCACGGCGAGACCCGAGCTCTCCCAGAAGCCTTTTAAGATTCCGAGTATGTCCATTTACTATCCCCCTTAGCCGACTACGGCGAGCAGTGCGTCCGTAGCGACGGTCGAGCCCTTCTGGACGGTGAGCTGTCTGACAGTGCCGTCGCAGGGAGCGACTATTTCGTTTTCCATCTTCATAGCCTCAAGAATGAGGAGTATATCTCCGGCCTTTACGGAAGAGCCTACGTTGACGTTGACGCTCAGTATCGTGCCGGGCATGGGAGAGAGAACCTTCTGACCCTCTGCGGCTGCTGCGGGAGCGGCGGCAGGGGCGGGAGCTGCTGCGGGGGCGACGGGTGCGGCAGCTGCGGGAGCCGCGGGAGCGGCGTCGGTAACAGCGGTTATAACGGCGTCGGTCTCCTCGACCTCGACCTCATAGTTTTTGCCGTTTAATGTAACAACATATTTCATGATTACAATTCCTTTCAGTTGTCGGCAAGAGCCGCATCAGTCTATCTTCTTTATGGATTTGAACAGCAGTCTGTTGAGCGGGACTCCGCTCTCGTCGCTGACTATTGCCATAATGACCGCAGCGGTCGGCTCGTCAACGCCGTCAAGGTCTAATGTGCCCTGCGACTGTGTGCCGGGCAGGGGAGTTCCGGCAGCGGCGGCCTGCTGCGCGGGTGCGGGAGCATCGGAATCGGCATTTTTCTTGCCTTTCTTGGCCGCGATATTCTCGCCGAGTCTGACAAGGCGGGAGATTATCATGATAAGCACGGCAAGGATGATAAGCAGCAAGAATACCATAAGGATTCCGAAGAGTGAGACCTGAAGAGCGAAAATAAGCTTTTCACCCAGAGGCATACCCATGTCAAAGTTATCAAACATTGATAAAACCATTCCTTTCTGCCGAGGCTCAGTCGAGTCTCTCTATCTTATATTTGAAAGTGTTCTTCTTTCTCTCGTCGCGCTTGTCGAAGAACGCTTCCGCCTGTGTCGGGAAGGCTATATAAGAGAGAACATCCTCGTCGCAGGTCGCTCTGTCGCCGAGATACTCTCTTGCAGCTGGGAGACCGGGCTCAAGCAGGTCCGCATAGCGGCAGGTTATCGGCTTCTCGTCGCCGAGAACCTTCTTCTGCAGCTCCTCGTTTATCTTGCCGGGAGCCTTGCCGTATTCGCCCTTGATATAGTTCTTAACTTCCTTGGAGATGTTCTTGTATCTCTCACCCGCGAGCACGTTTGCGGTCGCCTGAACGCCGACCATCTGGCTCATGGGGGTGACGAGCGGAGGATAGCCGAGATCCTCGCGGACTCTCGGAGTTTCCGCGAGAACTTCATCGAGCTTGTCAAGCTTCTTCTGCGCTGTCAGCTGAGCGACAAGGTTCGAGAGCATTCCGCCGGGAATCTGATAGTTGAGAGCGTCGGTCTGAGTTGTCAAAACGACGGGGTTGAGCAGTCCGCTCTTGAGAGCGTCGTTGCGAACGGGCTTGAAGAAATCGTTGATTTTCTTAAGCGTGCCCATATTGAGCGGGACTTCGTAGCCCTCTTTCTCGAAAATGTAGGCCATAGTCTCTGTGGGCGGCTGAGAGGTGCCGTTTGAGAAGCAGGAGATAGCGGTGTCGATAACATCCGCGCCGGCTTCAACGGCCTTCTGCAGGGTCACGGGGCCGAGGCCTGTGGTCGAGTGAGTGTGGACGATAACGGGGAGCGATATATTCTCCTTTATGCCCTTGACAAGATCGTAAGCGCTCTGGGGGTCCATGATGCCCGCCATGTCCTTTATGCAGACGGACTGGACACCCATGCTCTCGAGGTCTTTTGCGAGCTTGATGTAGCTTTCGATGTTGTGGATGGGGCTGGTGGTGTAGCAAATGGTTCCGGATGCGTGAGCGCCGCACTTAACAGTCTCGTCAACTGCCGTTTCGATGTTTCTCAGGTCGTTGAGGGCGTCAAATATGCGGATGATGTCGATACCGTTTTCAACGCTCTTTCTGACGAAAAGACGGACGACATCGTCGGGATAATGCTTATAGCCCAGAAGATTCTGACCTCTGAGGAGCATCTGAAGCTTGGTGTTCGGGCAGGCCTTGCGAATCTTGCGCAGGCGCTCCCACGGGTCTTCGTTGAGATAACGCAGGCAGGAGTCGAACGTGGCGCCGCCCCAGCACTCGAGCGAATAGTAGCCGGCCTTGTCAAGCTCCGGCAGTATTCCCTCGAAAGCCTCAAAGGGCATACGGGTCGCAATAAGCGACTGATTCGCGTCTCGAAGGACAGTCTCGGTGAAATTTACTTTCATGTGTTTCGCTCTCCTTTGGAATTTGTAAACTTGCTTAAAAATCAGAACTCGATGCGCGAGGCGATGTAGCTTTCAAGCTCGTCTATCGCAATACGCTCCTGCTTCATCGTGTCGCGGTCGCGCACGGTCACGCAGTGATCCTCGACGGAGTCGAAGTCAAAGGTGATGCAAAGCGGAGTGCCGATCTCGTCCTGGCGGCGATAGCGCTTGCCGATGGAGCCGGTCTCGTCGAAGTCGACCATGAATTTGCGGCTAAGCTCGTCACAAATCTTGACAGCCTCGCCGGACAGCTTCTTCGACAGGGGAAGCACCGCGGCCTTGTAGGGCGCGACGACGGGGGAGAGGTGGAGCACCACGCGGGTGTCGTTCTTCTCTGCGTCGATAACTTCCTCGTCATACGCTTCGCACAGCAGCGCGAGCACGGTTCTGTCGAGTCCGTAGGTGGATTCTATTATATAGGGAATGAACTTCTCGTTCGTCTCGGGATCGAGGTAGTCCATTTTCTGACCGCTGTATTCCTGATGTCTCGTCAGGTCGAAGTCCGTTCTGTTATGCGTACCGTTTATCTCGCCCCAGCCGAACGGGAAGAGGAACTCTATGTCGCACGCGGCCTTGGCGTAGTGAGCGAGCTTCTCATGGTCGTGGAAGCGCAGATGCTCGGGAGCTATGCCGAGATCCTCAAAATACTTCTTGCCGAACTGCTTGAAGTAGTCATAGAGCTCATTGTCGGAGCCCTTCTTGCAGAAGGTCTGGAACTCCATCTGCTCGAACTCGATGGTTCTGAAGGTGAAGTTGCCGGGGGTTATCTCGTTTCTGAACGCCTTGCCTATCTGACCGATGCTGAAGGGCAGCTTCGCTCTCATCGAGCGCTGGACGTTGAGGAAGTTTACATATTCGCCCTGCGCGTTTTCGGGGCGCAGATAGATTATGCTCTTGGCGTCGTTGGTGACTCCGCGGTAGGTCTGGAACATGAGGTTGAACTCTCTTATGTCCGTGAAGTTGTGCTTGCCGCAGTGGGGGCAGGGGATGGAGTGAGCCTTAATGAACTCAAACATCTCCTCCTTGGTCATGCTGTCGGGATGGGCGTTGGGGTCGAAATTCTCGATAAGAGTATCGGCTCTGTGACGCATTTTGCATTCCTTGCAG
>ERZ832317.6263-NODE-6263-length-10079-cov-3.032921_pt1 | contig 10079 bp, 9 predicted proteins | sample MGYA00519695_ERZ832317 | MGnify/ENA primary metagenome ERZ832317 (study PRJEB31850, sample SAMEA3708726) | human gut metagenome | biome: human gut; feature: human-associated habitat; material: faeces | place: China | collected 2014 ... | reverse complement strand
AGCCCAGAGTCCAACGAGGGCTGCTAAGATCATGTAAGCACCGATGACAAAGATATGGTGCATATCTCCCTTGTTGACACCTTCATCAATGATGGATGCCATCAATAGCGGGATGACCATTTCCATTGCCACTTCCACAAGCATAAAGATCGGTGTCAGTATCGAATCTCTGGTAAATTCTTTTACCTGTGCAAGTAATGTTTTTAATACATGCATTATTTTTCCCTTTCCTTTCCTATTTTTTCTCCATCGGAAGCGATCTCCACCTCCAGTTGTCTCTTAATCTGGCTCAACATGGCAAAGAGATCTTTCTTTTGTTGTTTGCTCAGCCCGACCACCAGTCTTTCTTCCATGCTGTCAATACTGATCTCAATATTGTCATGGAACTTAATCCCGGCCTCGGTCAGTTCAATCTTTTTCAGACGGGCATCCCGCTCCACAGAAACACGCTTGATGTAACCGTTCTTCTCAAGACTCTGTAAGGCTGCTGTCACAGAGGACTTTGCCATATGAAAATCAGCCTCCATATCCTTTTGAAAAATCTCCCGATCCCTGTGATGATAAAGATAACCGATCATCCAGCCATGTGTGGCTGTGACCGTATCCACACCGGCATTCAGGATGCTTTTCTGCCAGATATTCTTATCCAAAAGACGACTTAATTCTTTGATCTGATAGCCTATCTGTTCTTCATTTCTCACTTTCTCCTCCTTGATGCCAAGCACCCGTTTCTTAATCTTTGTTAATAGTTCAACACCAAACTGTTCGTTTCTGAACTGTTCGGTTTCGAACTATTATAGAGCGATTGCCTTTTCTTTGCAAGAGGATAATTTCTACAAAAACTTATTTTTTCTCCCTTGTCTCTTGGTCAAATTGCCATAAGCCCCTGTCGGATTCTATACATTTCTTTTTCTTATGATACTTTCTACTCACTTGTTGTATATTTGGGCAAAATAATGTATAATGCCTATATTATTATTTGCAAAATGCAGGAGGGGTACCAATGGAACACACAAGCAAGGACTTACGTGTCCGCAGAACACTGAAAGCCATTCGTAGTGCATTTTACGAGTTGGTATTGACCAAGAACTATTCTGACATTTCCATTACCGAGTTGACAGATCTGGCTGAGATCAACCGCAAGACATTTTATTTACACTATTCTTCTTTGGACGATCTGGTCAAAGAAGTAGAGCAGGAGATCGTAGACCACATTTTACAAAATGTCCGCATGAGTGCAGAGCAGCTGGATGTTGCAGGCTGTGTCGACAATTTTTATCACTATCTGGATGAATGTGATGAGGTACAGCAGAAACTCCTCTGTGATTCCCATTATTATTTCTTCTATGAGGATGTCACAGATGCTGTGTTAAAGAGCAATGCCTTTTCCAGGTTCTTTGAGATGACAAAGCACCCGGATATCGTTCGTTCTTATTCAATCTGTATTACCTTTATCTACCGTAACTGGTTAAAGAACGGCAGACCGATTCCGCTCGACGAACTCATCGAATACGCCAGCATGATCATTGCCAAAGGCTACAGCGGCATCATTGAAAAAGAAGCCTAAAATTCTTACATAGACAAACGAAACCCCACAGATCTGATACAATCTGTGGGGTTTTTAAAATCGGCGCGACAGGATTTGAACCTGCGACCTCTGCGTCCCGAACGCAGCGCTCTACCAAACTGAGCCACGCGCCGTCAATATGATAACAAGGCAGCTCCTTATCGCGAACTGCCTTGCTATTATAATACATCTAAAAATAAATTTCCAGCCTTTTTCCTAATTTTTTTCATTAAGATAAAAGCATACGAACGGCTCCATAGATACCGGCGTCATTTCCAAGCGTTGCAAGTACGATCGGTGTGTCCTTGCAGGCATGGAAGACCTGTGCCTTAAACGGCTCCTGCAAAGCGTCGATCAGAATCTGTCCTGCGCGGGATACACCGCCTCCGATGATAAAGGCATCCGGGTTGACAACGCAACCGATCTTTGCCAGCGTTGCGCCAAGCATACCGCAGACCTGGTCAACCACGTCGCAAGCCACCTTATCTCCTGCTCTTGCACAGTCAAAAACATCCTTTGCGGAAACAGCTTCCCCAAAAGTGCGAAGTTTACTGCCTTCTGACGTTCCGGCAAGGGCACGCTTTGCCATACGTACGATACCGGTTGCAGATGCATACTGCTCAATACAACCGTAATGACCGCAGTTGCACGCCTCGATCTCCTGCTCATTGACAACGATATGACCGATCTCTCCTGCGGCTCCGTTTGCTCCGGTAAGGATATTGCCGTCGATGATGATACCACCGCCAATACCGGTTCCCAGTGTTACCATAACAATGCTGTTGTAGCCTTTTCCACTGCCCATCCAGTTTTCACCCAGGGCTGCCACATTGGCATCATTTCCAACTTTTACTCTCATACCGGACAACTTGCCCAGTTCCTCAGCCAGCGGTACGATATCCCAGCCAAGATTGACGGCACGGTTGACCACGCCATCCTTGTCTACGGCTCCCGGTACACCGATACCGATACCCTCAACCATATCCTTTGTCAGATCATTTTCTACCATCTTGCCATGTACTGTGGCTGCGATATCCTGTAAGATGTGTGCGCCTTTTTCTGTCGTATCTGTCGGGATCTCCCACTTTTCCACTAAGGTGCCATCCATCTCGAAAAGTCCCATTTTGATCGTAGTTCCGCCTACGTCTGCGCCAAATCCGTATTTTTTCATGCTATCTTCCTCCGTCTTTCTCACTCATGCCTTTCATTGTATGTCATTCGCCCGTCTCTGGCAAGGCATTTTCTGTTGTATCCGTCTGTCCCAGATCGGTCAGGGTCTGATCCAGCGGATGCACAAAGTCGATCGGCTCCAATCCCTCATGCAGCCAGGACATAAAGGCGTACCAGATCTTGCCCGGATAGGTGCCGCCGCCCAGTCCCGGCACTTCTTTTGGGATGTCATAGCCCACCCAAACACTGGTCGTATAGTATGGCGTGTAGCCGACGAACCAGCCATCCTTGTTATCGTTGGTCGTTCCCGTCTTACCGGCGCATGGCATATTGCCAAGTGAATAGCCCCGTCCGGTGCCGGAAGTGATGACCGTCTGCAGCATATCCGTCATCTGACGGCAGGCGTTTTCTTTATAAACGACACTGGCGGTCTGGTCTGCCTGGTAGAGCACCTGTCCATCCGCATCCGTGATCTTGATGATACAGGTCGGATTGCGGTAGCCGCCATCATTTTTGATCGTTGCATATCCCTTTGCCATTTCCAGCGCAGATACCCCATTGGTAAAACCGCCCACAGATGCCGGCAGACGCTTGTCATTGGCATCCAGATTGGAAAACTGCATGGATTCCAGATAGGAGATCCCCACTTCCGGTGTGATCTCTTCAAAGATCTTCCAGGCAATCGTATTCTTGGAAAGGGCAACCGCCTGCCGGATGGTCATCGCCCCGGAATAAGTACCATCGCCATTGACCGGTCCATTCTCGATCGGTTCGTCGACCACAATGGTATCCGGTGTATAGCCCCGCTCCAATGCCGGCGTATAAACAATCAAAGGCTTGATCGCACTTCCCGGCTGTCGGAAACTCTGAAAAGCGCGGTTTAATGTATAGCCCTCGACATCATCCTGACTGCGCCCGCCCACAATAGCACGCACCATGCCGGTCGTATTGTCAATGCAGACCGATGCCCCCTGCAAGGTATAGATACCCTCATCATTTTTTTCATCAAAGCCACCTAAAATATAGTCGATCGATGCCTGCAGCCGGTTCTGCGCCCCCAGATCCAGTGAGGTATAAATGCGGTAGCCTCCGGTAAATAATTTGGCATTACATTCATCATAGAGCGTCTGATACTCGCGGTCGTAGGCTTCTTTTTCCGCATCATCCGAAAATACCGTCTGAAACTCAAAGCCCTCCAGTTCCATCAGCGCGCGGGTCGCACAATAATAGGTAAAGGTCTCCGCGTAGTTATTCTTGATCTCATCCTTTTGCACCGTCTCGATCTTTTCCGCCTTTGCCGTCTCGTAGGAATTTTCCGAGATGACCTTGTCTTCCAGCATGGATTTTAAGATACGATCCCGTCTTGCTTCCGTCTTATCCGGGTTGGTCAAAGGATTGTATAAGGTCGGATTGTTGGGAATGGCGCACAGATAGATCATCTGTGAAAGGGACAGATGGCTGACATCTGTGCCAAAATAGCCCTGCGCCGCCGCCTCGATCCCATAGTAACCATTGGCAAAATACACATTATTGAGGTAGAACTCCAAAATATCCTCTTTGGTATATTTCTTTTCCAGTTCTACCGCAATATACATTTCCTCGATCTTTCGTTCCCAGGTCTTTTCGTTGGAAAGAAAGACCGTACGCGCCAACTGCTGGGTAATGGTACTTCCGCCCTGGGTCACCTCACCGTCCTGGATCATGGCGATAATGGCACGCATAATGCCCCGGTAATCAATTCCCTTGTGCTTGTAAAAGCGCTTATCCTCGGTACTGATGATTGCCTGCTTGATGTAGACAGGAATGTCTTCGTATTCTATGTAGTAGACATCCTTTTCCCCTTTGAGCACCGACAGGGTAGTACCATTGACATCGTAGGCAATACTGGTCTGGTTCTTGCGGAAAGTATCCTTGGAAGAATGGGAAACCAGGCTGACCGCCTCCGTTTTCATGGCACTGACCTTGGCAGCATAGCCTCCCGCATAATAATAAGCCACTGCCGCTACCACCAGCAGCATCAATATCATTTGAAATTTTAAAAAGCCCCATATCTTTTGGGAACGTGTTTTTTTCCTGCGTTTTTTCATGCTCTTATTTTACACGTTAGCCCCAAACGACACAAGGCATTAAAATTAGTCTTTTTTACAGATGATCTTTGTCTTTGATGGGTCGACCTTATCTTTTTCCAGAATCAGTTCGTCGATGGATTCTGCTGTGATCTGCCCTGATGTCGGGTTGATCACACTGTCGATCTTGCTGGTGATCTCTGCGTCCACCGTAGAATATTCAAAAGCAAGCGTCGTATGCAGAAGTTTGCAGTTCTTCATGACCAGATTGTCAATATAACACATACCCTGTAAACTCTCGATCGTACAGTTGATCAGTGTCAGATTTTTGGCATTCCAGCCCAGATATTCTCCTGAGATAAAGGAGTCATAGACCGTGATATTTTCACTGTTCCAAAAAGCATCCTTAGACAGGATATTAGAATTACGGATAGTCACATTGTGACAGCCGTCAAAACTATAATTTCCGACCAGATGCAAGCCATCGATCTCCATATTGTCGGTTCCCATGGCAAAATAATCGCCTTTGGCGCTGACCTGGTTCATGACAACATGATCGCAGTTCCAAAGTGTCTCCTCCGCATGTGGGAAAAATACATTATTTAAGGTCACGTCATTGGCGCGGCGCAAATTCTTCGGTGCCTCAATGGTCGTATTGGTCATGCTGATATGATCGGTATACCAGATGCCTGCTCTTGCCATGTCATACCAGGTACAGTCCTTGACTTCGACATTTTTACAATACCAGAGCGGGTATTTCCACTGGAACAATACATGCTCTAAATACAGGTCGGAACTCTCCTTGAGCGGCGATTCACCTTCACCGAATACCGTATCGTATATGTTGACATGATGGGAACCGAATAAAGAACGTTCGCCCTCATAATATGCCTGTCTGATCTCTTTTACATCACTCATTCTTTCTACCTCTTTTGTCTTTTCTATCTTCTTATTTCTATCTTTCTTATCTTTGCTCTTTATAGGATAGGACACCTGCTTTTAAACGTGCCAGTCCATCCAGAAGCGTCGCTTTCGGGCAGGCGATATTAAGACGCAGGAAGGATCTTCCGTCCCCGCGGTACTGGACACCGTGGGAAACAAAAAGTCCGGTCTCCTCGCGCAGATAATCTGCAAATTCCTGACTGTCTGCCGCGATCTTACTGCAATCCAGCCACAAAAGATAGGTTGCCTCCGATGGCAGCAGATACAGATCCGGTATCTGATTTTCCACAAATTCTGCGACTGTTTTCTTATTTTCATAAATGTAATTCCGCAACTGATCCAACCAGTCTGCCCCCTGGTCAAATGCTGCTACAGCCCCTGTCACCGCAAATACATTTGGCTCAGCAACTTCATCCGTATTGATGCCACGCCATACCTTATGACGGATCCAAGGATTTGGCACGACGATAGCAGATGTCTGCAAGCCTGCCAGATTGAAGGTCTTGGTCGGTGCGATACAGGTAATGCTATTATCCCGGCATGTCTCATTTACGGACGCAAAAGGAATGTATTCCTTGCCCGGATCGGTCAGATCGCAGTGGATCTCATCGGAAACCACAAGCACACCGTGCTTGGTACAAAGTTCTCCGATACGCGCCAAGGTCGCACGATCCCAGATGATGCCTGCCGGATTTTGCGGATTGCAAAGGATCATCATGGACGTCTGCGGATCTGCAAGTTTTGCCTCCAGATCTGCAAAGTCAATATGATAGGCTCCATCTTCATAAACCAGAAGGCTCTCCAGTGCATTTCTTCCATTATTTAATATAGAAGAAAAGAAATGATTATAAACCGGTGTCATGACGAGAACATTCTCCGCCGGTGTCGTCAATTTGCGCACAATGGACGAAAGGGATGGCAGGACTCCTGTAGAAAAAAGCAGCCAGTCCTTTTCGATCGTAAAGCCATGGCGTCTGCCCCACCAGTTGATATAAGCATCATACCACTCCTCCGGCAGATCAGCATAGCCAAACACTCCATGATCCAGGCGTTCCTGCAAAGCCTTGCGGATCTCCGGTGCTGCCGGAAAGTCCATATCTGCGACCCACATCGGCAGTTCATTTTCTTTTACATTCCATTTATAACTATTGGTATTTCGTCTGTCTACCACTTGATCAAAATCGTACTTCATCGTAAACCTCCTCTGTTCCTTACCTATATAGGTTTGCCTGCTATTTTATCAGCACTTTATACTATACCACAACTATAGGATAACAAGGCTACGAATTTTTCTATATGTCCGTCCTAATCTTCCATAATACTGCCCAAAAATTCGGCAGTCGTGCGTACCAAAGTGATCTCCAGGGAAGAAATCTCATCCTGCCCCAAAAGGACAACGGCACCCATGATATCCCCGTGCACATTGACAACGGCAATCGCCTGCTCGGCATATTCCGTCTGGGCTTTGTCAACCAGTGGAATGACATCCTCTGCTTTTTTTGCATGATAATCCTGCCGTCCTGCGATCAGGCTTTCCAACTCTCCCGTGATGGGCTGGTTCTCATATGCCTTCTTGCCATTGCCAGCAGCCGCGATCACATGATCCATGTCTGTGATACAGACCAGTTTACCGGTCGTCTCCGCCAGCACCTTTGCATACTGGGCTGCAAAATTTGCCAGTTCTCCCACCGGAGAATACTTTTTCAAAATGATCTCACCCTCACGGTCCGTATAAACTTCCAGCGGGTCGCCCTCCCGGATCCGCAGCGTTCTTCTGATCTCTTTTGGCACAACAATTCTCCCCAGTTCATCTATACGCCGAACAATACCTGTGGCTTTCATCAACATCTTCCTCCAACATCCAAATTTTCTGTGTTATCACTTTTGCGTTAGTATGTGGAAAAAATGAGAATATATGCTATGATATGAATAGAAAATAACAGAAAGGTTATGACCTTATGAATTTTAAATTACAATATGGCGAAGATTTTGACGAAAATTACCTGAAACGCATCATGGAGATCGACGAGATCGTCTATGCAGAAGATGGTTATGTCGGCGAACTGAAAAACATGGTTGCCCGTTATCTGGTCGATCCCCGACAGTTTGTATGTATCGAAGATACCGAGAGCGGACGTCTAGCGGGCTATATCAATTTTATCCCCTGTACCAAGGCGCTCTACGAAGATATCCGCTACCAAAGCGAGCATATCCGCGATGACGATATCAGACCGCAGGAGTTAGAACCCCTGAAACAGACCGGCAATGATCTTTTTATCATATCCATTGCCCTGCACCCGGATTTCAAGGATACCGATGCCATCAAGGATCTGTCCAACGGCTGGATCGACTATCTGAACCGCTTGGAAACTTCCGGCTATCCGATCACAAGCATCACCGCAACCGCCGTATCGCCCGATGGGCGCAAGGCGCTGCACCGCATGCAGTTTGAACAGGAGCGCATCTTAAGAGAGGATGGCAACATTGTTTACGTCTGTGAGGAACAAAACCTCCAAAAACTAAAGAAAAAGGAATTACGATTACATGGCCAATTACGAAAATGATATTTATCTGATGCTCCCGCTGGCGGACAATCAGAAAAACTGGCGTTTGGACGAACTCGGGGTCTTAAAACAGGCATCCTTAGATAAGCAGACAGCATATGCAAGCGTGGCTGATGACTTCTCCCGAAGCCTTTTAAACAATTTACAATCTTATCTGGAATATGAATGCAACAACGTGGTTGTGGATGAGTTGCGAATGGCATATCTGGGACAGTACGAATTTTTACATTCTACGGATGACTATCCCAAGCACGGGGAAGATCCAGATGTGGTCGGGACATCTACTTGCCAGTTGATACTGACGGCACACCAGCCAACCCATATGTATATTCTTACTGTGGTTCTGCCAAAAGATACTGTCAAAGATTTTTCCACCACACAGGTGCTGGATCAGTTGAGCCCCGAAAGCCTGTGGATCGCCTGTCCCAAGGATGCCGGGCAATATTTAGGCATCAACACAAAAAAATATACAGCCATCCCGGACTACGTCGATCTATACGACTACCTCAAGTATAAATACGGACTGCTCAAATGCGGTTCCGGCAAGGCTTTTCTCCTGCTTTCCGATCGCCCGGAAAAGGAAGACGAATTTCGCTGTATGATGGCGGGCGAAACCTACGACAGCCAGCATCAGAATTTCCATATCGCCAGCGACAATATTTCCCAGATCTGTCAGACCAATCATGCACAGTATGACTATTATCAGGTCTATATGTCAGAAATGGTCGTCGCATGTATCATGGAAAACTTTTCTGAAAATATGGAAGAAAGAATTGATATCACGGCAACTTATGCCTTTATCGTGATCCTCGCCATGTTCCAGAATACTTCGATCGAAAAGGTCAATATGCAGATCTCCAATGCTCTGGCCAATGACGGCGACATTTCCCACCAGGAGATCCTGGGACTCTACCGCAATTTCGGAAAGACTGTCCGTTTCTGGGAAAAGAACAACTATAAGTATTGGGGGACACAACAGGAAGCCCAGTGTATCGTGGAAGCCTTTGGCAATAAAGAACTAAAAGAAACCTACTACGAACATCAGGAATTTTTGGAACATATCGTTGAGTTAAAGGGTGCGCAGACAGAAGAACGTAACGGCACCATCTTAAACATCGTTGCCACCATCCTTGCCGTAATCCAGGTACAGGATTTTGTTGTAGAACTCTTGGAAAGTTTTTACAAAAAAGCCGGAATTGACGTTACATACGCCGGCAGCACCTTTTCTACCCTGATCATCTGCGGTACCTTTTCCTTTGTTCTGGTACTCATCATCATCAACCGTATGCGCAGCAAGATGCGTAAAGGCAGCATGCATATAAAGGAGTTAAAAGACTATGACATCTAAAGAAAAAGGAATTTGGAACAATAAGCCCTTCTGGTGCATCCTCTTATTCGGACTGGCTGTCCTTTGTTCCAGTATCAAAGTTTTGGTCCTGCCACAGGGCGGAAGTCTGACCTATTTCAGCCTCATGATCCTTTGGCTTATGACCTTTATCTACGGACCACGCTATGGTCTGATCGCCTCCGTTTTATTTGGCTTTGTCCGCTTGGGCATCACCCATCTGACCGGAGAATATATCAATCCCAACATCTGGTCTATCCTATTAGAATACCCGATCGCACATGGTGTTTTCTGTCTGGGTGGATTTCTACAGGAACGAGGGCAAAAGAACGATTATACGATTGACGATCACGAACGGATCCAGGCGGAACCATATAAATTACGCATGGGATATGTCATCGGCGTAGCCGCCATGCTCGCCTGCT
>ERZ832317.6256-NODE-6256-length-10092-cov-6.619807_pt1 | contig 10092 bp, 5 predicted proteins | sample MGYA00519695_ERZ832317 | MGnify/ENA primary metagenome ERZ832317 (study PRJEB31850, sample SAMEA3708726) | human gut metagenome | biome: human gut; feature: human-associated habitat; material: faeces | place: China | collected 2014 ... | reverse complement strand
GCCCCTACGGCGTAGGGGTCGGCGTCCTCGACGACCCGCGGAAGCTTCCGCCGCCGCAAAGCTCCTGCGGGCGAGCAATGCTCGCCCCTACAAAGCATATCATCTACGATCCGAGAGGTTTCACCTATGACCCAATCCCAACAACTGCGCAAGCTGGCAGCGCAGTCGGCCACGGCGTTTCTGGTGGCCGCGCTCTGCGCATTCCCGCTTTATATCGATAAATTCTCCAATCTCGGCGTTGTCAAATTTACCGCCGTCTGTACCCTGTGCTGGGCGTTCGCCCTCTGGCTGGGGGCGCTGCGGGCGGTCGGGGCGGCGCCGCAGCCCGGCCGTCTGCCGTGGCGGCAGGATACGGCGCTTTGGGCGCTGGGGGCTGTCACAATCAGCGGTGTGGTGTCCACGGCACTGTCGCTCTCGCCTGCGGCATCCTTCTGGGGGCTGGGCGGCTACTACGGCGGCTGCATGATGGTGCTTTTCACGGCGGCAGGGTATCTGGCGGTGCGCGCCTTTGCATCGCAGAGCCTTCTGAACGGCCTGACCTTCGGCGTCGGCGTGACCACGGCCATCGTCACAGTGCTGTATGTGCTGAACATATTCAATATCGACCTCATCGGTACCTATGCCGATACGGCAGTGGTGGAGCGCGCGCAGTTCTTTTCGACATTGGGGCAGAAAAATTTCTGCTCCGGCTTTATGGCGTTTGCGCTGCCGCTGGTATTCTACGCCTTTTTGGTGGCGCGCGGCGTGCGGCACACGATCCTGTACGGTATTCCGGCCTTTTTCGGCGGTCTGGCGCTCGCGGTGGTCGATGCCGAGGGCCTTGCGCTGGGCATCGGCGCAGCGGTGCTGGTGCTGCTTTGCCAGAGAATGTTCACCACCCGCACGCTGCGGCGGCTGGCGGTCATCGGCGGGTTCTTCTTCTTCCATGCAGGGTGGATGCAGTACATGCGCGCCCATGTCTACACGCAGGGCGGCAAGCCAATGCTGGCGGCGCTGGGCCATGTGGGGCAGACCGGCTTCCTAGTCTGTCTGGTGCTGTGGGCGGTGCTTCGGTTCGCACTGCGCGGGCGGGAGGTGCCGCTGTACAGGCTGGGGCGCTGCGTGGCGGGCATTGTTGTCGTGGGGGCGGTGGTGCTGACTGTGCTGGCTAACTGCTGGCCGAGCTTCCCCAGCCTTGGCAGGTTGGACGACCTGCTGATCTTCAACGATGATTGGGGCACCTACCGCGGCACGGCTTGGCGGATCACGGCGGCAAGCTGGCTGGATCAGCCGCTCTGGCGCAAGCTGCTCGGGGTCGGCCCCGGCATGATGCATACGGCGGTGGCAAACTGGGCCGGGGCGGACATCACCGACCGGATGAAGACCTTTTATGCTGCGCACAATGAGTATCTTGAGCTGCTGCTGACCACCGGTGTTGTGGGGCTGGCAGCGTGGCTGTGGTTTGTAGCGGCGCACCTGCGCAGGGCGGCGCAAAACTGGCTGCGCCCCGGCGTGGCCCCGGTCACGCTGGCGCTCGTCAGCTATCTGGCCCACGCGGTCATCTCGATCCGCGTTTCGATGATCTTCCCCGAGATCATGCTGCTGTTCGCGCTTTTGCAGGTGTTCTGCCTGCCGCCGGAGGAGGCTGCCGTGCAGGAAAAAACGGCAAGGCACGCCAAGAAGCAGAAGGCTGCAGCACCGGCGGAGCAGCCCGGACTGGTGCGGCAGTGGCTGCCGCCGATCGCAGCAGGCATTGCAATGATGGCGGCCTGCGGCGCAGCCTCGCGGGTGATCTTTGGTTTTTTGTTTTGAGTTTAGATAAGGCAGAGCGGAGGAAAACTTTCGCTCTGTTTTTTTGTGGGCGGCAGCGGGCAGGGGGCAAAGCCCCTCCGGCCTCGTTACACTCGGCCACCTCCCCACTGCGTGAGGAGGCTTTCTCGCGGGCGAAGCCCGCGCAAAAAAGGCTCCCCACGCAGTGGGGTGACTCCCCGCTGCGTGGGGAGATGTCGCGGAGCGACAGAGGGGTCCGGGTCCGAAGGACTGGCCGAGCTTGCGAGGCCTGAGGGGCTTTGCAACCTTGCCTTTATATCTTCTTCGCCTCCCAAAGCTCCGCCACGATCTCCCTTTCCACAAACGGCTCCTTTACCCCGTTGCGTTCTATGGTTGTTTCGTGGCCCTTGCCTAAAATTGCAATAATATCCCCGGGCTGGGCGTGGTCGAGGGCGTAATAAATCGCCTGCCGCCGGTCGGGAATCTCGGCAAACGGTGTGGCCGGGTTGCCTAAGCGCAGCCCCGCGCGGATGTCGGCCAGAATCTGCTCAACAGGCTCGGTGCGGCTGTTATCCTCGGTGATGACGCAGAAATCCGCCAGCCGCGCGCAGACGCTGCCCATCCCGAACCGGCGCAGTCGGCTGCGGTCGCCGCCGCAGCCGAACACGGCAATCAGCCGCGCGGGCTTGTAGGCCCGCAGCGTGCGCAGCAGGCTCTCTGCGGCGGCCTCGTTGTGGGCGTAGTCAATCAGCACGGTGAACGGCGCGTCCAGCGGTACAGGCTCCACACGGCCCCGCACCACAGCGCGGGCCATCCCCTGCCGAATGGCATTCTCGCCCGCCCCCAGCTGCCTTGCCGCAGTCAGCGCGGCCAAGGCGTTCTGCACGCTGAATGCCCCCGGCATTCCCACGGTGTAGGGTACGCCGTCCACCGTGAAGGCCGCCCCCAGCCGCCCGCCGGTGCGCAGCAGGGTGAAGTCTGCCCCGGCCCGCACATCGGCGGGATGTGTGATGCCGTAGGTTATCATTTGGCAGGTGCATCCGGCCGTGATTTTCCCCACATAGGGGTCATCGTTGTTGAAAACTCCTACGCGGCATTGCCGGAAGAGGGCGCTTTTCCAGTAGAGATATTCCGCAAAATCGGCATGCTCGCCGGGGCCGATGTGGTCGGGGGAGAGATTGGTGAACACCCCGGTATCAAATGCTATCCCGGCTGTGCGGTCGGCTTTCAGCCCGAGGCTGGACACCTCCATGATGCAGGTGTCGCAGCCGTCATCGGCCATCCGGTGCAGCAGCGCCTGCAGGTCACAGCTCTCGGGCGTGGTGTGGTTCAGATCGTGGCGGTGCCCCGGCCAGCAGGCACCGTTTGTGCCAATCAGCCCCACCTGCCGTCCGTCCGCCTGCAGGATGGCCGCCAGCAGGTGGGCGGTGGTCGTCTTGCCCTTGGTGCCGGTAATGCCCACCAGCGTCATCCGCCCGCCGGGGTCGCCGTACAGCCGCGCCGAAAGCACGGCCATCATGCGGCGCGGGTCGTCTGCCTGCAAAACGGCGCAGCGGTCGGGCAGATCGCTCCCGGTGTAGCCCGGTGCGCACAGCACGGCCGCCGCCCCGGCTGCGGCGGCCTGTGCGGCGTAGACGCTGCCGTCAGTGCGGCGGCCGGGCAGACAGACAAAAAGCGCCCCCGGCTCCGCGCTGCGGGAGTCGCAGCAGACGCAGGTGATCTCGGTCAGGGCATCCCCCCGCAAAAGTCGGCAGCCGGTATCCCGGATAAGGCGGCGCAGATCCATTCGGCATCACGCTCCAAAAAATTGCTCATACCAGATCAGAAAACTGTAGACGCACCAGATCTGCCGCCAGCAGTCGCCGCCGTGCAGGTGCCGGTTCAACATACTATGCAGCACCTGCGGCCGAAAGAACTGCGCAGCCGCCGGGCGGGCAAAGGCGGCGCGCACCCGGCTGGTGTAGGGCTCCTGCCGCAGCCAGTCCCGCACCGGCACAGGAAAGCCCAGCTTTTTGCGGACGGCGCTGGCCGGGGGCAGTGTGCGCGCAGCCGCCTGCCGCAGGGCAATCTTCGTCATGCGGGCATCGGCCTTGGCGGCGGCGGGCAGGGCGGCGGCTAGGGCAAACACCTCCCTGTCCAGAAACGGCACCCGCAGCTCAAGGCTGTGGGCCATGCTCATCTTGTCCGCCTTGAGCAGGATGTCCCCGGCAAGCCAGAGGTTTATGTCCACCTGCTGCATCCGGCTCACCGGGTCCAGCCCCTCGGTGCTGTCCCACAGGGCCTCCGTCAGGAACATCGGGTCGCCGTCCCCCTCATAGTCGGCCAGCAGGCGGCGCTTTTCCCGCTCGGTCATCAGGGCGGTGGGGCCAAAATACCGCTCCTCCAGCGGGCAGCCGCGCCGCACCAGAAAATTCACCCCCGGCCCGGGCGGCAGCAGCCCGGCCGCCGCGCCCAGACCGCCGCGCAGCCAGGGCGGCAGACGGTTGTACCACTGTGCGGTAAAGGGGTCGCGGTAGATGTTGTACCCGCCGAACAGCTCATCTGCGCCCTCGCCCGACAGGCAGACCTTGACCTCCCGCGCGGCCTCGCGGTTCAGGAAGTAGAGCGCCACGGCGGCGGCATCGGCCAGCGGCTCGTCCATGTGGTACTGCACGGCGGGCACGGCGTCCCAGAACTCCCCGGGGCTGATGCGCCGCACCCGGTTGCGCACGCCGAGGCTGCGCGCCAGCGTCCGGGCGGGGAAGGACTCGTCATAGCGCGGCTCGGCATAGCTGATCGTGTAGGTGCGGCCGGGGCGCGCCAGCGCCGTTATGTAGGCGGAATCCACCCCGCCGGACAGAAAGCCTGCGACCTCGACATCGGCGACCTTGTGGGCGGCGGCGCTGTCCTGCAGAACAGCCTCCAACTCGGACGGCGGGACCGGCGTCTCCCCGGGCAGAAAGGCGGGCTGCACCCACCGCGTTGTGCGCACGATGCCGTCAGAGAAGATAAGAAAATGCCCGGGCAGCAGCTTCTCCACCCCGGCAAAAAAGGTGTCCCGCCCCGGCGAATACTGGCAGGAAAGATAAAGCGGCAGCTGTGCCGCGTTCAGCCGCTTTTCAAAGGACGGGTGGTCCAGAAATGCCTTGATCTCGCTGGCAAACAGCAGCGTGCCGTCCGCACAGCGGCAGTAGTACAGCGGCTTGATGCCGAACATGTCCCGCGCGCAGAACAGCGTCCCGGCCCGGCGGTCCCAAAGCGCAAAGGCAAACATGCCGCGCAGCCGGGGCAAAAGCTCGCGGCCCCACTGCTCCCACCCGTGCAGCAGGACCTCGGTGTCGGTGCGGGTCGCAAAGCAGTGGCCCAGCGCCGTCAGCTCGGCGGTCAGGGCCTTGTAGTTGTAGATCTCGCCGTTGAAAACGATGACCAGATTTTTATCCTCGCTGTACAGCGGCTGGGCACCGCCCGCAAGGTCGATGATCGCCAGCCGACAGTGGCCAAGGGCGGCAGGCCCCTCCACAAAGGTGCCCTGACCGTCCGGGCCGCGGTGGGCGATGCGCGCCAGCATGGGGGCAAGCGCCCCGGCATCGGCCGCGCCCTGCCCGGCGATGAATCCCGCAATTCCGCACATGAGATTGTTGTCCTTTCCCGGCAGAGCAACCTGCCGTTACCGTTTTGTACACTCGACTTGCTGGCATTTTACCACAGGCTGTGGTAAAATCTTGTCAGAACAAAGCGGAAAGAGGGCGAGACAATGACACTGGGACAGAACATCCAGACCGCGCGCAAGGCAAAGGGAATGAGTCAGGAGACGCTGGCCGAAAGGATCGGCATCAGCCGGCAGGCGCTGGGCAAGTGGGAGAAGGACACCGCCCTGCCCGGACTGGACAATTTGCAGGCGCTGGCGGCGGAGCTGGGCACCGGCGTGGATGCGCTGCTGGGCGCACAGGCCGAAAGCCCGGCTGCCCCCGCCGTGACGCTGGACGCCCTGCGGGACCTGCTGGCCGCCCGCGATGCCGAGGAAGGGCGTCGCCGCCGGCTGTGGGGCGGTGCCGCGGGCGCGGCGTTCCTTGTGCTGGCGGGGCTGCTGGCCGGAACGGCGCTGCAGTATGAGCGGCAGATCGACGCGCTGAACCAGAATTACGCTGCGATCCAATCCAGCTACGCGGCCCAGCAGGCAGACCTTTCGGCGCAGATTTCAGAGCTGCAGGATGCCGTCCGCATGGGGGAGACCACGGTGCTGGACTGGCGCTGGCTGCCCGCCGATAAGCTGCACAGGGACGCGGCAGGCAGCTGGATGCCTGTGCAGGTGCAGGTCACGCCGCGCACAGCCGCCGAGGGCACGAGCGCACGGCTGGCCGTGCGCTGCGGCGATGATACGCAGCTGTATGAGATGACCGCCGCGCCGGACGGCAGCTTTGCGGCGCAGGGAATTGTTTTTACGGTGGGCAGCACCTACGATTTGAGTGTGCAGTGGACCGCCGACAGTATGACCACCAGTGAGGGCTTAGGCACGGTGGACTTCAACGATGAAATGACCGAGCCAACGATTGTCTGGGGTGCGGCGGGCAGCAGTCTGGACTTTGGGTATTCCGTGCGGCGGGTCGGCAATAAGCAGTACCGCCTGACCCTGACCTGCTACCCTGTGGAGGTGCAGGTGGACGCCCCGCCGTGGATGCAGCTTGCGCAGGTGGAAATCGACCTGCGCCTGAACGGCGACGCCGGGGAGCCGACAGCCACCGCCGTACTGGATTGCGAGGGCGAGTACAGCTATGGCAATTCCTCCCGCACCGAGAGCGTCTGGAATGGCACGTTTTACGATGATGCCGTCATCAACGGCTGGGAGTACGACGGCGAGACGCTGCCGAAGTACGTTGTGCGTGTGACAGACACGAATGGAAATGTCTGGACGGAGGAAATGCCGCTGACGGAGAAATAACAGAAAGCCTTCCCCCTTGGGGGAAGGTGCCCGAGGCCCCGCCCGAGGGCGGATGAGGGGCAGCCTTGCCAACAGAACCCATTTGCCGGGCGGCTGTGGTATACCTGCCCCTCATCCGGCCCTGCGGGGCCACCTTCTCCCTATGGGAGAAGGCAAAAAGAATAAACGCCCCCTTGCGGCATATACTGCCACAGGGGGGATTTTTATGCCGCAGATTCTGCCGGTGCTGCTGGGCGGGGATGCCAATGTCTATGGCATGGCCCGCAGCTTTTATGAAACCTGCGGTGTCCGCAGCCTTGCCGTCTGCCGCCGTGCGCTGCCGGCGCTGGCCTGCAGCCGCCTTGTCCGCGTTGCTGTGCAGGACCCGGCGTTTGCGCAGGACACCGTGTTCACCGCCACGCTGCTCGGTCTGGCCGCACAGCATCCCGGCAAAACGCGACTGCTCGTCCCCTGTGCGGACGGCTACACCCGCCTGCTGGCACGCCATGCCGATGCCCTGCGCGGTGCCTACCGCTTTGCCTGCCCGCCGCCCGAGGCCGTAGAAGCACTCAGCGACAAGCAGCGCTTTGCCGCCGCCTGCCGCGCTGCCGGGCTGCGCACGCCCCAAACGGCAGTGTTCTGCCCCGGCGGCGCGGTGCCGGACCTGCCGTTCGGCTGGCCGGTCATCGTCAAGCCGGCGGACTCCGATGCGTGGGCGCGCTGCCGTTTTCCCGGGAAACGCAAGGTGTATCTGGCGGGGGACGCCGCCGCGCTGCGCGCTGTGCTGGACGCAGTCTGCCGCAGCAGCTACTGCGGCGCTATGCTCCTGCAGGAGTACATCCCCGGCCCGGATACCCGTCTGGGGGTCGTGAATGCCTACTGTGCGCGGGACGGCAGCGTGCCGTGGCTTGTGCAGGGGCAGCCCCTTTTGCAGGAGCGCACGCCCGAGGGCACCGGCAACTATGCCGCCGTGCTGGTGGAGCCTGCCCGGCAGGACACCGCCCTGCTGGACACCCTGCGGGGGCTGCTGCAGGCGGCGGGCTGGCGCGGCTACGCCAACTTTGACCTGAAGTACGACCGCAGCGGGACGCCGGTTCTGTTTGAGCTGAACCCCCGCCCGGGCCGCGCATCGTTTTACTGCGATGCCGCGGGTGCGCCGCTGGCAGGGCCGCTGGTGGAGGATCTGCTCTGCCGCAGCCCTGTCACACCGCCTAAGCTGCGCCCCGCCGTCTGGCACACTGCGCCGTGGTGCGTGGTGCGGCGGCACTGCCCCAGCAGGCTGCTGCTGCACCGCGCCGCTCTCCTGCGGCGCCGCGGCAGAGCCAGCGCCCATCTGCTGGCGGCAGGGGAGGGCGCGCCCCGGCGGATCTGGTTTGTGATGCGGCAATGCGGGTATGCCCGCAAACTGCAGGGGCAGCGACAGCGATTGGAAAAGGGGTGACAGCAGCCATGTGCGGCATCGTCGGTTTTACGGCAGAATACCTTGACCCGGCATCGGCCCGGCAAACGGCCAAGGCAATGGCGGAGCTTATCCGCCACCGCGGGCCGGACGGCGAGGGCTATTACGCCGACACGCGCGCCGCGCTGGGCCACCGCCGTCTGTCGATCATAGATGTGAACGGCGGCGGCCAGCCGATGTTCAACGAGGACGGCACCCTTGTGGTGGTGTTCAACGGCGAGATCTACAACTATAAGCCGCTGCGCGCAGAGCTGCGCCGGTTGGGCCACACCTTTGCCACCGACTCCGACACCGAGGTCCTGCTGCACGGGTATGAGGCATGGGGCGCGGCACTGCCCCGGCATCTGCGCGGGATGTTCGCGTTTGCCCTGTGGGACCGCGCCGCCGGTACCCTGTTCTGCGCGCGGGATCTTTTCGGCATCAAGCCGCTGTACTATTACCAAAAGGGGGCGTGCCTGCTTTTTGCCAGCGAGATCAAGGCGTTTCTGGCGCACCCGGCCTTTGAAAAGCGGCTGAACGAGGCCCGCCTGCCCGACTGGCTCAGCATGGAGTATCTGCCCGACCGGGAAACACTGTTTGCGGGCGTGTATGAGCTGCCGCCTGCCCATACGCTGTGCTGGCAAAACGGCCGCGTGACCCTGCAGCGCTACGCCGCGCCGCGCTTTCGGGTACAGCGGGGCCGCAGCCTGCGCAGCTGGGCACAAGCGATCGGCGATGCTCTGGCGGACAGCGCCGCCGCCCACCGCATCGCAGATGTGGAGGTCGGGTGCTTTCTCTCCGGCGGGGTGGATTCCTCGCTGGTCGTGCGGGAGACGGCGCGCAACCAGCCTGCGGTGCAGTGCTTTTCGGTCGGCTATCGGGAGGAAAAATATTCCGAGCTGCCCGCCGCCCGCGCGGCTGCGGCGGCGCTGGGCGTGCCCCTGACCGAAACGACCGTTACGGCCGAGGCGTTCTTTGACGCCAACCGCGCGATCCAGTGGTATCTTGACGAGCCGATGCCCAACCCGGCGGAGGTGCCGCTGTATTTTCTGTGCAAAACCGCACGGCAGCGTGTAAAAGTGGTGCTGTCAGGCGAAGGGGCGGATGAGCTGTTCGGCGGCTACCCGCTGTACCGGCAGGCCGTATGGGCCGAGGGCTGGCAGCGGATGCCGCGCCCTGTGCGCCGCGCGCTGGCCGCCCTGCTGCCGGGGTGCGGCCTTCTGCGCCGGGGCGTACAGCCCCGCTGGCAGCGCTGCGCCCGTGCCAACTATGTGTTTGAAACCCCACAGGAGCGCGACCGATACCTCAAGCGCCCCGGCGCTGCGCCCGACCCGGCCCGCCGCTGCAAGCCGTATTTTGATAAGGTGCGCGGTCTGGATGAGCCGACGGCCCTGCAGTGGGTGGACCTGCAGACATGGCTGCCGCGGGACATTCTGCGCAAGGCGGACCGGATGAGCATGGCCCACAGCCTTGAGCTGCGGGTGCCGTTTTTGGACCGGCGGGTGCTGGCTGTGGCGCTGGGGCTGCCCCGGCAGTACCGCTGCACCGCGCGGCGGGGTAAGATCGCCCTGCGCGCCGCTGCGGCACGCCGCCTGCCCCGGGCGCTGGCCACAAACCCTAAGCGCGGGTTCCCCGTGCCGCTGGCCGACTGGCTGCGGCAGGACGAATACTATGCGCGGGTGAAGGCCAAATTCACCGGCCCGGTGGCCGAGCGCTTTTTTGACACCGGGGCGCTCTGCGCCCTGCTGGATGACCACCGGGCAGGTAAAACAAACGCTATGACGAAGATATGGGCGTTTTACTGCTTTATAGAATGGTATGAGGTGTACTTTGTAGAGCAAAAACCGCCGATTTTGTAAAAAACTTACCGAAAAAGCTTGACAAAGACCGATTGCGTTGCTATAATAACTTACGCAGTATGTCCCTTGTGGGCAGAACCCGCAATAAGCGCCCGTAGCTCAGCTGGATAGAGCAACTGCCTTCTAAGCAGTGGGCCGGGGGTTCGAGT
>ERZ832317.6250-NODE-6250-length-10106-cov-38.312705_pt1 | contig 10106 bp, 7 predicted proteins | sample MGYA00519695_ERZ832317 | MGnify/ENA primary metagenome ERZ832317 (study PRJEB31850, sample SAMEA3708726) | human gut metagenome | biome: human gut; feature: human-associated habitat; material: faeces | place: China | collected 2014 ... | reverse complement strand
CACTGCCGTATTCTTTTCTTTCCACAGCTGTGGAAAGAAAAGAATACGGCAGTGGAAAGATTAGCATCTAGGATAGAAAAGGATAACTCCCAATGGGTCTGTCTTTAGTTCTTGGCAGGCAAAGAAACAGAAGCCTCCAATATCGGGGAGACAGACTCCCAAACCTGAGCATCGATACTCTGCATTCCTTGCACAGAAGGATGCCCCCATTGTTTATCAATGTCGTGCAAACGAATATTCTCGATGCCATAGTGCCGGCAAATTTCATCCATGGAATCAGTTACCTCTTCGGATAATTCAGAATTGGTAATATTATAAATCCTGGCCGCAGGATAGAGCTGCTTGAGAGATGCAAGCAGATAGCAAAAGGCAGGACGGAAGCTATACAAATCGGCTTTCGTCCAGCCATCATATTGGTATGCGCCAATGGGGGCACCTGCCCAGCTGTCATTGGTACCGCCAAAAACAAGGATTATGTCGGGGGTGCCGAGGTTGTGAATACGGGTGATAAAAGAACGGTCGGAGTAATCGGCTTTCTCGTAACCGGTATGACAGACGGTGGAGCCGGAATAGGAATTGTTGCGTTCCAACTGAAAGCCGTGCTCATGGATGAAACGGTACCACCAGGTTTCCTCCACCTTTGTCACATCATTCTCTTTCTTTTCGCCGGGAACTCCATACCAGCAGAGATTGGCGGCAGGAGAGACATGACCGTAAAAAGTGGAATAGGAATCGCCAAGAATAGAAACTTTCTTTTGAGCAAACACCCCTGATATAAGGGGCAGGGAGAAAATAGCCAGAAAAAACAAGGATTTGCAGTTCATAATCAATAGATTTTTATGTCGTATGCCGCAAAGTTATAAAGTTTGTCCCGGTTTGACGGCAGGAGACCGTAGTTTTTTTGCCATAGCCCGCTTATATGAAAGTTCCTCTACCGCCGGATTTCCACAAAAAAGGAAATGCCGGATTGATAGAGGAGCAAGAGAATGAAGATGAGAAAGAGTATATTTTACTCCCGCCCTCCACCGAGGGCTTGATAGAGGTTGATGATACCTTGTATTTCATCAAAGCGGTGGGCTACCTGTGTCAGTTAGACAGAGAGTAGCCCCTGCTGGGCAGTGAGCACTTCCAGATAGGTGGAGGTGCCGTGCCGCATCAGTAACCGGGTGCTGCGGACGGTAGTTTCCAGTGAAGTTATCTGCCTTGTGCAGAGCTCCGTCTTTCCACGGGCTACCTGCACTTGGGTCAGAGCATTGTTCACTTCGCTACCGGCATTGAGCAAAGCTTGCTGAAAAGCGAGCCTGGCTTCTTCCTGCTGTGCTTTGGCTATCTTGAGCTGTGCCACGTTCAGCCCTTTGTTGAACAAGGGTTGTGTCAGCGAGTCGATGACAGACAGAAGAAGTTTTCCGGGATTGACAATCATGCTTCCTGCCGAGTTGGTCCAGCCAGCTGTACCGCTCAGGGTGATGGAGGGGTAGAAAGCAGAACGGGCGGCATTTCCCTTACCTGCTGCCGGAGGTCGAGCAGCGAAGCTTCCACCTGGGCGACAGTTGGCTTCGGATTGCGAAACACTCGCCTCGTTCGTCATGCCTGCAGCCATCATGGCTCGCATGGTGCGTACACTTTCGCGCCAACTGGCGGCTGTTTCTTCGGAAATGCGGTATTGCTCGTCGAGCATCAGCAAGGTGTAGTACAGATTGGCCACATTAGCTATCAGCGAAGTGCTGACGGCTTGTTCGTACTCCAAACTTTGAAGGTAGAGCGCTTTGGAGCAGCGCATGGCACTGGTCAAATTAGCCCAAATATCGACTCTCCAACTTGCCGAGGCAATACCGGAATAGGTCCACGAACCTTTGGAATTGTCGAAACTGCTGACGCCACACTGCGGAGTGAGCATAAACGAAGACAGGTACGAAAGTTTGGCCGACATCAGCGTGGCTTCTGCCTCCCTGATGCATTGCTGGGCGGAAAGCAAGTCGGTGTTGCCTTGCAAGATTTGCTCGATGAGCGACTATAATTGCGTGTCCGTAAAAAGCTCGAGCCAGGAAAGGGAGGCGATGGAGACAGTGTCCGATGCCGCAAACAGACTCAGGCTATCCAAACTTTGCCCGTCCAAATCGTGTTCATAAAGTCCATCGGTTGTGATGTCCTCCGGGCGCTGGTATTTGGTATAGATGCCGCAACTGGTCAGTACCAAGCCGGCGACAGCTAATAATATGAATTGTTTCTTCATTATTTTTTTATGTTAGTTACGCGATAATGTACTAATGTGATTCTTCTATCTCCTTCCGGCTTACTTTCATCTCTTCCTCAATCTGCCAGTCGCTCGTCGGGACGGATTGGGCAGGACGAAGCCGCTCCTGCAACCACTGGAAACTGATGAACAAGACAGGAACAATGAACAGCAGCGCCAATGTGCCGATGAACATACCACCGACAACACCCGTACCCAATGAACGGTTACCGTTGGCTCCGACACCCGTGGCAACCACCAAGGGGAAAAGGCCGAAAATCATCGTCAGTACCGTCATCAGGATGGGACGGAAACGCGCCTTTGCCGCACTGACGGCAGAAGCAATCAGCCCCATTCCCGCTTTACGGCGCTCGGCGGCATACTCCGTCAACAGAATAGCAGTCTTTGCCAACAGACCTATCAGCATGATAAGTCCCGTCTGCAAATAGATATTATTCTCCAACCCGGCTATCCTGGCAAAAAGGAACGACCCCATCAGGCCCGCAGGAACGGCCAGGATAACGGCAAACGGAATCAGAAAACTCTCGTAAAGCGCACTCAGAATCAAGTAAATCATCAAGATACAGATACCGAAGATGATGACTGTAGTACCACTCTGCTGGCTTTCCTCGCGGGTGATGCCACCAAAGTCATAGCCATATCCCTTCGGCAAGGCTATCTCCGCCGTTTCTTGTACGGCACGGATGGCGTCACCGGTACTGTATCCCTCAGCAGGCATGGCATTCACGGCAATGGAGTTGAACATGTTGAAGCGGCTCAAGGACTCGGCACCGTAGGAACGGGTCAGCGTAACGAACTGGCTCAACGGAGCCATCTCACCGTTGGACATGCGCACAAAGGCATTGTTCAGTGAAGCCTCATCCAAACGGAACTTCGGGTCGGCCTGAATCATTACCTTGTAAACTTTGGAGAAACGGTTGAAGTTGGAGACATATTGCCCGCCATAATAGCCCGACAGTGTGGACAACACCTGGTCGGGAGTAATCCCGGCACGTTTGCACTTGGAAGCATCCACCTCGACGGTCCACTGCGGATAGCGTACATCGAACGTGGAGTATGCCATCGAAATTTCCGGACGCTGGTTCAGTGCCGCCAGATACTGCTGGGTGGTCTGGAAGAAGGTGTTCATATCCCCTCCCTGCTTGTCCTGCACATTCAAGTCCAGCGCATTACCCATACCATAGCCCGGAATCATACCCGGAGCAATGGCAAAGACTGTAGCATCCTTAATATCCGCCGTGCGAGCGTATATCTGGTTGACGACTGCCTGCACCTGGTCTTCCTTTGCCGTACGCTCGTCCCAAGGTTTCAGCTTCACGATAATCATACCGAAAGAATTTCCCTGCCCGGACAGCAGACCATAACCGGCAACTTTCTGCAAGTGCAATTTCTGAGGAAGGTCTTCCAGACGCTTCTCCACGCGGTCTATAATGTCATTTGTCGTCTTGAGCGAGCTACCCGGAGCGGTGCTAACGTTGACAAACAACGTTCCTTGGTCCTCGTCGGGCACCAGTCCGGTCTTGGTGGTATTCATCAGGAATACCAGCAGCACCACCGAAAGTGCCAGCAACGACCATCCCAGCCAGCGGCGCTTGATGAACAGCAACACTATCTTCTTATACTTCTCGACCACCGCCTCGAAAGCCGTGTTGAATGCCTTGCGGAAGCGCGAAGCAAAATTATTCTTCTCCGTCCCATCCTCATTGATATAAGGTTTCAGCAGCAAGGCACAAAGTGCGGGACTGAGTGTCAGCGCATTAATCGCCGAAATACCAACGGCCACCGCCATCGTCAACCCAAACTGGGTATAGAACGTACCGGAAGTCCCTCCCATGAACGATACCGGAATAAACACCGCCATAAACACCAGTGAAGAAGTGATAACCGCGTTGCTGATGCCCTTCATCGCATCGATACTTGCCATATAGGAGGACTTATAGCCCACATCAAACCGTGCCTGCACCGCCTCCACCACGACAATGGCGTCATCCACCACCGTACCAATCACCAATACCAGCGCAAACAGCGTAATCAGGTTGATACTGAATCCGGCAACGGACATGAAAGCAAACGTACCAATCAGTGAAACAACGATACCTACCAGCGGAATCAGCGTAGAGCGGATGTCTTGCAAAAAGACATAAACCACCAGGATAACCAGGATAATAGCCTCAATCAGCGTTTTCACCACTTCGTGGATAGAGGCGAAGAGGAAATCGTTGCTGGACATCATCTGGGTAAGCTCCACGCCTTTCGGCAAGTCCTTGCGTGCTTCTTCAAGGAGCCGGTCAATCTGCCGGTTCACTTCCGTGGCATTGGACCCCGCGGTCTGGAACACCATGCAGGAGATACCGGGATGTCCATCCATGGTACCTTTGTAGGCATAACTGTCCTTACCCAGCTCTATATCGGCGATGTCCTTCAGTTTCAGCACCTCGCCGTCTTCGGTAGAACGGATGACGATGTCGCCGAACTCCTCAGGAGTAATGAGGCGTCCCGTATATTTCATGGTATATTGATACGTCTCATCCGAGTTCTCACCAAACGACCCGGTGGCCGATTCGATATTCTGCTCTGCCAGCACAGCCGTCACATCCGAAGGTATCAGCTTGTACTGCGCCATGACATCCGGTTTCATCCAGATACGCATACTGTAGTCACCACCCATAATCATCATATCGCCCACACCGGAGATACGTAGAATCTGCGGCTTCAGGTTGATACTGATATAGTTGGCAAGAAAGTTTTCGTCATAGCTGTCATCAGGGCTATATAAAGAGAACATCTGCAAGATACTGGTCTGCCGCTTGCTGGTGGTGACACCCACCTGGGTTACTTCGGCAGGAAGCTGCCCCGTGGCTTTGGACACACGGTTCTGCACATTGACCGCCGCCATGTCCGGGTCTGTACCCTGCTTGAAGTAAACAGTAATGGAAACCGACCCTGCATTGCTGGCAGTAGAAGTCATGTAAGTCATGTCCTCCACACCGTTGATGGCCTCTTCCAACGGAGCGATAACACTTTTCTGAAGGGTTTCCGCACTGGCACCATAGTAAGTGGTGCTCACCATGATGGTGGGCGGCGCAATGTCGGGATATTGCTCAACGGGCAAGGTGAACAATCCGATGATGCCCAGAATGACAATCGTAATGGAGATGACTGCCGAAAAAACGGGGCGTTCTATAAAAGTTCTAAGATTCATATTCTATCGGTTAAAAATTATCATTCATTCGTTTTGGGTTGGACGGAGGTACCTTCACGCAGCAAACCCACACCTTCGGCCACAATTGTGTCCCCCACTTTCAAGCCGCTCTCTACGATATATTCCTGACCTCCGTTCACACGGGTCACTTGCACGGGAACTGATTGCGCCTTGCCGTCAACTACCTTATATACATAGACCTTGTCCTGTACTTCGTAAGTGGCACTCTGGGGAACAACGATGCAGTTCTCTTTCCGTACCGGGATGATGACGTTGCCCGAACCGCCACTGGTCAGCAATCCCTCTTTATTGGGGAACACGGCACGCAGACTGACTGTACCCGTAGAGGTATCAATTACACCACTGATAGTTTCTATCTTACCTTCTTGCGGATAGACAGAACGGTCATTGAGCTGTAATTCGATAGAGTCCATCTCTGCCAGCGCCTTATCCTTGGAGCCGTAGCGGCGGGTGAGGTCAAGCAACTGATTCTCTGTCATGGAGAAATAGACATACATATTAGAATTATCGGATACGGTCGTCAGTGGTTTGGGCAAACTGGCGCTGACCAACGTCCCCACCCTATAAGGGAGCGTACCTACCATTCCATCTGCCGGACTCTTCACTTCTGTATAAGAGAGGTTATTGGCGGCATTCACCTGCTGCGCCTCGGCTTGGGCCAACTGGGCTTTCGCTGTCAGCAGGCTGTTGTAGGAAGTCTTTAAGTCAAACTCGGAAATCACCTTCTGGGCATAAAGCTCCTTCTTGCTGTCATATGTCAGTTGCGAAGTGGCCACGCCGGCACGGGCAGCTTCCACATTGGCTTCTGCTGTGCGCAAGGCTGCCAGATAGGGCACCTGGTCGATAATAAACAAGACTTGCCCCCGACGCACGGTCTGTCCTTCCTCCACACAAAGTTTGGTGAGTGTACCAGACACCTGCGGATAGATGTCGATGTCCTGCCGTCCGCGGATGGCTGCGGAATAGATTGTCTGCAGTTCTCTGTCGGTAGTCGAAATAGTCATCACCTGATATTCCGACTGGGGTTGCACGGCAGGCGCGCTGCCGCAGGCTGCCAGTGTTGCACTACAGATGACGGTCATCATCTGTTTCATCATACTCTTTTTTGTTATCATACTCTTTATCTTAAAAAAAATAATACGCCGGCTTTATCTTTTATTTTTTAAGCCGGCAGCAAAGGTATGCCGTTTTTGAACAACCTTTTGTTTCATTGGAGGTACACGACTGTTCATTTTCGGAACATGCCATTTAACAATCCAAAAAGAACTCGTACCTTTGTAACCGCAAATCATAAGCAATCTAACATATGAACCCATTACTGACTACCAAACAAGAAACGTTCAGAGCCGGAACAGACAACCTGGAATTCTTCCGGGAACGTCTTCTGAAAATGAACAATGGAGCACTGATGTTCTGCACCCGTGGAGAAGCAATTATCACAATAGATTTAAGAAAATATCATATTGTACCCAATACGCACATTACGCTGCTTCCAAGTTCCATTATTTCACTGACAAGTGCGAGTAAAGATTTCCTGGTGGACTTCTTTGCCTATTCCGAGACAATGTTCAAGACGGCATGCTTCCGTTTAGAGCCGCCCTTCATACATTTTATAAAGGAGAATGCATGCTATACGCATACCGAAGACGAACCGGTTCGTGCTATCACAGGACTCATCACGGCAAGCAATGCCATCTACCGCGATTCTGAAAATCTGTATCGCGAAGCCATTGCACAAAACCTGCTGCAAATTTTCTTTCTCGACACCTACGACAAGGTTCAACGTTACTTTACGGAAGAGCAAATCAATGGCAGTAACCGGAAAGAAGAATTGTTCAAAAAGTTCATAAATCTGGTACATACGTACTGTACTACCCAGCGGGATGTCGCTTTTTATGCTGACCAACTCTGCATTTCGACCCGCTACCTATCTGCCATCACCAAACAAGTGGCAGAAGATTCTGCCAAAGAAATCATTGACGAAAACCTGATATTGGAACTGAAAATGGCACTGCAATCCACCGGCATGTCACTGAAAGAGATTGCCGACAAATATCGTTTTCCCGACCAGTCTTTCTTCGGACGATATTTCAAGAAACACACGGGAATGTCACCCAAGGAGTACAGAGCAAAGAAGAACTGAGGTATGAGCATGCATTTATCCCCTTCTCCTCTGCCTCTTTAGTATTTTTTTAGTATATTTGTCAGACACTAATTTAATCAGTTCAATACCATGAGAAAACTTACACACATGCTCCTTGCAGGCACTCTCATCCTGGCCTGCTCTTCATGCGGAGTAGAAACAACAGCCAACTATCAAGTCATTCCCCTGCCCCAGGAGGTTGCCTTGAGTCAGGAATCCCCCTTCAACCTGAATGACGGTACCATCATCGCCTACCCCGAACACAATGAACTTTTGAAACGCAATGCCGAGTTTTTGGCCGAATACATCAGCCAGTCCACCGGCCACACCCTCCAGACAGAAGCCCTTGCCCCGGGGAGCGAAGCGCCCAAAGGCGCCATCACATTAGGACTGGATCCGGCTATCCGCAACCGGGAAGGCTATGTGCTGACCGTCAAAGCCGACCGGGTGACCCTAAACGGCCAGACCGAGAACGGAGTGTTCTACGGTATACAAACCCTGCGTAAATCAATCCCTGCCGAAACCAAAGCCACCTCTATCCTATTGCCTGCCGGCAGCATCCAGGATGAACCCCGCTTCAGCTACCGAGGCATGCACCTCGATGTGGGCCGCCACTTCTTCCCCATTGAGTTCATCAAGAAATACATAGATTTACTGGCACTTCACAATATGAATACCTTTCACTGGCACCTCACCGAAGACCAAGGCTGGAGAATAGAAATAAAGAAATATCCCAAGCTGACGGAAATTGGCGCCTGGCGCGACCGTACCGTCATCGGCCGGAATACCGAAGAGTATGACAATACCCGATATGGCGGTTTCTATACGCAGGAACAAGCCAAGGAAATCGTAAAATATGCCGAGGAGCGCTATATCACGGTCATCCCCGAAGTAGACCTGCCCGGACACATGCTTGCCGCACTGGCCGCCTATCCCGAAATGGGATGCACCGGTGGACCGTATGAAGTGTGTCCACGTTGGGGAGTATTCGAAGATGTGCTGTGCATCGGCAACGAAAAGTCCATGCAGTTCCTCGAAGATGTCATGGCCGAAATCATTGACATATTCCCTTCCAAATACATCCACATCGGCGGTGACGAAGCTCCCCGCACCCGTTGGGAAAAGTGTCCCAAATGCCAGGCGCGTATCAGAACCGAAAAATTGAAATCCGACAAGAACCATACAGCCGAAGACCGTCTGCAGAGTTATTGCATGACACGTATCGAAAAGTTCCTCAATAGTAAAGGACGCCGGATTATCGGCTGGGATGAGATTCTGGAAGGCGACGTCGCTCCTAACGCAACTGTTATGTCATGGCGTGGCTCGGCAGGAGGAATCAAAGCGGCCCAACTGGGACACGACGTGATAATGACACCCAACGACTATTGCTACTTTGATTATTACCAAAGTGAGGATACCCGGCACGAACCATTTGCCATCGGAGGCTTTGTCCCATTGGAAAAAGTATACAGTCTGAATCCTACCGCCTCACTGACCGAAGAACAAGCCAAGCACATACTCGGCGCACAAGCCAACCTTTGGACAGAATACATCCCGACCAGCGAACAGGTAGAGTATATGGTTCTCCCCCGTATGGCCGCCCTTGCCGAAGTACAATGGACACAACTGGAAAAGAAAGATTATACAAACTTCACTACCCGACTGGCCGGACTCATCAGCCTCTACCGGAGAGACGGGCTCAACTACCGGGAACCCTTCCGACAGCAGGCAGACTCCACAGCGACCGAGAAGAAGTAATCAGAACTGGAAATAGATAAACGGCTGTATCTCCGAACTTTTCATCTGAATGACCAGATAGATTACAGCAAGCATCAGTACCGCCTTTCCCAACAAGGGGAGGCGGATTACTGTTTTTGTGCAAGCACGTTCCCAACTGTCGGGCACAAAATGCAGCAGATAGCCCAATGCCATCAGTGCAAACACTTCCCAATAACCCTCTACCAGCTGCGGGAAGAGTTGCGGACGGAAAGTAGTGAATATCTGCTTCAGCATATCCATTGATGTGGAGAACTCCGCATTACGGAAGAATATCCAGCAGAAACAAACAAAATGGAAAGTGACAAGCACTCCGAAGAAGCGGTGGATGCCATGGCTCTCCGTCCCCTTCTTACGCCCGGTAAGCGTCATCCAGAACTTATGGGCTGCAAGCGCAACGCCATGCATCATTCCCCAAAGTACAAAATTCCACGAAGCGCCATGCCACAAGCCGCCCAGGAACATGGTAATGATGAGATTGGCATATTGGCGGATTTTCCCCTTCCGGTTGCCTCCCAAAGAAATATAAAGGTAATCGCGCAACCAGCTGGAAAGCGAAATATGCCACCGCCTCCAAAATTCCGTAATGGAAGCGGACTTATAAGGGGAATCGAAATTGATATTGAAATGGAAGCCCAGCAACAAGGCAATGCCGATAGCCATATCACTGTAACCGGAGAAGTCGCAATAAATCTGCAAGGCATAGCCAT
>ERZ832317.6247-NODE-6247-length-10110-cov-5.052611_pt1 | contig 10110 bp, 7 predicted proteins | sample MGYA00519695_ERZ832317 | MGnify/ENA primary metagenome ERZ832317 (study PRJEB31850, sample SAMEA3708726) | human gut metagenome | biome: human gut; feature: human-associated habitat; material: faeces | place: China | collected 2014 ... | reverse complement strand
ATCGCCAAGAATTGCTTTAGCAATTCTTGCAAAGCAAAGCGCTGGCTTTGCTTTTGGTGAAGTGGGGCTGTCTGCTTTATTCGCTAGAATGAAAAATATATTTATATGGAATTACTGTGTTCTATGACGGGAAAGGTTTGACATGAATATATCCGTAGGCATATAATAAAAAGTGCGAGTAAGATGCGGCGAGACATAGAAATACTTGCGTAGGCGGTATTTTGATATACGTTTTATGTGTAAACCGGGTGACCGGTATTGTGTATATATTTTCTCGTTGTAATAAAATCAAAGTATAGAGAGGTACATAATATGATAGCAAAAAAGATGGTGAAATTTGTTGAGGGAAGCTCGGTTACAAGAGCAATGTTTGAGGAAGGGAAGAAGATGGCGGTTGAGTTTGGCGCAGAGAACGTCTATGATTTCAGTCTTGGAAACCCAAGCGTAGAGCCTCCAAAACAGGTTAAAGAAGCCATTATTGAGACATTGAATGAGGATGCACCGAATTTCGTGCATGGTTATATGAACAACTCCGGATACGAGGAAGTGCGCGAGAGAATTGCACAGTCCTTAAATTGCCGCTTTGACACAAAGTTTTCTCAGAATAATATCATTATGACAGTAGGTGCTGCAGGTGGTCTTAATGTTGCGCTTAAAACACTGTTAGATCCGGGCGATGAAGTAATCGCATTTGCACCATATTTTGGAGAATATAATAATTATGTAGCTAACTTTGACGGTGTAATGGTAGTTGTACCGGCAGATGTACCTTCTTTCCAGCTTGATCTTGAGACTTTTGCAAAGAAGATCACGGCAAAGACGAAAGCAGTGATAGTCAATAATCCGAACAATCCTACAGGTGTAGTATATTCAGAAGAAACGATTCAGAAATTGGCAGCAGTATTGGAGGAGAAGCAAAAAGAGTTTGGAACGCAGATTTACCTTATTGCAGATGAACCATACCGTGAGCTTGCTTATGATGGCGTAGAAGTGCCATATCTGACGAAGTATTATCGTAATACAATTGTAGGATATTCTTATAGTAAATCTCTGTCTCTTCCGGGTGAGCGTATTGGTTACCTTGTGATTCCGGATGAGGTAGATGATTTTGAAAATGTTATTTGTGCAGCAAATGTTGCGAATCGTATTTTAGGATTTGTAAATGCACCATCTTTGATGCAGCTTGCGGTATCAAAATGTCTGGATGCGACAACGGATGTTGCAGCTTATGATGCTAACCGAAAGCTGCTTTACAATGCTCTGACAGAGTATGGCTTTGAGTGTGCTAAACCGGAAGGGGCTTTTTATCTTTGGGTTAAGGCTAAGGAAGATGATAAGGCATTTGTTGCCAAAGGAAAAGAGTTCCATATTTTAATGGTTCCGGGAAGTGCATTTATGTGTCCTGGCTATGTGCGGATTGCTTATTGCGTGGATCATGCGATGATCGAGCGCTCACTCCCGGCATTTAAGAAGCTGGCTGAGTGTTATCAGTAAATAAGCGTAACAATTCCAAGTGGACGACAGAAATAGACGGAAAAGAGGTATGACATGAGTAGATTGGAAGATAATTTTCGCAAAGTAGAGCCGTATGTTCCGGGCGAACAGCCTAATTTGCCGGACATGGTTAAGTTGAATACTAACGAAAATCCATATCCGCCATCACCAAAGGTGGCAGAAGCACTGCAGAAGTTTGAACTCGACAGCCTGAGATTATATCCGGATCCGGCATCGACAGACTTAGTCAATGCGCTGGCAGAAAAATATCATGTGCAGGCAGATCAGGTGTATACAGGAGTAGGATCCGATGATGTACTTGCTATTGCGTTTTTGACATTTTTTAATTCGGGTAAACCGATTTTGTTCCCGGATATTACATATTCGTTCTATGATGTATGGGCAGAATTATTTCAAATTCCGTATGAGCGTCCGGCTTTGGACGATGCCTTTGCACTTCGATTGGAAGATTATCAGTGCGAAAATGGCGGTATCGTGATAGCCAATCCAAATGCACCGACGGGTATTCGTCAGAGTGAGGAGTTTTTGCGCGCAGTCATCGAAGCTAATCCGAATGTTGTTGTTATAATTGATGAGGCATATGCAGATTTTAGCGGTTATACAGCACTTCCGCTGGTGGACGAGTATGAAAATGTTGTGGTAGTACAAACGTTTTCAAAATCTCGCTCTATGGCAGGAATGCGTATTGGTCATGCAATCGGCAATGCGAAATTGATCAAGGCAATGAACGACGTTCGATATTCGTTTAACAGTTATCCGATGACTCGTTTATCCGTAGCACTTGGCGTTGCTGCGTTATCAGATCAGGATTATTTTGAGGAGACTACAGCGAAGATTGTTGCAACACGAGAGCGCACCAAACAAGCACTTACGGAGCTTGGTTTTACGTTTGGAGATTCGATGACAAATTTTATTTTTGCGACACATAAAACCGTTCCAGCTACACATTTGTTTGAAGAATTGCGCAAGCAGCACATTTTTGTCAGACATTTTTCCAGTCTGCGCATTGACAATTATCTGCGAATATCCATTGGAACGGATGCGGAAATGGATCGTTTTTTGGCTGCGGTACAGGAAATTATTGCTCAGTGGGATAAATAAAGAGCATGAGGTTTTTTGCTCGGTATACTGTTGGGAAGCATAAGTTAGCATTGACAGCATAATGCTGGGAAATATAAGTTAGTGCTAGGAAGCATAAGTTAGCGTTGACAGAAGCAGAGGATAGTGATATTCTCATATATGTAAAAAAGATAGAGGTCGCACTCTTCATGAGTAGGATTTCGGATGCGTCAGGCGCAGTAGATGAGATCAGAAAGGGAACAGTGCCGAAAGAAAGCTTGTCCTGCAGCAAGATTTCTTGGGCATGGCGTGAATAACGACATGACTGTCATCAAGAGGATGGAGAGCTATCGGTTTGAAGAGATACTTCAAAGAGGTGATACATCCCGTGTATCACCTCTTTTTGTTAGCTGGGTAACTCGAATTTCCCGTAAAATGGCATTTGCAAAAGGTAACTGTGAGTGCATGGGTGGGAAAATGCTCAAACGACAACCAATATCTAAAAATCAGAACCCCGATTTGGGAATAGCGAAAGCAGAATGGAGGAAATTATGTCAATTTTTACAGGAGCAGGCGTGGCTTTGGTCACACCAATGAAAGAGAACTTGGAGGTAAACTACGACAAACTAGATGAGATTTTGGAGTGGCAGATTGCAGAGGGAACGGATGCGATTATTATTTGTGGAACGACCGGAGAGTCTGCAACTTTATCTGAAGAAGAGCATGCAAATGTGATTCGTTTTGCGATTGAGCGTGTAAATCACCGTATTCCGGTCATTGCCGGCACCGGTTCTAACTGCACGGCAACAGCAGTACAGCTTAGCAAAGAAGCTTCTGAGGCAGGAGCAGAGGGTGTGCTTGTTGTAACTCCGTATTATAACAAGGCAACGCAGAATGGTTTGATTGCACATTATAAAAAGATTGCGTCAGAGATCACGGCACCGATCATTTTATACAATGTACCAAGCCGTACCGGTTGCGGAATGACACCACAGACCATCGCTACACTTATTAAAGATGTAGACAATATTGCAGGTGTGAAAGAAGCTTCCGGTAACATCAGCACTGTAGCGCAAATTCTGCACCTGTGCGATGGTAATGTGGATCTGTATTCCGGAAATGACGATCAGACAATTCCGATGCTTTCTTTGGGAGCAAAAGGCGTGATTTCTGTGTTGTCAAATGTTGCACCGAAGTATACACATGAGATGGTTATGAATTATTTGAATGGAAATGTGAAGCAGAGTGCCAAGATGCAGCTTGATGCACTTCCGTTGTGTGATGCATTGTTCTGTGAAGTAAATCCGATCCCGGTAAAAGCTGCTATGAATATGATGGGTAAAAACGTTGGTTCATTACGCGCACCTTTGACAGAGATGGAAGATGCTCACAAGGAGATCTTAAAGAGAGAAATGGCAGCGATGCACTTGATTTAAGGTGTCTCGCTCGAATTACTTTAGAATGATCTGGGGTTTAAAAAGGAGTCGGCCTGTGGCAGAGGGAGCTACCACAGGCCCAATGAAAAAAATGAAAAAGAATCTATCTCAAACATAAGTCAGTCGGCTAGTTTGGTAGAAATCAAATGCTTCTTTTGATTTCACTGCTTTTCTTGAAATCTGTTCTCTTTGATTTCTATGTATACATAATAGCATGCAAATGTGGACAGAATTTGTCCATATTCTAAAAAAAATCTTAATTTTCAAAACGATTTGTAAAAAAACGCTCAAACCTTGCGGTCTAAGCGTTTTAAGGAAACTTGTTGTTGCTTTTCTCGATTTTATGCTTTAATTAGCGCTGTCCATATTTTTCCAAAATGGCATTAATACGTTCTGCAGGGTTTAATAAACCGCTAATGGATTGATCGTGATTTAAGGTGTCGATCAATAAGGCGATATACTTGCTCATGTCTACGCTGACATAATAGTCTCTAGACAAAACTTCTTCCGGCTGATATACAAGGTTTGTTGTGAGAACCTTATCGATCAAGCCTTTTTCATGTGCTTCATCAAATTTGGACATGCCGTTTGTAAACAGACCAAACGTTGCAGCAACAAAAATACGATTTGCTTTGCGCTGCTTTAACTGTGTTGCAACATCGATCATGCTTTCACCCGAGGAAATCATATCATCGACGATGATAACATCTTTGCCCTGCAGGTCAGAGCCGAGGAACTCATGGGCAATGATCGGATTGCGTCCGTCAACAATGCGGCTGTAATCGCGACGTTTATAGAACATACCCATATCGATGCCAAGAACGTTTGCGTAATATACAGCACGTCCCATAGCACCTTCATCCGGGCTGATCACCATTAAATGATCTGCATCAACCTTAAGGTCCGGCACGTTCTTTAGAAGTGCTTTGATGAATTGATACGTAGGCTGAACGGTTTCGAAACTATTCAAAGGAATTGCGTTTTGAACGCGAGGATCATGTGCATCAAAGGTGATAATACTTTCAACACCCATTTGTGTTAATTCGTGCAATGCCATTGCGCAGTCCAAGGATTCGCGTGCACTGCGTCGATGTTGTCTGCTTTCATATAAGAAAGGCATGATCACAGTGATGCGGCGTGCCTTGCCACCAACTGCAGCAATGATACGCTTAAGATCCTGATAATGATCATCCGGCGACATGTGATTCGTGTGTCCGCAAACGGTATAAGTTAAGCTGTAATTGCAGACATCAACTAATAAATACAAATCATCTCCACGCACAGATTCGTTGATGATGCCTTTCGCCTCGCCGGAACCAAAACGCGGGCAGGCGGAATCAATCAAGAAAGAATCACGGTTGTATCCTGCAAAGGTAGATGCGGTAGCATTTTGTGCAGCGCGGTCCTTTCTCCAGTCAACGATATAATCGTTTACTCGTTTGCCCATGTCGTGGCTGCTCTCCAGCGCCAAGATACCAAGGGTACCAACAGGAAGTGTGTCTGCTAACTTGTCATGTCGTTTCATAGTAAAATGTCCTCCGTATGAATTTATATAATTGTTATCATGTTATTTGGCAGTTAATCTAGCCTTCTGACGTATATCATCTCCAATTATTAAGAAGAAATGATAAAAACCGATAAAACGTGAGAAAATACGCTCGCTGTATCGGTCACGTAATTCCTGAAACGATAAATTGGTCGAGATGATGGTTGACTTACGGTTGATATGGCGCTCCTCAATAAAATAATACAGCTGAGAAGACGTAAAGCCATTGACCAGTTCTGCCCCCAGATCATCTATAATGAGCAAATCACTTTGCAGCATATATGCAATTTGTTCGTTTGAAGTGGAAATATCCTCATGACGGAACTTATTCCTCTCTAAAATATCAAAAAGCTGCAATGAAGTCAAGTAAAGCACCGTGTGAGATGTATCCAAAAGTTTCTTGGCGATACAGTGCGTCAGAAAGGTTTTGCCGACGCCTGTAGAACCGTAGAATATCAGGTTGTCATAGGAATCATCAAAGTGCTTGATATAGTCCAGACAGACCGTTTTTACCTTGCGGATATTTTGGCGGGCTGTTAGAGAAAGATTTTCATTGACGATGGTGTCATCGTAGTAACTATCATCAAAGGTGTCAAAATTCTCATGATTCAGAATGTCCATAAGATTTGAACTTTCATAAAGAGCCTTGATCTCAGCGTTTTTAAGGCAGTGACAAGGTTCGTTGTTCTGATAGCCGGTGTCTTTGCAGTCCGGACAGGTATAAATGCTTTGCAGATAATCTTCCGGATAGCCGTGATGTAACAGCAGTGCCTTTTTGCGGGACAGCAATGCTTTGCGTTTTGCGCTGTATTCAGCTTCGCTCTTTGGGTCCGGTTCGGTCTGAAACAATTCTTTGCGCGCCTGCGTCAGTGATAAGTCCATAATATCGTGTTGGATCTGTTCTAATTCCGGAATTTCAGCAAAAAGTGTTTCGTACCGCTTATCCAGTATGCGCTGATTGTTCATTCGCGTCTGATCATATTGAAACATGATATCGCGATATTGTGTGTTGGATATTCCCATGGCGTCTCCTCCTGGTTGCTGCGTGATGGTATGTGCTGCGGTCTGTCATCAGATCGTACTATTGCATAAGTAATTTGCGCTCCAATTCCTGTAATTCCTCGCTGCTGACATCCCGTTGCTTGAAATTTTGGAATTGATTGCGCGGTGGTTGTTTACCGGATGTGGAAGGCTTCTTCTTTTCTTTTTGCTCTTTGGTCTGTGCATAGTGCAGATCTGATTGTTCTACACCTTGTAATGTGCGAACATTTTGCTCATTCCAATGAGACAAAATCCCCTCGGTGTATTTGAAATCTGCGTGGTGCAGCTTGAGTACAGTGCGGTTGCAGGCCTCTAAGATCACACTAAGATCCATATTCCAGTCATTTTGCCAATGATCTACATATTTTTTTTCAATTTCTGCAAGACCACGACCAAGTCCTAAAGCCTTGGAAACAGCATTGTAGGAAGCCAGATATCGTACAGAAGCATTCTGTGCCTGTTCCGGCGTTTTGATCCCCTGCTCGTGCCATGACAGGGCGACTGTCTGAATGTAATTGCAGGCGGTCTTTCCCATAGAAATGCAGTAGTCGTAGAGATGCAGGATCAGTTCTCTGGAAAAATGCAGTGTACCATACAAATAGGTAATAAGCTGTATTTCGGTTGGTTTCATTGGGCGTTCAAGGTAGCTTTCGACAACATTGCATACCCATACGAAATCCTCGTTGGCGGATAATTCTTGAATCTGTTCCGGAGAAACTTGAATTGGTTTCACGGCAGAGGAATTCTTCTCCTGTGCGGAATTGCTTGCTCTGTGAACATCGGAATTGATATTAGAAGGAGCGTCGGTTCCGGACGATTCATAAGTTGATGTATTCGCTGCGTCGGTTTCCGAGAAATCAGAATTGCGTCTATCGAGCGCACCGGTTTCTGAGAGATCAGAATTGCGTCTATCGAGCGCACCGGTTTCTGAGAAATCAGAATTGCGTCTATTGAGCGCACCGGTTTCCGAGAGATCAGAATCTACACCTAGCGATGCAGCAGATTCTTTTGCGGTGTTTTCATAAGTGTCGAAATCACGTTCCGCAAAGGGGATCAGCATTTCGAGTCCTAAAATCTCTCCGGTTGCTTTGTCGCGGTTTAAGGACATAAGCCCCTTTTTCTCCCAGTACATTAACGCCCGCAAAATATCTTTTTCTGTATTTTCTAATTGATCCGCAAGAGAGGAAATGGAAAAATTACTTTCCTTTGCCTGCAGACATTTCGCAATGTAGAGATACACCTTAACGTAACTGCCGTTGGCAGCTGGCATATAATCTTCAATAAAGCTGTTATATATCGTTGTGATCGGCGGTATATGGTTAGTACAAAGTAATATATGATCCATTGCAGCCTCCGTATATGTAAAGTAAATTACACGTTATATTTCCGTGCGAATTGTATTTTAACACAGTTTCTTTGGAAAGAAAATAGCACACAAATACACATTCAAGCTGTGGACTAAATTGTGGATAATGTGGATAACTCGTATCAAAATGATCAAGATTGCGGATTTTCAACATTTATCTGATGTTAATTGTGTAAAAAATATCCACAACGGATTGTGCAGAGATATGCACAGTCACATTGTGGATAATGTGGATAACTATTCTTTGACCAGGTCTTCGCCAATAGTTACTATATTTCCGGCACCCATAGTTATTAACAAGTCACCGTCGATACAATTTTCCAATAAAAATTTTTTGATCTGTTCAAAATCCGGGAAGTAATAAGCATCTTTGCCTAATTTCTTCATTTCTTCCTGTAGAGTTTTAGAAGAAATATCACCGGGATCAGCCTCTCTGGCGGCATATATGTCTGCAAGCACAACATTATCTGCGAGGGATAGCGCCTCTGCAAATTCATGCAGCAATGCTCGGGTACGGCTGTATGTATGTGGCTGGAATACGCACCAAAGACGCTTATGTGGAAACTTGGCAGCAGCCTGCAGCGTTGCTTTGATCTCCGTAGGATGATGTGCATAATCATCGACCACGGTGACTCCGTGGAACGATCCCTTTTGTTCGAAACGACGTTCCGTGCCGTGGAAGGCGAGGAGTCCCTCTTGGATCGTCTCCATAGGAATATCATAATATTCTGCAGTGGCGATGGCTGATAAAGCGTTGGCTACGTTGTGTCTTCCGATTACTGACAAACGAACGCGGATGCCGGTTTCTTTGCCGAATCGAACTAATTCAAAAGAACCGCAGCCATCTTCGCCGAATGTAATATCCTTTGCTTCGTAATCTGCAGGATTTTCCAAGCCGAATGTAATGATCCGGCAGTCTAGATCGTTTGTGATCGCATCAAGCTTTTCGATATCGGAGTTGATGATCAGTACACCGTCCTTTGGCAAGAGCTTTGCAAAGCGGTGAAAAGAGTGGCGAATGTCATCCAGGTCCTTAAAAAAGTCTAGGTGATCTGCATCAATATTCAAAATAATACCTGCCGTTGGATGGAATTTCAGAAAGCTATTGGTGTATTCGCAGGCTTCGGTGATGAAATTCTCGGAATGGCCGACACGGATATTGCCGTGGATCGCATCCAAGATACCGCCAACGGAGATCGTTGGATCTTTCTTAGCGGCTAAGAAAATATGTGTCAGCATGGAAGTTGTTGTTGTTTTGCCGTGTGTACCGGAAACGCCAATGGCATTCGTATAGTTTTTCATGACCTGTCCAACCATTTCGGCACGCTCCATCATAGGAAGTCCCATTTCTTTGGCGGCGCGAAATTCGGGATTGTCCGGATGAATAGCGGCGGTGTATACGACAAAGTCAATGTCGGAAGTGATGTTATTGCTTTTTTGACCATACAATACTTCCACTCCTAAGGATTGCAAATGCTCTGTAATTTTGCTGCGGTTTGCGTCGGAGCCCTTTACGGTAAAGCCGGCATCGTGTAACAGCTCAGCAAAACCGCTCATGCTGATGCCTCCGATGCCTATAAAATATGCAGTACATGGTTTGGTTAATTGAATTTGATACATAATTCCCTCCATATAAAAGCCGTCCAAAAGTGGGGCGGCATATTTTGTAAAATTGGCCTGCCTGCAAGAAATGTGCTCCAGCGAACCAATCCTTGTGTCAGTCTTTTCTATTATTATAGAACACAAATGCAAAAAAGCAAATTAAATAGTGTTTACAGTTTAGAAATAATTTGTTAAAAATTGAAACAAAGCTGGTGGACAATGTAAAAAACTCGTCAAATAAGGGTTTTTTATGCAAAAAATTGTATGAAATGTATAAAAAATATCAATTTTCAAAAGAAAATTTATGAAATTTGTTCACATTTTACAGTGGTTGTGATATACTTAAATCATTAAGAAATACATAGTAAGGGGTGATTGCGTGATTAAGAAAGAAATGATAGCAATGTTACTGGCAGGTGGACAGGGATCCAGGTTGGGGGTTCTGACTGCTGATGTTGCTAAACCAGCGGTAGCGTTTGGTGGGAAGTACCGTATTATCGATTTTCCATTGAGCAACTGCATTAACTCCGGAATTGATACGGTTG
>ERZ832317.6240-NODE-6240-length-10116-cov-6.455919_pt1 | contig 10116 bp, 5 predicted proteins | sample MGYA00519695_ERZ832317 | MGnify/ENA primary metagenome ERZ832317 (study PRJEB31850, sample SAMEA3708726) | human gut metagenome | biome: human gut; feature: human-associated habitat; material: faeces | place: China | collected 2014 ... | reverse complement strand
CAGACCCGCACCATGGCCAGCTTGATGACGTCGGCAGCCGTACCCTGAATGGGTGTGTTGCGGGCCATCCGCTCGCCGCTGGCCCGGATGTTCCGGTTGGCACTGGTCAGCTCCGGCAGGGCGCGGCGGCGTCCGAACAGGGTGGAGACGTAGCCGCACGCCCGCGCGTCGGCGATGGTCTTATCCATGTAGCCGCTCACCTTGGGGAACGCGGCCAGATAATTTTTGAGGAAGGCGTCCGCTTCTTTGACGGAGACGCCGATGTCCTTCGAGAGGCTGTAAGCGCCCTTGCCGTACATGATGCCGAAGTTGATGGCCTTGGCCGAAGAGCGGATGCGGGGCGTGACGGCCTCCAACGGCAGGTTGTAGATCTTGGCGGCGGTGGAGCGGTGGATGTCCTCTCCGCTGCGGAAAGCCTGCTGCATGTGTTCGTCGCCGGTGATGTGGGCGAGGATGCGCAGCTCGATCTGGCTGTAATCGGCATCCACCAGCACACAGCCGGGCTTGGCGATGAAGTAGGCCCGCAGCTGGCTGCCCAGCTCGGTGCGGATGGGGATGTTCTGCAGGTTGGGGTTGTCGGAGGAGAGCCGTCCGGTGCGGGCTTCGGTCTGGTTGAAGCGGGTGTGGATGCGGCCATCCTCCGCGATGACCTTCAGCAGGCCCTCCACATAGGTGGAGTTCAGCTTCTGGTAGGCGCGGTACTGCAAAATGTCCTCGACCAGCGGGTAATCCCGCAGGGACTCCAGCGTCTCGGCGTCGGTAGACCAGCCGCGCTGGGTCTTTTTGCCGTGGGGCAGGCCCATGGTGTCGAAGAGCATCTCGCCCAGCTGCTTGGGGCTGTTGGGGTTGAAGCTGGCGCTGCCCGTCTCCATGTGGATGCGGGTGAGGACGTCTTCCAGCTCCGAGCGCATCTTCACGCCGAACTTCTCGATGCCCTCTTTGTCCACGAGGATGCCGATGCGGGTCATGTCGGCCAGCACCTGCGCCAGCGGGAACTCGATGTCGTTGTAGAGGGAGTCTTCGTCCAGCGCGGTGATCTCTGCCTTCATCTTGGCGAACAGGTCGGCCAGCGCACCGGCATCCGGCCACTTCTCACAGATGAAAGCGGCGTCGGCGCGGTAGCTGATGATGAGCTCCGAGAGGTTGTACTTGGAAGCCGAGGCGTCCAGCAGATAGGCCGCCAGCTTGCCGTCCCAGACGATGCTGCTGCCCCAGCCGCCCGCAGCCATGGCGCGGGCGTAGAGCGGCGCGCTGTCGAAGACGTCAAGGGTGACGTCTTTGTTGTCCAGCAGGCGGAGCAGATCTTCGGATTCCAGCGGGAAGACGGTCTTGTCCTGCACGGCATACCACACGGCGGGCTGCAGCTCCACGATGCGGACGCCCTGCTTGCCCATGACAGCGGGCCGCGCGGCCACGAGGTAATGGCCCTTCGGCTCAGCGGGCAGAGCGGCAAGTTCGGCTTCCGGCAGAGGCTCTGCCGGCACTCTTTCCGGGTCGGCGGCGGGGGTGATGTCGCTCAGGCCGAAGCGGGCAATGAGGGAGTGGAGCTCCAGCTCCTGCATCAGCCGGACGGCTTCAGCCTTGTTGCCCTCGCCCACGGCATAGGCGCCCTCGGCGGTGTCGATGGGGGCGTCGGTGCGGATGGTGCCCAGCGTGTAGCTCAGCTCTGCCATGGCGCGGTCTTCGGCCAGATGCTCCCGCTGCTTGGGCTTGATGGTCTTGTCAGTGGTGTCGTCGAGGTGGGCGTAGACCCCCTCGAGACTGCCGTATTTCTGGATGAGGGTAAAGGCACTCTTCTCGCCGATGCCCTTCACGCCCGGGATGTTGTCGGAGGTGTCGCCCATCAGGCTCTTCACCTCAATGAGCTGCCGGGGCTCAATGCCGTATTTTTCGTGGATGGCGTCCACGTCCATGGTCACGGTCTTGCTGCGGCCCATCACGGTGGCGGCCAGCAGCACCGTGGTGGTGTCGCTCACCAGCTGCAGGCTGTCGCGGTCTCCGGTGGCCAAAAAGCAGTCATCCTGCCGGGCGGCGCAGGCAGCGGCCAGCGTGCCCAGGATGTCGTCGGCTTCCCAGCCCTCGGCGGTGATGGTGCGGTAGCCCAGGTCTGCCAGCAGCTCCTTGAGCACCGGCATCTGCTGGGCCAGCTCCTCCGGCATGCCGTGGCGGGTGGCCTTGTAGCCGTCGTACATTTTGTGCCGGAAGGTGGGAGCCTTCAGGTCAAAGGCCACGGCCACCTCGTCGGGCTCGCACTCCTTGAGCAGGGAGAGCAGGATATTCAAAAAGCCGTAAATCGCATTGGTATAGCGGCCGTCCTTGGTGGTCAGCAGCTTGATGCCAAAAAAGGCGCGGTTGGCAATGCTGTTGCCGTCAATGACCAGTAAGCGCATAGCATACAGTCCTCCGTTCCATAATTTCACATCCTATAGTATAGCACAAAAGAATGAGAAGGAAAAGAAGCCGTTCCACCGGGGGCAGCCCCGACAGAACGGCTTCTTTTTCACGCCTCGGTGCGGATGGCGCTTACCGGGCAGGCGTTGGCGGCGTCCACCGCCTGGGGCACTTCCTCCGGCGGGATGGGGCCGGGCTCGGCCACGGCCAGCACGCCCTCCATGTGGAATACGGCGGGGCACAGCCCGGCGCACTGGGTGCAGCCGATGCACAGGTCCGGGTCAACGAATGCGATCATAAAATCTGCCTCCTTCGGATGATGTCTGCTGCCAGTATGGGCGGTTTTGGTGCGAAATATGCTAGGCACCTGCGGGCGGCTGTGGTATAATGGAAGCTCAGGAGGACAGAGACCGATGAACATTCAGATTTTTGGCACCACAAAGTGCTTTGATACCAAAAAGGCCCAGCGCTATTTCAAGGAGCGGGGCATCAAATTCCAGATGATCGACCTGAAGGAAAAGGGCATGAGCCGCGGCGAGTTCGACAATGTCTGCCGCGCCGTCGGCGGGTGGGCACAGCTTGTCGATGAGAGCGCAAAGGACAAGGACACGCTGGCACTGCTGCAATGGCTGGACGAAAGCCAGCAGGCGGACAAGCTGTTTGAGAACCAGCAGCTCATCCGCCAGCCCATTGTGCGCAACGGCAGGCTGGCCACCGTGGGGTACTGCCCCGATATATGGGAAAAGTGGGCGTAAGCGCATTTATTATCCGGCGATGCCCTTGACAAATTCCCCGCACTGCGGTACATTATAAGATACAAATGCAGTGCGAAAGAGTGTGCCCGAATCGTACTTTTGCAGCAAGCCGGGGGTTGATGCAAGCCCGGCAGAGCGCGGCGGGCGCTGTCACTTTCAAGCAGATGCAGTGAGAGGGGTGCTTCCCCTGCCAGCCGCATCCGGGTTTGCCGCCGTTATCCGGGCAGGCGGGCTGTTCGGCCTGCCGCAAAGCGGCCCGTAGCCGGGCAACTTGGGTGGTACCGCGACTTGAATTGATTCAGGCCGTCCCATGATAACTCATGGGGCGGCTTTTCTTTTTTGCGCAAAGCGCCCCGCACATTTATCAGGAGGTTTTATCACATGCCGAAAGAACTCGCCAAACAGTACGCCCCGCAGGGCACCGAGGACCGCATCTACCAGAACTGGTGCGACAAGGGGTATTTCCATACTCAGGTCGACCGCAGCAAAAAGCCGTTTACCATCGTAATGCCGCCGCCAAACGTCACCGGCCAGCTGCACATGGGCCACGCTATGGACGAAACCTGGCAGGACATTCTGACCCGCTACAAGCGGATGCAGGGCTACGCCGCCCTGTGGGTGCCCGGCACCGACCATGCCTCCATTGCAACCGAGGCCAAGGTCGTGGCCAAGATGCGCGAGGAGGGCCTGACCAAGGAGATGGTCGGCCGTGACGGCTTTTTGGAGCGCGCGTGGGACTGGAAGAACACCTACGGCAACCGCATCGTCAGCCAGCTGAAAAAGCTGGGCTGCTCCTGCGACTGGCAGCGCGAGCGCTTCACGATGGACGAGGGCTGCTCTGACGCCGTCAAGGAGGTCTTTGTCCGCCTGTACAATGAGGGGCTGATCTACCGCGGCAACCGCATGGTCAACTGGTGCCCCCACTGCAACACCTCCATTTCGGATGCCGAGGTGGAGTACGAGGAGAAGGACGGCAGCTTCTGGCACCTGCTGTACCCGGTCAAGGAGACCGGCGAGATGCTGGAGCTGGCCACCACCCGCCCCGAGACGATGCTGGGCGATACCGCCGTTGCCATCAATGCGGAGGACCCGCGCTACAAGCATCTGCACGGCTGCCATGTCGTGCTGCCCCTGCTGGGCCGTGAGATCCCCATCGTCTGCGATGAGCACGCCGACATGGAAAAGGGCACCGGCGTTGTGAAGATCACCCCCGCCCACGATCCCAACGACTTTGAGGTCGGCAAGCGCCACGATCTGCCGATGATCCGCGTGCTGACCTACGACGGCCACATGACCGGTGCCGCCGACAAGGCTGCCGTCGATGCCGAGAAGGCCGCCGGCCGCGCAGCCGCCGATGAGCCGGATGTTCTGGACTGCGGCAAATACGCCGGCATGACCGCGCTGGAGGCCCGCAAGGCCATTCTGGCCGATCTGGAGGCATGCGGTGCGCTGAAGGAGACCGAGCCCCTGACCCATGAGGTCGGCACCTGCTACCGCTGCCACTCCGTCATTGAGCCGATGGTCTCCAAGCAGTGGTTCGTCAAGATGGAGCCGCTGGCCAAGCCCGCCATCGAGAGCGTTGAGAAGGGCGAGATCAAGTTCGTGCCGGAGCGCTTCACCAAGAACTACATCAACTGGATGAAGGGCGGCCGCGACTGGTGCATCAGCCGCCAGCTGTGGTGGGGCCACCAGATCCCCGCGTGGTACTGCGATGACTGCGGCGAGACCGTAGTTTCCAAGGATGCTCCCTGCAGCTGCCCCAAGTGCGGCAGCACCAAGCTGACCCAGGACCCCGACACGCTGGATACTTGGTTCAGCAGTGCGCTGTGGCCCTTCTCCACGCTGGGCTGGCCCAACGAGGACGCCGAGGACTACAAGTATTTCTACCCCACCAATACGCTGGTCACCGGCTATGACATCATCGGCTTCTGGGTGTCCCGCATGATCTTCTCCGGCCTCGCCTACACCGGCAAGGCACCGTTTGACACGGTGCTGATCCACGGCATCGTCCGCGACAGTCAGGGCCGCAAGATGTCCAAATCTCTTGGCAACGGCATCGACCCGCTGGAGGTCATTGAGCAGTACGGCGCGGACGCTTTGCGCATGATGCTGATTATCGGCTCCACCGCGGGCAACGATATGCGCTACAGCGATGAAAAGGTGCTTGCCTGCCGCAACTTTGCCAACAAGCTGTGGAACGCCTCCCGCTTTGTGCAGATGAACCTGCCCGAGGACTTTGAGCCGGGCCTGCCCGCCGAGGATCTGCTTGACATGAGCGACAAGTGGATTCTGTCCGAGCTGGCCAAGGTCGCCGCCGAGGCCACCGCCAACCTTGATAAGTATGAACTGGGTCTGGCCGCCGAGAAGGTCGAGAACTTCATCTGGGAGGTCTACTGCGACTGGTATATCGAGATCTGCAAAACCCGCCTGAACGGCGAGGACGCGGCCGCCGCCGATGCAGCCCGCAAGGTGCTGGTCTATGTGCTGGACAAGGCGCTCAAGCTGCTGCACCCCTTCATGCCGTTCATCACCGAGGAGCTCTATCAGGCCCTGCCCGGCAGCGGCGAAACCATCATGACCGAGAAGTGGCCCGGTGATGAGAACATGAAGATCTGGGCCGAGGATTGCGCCGACTTTGAAAAGCTGATGGACTACATCAAGGCTGTCCGCGCCATGCGCGCCGAGATGAATGTTCACCCGGCCAAAAAGACGAGCATGATCATCGAGACCGCCAGCCCGGCCGCCTTTGAGAAGGGCGGCGCCTATCTAGCCCGCTTCGCCTTTGCGACCGATGTGACTGTCACCGGCAAGTACACCGGCAGCACCGAGGGCATGGTCAATGTGGCCACCCCCGATGCCAAGGGCTTTATCCCGATGATGGAGCTGATCGACCGTGAGAAGGAACTGGCCCGCCTGAACAAGGAGATGGCGAAGGCCGAGAAGGAGCTGACCATGTTCGAGAATCAGCTCAAGAACCCGAAGTTTGTCGAGAAGGCCCCCGCCAAGCTGGTGGAGGAGACCCGCGCCAAGCTGACCGCCGCTCAGGACAAGCTGGCTAAGCTCAAGGAGAGCATCGCGGCGCTGGGGTAAGTCCTAAAGGCTTCTCCCGTAAAGGAAGCTGTCAGCGCAGGTGACTGACGAGAGCAGCGTCCCGCGCAGCTCGTTCACGGGCAATACTGGCACGCTCGCCCCTCATCCGGCCCTTCGGGCCACCTTCCCCCGCAGGGGGAAGGCTTTTCAGCCACAAACAAAAAATAACCCCGCCCCGTCAGGAGTCGCATCCTGACGGGGCGGGGTTTTCTCGTTACAGCACAAAAATCGCAGGGAAAAGTTTCAAAGCAAATTACTTGCGGCGCTTGCCCTTGCCGCACTTGCGGGTGTTGGCCTTGGCAGCGGCAGTCTTGACGGCCTCAACAGCCTTCTCAGCAGCAGGCTTCACAGCCTCAACCGTCTTTTCGACAACAGGCTCGGTGGCCTTGACAGCCTTCTCAACAACAGGCTTTGCGGCCTCAACGGCCTTCTCGGCGGCGGGCTTCACAGCCTCGACCGTCTTTTCAACAACAGGCTCAGCAGCCTTGACAGCCTTCTCGACAACAGGCTTCGCGGCCTCAACGGTCTTTTCGACAGCGGGCTTTGCGGCCTTGACGACCTCGGTAGCAGCCTTCTCGGCAGCGGCCTTGGCCTTGACAGTGGTGGCCTTGACGCTGGTCTTGGGCTTGCGGGTCACCTCATCAATGGTCCAGAACTGGTTATCGCCGTTGACATCGGCCCAGATCTGCAGCACGGTGCCGTTCTCGGTAGCCATGCCGGGGTCCAGCAGCTTACCGGCCAGATTGGACTTGATCTTGACGCGGCCGTCGTTGGTAGGCTCCACAACCCACAGCTGGCTGGAGGCCTGTGCGCCCTCCCACTGGTGAACGCGGGTGCCATCGCTGACACCGCCCATATCCAGATCCATCATCTTGCCGGTGAAACGGTTCTGGATGCGGTAGACGCCGTCGCCCGCTGCGACAAAGCCCCACTGCTGCCACTCAAAGTTGGCATTGTCCATCAGCTGGATCTTTGCGCCGTTATCAATGTTATAATCAGCAACCTCAACGACCTTGCCGTTGGCGGCGCTGATGGTGTAGAACTTACCCGCGGTAAGTACGGTCTGTGCGATCTTCTTTCTGGGTGCCATAATGCAATACCCTCCTGTTTATCATAAAAAGTAAACTACCTTTAGGGCGGCCGTTTTTTCCCTCAGGCCGCAGCGCAAGACACTGCATTTTGCGTGTCTACGCATCCTATTATAACCACTTTTTTCCTGTCCGTCAACTTTTTCGCGCTGTTGCGGCATTTTGCACAAAAACTACCGGGGCAGCACAAGCTATCCCGGCAGTTTTGATTGATTTCAGGCTGATTTGCGACCTTTTTCGACCGCTGCCGTATCAGCTGTTCTCGGCAAAATTGCCGGTGTACAGCCGGTAATAGCGCCCCTTCTGGGCGATCAGCTCGTCATGGGTGCCGCGCTCGATGATACGGCCCTGCTCCAGAACCATGATGCAGTCGGAGTTGCGCACCGTGGACAGGCGGTGGGCAATGACAAAGGTGGTGCGGCCGTACATCAGGCCGTCCATGCCGTCCTGCACAAGCTTCTCGGTGCGGGTGTCGATGGAGGAGGTTGCCTCATCGAGGATCAGCACCGGCGGGTCGGCAACGGCGGCGCGGGCGATGGCCAGCAGCTGGCGCTGGCCCTGACTCAGGTTCGTGCCGTCACCGGTCAGCATCGTGTTGTAGCCCTCAGGCAGATGCTTGATGAAGGTATCGGCGTTCGCCAGTCTGGCGGCGGCCACGCACTCCTCATCGGTGGCGGTCAGGCGGCCGTAGCGGATATTCTCCATAACCGTGCCGGTGAACAGGTGGGTATCCTGCAGCACGATGCCCAGCGAGGAGCGCAGCGCGTCCTTCTCAATGGCCTTGATGTCCAGACCGTCATAGTAGATCTGGCCCTTCTGGATATCGTAGAAACGGTTGATCAGGTTGGTGATGGTCGTTTTTCCGGCGCCGGTGGAGCCGACAAAGGCGATTTTCTGGCCCGGGCGGCCGTAGAGGTTGATGTCGTGCAGAACGATCTTCTTCTCATCATAGCCGAAATCAACATCCTTAAAGACGATATCACCCTTCAGCTGAGTGTAGCAGGGCTTTCCGTCAGCACCCACATGCTTCCACGCCCATGTGCCGGTGGACTCGTTCGTCTCGGTGACGGAATCGTCCGCCAGATATTTCGCATGGACCAGCGTCACATCGCCCTCGTTGACCTCTGGCTTCTCGTCCAGCAGGGCAAAGATACGCGCACCGCCTGCCAGCGCCATGACGACCGAGTTCAGCTGCATCGAAATCTGGGTGATCGGCTGGTTGAAGCTCTTGTTGAAGGTCAGGAAGCTGGCCAGCTTACCCAGTGTCAGGCTGCCGCCGACGCCGCTGATGGCCAGCGCACCGCCGACCACCGCGCACAGCACATAGGACAGGTTGCCCAACTGGCCGTTGACCGGCATCGCCACCAGAGAGTAGGCGTTTGCCTTGTCAGCGCTGTGGAACAGCTCATCATTGAGCTTGTCGAACTCGTCGATGGCGATCTGCTCATGGCAGAACACCTTGATGACCTTCTGGCCGTTCATCATCTCCTCAATGTAGCCGTTGACCTTGCCCAATTCCTGCTGCTGCTTGAGGAAGTATTTGCCGGAGTTTCCGGTCAGATACTTCGTGGCCAGCATCATAACGCCGACCATCACCAGCGTAAGCAGGCTCAGGGGAACGCTCAGGTAGAGCATCGAGAGGAATACGCTGACCACCGTAATGATGGTGTTGACAAGCTGCGGCAGGCTCTGGCTGATCATCTGGCGCAGGGTGTCGATGTCGTTGGTGTAGATCGACATGATGTCGCCGTGGGCGTGGGTATCAAAATATTTGATAGGCAGCGTCTGCATGTGGGTGAAGAGCTCATCGCGCAGGCTCTTCAGACTGCCCTGCGTGATGGTTGCCATCAGGCGGTTCTGCACAAAGACAGCGATAATGCCCACTGCGTAGAACCCTGCCACGCGCAGTATCGCATGGAACAGGCCGGAGAAATCGTTGCTTCCATCCTTCAACAGCGGCAGAATGTACCCGTCAATGAGGGTCTGCATGAACAGTGTGCCCTGCACCTGGGCAAACACCGCCAGCAGAATGCAGCAGAGCACGATGATGACCTGCGCCTTGTACTGGTTCATGACATACCCGAGGATACGCTTGAACACCTTGCCGGGATTTTCGACCTTGGGGCGGGGGCCGTTATTGCGTCCGCCGGGGCCGACTTTTACCACTTTCGCTTGCTGTGCCATCAGGCTTCCCCTCCCTTCTCATCAAAATCGCCGGAGCCCTTGGTCTGGCTGTTGTAGACATCCTGATAGATCGCGTTGTTTTTGAGCAGGTTGGCGGGGGTGTCAAAGCCGCTGACCCTGCCGTTGTCAAGCACAAGGACCCGGTCCGCATTTTCAACGGAGGAGATGCGCTGGGCGATGATAAACACCGTCGTGCCGGGGATCTTCTCGGCAAAGGAGTGGCGGATCTTCGCATCCGTGGCGGTATCGACAGCGGAGGTCGAGTCATCCAGTATCAGGATGCGGGGCTTTTTCAGCAGTGCGCGGGCAATGCAGAGGCGCTGTTTCTGGCCGCCCGAGACATTGTTGCCGCCCTGCTCGATGTGGGTCTGGTACTTATCGGGGAAGCGCTCGATAAACTCATCGGCACAGGCCTGCTTGCAGGCCTCCACGATCTCGGCATCGGTGGCGTTGGGGTTGCCCCAGCGCAGGTTGTCAGCAATCGTACCGCTGAACAGCTCGTTCTTCTGCAGCACCATGGCCACATTGTTGCGCAGGGTGTCCAGATCATAGCTGCGTACATCGACACCGCCGACTTTGACAGCGCCGCCGGTTACGTCATACAGTCT
>ERZ832317.6238-NODE-6238-length-10124-cov-5.273910_pt1 | contig 10124 bp, 7 predicted proteins | sample MGYA00519695_ERZ832317 | MGnify/ENA primary metagenome ERZ832317 (study PRJEB31850, sample SAMEA3708726) | human gut metagenome | biome: human gut; feature: human-associated habitat; material: faeces | place: China | collected 2014 ... | reverse complement strand
GAATGGCCTCCCACAGCTTCTCCATAGCCTGGCTGGTGCGCAGGCCCGGGAACAGCTTCTTGGCCCAGGCCGCGCCGGGCACGGCGGCGATGCACCACTGATACTTGTTCTCGATCTGGTCCCGGTATTTGCGGATGGTGGGATAGAGCCGCTGCTGGGACTTGGCCATCTTCTCCTGGTTGATGCCGTTGAGGCCGTCGGGGTCCTCCGACAGCAGATAGATGCGGCAGGGGATGGTGTCCACATAGTGCTGCCAGCGGGCCTCCTCATAGTTGTCCAGCTTGGACAGGGTGGTCATGGTGCGATAGCGGTAGTGCAGCTTCTGCAGGGGCTGATAGCTCCAGTCCACCACCACCTTCTTGGCCTTGCGCTTGTAGCACTCCTCCACCAGCATCTTCACAAACTCCGGCTGATCCAGGTCGGCGGCGATGAACACCTCCTGGCCGGGCTGCACGTTGACGCCGGTCTGGGCGATGAGCTGGGCATATTTGCGTAAAACGGTCTTTTTCATGGCTGTGATTCCCCCTGTAGTACAAAATAATGGAAACATTATACCACCGGCGGACAATCTTGAAAAGAGGTTTTTGTGAAATTTGAAGAAAGCCGCCGCGTCACTCCGCCTGGCGGGCGATGTCCAGCAGCCAGCGGACCGCCTGAGCCGGATACCGGCCCCGGGCCGTTTCCCCGGTGAGCATCAGGGCCGACGCCCCGTCCAGCACGGCGTTGTACACGTCCAGCACCTCCGCCCGGGTGGGGGTGGGGTGCTCCGTCATGGTGTGCAGCAGCTGGGTCACCACCAGGAAGGGCTTCCCGGCCCGGCGGCACCGGGCGGCAATGTCCTTCTGGGCGGCGGGCAGGTGCAGAAGCCCCAGATTGCTGCCCAGGTCTCCCCGGGCCACGGTGACCACGTCGCAGGCGTCCATCCATTGGGGCAGACTCTGCCAGCCCCGCCGGTCCTCGATCTTGGCGAATATCGTGAGGTGCTCCAGACCCCGGCGGGCCAGGGCCGCCCGGACCTCCTCCAGCTCATGGCGGCTGCGGACAAAGGGCTGCATCACCGCCGTGACCCCCTGTCCGGCCGCGGCGTCCAGGTCCAGCAGGTCCTGCTCCGTCAGGGCCGGACGGCACAGCTCCACCCCGGGCAGGGTGATGCTTTTCCGGCTTTCCAGCACCCCGCCCCGGGTGACGGTGCAGGTGACGGCCCGGCCGCAGGTCTCCGCCCGCAGGGCCATCAGGCCGTCATCCAGCAAAATCTCCTGCCCCGGGGCCACGGCGGCCAGAATATCCGGCTCCACCGGCAGGCCCCCGGGGCCCAGGGTCACGGTCTCCCCCGCCGTCAGGGTCACGGGACGGGACAGGGGCCCCATCCGCAGCTCCGGACCACGCATATCGACGATCAACTCCGCCGGACGGCCGGAGGTCGCCCGGGCCTGCTGCACCGCCTCCGTCCAGGGACGGCAGGCCGTCAGGGTGGTGTGGGACAGGTTCAGGCGGAAGCCCGTCAGCCCCATGTCCAGCAGTTCCGTCAGCAGGTCCGCCCGGCAGCAGGCGGGGCCAAGGGTGGCGTAGGTTTTCACGGCGTCTCCTCCTTGTGAAAGTGGTCGTATACCGCCCGGGCGGCGGCCTTGGGCAGCACCGCCTCCAGCTGCAGAAGCTCCGCCTGCTCAATGGCCCGGACGCTTTTGAAGTGCTTCAGCAGGGCCTTTTTCCGGACGTCTCCCACCCCTGGGATGCCGTCCAGCCGGGAGGTCAGGGCGGATTTCGTGTGCTTTTCGTGGTGATAGGTGATGGCGAAGCGGTGGACCTCCTCCTGCACCCGGCCCACCAGGGCAAACAGCGGGGGGCTTTGCTGGATGCCCAGCTCCTGCCCCTGGGGCGTTACCAGGGCCCGGGTCCGGTGGCGGTCATCTTTTACCATGCCCAGCACCGGCACGGTGAGGCCCAGCCTTTCCAGCACATGGCAGGCGGCCTCCGCCTGCAGCTGGCCGCCGTCCATCAGCAGCAGGTCCGGCAGGGGGGCAAAGTGCTTGTCTCCCTCCAGATATCGCCGGAACCGGCGCTCCAGCACCTCCTCCATGGCCCGCAGGTCGTCGGCGTGGTCCAGAGTCTTTACCTGGAACCGGCGATAGTCCCGCTTCAGGGGCCGTCCGTCCGCGAACACCACCATGGAGGCCACCATGTCCTGCCCGGCGGTGTGGGAAATGTCGTAGGATTCCAGCCGCCGGGGGGCCTCCGCCAGCCCGGCCAGGGTCCCCAGCTGCTCTAAGGTCTTGCCGGTGCGCTCGGCGTCGGAGGTGATGCGCTCCACCTCCTCCCGGGCGTTGCGGCGGGCCATGCGCAGCAGCTCCGCCCGCTCTCCCCGCTGGGGCACCCGCAGGATCACCCGGTGCCCGGCCCGGCCTGTCAGCAGGGCGGCGAAGGTGTCCATATCCTCCAGCTCGCAGGGCACTAAAATCTCCCGGGGCAGGGCCTGGCGGTCCAGGTAATACTGGCTCAGCACGGCGGAGAGAATGTCCGCCTCCTCCTGGTCGGCGGCGGCGGAGAACACCTCCACCTCCCGGCCCAGAAGATTGCCGTCCTCAATGTGCAGCACGGCGCTGCCGCAGCGGACCTGGCCCGGGTACACGCCCCACACGTCCGTGTCGGCGCAGACTCCGGCGATGACCTGCTGGGTCTTGCCCAGCACGGAGATGGCCCGGATGCGGTCCCGCAGGGCGGCGGCCTTTTCAAAGTTCAGCTCCTCCGCCGCCTGCTCCATCTCCTGCTGCAGCTCCGCCGTCAGCTGGCGGTAGTGGCCGCTGAAGATCCGCACCGCCTGGCGGATCCGGGCCTGATACTCCGCCTGGCCAGGGCCGTCCGGGCGGCAGAAGCCGTCGCAGCGGCCGATGTGGTGGTTCAGGCAGGGCCGCTCCCTGCCGATGTCCCGGGGAAACTGGCGGGCACAGGTGGGTAGGTGCAGGGCACCGCACACCGCCTCAATGGCCAGCCGGGTCTCCCGCCGGCCGCCGAAGGGGCCGAAATATTTCGCGCCGTCGTCCGCCGTTTTTCCCACCAGGGAGAAGCGGGGGTAGGCCGCGTCGGCGTCCAGCCGCACAAAGGGATAGCCCTTGTCGTCCTTCAGCAGGATGTTGTACCGGGGCATATGGCGCTTGATGAGAGAGTTTTCCAGGATCAGGGCCTCGAACTCCGTGGAGACGAAGATGGTGTCGAAATGGTCCACTTGGGACACCATGGCCCGGGTCTTTTCGTTGTGGGAGGCGGTGTCCTGGAAATATTGGCTGACGCGGTTTTTCAGCTTTTTGGCCTTGCCCACATAGATCACCTTGCCGGTTTTGTCCATCATCAGATAGACCCCCGGGGCCAGAGGCAGATCGTTGGCCTTCTGCCGCAGCTCATCCTTGGTCATGGCGACCCTCCTTTCAGGGTTTTCCCCAGTATAGCACGTTTACCACCGGAAAGGAAGTTTACATTTTCCTCGACAGAAGGTATAATAGGGGGAAAAGACACCACTAAGGAAAGAGGGAGAATCCGTATGCATAACAAATGGAACAGCGCCAACGTGGATCAGGTGCTGCTGCGAAAAGGGGAGGAACATCTGCTGTACCGGGGCCCGGAGGGCAGCGTGGTCCGGAATGACCACCTGGTCATGAGCGATATCGCCGACGGACCGGCTCTGGCGGCGCTTCTGCGCCGCCTGGGGCTGGAAAACGGGGGGCTTTTCTGCGTCCCCCAGGGGGCCAGTGACGAGGTGGCCCGGGCCTTTAGCCTGAAAAAGGGCGTCCCCTGCACCCAGTGGGTCTATGGCGAAAGCCAGCCGCCCCGGGTCCCCGCCGCGGAGGTGCGGCCTATAACGGAGGAATACCTCCCCCTGTGCGCCGCCCACTATCACCCGGAGGACGACGAGGCGGCATATCTGCGCAGCCGGATGGAGGCGGGGCAGCTATGGGGCCTGTTTGAAGATGGGCAGCTGGCGGCTTTCATCGGTGTGCACCACGAGGGCAGCATGGGCATTTTAGAGGTCCTGCCGGAGTATCGCCGCCGGGGCCTGGCCATGGCCCTGGAGGGCTGGCTGATCCGGTGGCACCTGGAGCGGGGCTGGACCCCCTTCTGCCATGTGTATGAGGACAACCCCGCTTCCCACGCCCTGCAGAAAAAGCTGGGCCTGACTCCGGCCCCGGAGCAGGTGGTGTGGCTGCATCGTCCCCACGGGGAGGACGAGGAATGACCGCCATTGCAGCCGTCTGCGAAAACGGCGGCATCGGCCGGGAGGGGGCTCTGCTGTTTCACATCCGGGAGGACCTGCGGCGGTTCCGGCAGCTGACCCTGGGGAAAACCGTGGTCATGGGCCGCCGGACCCTGGAGAGTCTCCCCGGGGGCCGGGGCCTGCCGGACCGGCGGAACCTGGTGCTGACCCGGGATCCGGATTTCACCGCCCCGGGGGCGGAGGTGATCCATGACCTGGCGGAGGTGCCGGAGGACGCGGTGGTCATCGGCGGGGAAAGCGTGTACCGCCAGCTGCTGCCCCGGTGCAGCACCGTGTATCTGACGAGGATCTTCGCCGCGCCCCAGGCCGACGCGTTTTTCCCCGATTTATCCCGGGACAGTGCGTGGACAGAGGCGGAACAAAGCGAGACATTTACCTCCGGCGGCGTGTCATTCCAATATGTGACCTACCGCCGGAAATAAGAACGAAGGAGGCGGTCTTATGGCAGACCTGGGCACCAATGTGCGATATATCAAGGGCATCGGCGAGGCCCGGGCCGCCGCCCTGGAAAAGCTGGGCATTACCACCCTGGGGGACCTGATCGCCTATTTCCCCCGGGGGTATGAGGACCGGACCCAGGTCCGGCCCATCCGGGAGCTGACCGCCGGGGAGAGCGTATGCGTCCGGGGCATGGTGGCGGCGGACCTGACGGCCTATCGCATTTCCGGAGGCCGCACCATTGCCAAGACCCGGGTGGTGGACGACAGCGGGTCTCTGGACCTGGTGTTTTTCAACATGGAGCACCGGCGGGACGCCCTGCACCAGGGGGATGTGTGCGTCTTTTTCGGCAAGGTGGAGGACAATCTGCGGCGCAAGCAGATGATCAACCCCCTGTTTGAGCCGGAGGGGCGGCAGCAGGTCACCGGGCGCATCATGCCCATCTATCCCCTGACCGCCGGAGTCACCCAGGGGCTGATGGCCCGGGCCGCCCGCCAGGGGCTGGACGCCTGCCGGGAGCTGCTGCCGGACGTGCTGCCGGATGAGGTGCGGCAGGCCCACAAGCTGTGTTATGTAAACTATGCATATGAGAACATCCACTTTCCCGCCTCGCCGGAGGCCCTGGAGGTGGCCCGGCGGCGGCTGGTGTTCGAGGAGCTGTTTCTGCTGACCTGCGGCCTGCAGCTGCTGCGGCAGCGGCGGCGGGACGTGGCAGGCCCGGCCTGCCGGCGGATGAGCATGGAGCCCTTTTACCGGCGGCTGCCCTTTGCCCTGACCGGGGCCCAGCGCCGGGCCATTGCCGACGCCGTGGAGGACATGGTGTCCGGCAAGCCCATGAACCGCCTGTGCCAGGGGGACGTGGGCAGCGGCAAGACCATGGTGGCGGCGGCGTGCATCTGGTTCGCCGTGGAAAACGGGTGGCAGACGGCCCTGATGGCCCCCACGGAAATTCTGGCCCGGCAGCACTATCAGGGGCTGGCGCCGCTGCTGGCCCGGTTTTCCATCCGGTGCGCCCTGCTGACCGGGTCCACCCGGTCCAGGGAACGGCGGGAGATCCTGGCAGGGCTGGCGGATGGGTCCATCGACCTGTGCATCGGCACTCACGCCCTGCTGACGGAGGACGTGCAGTATCAGAAGCTGGGCCTGGTGGTAACGGACGAGCAGCACCGGTTCGGCGTGAACCAGCGGGCGGCCCTGTCCCAGAAGGCGGAGGACCCCCACCTGCTGGTGCTGTCGGCCACGCCTATCCCCCGGACCCTGGCCCTGGTGATCTATGGCGACCTGGACGTGTCGGTGATCGACGAGCTGCCGCCGGGGCGGCAGAAGGTGGACACCTTCGCCCTGGGAGAGAGCTACCGGCCCCGGGTCCAGGCGTTTATCCGGAAGCTGGCGGCGGCAGGACAGCAGATCTTCATCGTTTGCCCCCTGGTGGGGGAGCCGGACCAGATCCCCGATGAGCGCAAGGCCGTGACGGCCTACGCCAGGCAATTGCAGGAGCAGGTGTTTCCGGACCTGCGGGTGGCGGTGCTCCACGGAAAGATGAAGCCCAAGGAGAAGGAGAAGGTCATGGCGGCCTTTGCCGCCGGGGAAGGCGATATCCTGGTGTCCACCACCGTGGTGGAGGTGGGGGTGGACGTGCCCAACGCCACCTGCATGGTGGTGGAAAACGCCGACCGGTTCGGCCTGTCCCAGCTGCACCAGCTGCGGGGCCGGGTGGGCCGGGGCAAGGCCAAAAGCTACTGCATCCTGCTGTCGGACAGCCAGAATGAGGAGACCCGGGCCCGGCTGAAGGTGATGACCCAGACCAACGACGGCTTCCGCATCTCCCAGGAGGACCTGCGGCTGCGGGGGCCGGGAGATTTCTTCGGCCAGCGGCAGCACGGTCTGCCGGCCATGAAGATCGCCGACCTCAGCTGCGACATGCGGCTGCTGGACGAGGCCCAGACGGCGGCCCGGCAGCTGATGGAGCGTGACCCGGAGCTGACGGCCCCGGCCCACCGGCCCCTGCGCCGGCGCATCCGCCAGCTGTTCGACACCAACGCCGATATGCTGAACTGAGGTATGAAAACAAACACCGGAGGGACAGCCGTCCCTCCGGTGTTTTCCGGTTATTTCGTTTTTACTCGCCCAGCTGATTGTCCACCAGCTGCGCCAGGGCCTCCACGGCCTCCTTGGCGTCGGGGCCGTCGGCGATCAGGGTGATGGTGGTGCCCTTCACGATGCCCAGGGACAGAACGCCCAGCAGGCTTTTGGCGTTGACCCGGCGTTCCTCCTTCTCCACCCAGATGCCGCTTTTGAACTCGTTGGCCTTCTGGATAAAATAGGTAGCAGGCCGGGCGTGCAGGCCCACCTCATTGTTCACGGTAACTTCCTGTGTAAACATTCCATTGCACTCCTTTTATGAAGCATTTTCGCAAAATGCGGGGACATACTTCTCTCACACTATAATATTATACCGAAACGGGGAAAGAAAGCAATATCCAAAGCTACAAATTCTTGAAGCGAGGCCTGAAAAAAAGTTTGGCCCTTTTGGCAGAATCCACAAACTCCGTCTGTTATTTCAGCTCCACCACCGTTACGCCGGCCTCTCCCTCGCCATAGCGGCCCAGACGGAAGCTCTTGACGGCCTTGTTCCGCTTGAGCATCTCGTGGACCGCCTTGCGCAGGGCGCCGGTGCCCTTGCCGTGGATGATGGTCACGGTGCCCAGCTTTGCCATCACGGCGCTGTCGATGTAATTCTCCACCACGCTTTCGGCCTCCAGGGTCTCATAGCCCCGGATATCCAGCTCCGACGAAGCCCGGGACTGGAGATTCAGTTTGGGACTGCCGCCCACCGGAGCGGCGGGCTTCTTTTTGGGCTGGCCCTCCGGCAGGCGCACCTGCTGGGCCTTGACGGTCATCTTCATCTTCCCCGCCTGCAGGAGCAATGTGCCGTCGTTGTTGACGGCCAGCACCGAGGCGGCCATTTTCACCCCGGGAAGCTCCACCAGGTCCCCTACCTCGATGGGGCGGCTGGGGGCGTAGGCAGGCTCCTGGGGCTCGCTGCGCAGGTGCAGGGCCTCCTGGGCCTGGTTCAGACTGTGCCGCACGGCGGCCTTGGCGTCGTTGAGCTCCTGGAAGTTGATCTGCTTTTGCTGCTGGCGGCGCAGCTGGTCCAGCTGGGCGAAGATCTCGTCGGCCTGGGCCTGGGCCTGGCGCACGATGCGCTTGGCCTCGGCCTCGCCCTTGGTGCGGGCGTTTTCCTTGGCCTTCTCCATCTGCTCCCGGAAGGTCCGGGTCTTTCGGGCGTCCTCCTCCCGCTGACGCCACAGGCGATCCGCCTCGGCCTGGGCCTTCTCCAGCCGCTGGCGCTTCTCCTCCAGCTGGGTCAGCACGTCCTCGAAGCGGACGGAGTCGCTGTCCATCTGCTGCTGGGCGGCCTGGATCACGGACTCGTCCAGCCCCAGCCGCCGGGAGATGGCGAAGGCGTTGGACTTGCCGGGGATGCCAATCAGCAGTCGGTAGGTGGGGCGCAGGGTCTGCACGTCGAACTCACAGCTGGCGTTTTCCACCCCCGCCGTGGTCATGGCGAAGGTTTTCAGCTCGGCATAGTGGGTGGTGGCGGCGATCAGCGCCCCCTGACTGCGGGCGCTTTCGATGATGGCAATGGCCAGGGCCGCGCCCTCGATGGGGTCCGTACCGGCTCCCAGCTCGTCAAACAGCAGCAGGCTCTGGTCGTCCACCTCCCGCAGAATCTGCACGATGTTGGACATATGGGCGGAGAAGGTGGACAGGCTCTGTTCGATGCTCTGCTCGTCGCCTACGTCCGCCAGCACCCGGTGGAATACCCGGACGGCGCTGCCGCTGTCGGCGGGGATGTGCAGGCCGCACTGGGCCATCAGGCACAGCAGGCCGATGGTTTTCAGGGTCACGGTCTTGCCGCCGGTGTTGGGGCCGGTGATCACCAGGGTGTCGAACTGCTCACCCAGCTCCACGGTGATGGGCACTGCCTTGGCCTGGTCCAGCAGCGGGTGCCGGGCCCGGCGCAGGGCCACGCCGCCCCGGCGGCGGACCTCCGGACGGCTGGCGTTGAGCTGATAGCTCAGCTGCGCCCGGGCAAAGATCACGTCCAGGTGCACCAGAATGTCATAGTCCCAGAGGATGTTCTCCATCTGGGCGGCGCAGGCGGCGGACAGCTGCCGCAGGATGCGGTCGATCTCCTTCTGCTCCCGGGCCTCCAGCTCCTTCAGCTCGTTGTTGGCCTGCACCACACCCATGGGCTCCACAAACAACGTGGCCCCGGAGGAGGAGATGTCGTGGACCAGGCCGGGCATACTGCCCTTGCACTCGGCCTTCACCGGCACCACGAACCGCCCGTCCCGCTGGGTGATCAGGGCCTCCTGCAGCACCTTGGCATAGGACGGCGAGGAGATGATGCGCTGGAGAATCTGGCGGCCCTTGGAGGCGGCCAGCCGCATTTTCCGGCGGATGTCCGCCAGCTCGCTGCTGGCGGTGTCGGCGATGGTCTCCTCGTCCAGAATGGCGGAGCGTATCTTATCCTCCAGATAGCGGTTGGTGTGCAGAGAGGAGAACAGCCGGTCCAGCACCGTGGCCTCCCCCTGCCGCTGGGCGTCGTATTCGCTGACCCGGCGGCTGGCGGTCAGTACGCCTGCCACATCCAGCAGTTCACGGGTGTTCAGCATACCGCCGTGGTCGGCACGGGTCAGGGCGGCGGATACATCCTTGACCCCGGAGAAGGAGGGGCTGCCGTGGAGACCCAGCCGCTCCTTGGCGGCGTCGGTCTCGTCCAGCAGGTGCAGCACCTCCTGCGTGTCCGTGGCGGGAGTCAGGCGCAGGCACCGCTCCTTGGCGGCGTCGCTGACCGCCTTGGCCGCCAGCTTTTCCAGCACCGCCGGGAGCTCCAGTGTGCGGATGGATTTTTCAAACAAATCAGTCATATGTAGGTTCCTCTTGCGGCAAAATGGATTTATAGTAGTCCAGCGTCCGGAAGCTGCGCTCCAGCTGGGCGGTGACATAGACCTCCGCCGCCTGCCCCAGCTGGCGCAGGGCGGGGGTATCCAGCGTGAAGCTGTAAAGCTTCTTATCCGGGCAGTACAGCACGTGGCGCAGGGCCGCCAGAGCGGCGGGGGACAGGGGCATGGCCAGCCCGCCCTTTTCCCGGCAGGCGGCGCAGCATACCACCCCGTGGACGGCGTCCAGCACCGGCTTCTCCGGCTCCGGCCGCCCGCACACGGCGCAGCCGTCAGCCAGAGGCTCGAAGCCCGACAGGGCCATGAGCCGCAGCTCGAAGGCGGGCTTTACCAGCTGGGGCGGCTTATGCAGGACACTGAGGGCGTACAGGGCATTCAGCAGCAGCCGCAGCAGCTGCGACGTGTCCTCCCCCTGTGCCGTGGCATCCGTCAGGTCGGCCAGATAGGAGGCA
>ERZ832317.6236-NODE-6236-length-10125-cov-3.152830_pt1 | contig 10125 bp, 9 predicted proteins | sample MGYA00519695_ERZ832317 | MGnify/ENA primary metagenome ERZ832317 (study PRJEB31850, sample SAMEA3708726) | human gut metagenome | biome: human gut; feature: human-associated habitat; material: faeces | place: China | collected 2014 ... | reverse complement strand
CGCCGTATTCTCTGGGATCGCGGACAAAATAGCCGAAAATCGTCGCACCCTTTTCCCGCTCCGCTGCCTGACGCAGCACTCTGGAAAAGCTCTGTCCATAGAAAATATTGTCGCCCAGAACCAGGGCAACGCTGTCATTTCCGATGAAATCCGCGCCGATCAAAAATGCGTCTGCCAGTCCGCGGGGCGTCTCCTGAACCGCATAGGACATCGAAAGTCCCAGCTGCTCGCCTGTACCGAACAGTTCTTTAAAAGCAGGCAGATCCCTGGGCGTGGAAATAATCAGAATCTCCCGGATGCCCGCCAGCATCAGTGTGGATAATGGATAATAAATCATCGGTTTGTCGTAAACCGGCATAATCTGTTTGGATACCGCCTTGGTCAGCGGATAAAGGCGGGTTCCGGAGCCGCCTGCAAGAATGATACCTTTCATAGATTCCTCCATTCTTATGCGTTCATTCGCCTGTAGGAAAAACACTTTGCTTTACAGGATCGCTCCGGCAGCACTGTTCTACTGCCCGGCGGCACTGTTCTACCGCCGTGCGCTCCTGCCCAGATGCGCCAAAAGGGGAACGGTGTCGCGCGCCGTCCCCATTCTGGTATACAAAGCCCTGTTTTTCTCGGTCTGTCCGGCATTTTCCTCCCGGCAGTCCGGAAATTTCTCAGGCTTTGTACATTTCGTTATAATATTTCTGGTAGTCGCCGCTGGTTACGCGCTCCATCCAGTCTTCATGCTCGAAGTACCATGCAATGGTCTTTTTGATGCCTTCTTTGAACATCGTCTCCGGATACCAGCCGATCTCTTTCTTAATCTTGTCGGGAGCGATCGCGTATCTTCTGTCGTGTCCCTTACGGTCTGCTACATAGGTAATCAGATCCTTGCTGACAAGCGCCTTGCGCGGGTCGTCGTCTGCAAGCATCTCCTGCAGGGTCTCGATAATGATTTCGATGATCTGAATGTTCTGTTTTTCGTTATGACCGCCTACATTGTAGGTTTCGAACAGTCTGCCCTGCTCCTGCACCATGTCGATGGCCTTTGCGTGGTCTTCGACATACAGCCAGTCGCGGACGTTCTTGCCGTCGCCGTATACCGGAAGCTTCTTGCCGTGCAGCGCATTGTTGATGATCAGCGGAATCAGCTTTTCCGGAAACTGGTAAGGGCCGTAGTTATTAGAGCAGTTTGTGATATTTGCAGGGAAATGATAGGTATCCATATACGCTTTTACAAGCATATCAGATCCTGCCTTGCTGGCAGAATACGGGCTGTGGGGCGCATAGGGGGTTGTCTCATAGAAATAGCCGCCATCTTCGCTCAAAGAGCCGTATACTTCATCCGTCGAAACATGCAGGAATTTCTTGCCCGGCTTAAAGGTGCCGTCCGGAAGCTCCCACGCGTTCTTTGCGCAGTTTAACATCACGGCAGTACCCAGCACGTTGGTCTGTACGAATACCTCAGGATTCCTGATGCTTCTGTCTACATGGCTTTCCGCTGCAAAATGCACCACGCGGTCAATATCGTTTTCTGCAAAGATCTTTGCAATTGCTTCTTTATCGCAGATATTTGCTTTTACAAAGGTATAGTTATCGCGGTTTTCAATGTCCTTTAAGTTCTCGAGATTGCCCGCATAGGTCAGCGCATCCACATTGATGATGCGGATTTCGTTGTCATACTTGCGGAACATATAGTGAATGTAATTGGAACCGATAAACCCCGCTCCTCCGGTAACAAGATAGGTTCTCATGCCTCTTCTCCTTTTCGATTCTGCGCAAAAGGACGCAAAATCCCATAATCCTGATTTTTTTCCAGTGTACCATATTTTCCGTGTTTTTCCAACAGGAAAATACGGCTGATATCAGTAGCCCATATAGCTTACGTTTAAGTCAACATTTCCTTTGATTCCTGCAATCGACCCTCTCGACGAATACTGCCACATCTCGTAACGTCCTCCATAGGTCGGTGCAGCGACATACTGTGCCAGCCAGATCTTGCAGCCGCCAAGGGCGCCCGTATTGATCTTTTCCGTCAGCCAGTTTTTATTCGCATATAGTCCCGGCGTGTAGCCGCTGTTACGGATCGTCTGGCAGAATGCGTTGATGACAGACGTTCGCGCCGCTTTGGAAATTCCGTCTGCGCGCCCGTTCGCGCTCTCCACGTCAATATAGACAGGATAAGTGATTCTGTATTTTTTAATCAGGGAAAGCGTCATGGAGGCCTCTTCGACCGCTTCCACTTCATTCACCGCCTGGCTGAAGAAATAAATGCCGACCTTCAGACCTGCCGCCGTCGCGCCCTGAATATTGCTCTTAAACTTCTGATCCTCGACCAGCACGCCCGAAGCCGAGCCGCGATAGCCGCAGCGCAGGATGACATACTGCACACCGGAATTTTTGACTGCGTTCCAGTCGATATTGCCGTTGTGTTTGGAAATGTCAATTCCCATCACAGTTCCCGTATTTAAGCTGCCGTCCCCATTGAACGTGTATTTCACGCCCTGGATCACCTGTTCGCCGGTAACGGCGGTCCCGTTTTTGTCATAGAAAAAGCGTTTTCCGTCGATCGTCTGCCATCCGGTATACCGATATTCCACATTCGCTTTTTTGCGGTAAAATTTGTCTTTGGTATAATAATCCGCCGTCGTTGCCTCACGGTAGGTATCCCCGTCCTTGCAGTAGAGCTGGTTGCCGTTTTTATCTTTCAATAAGGTCTTTGTATCGCCGCGGTTTGTCTTTTTCTCCGTCACCTTCACAGTGCTGATTCCGCTCTCTACGTTGCTGCCGTCCTGCGCGACCGCTTTGATCTTCGCTTCTCCGGCTTTTACGCCTTTTACCGTTCCCTTATCATCCACCGAGACAAACTCTTTTCCGGAAACGATTTCCCAGCGAACGGACTTGTTCGCTGCATTGTCCGGCGATACCGTTACAGAAAGGGAAACAGTCTGTCCGACCTCAACCGTTGCAGAGCCTGAGATCGTGATTTTCTTGACCTTTACCTCCTCCGGCTTGGTTTCCGGCGTTTTTGTCGGCTCTGTCGCTGCAGTGCTGCTTTCGGTTGCAGATTCGCTTTCCGAAGGCTTTGTACTTTCACTCTCGGATGGCTTCGTGCTCTCGCTTTCCGTCGGCTTGCTGCTTCCGGATTCCGATTCGCTTTCCGAAGGCTTTGTACCTTCACTCTCGGACGGCTTTGTGCTTTCGCTCTCGGAGGAAGACTCGCTCTCGGTCGGCGGCGTGTTCTCGCTCTCCGCAGGGGATTCCTCCCTGGGCTGATCGAAAACGGCGATCTGCGTTTCCTTTGCAAAATATGCGTATTTTATCTCCGGCTCCAGAAGTCTTGCCTGGGCAGGCTCCGGGATATCGGACTTGCCGACCTCTTCATATTCCTGTCCGTTTCCTGCCGGTGTTTTGGTGGACGCAACCCATTCCACAGTATCCTGCAGAACCGATTCCACTGCCGGTGCAATCGCGGTATCCTCTTTCGCCACGTTGATCTCCGACTCCTTTTTGATCTCGTCCGTCACGTCGACCTTTTTATACTCAATCTTGTCCTTTACCGTCACTCGCCCGGAAATTCCGGCTGCTTTTCTGCCGCTGATTTCATCCGGTCCGGTCACGGTAACGACGTAATCGCCTGCTTTTAAGTCTTTTAAATAAATTATGCCGTCCTTGTCGTCATCCTTTGCGTTCTGGCTCGACGCGCCCTCCAGCTTTACGGTAAAGGGTTGATTTCCTATCAACTTACCGGAGTTTTTGTCCGCGAATTTAATTTTCATATCCTTCTGCATCGAAGACAGCTTTAAAATAACGTCGACATTGGCTTCCAGATCCTTTTCCTCATATCCGGTTTCCGTCTCCGTCGTCTCTTCTTCAGAAGCCTCCTCCGAGACGTTCTGCGCTGCGACAGCGACCGCCGACAGGACCTCTTCCCCGGACATCCCGATCGCTTCCAGATTTTTCCCGACTGCAGCCACCGCCTCCATCTGCTTATTCTGCTCGTTTCGTCCCAGATACATCGATGTCGTAAACGCTGCCGCTGCCAAAACCAGCACGCCCGTCAGAGCAATCGCGATATCCAGCGCCGCCATCGGCTCTTTTCTGGCAGACCGGTGTTTTCGGTTTCTGCCGGATGCTGCGGTCGATGCGGACCCAGAGCGTTTTACAGTGCGGTTCTGACTGCTTTTTTCATGAAAAGTCTGACTGCTTTTTCCGGCAGGCTTTTTCACGCGGCGCTTATTGCTGTGCGCTGCTGTTTTGCCGGATACCTCGTCCCAGTCGTCGAGAAATTCTCCATCGTCCCAGTTCGACTTTTTCCGCTCGGGAATACGTTCTGCGCGCTGCGCCTTTTTTTTCTGTTCTGATACGCTCTTTCTATCTTTTATCCCATGGGGAGCCGCTTTTTTGGCACTTCCCGTTTTTTTCTTCTTATGCTGTTCCTCCACTGATTCCCTCCTGCCAGCTTTCCTGTCGAAAATTGTAAACGTTTTTTCGTTGTGTATTTTTTGTCTAAATGGCACAATATGTTTATCCGGACAAAGACTTTTGTCACCCAAAAGAAAGGAGTTACGCTTATGATGTACATCCATTATTGCCGTCACTGTAAACGAATCCACATGCTCAACGGCCACAAAAAATACTGTCCCGCCTGCCGCGGCCATTTAAATGAACTCAAGATTTCCTATCTGAAATATGTCAATCTCGCCCCGGCAGACCGACGTGCCTTCCGCGACCGTCTGGGTGATCCGGCGGAGCTTGCCGCCTGCACTACAGATGTGCGCCGCTCCTACGATTATGCAAAATGGCTGCAGCTGACCTCAAAGGTAGAACACAGCCATTCCCAGAACTATGCAGCATATTCCCACTAATTTGCGGGCAGTCAGCTTTTCATGAAAAAACACCGCACCGCAGACCGGAACCAATACATAACCCAGCGAATCAATGACAGGGGCGTTGAAAAAATCCACGCCCCGAAGTCCCATAATACTTAAAAACACGGAGCCGAACATCAAAATATAACCCGTGATCACCCACGGATTCAAATATTCCCGAATCCAGCTGTCATAATGATGCAGGGCGCCTTTTTTTAATAAAACCTGGGAAACCGCCGCCACAAGCACGGATCCGATCAGAAAGAAGTAATGATAATCAATCATGATTTTCCTGCTCCTTTCCTCCGTTGATAATCAGCGTCCCGGCAAGCACCAGTCCGACGCCGATGAGTTTTTTCACCGTAATCTGCTCCCCGAACAGTAATACCGCCCACAAAAGTGACCACAAAAGCGCCATCGCCCGATTCGCATACGCCACAGACAGTTCCACCCGTTTGATGACCTGCTGCCAGCAAAGCGCATAGATGCCCAGCACTCCGATTTCTGCTCCGTAGAGCAGCAAAAATGTCCATCCTTTTCCGCTCTCCGCGGACTGCGCTGCGATTTTGCTGATGACCGTGGAGCTGGTGTAGATCAGCACGACAAGCTGCAGGATGGCAAAATCCCGTAAATTCAGTTTCTTTTTCATATAAAAATTCCTTTTTGGTCGCCGAAAGTGCACTCACGAACCCGCGCTAACGCGCTTTTCCGCCTGCCTAGGCAGGCTGTTCGTTCGTTACCGACTCAAGAAAAACAAATGCCGCCTCCGGCGTCGCTTGTTTTTCTTTTCGTCCTAGTATATCATCTTTCTCACGGATTAGGAAGCTTCAAGATTCTTAAATTATTTTGAATCTTTTGCCCCCTGTCTGGACAGTTTTTTACCTGAATGCTAAGATGAATGTATTGAAACAGCCGGTTTTCCCGGTCAGACCTGACAGTAAGGAGATTCTTTTTCATGAAAGAAAACAATTCTTTTACAGAAAATACCCACCCGAAAAAGCACCAGCGCAATACCCATTCCCATACAAAAAGCCGTAAAAAAAGGCGTCGTTCTTCCAGCTCCGGACGTCCGTCCGGACATGTGATTTTCGTCATCGTCTTTTCCATCATCCTCGTTGTAACGATTGTCCGGCTGTTTCTCTGGAACCGCGGCCGTCAGTCCGATTATGACCCAAACGAAACGACTACAGAGTTCGATGTTGAGGTTATGGATTATCTCCAGCCTCTCGATCCGGAAATGCTCGAAGGACATGAGGATGACGGGGTAACCACCGTTCTTGCCCTCGGAAACGACCTTCTGTCCGATGATCGCTCCGATACCGGTCTGGCTGCCCTGATGGAAAAATCCGCAAATGCCACCATTTTAAACGCCGCGTTCCCCGGAAGCTCCATTTCCATGAAGCATCAGGAATTTGACAACAGCTATCCGCTGGATGGCGTCAGCCTTTACTGGGTTGCGGCCGCCCTGCTCAACCAGAATTTCGACCTAATGGACGTCATCGTCCCGCAGATGAATTCCGAAGCTGCCGCGAAGGCGCTCGAAACTTTAAAGAGCGTTGACCTTTCCAAGGTGGACGACCTCGTGATCCTCTATGACCTGCAGGACTACAGAGACGACCGCACGGTTTACGACGAGGCAAACGATAAAAACCTGACAACTGTTTACGGCGCTTTAACCGCAACAATCAAGCTTTTCCAGGAGCAGTGCCCGCATATCCGCATTTACCTGCTCTCCCAACCCTACGGCACCTTCACGGATGCAAACGGCAAAACCATCGATATCGACCGCGATGATCTCGGCAACGGCACGATGGTCGATTACCTCAACTGGGAAGTCGAAGCCTGCCGCAAAAACGGCGTATCCTTTATCGACAACTACTACGGCGCGATCACAATGGAGGATACCGACTGCCTGACGGACGGATATCATCTGAACCAAAAGGGTCGTGAAAAAATCGCAGAGCGGTTTGGAAAAGTATTTAAACAGTAAGTGGATCTTGCATAAAAACCGGGAGCCTGTGCACACTGCGCAGGCTCCCGGTTTGTTTCTTTTATGATGCTTTCTTCTTCGCAATCTCCACCGCTTCATTCCGATACAGCTCATATGCTTCAATATCCGCGATTTTCGTCAGTCCGTTTTTTTGCGGATCGCCGGTATACGGAACACTCTTGTTCAAAATCAGATACTGGCAGTTGTACTCCGTCAAAAGCGGCGAAAGCGCATCCAGATCAATCGTATCCTCCCGCATGATCTTATAAATCGGATGCGTGTCCCAGTTCCACTCCCAGGACGCCTCCAGCATTTCCCGCCCGTACGGCATCTGCACCTCCGAGGTATACTGCCGCACATAGTAGATCAGCTCTTGTGGAAATACCGCCCAGACGCGCTCTTCCTCCTCCGCCGGCATGATCTCGTTGCAGATCGCGATCACGGAATTTGGAATATGATACCGGTTCTGCGCCTTTGACAGATACGGGCTGTCATACACCGATTTTCCGGTCAGCACCAGCACCAGCGCCAAAACAACAAAGCCGATCCGGTAATGCTTTCCAAACAACCGGATCCCCGCATAAGCAATCACAACCGCCATGGGAAGCAACCACAAAATCCGGTAATAGGTTTCTCCCTCCCCAAGCAGATTCATTATCGTCTTTGTAAACGGCAGAAAGAATAAAACCGTGATCACCAGAGAGCTTTCCACCAGCACCACACGGATCTGTTTTTTCTTTTCTGTCACCAGCAAATACAAAAGCGCAGCCAGAAAAAGTACCGGATACCAGCCGCTGCCGCAGTAATTCTGAAAAATTGTCACAATCTCTTTCAACGCAATCTCTCCTATCGATGCAGTTCGCAGGTGTTTTGCAAACTGTCGTCTTTCACTTACAAAACCAGCAGCAACGCCAGATAAATCACATTTGGAATGCAGCATAACGCCATTTTCCACAAAATCGACCAGCTCCGGTATCGGATCGCCGCCACAAGCGCCGTAATGCCGAACAGCATCGCCGTCAGAAACGCACCCATACTCGTCATCATCGCCGCTGCGATATGATTGACTGCAAGCAGCAGCCAGTAGGGCAGCTGCGATCCCGTTTTTTCCTGCCTCTCCCTATTTTTTTCCCGCGCACATAGCTCCAACATCAGCCACAGCTCCACCAGCAAGATCAGGTTTGCCAGCACTGATTTTCCCTGCCAGGTCCGCGTCAGGAAAAAGGTTTCATTCGTATAGATCGAAATATTCCCCCAGATCTGCATAATGGAAACCAGCGTCAGAAAAATCGGAAGCTTTACAGAGCCATCGGAAAACAGCTTTCTGCCGATCTGAACAAACACATAATAGGTCAGCGGAATAAAAATCAGCGGCAGCAGTGTATGCGCTACAATCGTTGCATGAATGCCTGTCATCCGCGCCACATAAGCAATCCACAGCGGCAGCGTCGCCAGGGCATGACGGATATCTAAGTCCGTAGAAAGTCCAGTGTAGGGACGAATCCGGTTCAATACGCCGGTCTGATCCGCCAATACAGATTGAACTACATAATACGCATCATCCCCGTCAAAGGATGCATAGGCAAAGGCCATGTACATCTGATAGCCCACCGATGCCAAAAACAGCAGCCAGAAAAGCAGACGCTCCGGATTTTGAACTGCAGCGCGCTGCTTTTGCCCAGTCTGCTTCCACAAACCGCGCTCCCGCAGAAACGTCCAGATAAATCCCGCCGCAGCCAGCACTGCCAGAACCGCAGTTGTCAGATACACCAGCAGGTTCATACCATAAACTTCTTTTACCATCACCGGCACAGCGATCAGCTGAAATACCGCCAGCTCGCTCAAAAAGCCCGCCAGATACAGGTTCAAAATCTTTTCTCTTTTCTGCCCCATTCCTTTTGTCCAAAGTCCGCCGATCCCGACCGGAGCAATTCCAAACACAAACAGACATCCCAATGCTTTCTGCAGCATATTTTCCTCTCATTTCTGCGCACGTTTTTTTTGCGCATGCCGAGTTTGCGCCAAGCGCGCGGACACAAATCTCGCGATTGAAAAATTTTATTTTTCAATCTTTATTCCTCCCCATACCGCGGCGTCATGTCGTACCAGTCGTCCCAGATCGCAGGGTAATTATAACTCATCGCCAGTGTCCTGATCTCATCAAACGCCTGCCCATAATTTTCCGGATGCAGTTCATTTTCACCGGTTGCAAAGCACTCCGTAATATATCGGCAGACATTTTTATGATAATGCATATAGTCCGCATAATTGTTCAGATTACAGATAATATCTTCTTTTCCCAGAAAATTGAACACATGAACATTTTCATAGTTCAACAATCGTTCTGTCATATATTCCAGTCTGCCAATGACCGCCTCCAGCTCCTTTTCCCGCGTTACATCGTTCCAGAACAGAATACTGTAGGGGGGATAAAAAATATAAAACTCCGTCTCCGGATGGGCTTCGATATACGGAAAAATATTTTTCTGCAGATTTTCTTCCACTGCATCCTTAAAATAATCCGCCGCAAGCGCTTCCTCTTCCTGCTTTTCCTCTGCCGCCTCATAGTACATCAGCACGTTTGCCTTGTTATAATATTCATCCGTCCACCACGGCTTATACAGCTCCGCCCAGTCCGACGCATCCTTCCGATCCGCCAAAGGGCGCAGAATGTAATCCAGCAGCACATCCTTGTTCAACAGATATGGAACATCATTGAACACGTTATCATCATACAGATAATCTGTAACCGGAAACTTGGTTTCCTCCGGATCTGCTGAAAATGTGGACTGATCCACCGCCATGTACACAGCCTTGACCTGATCGCCTTTCGCGTCAAATACCAGCTGCATGATGTTGGACAGATCCTTCGGATAAGAACCGTTATAGGAAAGCTTCTGGGTTTTCATTCCCATCAGCTCCTCAAACCAGTCCGTATTAAAGCTCGCAGTCATCGAGGAACCGATCAAAATGCCATCGTAATCCATATGCTTTGCCAATCCCGGATTCTGATTGACCTGGTTATCCACCAGATACGGGAACCACGCAAGGGGCTTATGATACTGAAAAAAAGGATCGACCCAGATCACCAGTGCCATACATCCTGCAAGTCCCGCCAGAAAAATGCCCAGGAAACCGGTAAGCCAGCGTTTCGGCTGCATTTTTTTCTGTTTTTTTTCTTTTCCTTCGTTTTCTTCCATTCTACTCCTCAATTTAAGCCAAATGAACCGGCACATTCTGCCGGATCGCATCAAAGTCCGGGACTTTCACCCAGAC
>ERZ832317.6233-NODE-6233-length-10126-cov-4.756827_pt1 | contig 10126 bp, 7 predicted proteins | sample MGYA00519695_ERZ832317 | MGnify/ENA primary metagenome ERZ832317 (study PRJEB31850, sample SAMEA3708726) | human gut metagenome | biome: human gut; feature: human-associated habitat; material: faeces | place: China | collected 2014 ... | reverse complement strand
GGATTCTCAACTCTGCCCCAGGACATCTCAGAGATGTGAAGCAGACCGTCAGCGCCGCCAAGGTCGATAAATGCACCGAAATCAGTTACATTCTTAACAACACCTTCTACGGTCTGACCAACAGCGATCTTCTCGAATAATTCTTTCTGCATAGCAGCTTTCTTCTCAAGCAGGATCTGCTTGCGGTCGCCGATGATACGGCTTCTTCTTCCGCTCGGATTGAACTCGGTAACTACGAACTCAATCTCCTGACCTGCGTACTTGGATAAGTCTTTATCATAAGTATCAGAAACCATGCTTGCCGGAATGAATACACGGGTTCCCTCAACCTCTACTACGAGGCCTTTCTCCATAACCTGTGTAACTTTCTCTTTCAGAACTTCCTTGTTCTCGAAAGCTTCTTTCAGACGTTTCAGACCCTTATCAGCAGCCAGTCTCTTGTAAGATAAAGCAGCCATGCCCTCTCCGTCGTTTACTTTCAGAACTTTTGCTTCCAGTTCGTCGCCGACCTGAACTTTGGTTCTAAGATCTACGCCCGGCTCATTGGTGAATTCGCTTCTTGTGATGATGCCTTCGGATTTGCTTCCAGCGATGCTGAGAATGATTTCGTCTTCCTTGACACCGATAACCTGACCGGTAACAGCCTCTCCTGTACGTAATCTCTTGAATGATGATTCTTCAAACATTTGTTCAAAACTTAATTCTGACATTAGTATGAACCTCCTCGATAATTTGATTTGGGGTCGATGCCCCGGCTGTAATACCTACGCTGCGCACAGTACCTGTTATCTCAGGCTTGAAATCTTCCAGTGTCTGAATGTAGTAAGTGTGTTTACATTCCCTGCGGCAAATCTCATACAACTTTTGTGTGTTAGAACTGTTTCGTCCTCCGATAACAATCATAACATCCACCTGTGAAGCTATCTGCCTCGCCTCAACCTGTCTCTCCTGTGTTGCATTGCAAATCGTATTTAAAACAAGTATATCATAATACGTTTTTGAAATTTTTTCAACTAAATCTTGAAATTTATTGTAGTTAAATGTCGTCTGCGCCACGATGCTGAGCTTTTCATCCGGCCTGAGTGCCAGATTTTCAAATTCCTCCAGTGACTCGACTGCCAGAGTATACTCATTTCCCCAGCCTTTTATACCCTCGACCTCCGGGTGGTGCTCATTTCCCACGATAATCACGCGGCGTCCGGCTTCACACTGTTCCCGGACAATCTTGTGGATCTTTTTGACAAATGGACAGGTCGCGTCCACAAGCTCCAGTCCCTGGCGTTCCAGGAGCTCATAGATCTCCCTACCTACGCCGTGGGAACGGATGACGACCACGCCTTCTTTCAGGGCTTCCAGTTCCTCCTTCGAATTGATGACCTGTACGCCCTTCTCTTCCAGATCCCGCACCACCTCTTCATTGTGGATGATGGGACCGTAGGTATAGATCTGCTTCTTCCCCGTCGCTATCTGATCATATACCTTCTCGACTGCCCGCTTCACGCCAAAGCAGAAGCCAGCCGTCTTCGCAACTGTGATTTCCATGTTCCTGCCCGCCATTCCTCCTATTCCTCATCATCTTGGATAAATAAATCCCCTCTGTCTCCTTCATAAAATCCGCCTTTGCTCCTGTCTCTCATAGCATCCCGCGAATTCTCCAGAATAGAAATTCTTCCGCCTTTAATCGGCAACTCATTTACCCTCATTGTTATAGTTTATCATACTTTAGACTGCTGGTAAAGTCTAAATCGACGTAAAATTATATAAAATTTACACGATTAACTGATTTTGCAACCGCATTTCAGAATTTACGCCGCATTCAGTCCCTGTCTTCGGAAATTGCCGTTACTCCTTTTGCCTCCCGGCAGCCGGATCGGTGTCCGGATCATCCGACCGGATGCCTGCCAGACGCATAAACTCACGCATCGCTGCCGTCACATAACGCCCCCGCTTGACCGAAAATGTGATCTCCCGCTCAGACAGCGGGTCGTCCAGCTTATAATAGACCAGCCTCGGGTCCTCCGGACGCCACTGTACAATATCAGAACGCACAAACATCGCTCCAACCCCGTTGGAGACGATATTTAAAGAAGTCAGCACCTGATCCACCATCATCACAGTTTTCATCGTAAAACCGCCGTTGCGGCACATTTTCGCGCCTCGTTTATACATATCATTGCCCGGTTTCATCGTGATAAACGGCACATCCTTAAATTCCTTTAACGGAACCGCCTCCACCTCCGGTTTTAAAAAGGACTTGGACAGAATCTCCTGCCTGGACAGTCGGTATGGCTGCAGCTTCCGGTTAACCGGAAAACTTTCCGGAACTGCCAGAATCAGATTTTCCTTCCGGAATAAATACCGTTTGATCGAAGTATCGTCCTTCTCCATCGCCGTCTCCAACACCAGATCCAGCGACTCATTTTCCAACCCCGCTTTCAGCTCCCGCGTATTTCCTTCTGTTAGGTCAATCGTAACCTGCGGATATTTTGTCTGAAAACGGGCAATCAGATCCGGATACACAAACGAGCAGAAATAAGATGCACCGCCGAGCGCCAGCGTGCCGCCCTGAAGCCCCGCAATATCTTGAAAATACCGTTCCAAATTCCGTTCCAGAAAAAGAATCTTTTCAACGGTACGGATGTAATACGCGCCCTCCTTCGTCACCGTCAGCGGAATCGTACTGCGATCAAAAATCGGCGCTCCCATCTCTTTCTCTGCCTTCCGCACCATGTTGCTGAGTGCTGGCTGGCTGATAAAAAGCTTCTTCGCCGCTTTGGAAAAACTCTTTTCTTTGTAAACCTCATACACGTACTTCATTTCATTCAGCATTTGTCAATTCCCCCTGTCCATTTTCCATCCTGCTTTGCTTAAATGATGTTACGGTTCTTGCACACATGACCCATAACGAATTTTGCCATGGCTCTACACTTAAATATGGCTGATCCACTTTCCCATATCTCTATGCTAAAATCTGCTATAAACGAATATAACCGCCATATCTAACAGTTATTTTTTATTGTTATTATTTTATCATAAGATTTCTATATCTGTAAACAAATAAACTGTATTTTCCGTCCATTTGTCGTTTTTCAGACAGAATCCAGCTTGTTTTACGAAACTTCCAGGTGCGTGAATCAGCACTCAAAAGAAGCTGCGAACACCTGCGCTCTGCACATCTAAGGCAGCTAACCTGCGTCCACAGCTTCCATTTTTAATATGGAGGTTTATTCAATTCCTAAGCTTTTACAAATTCCTGATGTTTTATATTGCGGCTGCTCAAGGGGAAATCACAGCCGCAATTCATGCAGTCTTTCATTGACAATTCGTTCTTGATATTTCTTAATATATAGCCATATTATTTGTCGCCCAAACAAACAACCTTGCCGTCTTTTACGATCAGAACTTCTTCTGGTGTTCCCTCGTCGAAGATAACGGTCGGATTGTACTGTACCATGTCGATATGTACGGTCGAACGTGCCGGCTGTCCATAGTAGAAGCCGTTGCCCATTGCGATGTGGCAGGTTCCTCTTGCCTTCTTCTCTTCCTCGAAGTCTCCGTTGAACATACAAGCCGGGTTAAGTCCAAGTCCGATCTCTGCGATGTTGTCGGAATCTTTGACTTCTGCAATCTGACGACGGATCTCTTTGCAGATCTTCGGGTCGCCGCCGACTACTTCTACGATACGGCCTTTCTCAATCTTTAACTCAACCGGTGTGGTCGGGCAGCCGTAGTAGCAGATAGGTCCATCAATTACCAGTTTGCCATGGGTTGTGTCGATCACCGGTCCTAAGGAAACCTCTCCGTCAGACCATGCCATTGCATCGCCCGGATTTCTCGCGATACCACACTCGATGATCGGCTCCATCTGATTCATTTCCATGTACAGGTCGGTACCAGCCGGTGTGGTGATGTGAGCCATCTTATGACCTCTCCAGATTGCCTGCAGCTTCTCGCCGTCTGCGTAAACTGCTTCATAATCTGCCAGTGCGCCGCCTCTTGTGAAGTTATCGATGCTTCTTAAGCAGATGGAAACCTCGCGAAGTTTCTTCTGGTTGATGAGCTCTTTCAGGTGGTTATTGTAGATAGCTGCACCGGATGCGGTGGTCATGCCGACAAATACATCGCAGGCATCCATGCCAAGCTCCAGTGACTTCGGGAAAATGGTTGCTTTGTCTTTTCCACGAATCGGCATCATGTATACGCCGTACTCAGCGCCGCAGTTTAAAGCGGCTGCTGCCATCGCCTGGGTCATTCTCTCGTCGGTTTGAGGGTCAACGACAATCAAAACTTCCTCGCCCGGTTTAACAGCCATCAGGTTGCCAAGAAGATACTGTGCACGTTCCATACATTCGATAATTCTGTTATCACTCATAGTTTTAATCTCCTTTTCTTGTTTTGTCTGGTTTCCTTAAATTTTTGCACCTTTGCAAGTGGGAATTATTTCTGTTTTTTTCCTTTTTATCCGGAAAACGTGGACTTTTCAGAACCGGGTGTTCCATATTCCATCTTTGATTCACGTTCTGCACAAATTTGTCGTTTCCCCGCTTTCCGGGTTCCATACATAACTACTGCCCAGATATATTTCACATTTCATACGAATCCGGGATGTCTCTTTCTAAAACTCAAGCTGCCTTTTTGGCTTCTTCCTGATTGAAAATCTCGTGATCCAGTTCGCCCTCCATCTGAGAAATGCAGACAGATGCTACCAGGTCGCCTACAGAGTTAGTAGATGTGTGAATCTGGTCGATGATTCGATAGATTCCAGCTACCAGTGCGTATGCATCCAGCGGAAGTCCCATCTGGGTCATCAGGGTTAAACTGATAACCAGACCAATCTGCGGAGTTGCTGCACAGCCAACGCTTAAGAAGGTTGCCTGTACAACCAGCATAATCTGCTGCTGAATACTTAACTCTACGCCGTACAGCTGTGCGGCAAAGAGAACAACGATACCAAAGTATGCACATGTTCCGTTCATCTGAGCGGTACATCCAAGTGGAAGTACGAAACTCGCAATATCTCTCGGAACGCCCATCTTCTTCGGTGCTACTTCCATCGATACCGGAAGTGCTGCGGAAGAGGTACAGGTACTGAATGCGATCATCCAAGGTTCAAACGCTTTGCGCCAGAACTTCATCGGATTTACCTTTCCAATCACGCTAAGGAAAATGCTGTATCCAACAATACTCATGGTGATGCAGGCAAGATAGTCAGTTAAGATGAATTTCAGAACCGGTCCGAAGATGGCAACGCCATATTTTGCAAGTGCTACCGTCATCAAACTGAATACGCCGTAAGGGATGATTCCAAGAATCATATCGATAACCTTAAACATCGTCCGTGAGCAAAGGCTGATGATGTCACATAACGGCTGCGCTTCCTTGCCGATGCTGATGATGGCAAATCCAAGAAACAGGGAGAAGACGATAATCTGCATCATCTCGCCACTTGTCAGTGCCTGGAATGGGTTGGATGGGATTAAGTCAAGCAGTGTCTGGTAGATACCCGGAAGTTCTTTCACCTCCATTGCTGTCTCTGCCGTTCCCAGCTGCAAGCCGTGTCCCGGTTTGATAATATTGGCAAGTATCAGACCGATGGTTGCCGAAATACCGCCCGTTGCTAAAAACCAGATGATGGTTTTAACGCCGATGCTTCGAAGTTTCTTGATATCACCCAGTGAGAGCGCCGCGTCGATGATACAGAAGAACACCAGCGGAACGACAATCATCTTGATCAACTTGATAAACAAATCTCCAATGAACTGGAAGAACGGAAGGACATATCCGTTAATGATCTCATTCTCCACGCCGCCCATAAAATTTAAGACGTAACCAAACGCGATACCTGCAAACAATGCAATGAATATTTTCACGTACAACGGAGTTTCTTTTTTCTCCGCCCCATTTTTAGTTTTCTCCACCATGTGATACCCCCTTATGTAATGGTTTTTTATTTCTCGTGTTCCTCATGAGGTTTGACTACATAGTATCAAAAAGCCGGATTATTATAAACAAATATATCGAATCGCGAATAAGTTATAATAATTCAGTGATACAGAGTTAGTTCTGACTTACTTTTTAGGTATTATCTCCATAATAAAAACAATTTTATTTTTGCAAATCAGTTCCGTGCTGTTTTCTGTAAAATACCAAAAGCGGGTAAAAGTTTTTTCGCTTTTACCCGCTTCTTGCTTGAACCTTCTTCTTAAAGGTTTCTATTTTATTTCGTCTGCATCATCTACTTTTTAGAAATGGCATTATATGTGAATCATTTTAGCTTTTACTGGTTATCCGAAACATAAACCGCTGCTTCTGTTCCTGCAGTCGAACCAAACACAACCGCCTCGGTCAGCTCATTGCCGGAGAGCACACCTTCACCGTCTACTGCTGACAGGATCGGACCTGCTGCATAAAGACCATTGATCAGCTCGCCGCTATCTTTGTTTAGCTGTTCCGCATTGTTGCTGACAACCAAGGCAGCTGCCTTTCCATCTGCCTCATATACCTGAGATTCCTCAAAAACCGGAATCAGGGAGACATCGGTCGCTACCAGTGCCAGGCAGTCAATCTCCTGATCCTTGCCGTCCACCGTCACAGTGATGCGGTCAAGGGCACCTTCTTCATTGTAAGCGACGCTCTTTAATTCTGCCTTATATTCAACCGGAATCTTCAGCTCTTCGACTTTTTTAAGCAGCGCTTCCTGTGCAAGCTCGTTCAGATTTCCCTCTTTTGCCGGGAAACTGCGGGCCACCGAGGAACCTGCCTCCTGTGCCAGATCGCCATACTCCATTCCCAGTGTGTCGGCAAGCCAGTCTTTCGCCTCTTCGCTGTTCTCCGATACATATGCCGCCATATCCGAATTGTTCGTATTATTTCCTGCCGTCATAATATCGGACAGATAAATCTCAAAATCATCCGTAAGATTCGCCTGGAACTGCTCATCCGTATCGGCTGCATTGACATACGGTGCCATCTCCGTCATATCTGCCGCCAGCTCTTCGCCCGGTGCCAGAATCAGGATCTTCGACGGATCCATGCCCTCGGCTGCCGCCTGAACCGCCGCGATCAGTCCGGCGCTGTCTCCACCTGCGATGACAAGCTGTGCATCCGATGCTTCTGCCTCTCCGGTCGCTTCGGTTGCTTCCTCGCTTGCCGCTGCACTCTCTGTTGTATCTGCCTTACTGCCGCATCCCGCCAGTGCCGCTGTTCCCAGAACCGCTGCCGCCGTCAGAATCCCTGCCTTTTTAACTGTATGGAATGATTTTTTCATAATCGTTCTCTCCTTTCCCTCTCGCCGGAGTTCCTGCAGCTGTCTTCAAACATGCACAGTACCTCTCGGTTGTGGATTTCAGTCTAACATAGAACCTGCGGCGAATCAATTAAGGTTTCTTTAATTCTTACGGCGGAAAAAACGAAATTTTCTGTTACTTACACAAATCCGCAATCACCTGTGCAAAAATCTTCGCGCTTGCCACCAGATCACTCACATAGGCAAATTCATCCGCCCCATGCATACGGTTGTCCACGCCCGGCATCGACGCGCCAAATGCAACGCCGTTTTTCAGGTCATGCACATATGTGCCGCCGCCGGTGTAGTTGCACTCGCCCTTGTTGCCGGTATAAAGCTCATAAGCATTCAGAAGTGTTCTGACAAACTCGGAATTGCCATCTACAAAATGCGGCTCTCGCAGCTGCGGGGACTCCAACTTCATGCCGTGGGACGCAAGTTTTGCCTCCACCGGTTTCAACAGGTTGTCATCATTGCCGCCGATCGGGAAACGTCCATCAAAGTACGCTTCCATCCGTGTCTCCGTCATCGTAAGCATCGTGAATGCCAGAGACAGCGCTCCGGATCCTTCTGCCTGCATCGCCACGCCAAGCGCCTTTCCCTCGGTATCATTCCACGGGAAGCACTCAGTCAGGCTGTGAATCAGCTTCGTCTGTCCGCAGGATGCAAATGGCAGGCGATCCAGAAGCAGAAGCAGGGATGCCAGCGCATTTTTGCCTTCCTCTGGTGTCGAGGCGTGTGCGCCCTCACCGACTGCGGTGATCACGATCACATCTTCCTCTGCCTGAAGCTCAAACTGTACGCCAGTCTCCTTCGTCACGCCCTCTGCCATCGGACGTACCTCTTCCTCGGTCAGTCCTGTAATTGTCGCATGCGCCTTGCCCGGAACAACATTGATCTTGATGCCAGCCTCGATGGACAGGATCCGCGCATTCTCCGTCGATACCTCAAAAGAAGCTGTCACATGCCCCGGGAAACGTCCTTTTTCGATATTGATAACCGGGAACGAAGCATCCGGGGAAAATGTCATCGGCGCTTCCTTCTCCACTTTATAATAATGTTCAATATCGCTGCTGCCGCACTCCTCATCCGTTCCCAGAATCAGGCGGACATTTTTTGTCACCGGGATTCCCAGTTCTTTGACCGCACGCATCGCATACAGAGCTGCTACCGCCGGTCCCTTGTCATCCGCCGTGCCGCGTCCGTACAACTTTCCGTCTTTTACAATCGGTTCAAACGGCTGTGTCACAGTCCAGCCCTCGCCTGCCGGGACAACATCCAAGTGTGCCAGAATATCTAGCTGGTGCTCACCGTCGTTTAAATCGGCGGTTCCTACATAATTATCGTAATTGTTGATGGAAAATCCATACTCTTCCGCCATTTTGAGTGCCTGTGCCAGTGCGCGGCTCGGACCTTCGCCGAACGGATCGCCCTCCTGGTATGCCGAACGCTCGCTGTTGATGCTGCACAGCGCGCATATGTCATCTAACATCTCCTGCTTGTGCGCCTCGATATACTGCTCGATTTTCTTTTTATACATAAATCTTCCGCCTCGTTCTTTTCCTTTGGTTATTATTTGGACAGAATTCCAGCCAGTACCTGGTTCACTACCTTTCCGTCTGCCTTGCCCTTTACCTTCGGCATCAGGGTTTTCATGATTTTGCCCTTGTCAGACGGTGCCGGATTTTCAATGCCAAGCTCTGCCAGAACACTTTTGATCACCTCTGCGATCTGCTCTTCGGTCAGATCCTCCGGTGCAAATTCCTGATAAACTGCCAGACGTGCCTGTGCCTCCTCGCGGATATCCGCACGATCTGCCGGAGCCAGTTCCAGAGTCTCCTTCGTCTGCTTGATCTCTTTCTTTACAACTGCGTCCGCCTCTTCCTCAGTCAGCGGAGAACGCTTGTCGATCTCCGCATTTTTCAGTGCGGATAACAGCATGGATAAGGAATCTTTTCTTGCTTTGTCCTTTGCTTTCATGGCTTCTACCATGGCTGCACGTACTACATCTACTCTGCTCATATGAAATGTCTCCTTTTCTTTTTTTATGGTCTCGCCATGCCCAGATGGGACGATGGGGACTCTCTCTTGTTTCACCATGCCCAGGGGTGCAATAGGGACTCTCTCTTGTTTTACCATGCCCAGGGGTGCAAAACCTGCGGTTTCACACCTCTGTCCGGCTGCGCCGTATAGCAGAAATCCCCCTTTCAGCGCCTGAAAAATAAATTTTCCATTCGCTGAAACGGTGCTTTCCGCTGCATGGCTTTAGTTACGCCCAAACTCGCTTAACTTAAGCTTCGGATTCCGCTCTTCCACCATTCCCACACTCCAGCTGTTGACAAACAGAAGCAGTGGATTGTCTTTGAGGTCTTTGATCCGCTTCATATCCGAAGTTCCCTGGATCTTAGCTACGTCGATCTCGTCAGCGTTTTCTACCCAGCGGATGTACTCGTATGGAAGTTTTTCCAGCTTGACTTCTACATTGTACTCATTTTCCAGACGGTAGGTCAGTACCTCGAACTGGAGGACGCCGACTACGCCGACGATGATCTCTTCCATACCTGTGTTGAACTCCTGGAAGATCTGGATCGCACCTTCCTGGGCGATCTGGCTGATGCCCTTGATGAACTGCTTGCGCTTCATCGTGTCCATCTGGCGCACGCGTGCAAAATGTTCCGGTGCGAACGTAGGAATGCCTTCAAATTCTACCTTTTCACCTGTACAAAGTGTATCACCGATCGAGAAAATACCCGGATCGAATACACCGATGATATCGCCCGCATATGCCTCCTCGACGATCTTTCGATCCTGCGCCATCATCTGCTGTGGCTGGGAGAGACG
>ERZ832317.6217-NODE-6217-length-10146-cov-3.476167_pt1 | contig 10146 bp, 5 predicted proteins | sample MGYA00519695_ERZ832317 | MGnify/ENA primary metagenome ERZ832317 (study PRJEB31850, sample SAMEA3708726) | human gut metagenome | biome: human gut; feature: human-associated habitat; material: faeces | place: China | collected 2014 ... | reverse complement strand
CCTGCGCAGATCAGGGTTACCTGAATGGAAAGCCCTTCTCCTTCAAAATAGTTGTTGACCAGAATCGGTACCAAAATCGTCGCACCAAACATTGCGAACATATGCTGCAGACCTAACAGCAGCATCTTCGGTACACCAAGTGTTCTGGCGTCTTTAATTGCCACACTTTTCTCCTCCATTATAAACCTCCTATAAATTTTTTTCTGTTCTATAGTAGTCTCTTTCTTCCTTTCCGTCAATCATTTCCTGTAGAAAAAAACCTTCTATTTTCTATGTAAATTCAGTTTTTTCCTCTTTTTTTCAAAGATAGGGTGCGCTATAATAAATTCTGCACGCCATTGGTGTGCAGTTCACACGCACCAAAGAAAGGACTTCTATTATCATGACTTCCAGTTCCGAAACCTCCCGGCTGTCCGGCCGCCCCGCCTGGGCGTTCGACCGCAGGATTTTCTTAAACGGCATGCGCGACGGCGTTCCCATCGCACTGGGCTATTTTGCCGTTTCCTTTTCCCTCGGCATCGCCGCAAGAAACGCCGGTCTGACGCCGCTGCAGGGTTTTTTTGCCAGTCTGTTAAACAATGCTTCCGCCGGCGAATATGCTGCCTTCACCTTAATCGCCGCCAATGCGACGCTTTTCCAGGTAGCGCTTATTACTTTGATCGCAAATGCGCGGTATCTGCTGATGAGCTGTGCGCTCGCGCAGCGCTTTGCACCCGGCACACCATTTTTCCACAGACTGATTATCGCTTATGATGTAACGGACGAGCTGTTCGGCATCACGATTTCCCGCCCCGGCTGCCTGAATCCGTTCTATACCTATGGTGCGATTTTACTTGCCGCTCCTGCATGGGCGTTCGGCACAGCCTTCGGCATCATGGCAGGAAACGCGCTTCCGCTGCGCGCTGTCAGTGCGCTCAGCGTCGCCCTTTACGGCATGTTCCTCGCAATCATCATCCCCCCGGCACGGAAAAATAAAATCGTTGCTGTCCTGATCGTCATCAGCTTTGCGTTGAGCTTTTTCGGCAGTTATGTGCCCGGAATCTCTGCATTGTCCGACGGAACCCGCACGATTTTGCTCACCGTGCTGATTTCCGCTGCCGCAGCAATTTTTTTCCCGCTCAAAAATACACAGGAGGAATCCGAACATGAGTCGTAATGTGCTTTATATCGCCGTCATGGCGCTGGTTTCCTATACAATCCGCGTCCTTCCGCTGACGCTGATCCGCAAACCGATCCGCAACACATTTATCCAGTCGTTTCTTTATTATGTGCCTTATGTTACGCTCGCTGTGATGACCTTTCCAGCCATCCTGCACGCAACGCAGTCGCCGATTTCCGGTGCAGTTGCCCTGATCGCCGGAATCATCGCCGCATGGCTCGGCGCCGGATTATTTCCGGTATCCGTGATCTGCTGCGCACTGGTTTTCCTGATTGAGCTGTTTATCTAAAAAAACTGATATCACAGCTTAAATTTCTTGCTTTATCTTCCGCGATTAACTTGTTATGCTGTTCCTATGACACAGATCAATCTGAAATCCCACTCAATTTCAGCTCTGGGAGGAGAGTTATCGTTAATGGAAGATTTTGAAAAGAATTTGCTTAAAATGAGAAAAACGAACCGGACTGTCCCGACGGTTTTACTGATCGCTGCCGCCTTCTTTCTGCTGTTCGGCTTTTTTTGTATTCCCCGCAAAGATCGGCCCTTTGACCCGACCTCCGGCGGCTATGCTTCCCTCAATATCGTCTATGTTATGGGACCCTTTGCAGAGCAAACCTCTGATGGAAGGACTGTAAAGAAATATTATGTTGCCGAAAACGACAACGGATACTGGACTATCGTCGGCACCGAAAGCTCCTGTCCCTTTCCTGTTTACAATGAAACCATTTCCGATGCCGATCTGAAAACACTGGTTCCTCAGACCGCTGTCGGTCAGAGCAAAAAAATACCCAAAAAGCTTGCCGGATACCTTGTAGACTACTTTAATAACAACGGCTTTGAGCTCTCCCTTTCTGACTATGAGCAATACCTCGGGGATCATTATCTCGATACCACTGTACCTTTGATGGGCAGCAGCCTTGTACTCTTTACATTTGCCGCAATCTTTTTCATCCTCGGTGTGATCGTCCTGATCTCCTTCAGGAAAAACGGCAACCACATTCAGACCCGTATTCAGGAGCTTATGCAAAGCGGTGAGTTCGAACCACTCTGTCAGGATTTTCAGTCAACTGACGCTGCTTTTTATGACGGATTAGGTCTCGCTGTCTCTCCCCATTATCTCCTTGACTTTTCCAATTTGCAGTATGGTTTTTCTGTATACCCCCTCGATCAGTTTTATAATGTTTTTAAATGCAACATGGTGAACGGCAATCCTACAACATCCAATTACATTGCTCTGGAGCTCAAGAATGGACAGCGGATCCTTGTTGCAGCCTGCCCGAATACATCTAAAAGCTTTAACACTGCACTGGATATGCTGAAACAATCTGTAAACGGAGGTATGCAATGGTGATCACTTACGGAACCAGAACCTTATTCAAGCGGGAAGGCGCATGGGGACATGCGATCTGTAAAAACTGCGGACATGATGCTCCCCAAACCCTTTGCCGCCAGCTCGATCAGGTAACACTTTTCTTTATCCCCATCGTCAGTCTTGAAAAACAACGCGGCATCCTGTGCGAAAGCTGCGGCATGATTGTACCCCTCGACAAGGCAGAATACAAACGCCGCCGTGAAGCAAGACAAAAAGCTGCCCTTTCCTGAACCCTATACGATAAAAAAACCAGTCATAAAAGACCGGTTCTTTTTATCGTCTATTCTTTTTTCATAATCCATACTTCGCTGACTGCCAGCGCCTTTAAGGTATCGTAAACCTCCCAACGGACTCTCAGCGTGCCGTCCTGATAGGATTCCTTCGGCAGGTCGTATTCCCAGAACGGCTCTCTTCCAGCCTCGATCTCCCGGCGGACAGATTTTCCGTTCGGATTCTGCGCAATCCGGTCTGCCAGCAGGACTTTTCCGGCACGGATATTGACCAGCGTTTCATCTTTCAGCGCGGTCTGTCCCATAAATGCCCGGAAAAATGAATTCGGATAAAATACCTTCATCCCATAAGAAGCTTCCGGATCAAGTCCGGTAAACGTCATTTCCAGCGGTGTTCCATACAGCACCGTCACATTCAGCGCCCAGGTCAGCGGCATCGGGAACTCGTGGTACCAGCCGTCGATCTCATGCAGCAGGCCGACCATTGTATACACGCTGTGATCGATGAATGGAGTTTTTAAATATCCGGGATCTTCCTCCCAGCTGTGCCATACGGAAACATGTGAAAAGCCTTCGTAAGTGCCGGGCGCGCAAAACTGGTTTCCGTCGCCGGGATCCTGACGCAGGTTCAGCTGATGCAGCGCTGCGCATCTGTTCTTTTCGTTCTGCATCTTTTCAATCCGCTTAAAGCTCTGCATCAAATACTGATAATCGTTTAATGGCATGCTTCTCGTCTGCAGGTACGCGCCGCGAATCCAGCACTGCCCGCCGTGATGGTTTTCGGTCAGCTGAATACCGCACAGATTCCGCAGGCTGTCTGCCAGCTTCAACATTTCAAACAGCACATCCTCCGCTGCCGGAACGTCCCTGGAAAGATTCAGGATCGTCCGTGCCTCCCGGATAACTGCTTCGCTTCCGGTAATATCCGCCAGGTCGAGCACCGCACGCGCCTGCTGCTCCAGCTCCTGATCCTTTGCATATTTCTGTTTCGTCCAGTAATCCGTCAGAATCCGCAGCTTTAACATCTGATAGCGGTAATTGTTTTTCACCTGTTTCGATACGGTTTTATCGAATGCTGTAAAGGATTCATACAGTGCATCGATTCCGTCGTTTTCCAGAACCGGGCCATCCCAGTTATGCTCCACGTCCATCAAAAATTCCGCAACCTGCTCAGAGGTTTCCGAATCGATAAACAGGTTTGCATAATCCGCCATCGTTTCCTCTGCCGCCACCGAGCTGTCAAAATCCTGATCCGCCCAGAGGATCTTGTTGACGTCGTCATGGATACCCTCGGAATAGGTGATCGAACCGATGGTATACGGCTCTAACATATTGTGAATCGCTTTCATTTTTTCCGGACGCGCATTGTAGCCCTCCCGTCCGCTCGTCAGTGCAAACGCCATATCCCAGTTTTCCACCGGGAATTGACAGTTCGAATTGTGGGAAATATCCGGGTAGTTCCGAATGTTTTCACGATATTTTTCGGGAAGCTTCTCATACAGCTCTTCGATGCTGTCCTGCTCCCAGGGCGCAAAGCACACGCCGGTAATCCAGTCCGGCTCCTTTGCGATTTCTTCATAAAAAGTATCGTACCAGCCAGGCTCCGGCTGAAAATGCTGCGGTGCAACCCATACGCCTGCTTCCGGATGATATTCGTGCAGAATTTCCACAAAATGCTCTGTCAGACGCATCGCATCCGTCGGCCAGAGGGAACCGGGATCCCCCAGCGGAACCAGCATTGCATCCAGATAAGGAATTGCAGAAAAGACCTTCCGCCGTTCTTCCATCTCCCGGTCGATGCACCCAAAATCATGATAATCGCGTCCGACATTCGGATACCACAACCAGACGTCCATGCCATAGGAATGAATGATTTTGGAAACCTCGCACATCAGCTCCATCGGATCTTCCGGGAAAAGTGCGGAATACAAACGGTCGTCCGTCTTCGGCGGAAGCAGCTCGATGGCGTTTGCTCCGAACAGCGCCAGATCCTCGATATACGCCTCGAATTCCTTTTTTGACCATGCACCGTAGGTATTGTTTTTGTCCCGGTAGCCCAGCTGATGTCCCCGCAGCGGATACTGCGGCGTCATGCTCAGGCTGTCCAGCTCGTCCGGAATTTCAATGCTGCCTTTTTTTACAATTGCTTTTCTCAAAAGCCGCGCCATCCCGTAAAACTCACCGCGCTCGTCTTTTCCGAGCACAACGATACGCCCGCTGCCGTCCGGGTTGTCGATGACCCGGATCCGGAAGCCCTCTTTGCCCGGCACAGTGATGCCGTCAAACAGCGCTTTGATCTCCTCGCTGCAGCTGTCCTCTTTATAAAACTCTATGCTGATTTTTCCAGACGTTTTAGACTGCAGTAAAGAAACACCGCTTCGTTTTTTTAAATTTTTGCAAAATACGTCCGCAGTCTTTTTTTCCAGAGCAGTCTGAAGCTGCGGTTTGTATACAACAGCTGATGTGATTTCCATTTTCTTTCTCTCCTTTTCTTTATTTCCACAACTTCCGTGCCAGGATGTCCAGCGGCTCTGCGAACCGCTCAAACAGCCCGTCCTCCGTAATTTCATTTCCATCCTGCGATGCATAATCGTTCCACAGCATGTAGCAGGCTCCCAGCGTCCGGCTCGACCACCGCGGAAGCTCCCAGGTTCGCTCCTGCGTTTCGAAAACGTTCGGCTGCCACTTTTTTTCCAGAAAATCCAGATCCAGACGGTCATAGCCGCCGCCCGGAATCAGGTACAGACTGCTGCTCAGCGAATTAATGACGGAAAATCCGGCATCATACATTTCCTGCGGATCTGTCCAGTCCGTATCCCACACCTGCAGCTGAATTTTTCTGGAAAGCCCCGAATAATCCTGTCCGGTCTTCGACAGGCTGCCCCACATGCGGATCGTCTTTTCCGGCGCTGCCTCCGCCACATAGTCCGAAAGCGCTTTCATATAATTCACAAAGGCTTTCTGATTCCCAAAATACTCGTCCATGCCGATATGCACCGTCCCCGTTCCGGAAAAAACATCCGACTCCGTCAGATATTCCGACCAGATCATCTCTGCCAGCTTCTGCGCTGCCGGGTTGGACAAATCCAGCTGATCGACACTCTCCGGGTCACCGGAAAGCCCAAGCTTCGGAAATACTTTTGTAAGTGCCAGACTGTGGGCGGGCGTGTCGATTTCCGGCACGACCTCAACGCCCATCACCGCAGCGTCCTCGATAAACTGTGCAAATTCTTCTTTGGAATAATACAGATCCTGCGACGTAATCGACTGTCCCGCTCTATTTCTCACATCCGATTCCAGCCGAAACCCCGCGTACAACTGTCGCGCACCCTCTTTTGTCCCATCGTAATCGCTCTGAGAAATGATCTGATTGTCGTTCAAATGAATCTGCAGCGTGTTCATCTGATGCTTTGAAAGCTCTTCTGCAATGCGGTACAGAAGTTCGAGGGAAACCGGTCTGCGCCCCACGTCGATTCCAAAGCCCCGGACCGACCACGCCGGATAGTCCCGCAGCACGCCGGTCGGAAGCTGTCCTTCTGATTTCTCCAAAAGCTGTCCAAGCGCCACACACCCCCAGCGCACTCCGCGCTTCGTCCGCGCCGAAATCGAAATCACGCCCGGACTCTCTGCTTCCAAATTCAGTTCATACCCCTCGTCTCCAAGCGTCTGTGTCCATTCTTCCCCGTCTCCGGCGACCTTCCAGAAGTTCAGGACAATATCTCCTTCCGTTGGTTTTTCTGTATCCGCCAGCTTCTTTGCCGATACGTCCTGCAGCAACTGTCTGGAAAGCTCCGTTGCAAAAAGCTGTGCCGTCCGCTCCAGCTCCTCGTCCCGGTACACGACCCGGATGAAACGGGTTGTCCAGTCGGAGGAGGACGCTCCAGTGGACGCGCCACCGGGCCTCCATTCCATCGCGGTGAAGCCCTTTGGAAGGGTCACTGCCGAGAGGGCGTCCGGTACTTCCTCCCGCTCTCCGTCCACTTCCACCCTCTCCGATGCCGGAATCTTTGTCTGTATTCCCGGCAGTTCCTGCGTTTCTCCGTCTTTTTCCAGAATAAATCCAAGCTCAACCTGCGTATCCGCGATCGTGTCCGTGATTTTTCCGTCCATATTTACCAGCACATCATAATCCGCACCGCCAAAGGAAATGCTGTACGGCTCCGGCACCGTTGGGAGCTCCAGCGTTCTGCGGCTCCCAGCTTCAATCACAGGTGTTTCAACCACAAAACAATCCTCCAACTGTCCGTACACTTCAAGCTCCTGTACCGAGACGTTCTGATAATACAGGCTTAAATCGCTTTCCTCTTTCAAAACGTCCGTCACATGCAGACGAAAATACCGCGCCTCTACAGGCTCATTCAACACAATCTGCTGCTCTTTTTGCTCCGGCGCCTCTTCAAAAACAGACGCCTGCTGCCAGTTCTCTTTATCCTGGGAATATTCCAGCGCATAGCCTTTCGCATTCGTCCGTTCCCAGTATATCCGAACTGCACCGATGCTGACCGGTTCTCCAAAATCCGCCATCAGCCAGTGATCGTTGTTTTCCCAATCGTTTTCCGACGACCAGCGCAGGGTTTCGTCCGTATGATTTCCGTCCCCCGCATACATCGCCCGAAAGTCCTTGCCTTCCTCGCTGTCCGCTGTCAGCTTCGCTTTTTTCTGTAAAATAAGATTTTCCCCAACGGTTTCTACCGTCAATCCGGCGTCACATTCTTCCGCACTCCATACCTGCCATAACGGCTGCTCTTTCTCAGAAATTTCTGTCATGCTTTGAGAAGCAGCTGACATTCCGAGCACTCCGGCAGCAAGCACTGTAACCTGAAGGAATTTTGACACACGGACTGCATGCAGCAACCTTCCGCTGTCTTTTCCCGTTTTTTTCTCTTTCATGCCATCCCAGAACCTTTCCAGTCCGATTTCTATCTACTATCCGAAAAATTTCATCACGATTTTTCCAGTCAGAGAAACGACCATTCCAATCGTGGGAACCACATAGATTCCTGCAAAAAAGACTGCCAACAGCAGCCGATACAGCATACCGAAGCATTTTTCAGCCTTCCCCTTCTGCTCTGCTGCAATTTTCCATCCCGCCTCAGCTTTTCGCCTCGCAAAAAACAGAATCAACAGGAATGCAAACCCCAATATGCTGATGCCAACCCCAGCTTTCAGTCCCGGTTCCTCAAAGGAAAATACAACTTCATTTTCGCCCTCTGTCAATGTTATCCCCAGAAAGCCGCCAAGTATCGGCTCGATATCCACAGCTTTCCCGTTTTGTATACACTTCCATCCGTCTATCGCAACGAACGGAACAAACAACGTTTCTCCCTCTGCCGCAGACACACTCACATGAATTTGTGCATTGCGCTCTGAAATGGAACATTCTGACGGCTGCAGGATTCTGGCGGTTCCTGACTGCAATGCCGCCTGCCATGCATTCTCATGCAGCGCACCAAGCTCCATCTCCTGTGCTGCGACCAGCGTCCCCATCCGGTCGGTAACAGAAATCATCACCTCCTGCGCTTCAAAAGTTCCCAACCAAATCAGCCGATGTGCACTCGCCATCTGGTTTTTCTCCGGAATTTCAACCGGCTCACCGTTGACTGAAACAAAAATTTCATCCGCGCTTCTTCCTGCATCCAGATACAAAAGCTGCTTGTCCGTCACAGAAATACAAAGCGTTCCATCCTCCAAAACAAGCTCCTGAGCCGGGAAAACTTCCATGATATTCGTATACTCTTTCGAACCGGTCGTCACATCCACGCTCTGCTCTTCTTCAGAAGTCTGTCGATGTTTCGTTTCAACATCCTCTGCGGACAGAAGCTCTGCCCAGGCACGCTGATTGGAAAGTACGCTGCCGCTGCCCGACTGCCCCAAAGCTTCCTTTGAGAATACAAACACATTGCGCAGCATTGTATCGGAAATTTCCGTTCCGCCGACGGCACGCACCGAAACCCAGGGTGCAAGATAACCGAGACTTTCCAAAACCGCCTTTGTCTGTTTGCTTTCGGTCGGAAAGTATCCGCTGATCGAGCCTTTCCGGTCCACCAATGCAGCGTTGATCGGAAGATCGTCCCGATCTGCCTCACGTGCAAGCAGCCACGAAGGCTCTGCGGATGCAGCGTTTTCATTCTCCGCCTGCTTTGCAATTTCTGTCATCTGTCGGTACGCCGCTTCATTTTCCTGTCGAACCGCATAATCTGGTGGCAGTAAAATCATTGTATACACACAAAAGCCGCCAACAAGTGCTCCAAGCACCGCCATTCCCGGTGTCCCTGCCCCTCCTGTTTTTTCCCCGGAGGTCTTTGCATGCAGCGCCTTTTGTCCGCACCACGCCGACACTCCAACAAGCAGCAATACAACCGCTGTCACGGCGGTTTCTTTCGGACACACCTTGCTGATCGCCAGCGAGGAAAACGCCTGCACCAGACGCTCTTTCCAAATGAGTGTCAGGCATACAGCGCCCAATGCGGATACAGCTGAAGCAACCAGCAGGAGCACACAGCGCAGGCGGAGACCTGCCGGATGTTTGCAGACATTTTCTGTATGAAAATCATCCGCATCGCGCTCCTTTCTCACCGCCACAAGTGCCGCCATGCTCAGCACCGCCATGTACCCATAGCGCACCGGGAAGCACACATAGGACCCCATATGCCACAGGAGGTTAGCCGGTTCCAGCAATACCGTCAGCCACAAAAATCCCGTCAGATACAGCCAGAACCGTTCTGCAGCGCTGTGCGTTTCCTGTTCCGCAGCGCTGCGCCTTTTGCGTTTCCAGAAATATCCCGAGGCAAACAGAAGCCCCATCAGTACCGGATTTGCAATCTGGAACAGCCTCTCAAACAAATCATCCAAACCATGCCGTTTCATCACACCGAAATAGGACAGATTTTCCCCGGAACGCGCGGACTGCAAAAGCAGAATCGCAGACGGGAGCAGAACCGCCGCCGAAATACAAATTCCGATCAGCGTATCAATTCCCATACACCCCATTTTTCGGGTACGGTTTTCTTTTCTCTCACAGGTATAGAGCCAGATCGCCCCGGCAAAAAGTGAAAACAGAAGCGTCATAAACCCGAGCTGAATGGACAACATCAGCTGCCATGCGAGCAAAACAGTGTACCAGCCGCCCTTTTTCTCCCGCAGCAAACGCAAAAGCGCCAGGCAAAACAGCGGAAAAATCACCGGAAAAATCATCCACTTGATGATCTGATAGTTATATGCCATGTACCCACAGCACCCGTAACAAAGGGCGAGCGGTACATTCTGAAAGCGTCTGCCCGACGCTGTTTTTTCCAGAAAAATATGCGCCGTAACCGCCGACGCAGTGCTGTAAAGCAGCACCAGCACATTGACCGCCTGATAAATTCTGTCCCGCCCAAACAATA
>ERZ832317.6212-NODE-6212-length-10156-cov-7.729631_pt1 | contig 10156 bp, 7 predicted proteins | sample MGYA00519695_ERZ832317 | MGnify/ENA primary metagenome ERZ832317 (study PRJEB31850, sample SAMEA3708726) | human gut metagenome | biome: human gut; feature: human-associated habitat; material: faeces | place: China | collected 2014 ... | reverse complement strand
AAGGGAGGGATGACATAGGTGAACCCCTTGTCGATCATAAAGTCGCGGGCATAGGCCAGCACAGCCTCGTGCAGGCGGGCGATGTTGCCCAGCAGGTAGTAGAAGCCGTTGCCGGCCACGCGGCCTGCAGCGTCCATGTCGATGCCGTCAAAGCTCTCCATGATCTCGGTGTGGTACGGGATGGGGAAATCGGGCACGACCGGCTCACCGAAGCGCTGTGCTTCCACGTTGTAGGTGTCGTCCGGGCCGATGGGCACGCTGGGGTCGATCATCTGGGGGATGGTGTACATGATCTCCTGAATGCGTTCAGCCAGCTTTGCCTCCTCGGCTTCCAGCTCTGCCATCTTGTCGGCATCAGCCTTGACAGCGGCGTTGTTGGCGTCGATCTGAGCCTGCAGCTCAGCCTTCTTGGCCTCGTCGTCGCACTTCTTCAGCTGGCCGAACAGAGGGCCGTTGGCCTTGCTCAGCTTGTTGCGGGCAGCCTTCAGGGACTCGACTTCCTTCAGGCACTCGCGGTACTTGGCGTCCTTCTCGATGACTTCGTCAACGAGGGGGAGCTTTGCATCCTGAAACTTCTTCTTGATGTTTTCCTTGACCGCATCCGGGTTGTCGCGGACAAATTTGATGTCAAGCATGATAACTCTCCTTATACTCTATTGCTTGCACAGGGGGCCTTCCCCGCTGTGCCGTTCAAAGGCGGTGTTCCCCGCCTTGGTACGCATTTCTAATAACTTTTCCGCTCAGGCTCTCCTATTATAGCAGTTTGCGTTTTTTAATGCACAAGCAACATCCGCAAACTGCATATCGCAAATATGCCATTTTGATAGGCACTATTTTTGAAAATTGCGATAAAAAATAGAATCAACTTGAAAAAGCCCTGCTCAGCCTGCTCACGGTGCGCAAAAGGTGCAGGATGAGCAGAGTGAGCAGGCAATTTTGAACTTACATCAAAAATAAAACATGGAGGTTTTGCTTATGGGTTACGCCCGAAAGGACGTTGAAAGAACAAAAATGAACGCGAAAAAGTTTGTCCGCTATCAGGAAGGGGCTGAAAAATACAGTCTTGGTCTGACAAAATTTCAGGAGTTGGCGAAGGAAGCTAAAGCCGTTTATAAAATCGACAAGGTGGCGTTGGTCAACTGCGAGATTTTCGAGCGGTATCTGGAAACCTTCCGCATTGCATAAAAATAGGCCGGAGGAAAATCCCCCGGCTCCAGACCGCCCACAGTGTTGCGCTGCAGAGCAGCTCGTGGGAGAAGGCACCTTTATTCTATGCAAAATCAGAGCTTTTCTTTCCAGTCATCCCGGAAGCCGTAATAATCCATTCGCACAAACGGATATTTTTCCGTCAGAGCAATGACGGCTTCCTTCATTTCCGCAAAGTTCTCAGCAGGCAGAAGCCTTCTCATGATGAGGAAGAACCCGAAGAAATGGGAATTATCCATTGTGCCATCTTCCCGGCGGATCAACAATGTCTGTTCTTTTTTGTTGAGGGAAGGCTTTTGCTCAAAGAGACGATTGTAAATGCGGCTCCCGTGTGCGCAGAGATTGCGGATAATCGTCATGCTGTGCATATACTGCCCCAGAATTTCCGGGCCGCGATTCATGGTAAGCCCGAACCGATGGGCAATCGTTTCTTTGAGCGGACGTTCGGAAATGGAATACAGGAAAGAAATGTCGGAGATCGTCAGCAAATCAACGTATGCCCAGAGAGGAATCTCTTGGTGCAGATCGTTGATAAAGTGCTTTAAGTAGGCTTCGTGGGCCAGCCGCTGCCGCTTCTGCTGGTTGGCTTTGTCGACGATTTCCTTATGTTTTGCTTGATTGGAGAAATTTGCGGCATCCAGATAACCCAGCGGCCCATACACTTTTGTAAATTCATAGGCATAGATGGACTTTATCTGTACCTCAATGGTTTCGATATGGTGCAGGATGATATGACGGAACTCATGGTCGAAATTGTAAATGTCCTCGATATTTTGGAACGTGGCAGACTTCGCAAAAACATCATTCTTACGGAGCGTCAGAGAATAGCCGCTGACACGGTAATAATTGTTCCGCAGCAGAAAATCCTTTGCATCGGCTTCATCCTCGATGGTAAGGCCGCGTGAACGAAGAATCTCGATTTGTTCGTCTATCGTTTTGAAGTCCTTGTCTGCCATGAAAAATCTCCTTTATAAGCAAAACGCCCCCAAGTGTGCATACGCTATGCGCAGAGGCCTGGGGGAGTTGTTACCATTATAATAGCAAATCAAGGACTGAATGTCAATGAGCAGAGTGTGAACTTTCGATTTTTCGTAAATATTTTCAAGAAGGGCTTTTTACAGCTTGACTTTCTGTCACACGGAAAGTATACTGGTGCTGTGGAGGTATGAGAGCAGCTATGGCAAAGATGGGACGACCAAAATCCGAAAATGCAAAAAAGAAAACCTTGAGCATTCGGGTGGAGGATGCCCTGTATGAGCGTATCTGCACTTATGCCGAACAACATCAACTGACTATAACAGAAGTTGTCTTGCAGGGGCTGGACAAAGTTTTGTCCGACCTTAAATAGTATCAAGCCCTTCTTCTTTCGGGAAGGAGAATTGATATGGCAACGACACGAAAAGACCTGCGGGGGCGTACCCTGCGAAAAGGCGAGATGCAGCGCAGCTCCGATAAGCGGTATGCGTATTCTTACACGGACCCGCTGGGACGGCGCAAATACATCTACGCAAATGATCTTGTGACCCTTCGGGAGAAAGAAGCGCAGCTCACCAAAGACCAGATGGACGGTCTGGATATTTACGTTGCAGGCAAAGCAACGGTCAACTTTGTGTTTGACCGTTATATGAGCCTGAAAACGAATCTACGCCAGACCACCCGGAGCAACTATTTTTATATGTATGATCGCTTCATCCGCGATACCTTCGGCAAGAAGAAAATTGCAGAGATTCGGTATTCGGATGTGCTGCAGTTCTACAATTATCTGCTGGATAAGCAGGGCTTGCAGGCAAACACGTTGGAAAGTGTTCATACGCTGCTACATCCCACCTTTCAGCTGGCGGTTCGGGATGAGATCGTCCGGAAAAATCCCACAGATGGTGTGATGGCAGAGATCAAGAAAAGCTCTGCGCAGACCACTGGTGTGCGTCATGCCCTGACGATTCCGCAGCAGCGGGCGTTCATGGAGTATATCGCCAATCACCCGGTCTTCTGCCACTGGTGGCCGTTGTTCACGGTACTGCTGGGAACAGGCTGCCGTATTGGTGAAGCGTTGGGCTTGCGCTGGGATGATCTGGACTATGAGCGGCGCACTATCAGTATCAATCACAGTCTGGTCTATTACCCGGTAGGCGAAAGCCGCAATTCTGTTCTGCACATCTCGAAACCTAAAACGGAAGCAGGCGTTCGGACGATTCCGATGCTTGATACCGTAAAGGATGCCTTTGAAATGCTGCATGAGGAGCAGAAAGAATCCGGCTGGAACGATGTGGAGATTGATGGTATGACAGGCTTCATCTTCTGCAATCGCTTTGGCAACGTCCCGAATCCGCAATCTGTGAACCGCGCCATCAAGCGCATTATTGCGGACTACAACGCAGGCGAGGAAGTAGAAGCAAAGAAGCAGCATCGCGAAGCGGTTCTGCTGCCGGACTTTTCGGCACATCATCTGCGGCACACGTTCTGCACAAGGCTTTGCGAGAAAGAGACCAACCTGAAGGTCATCCAATCGGTCATGGGGCATAAGGATATTCAGACCACGATGGACATTTATGCCGAGACGACCGAGGAGAAAAAACAGGAATCATTTGAGCGTTTGGCTGCTACACTGGACATTTTTTGATAATAAAGAAGGGCTCTTACTGAGCGTTTTGTCTGACAGCAAAATTCTTCCAAGGACAGCAAATTGACAGCAAAACTACGAGAATGACGGCGAATCACGAAGGATTATGAATACCGGGAATGCAAGTGAAAACGCGATTGTGAAGCATCACGAAGCATTGTAAGCCGGTTCCGGAAAGTATCCCCACGATGAAGCCGATTGAACAGTAAATTTCCAATTTAAGGAAAACAAAGCCTGAAACTTCTTGATGTACCGAGAAGTTTCAGGCTTTTTCTTTTGATGGATTTCCAGCGAAAACTACGCCATACGCCAATTTTACGCCAAACGATGTATGATTTTGTGCAGAGCAAAAAGAGCGTTGTTCGCATTTAGCGTAAAATTGGAGCGTGTGGTGGATGGGTGTAGACCTGCAAAGGGCTGCATCAGAAAGCGGATTTATGAATCTGCAAACGGACAGCCGGAACTTTCCACCGCAAAAGAAACAACTGTGAAGAATATGGAGGTTTTCTTATGAACAAACTGCTTTCCTGCCGCTACAACATGGACACCAACCGGGTGGAAGCCCGATTCGAGGATGGCACCACCCTTGCCATCGACTGCATCGCCGTCGAGGACGAGTACGGCAACACCCCGGCACAGCGGGCAGAGCTGGACTGGCTGCTCTACAACAAACCCTTGGAGTATGCACAGATGGTGCTGAGAGGGGAGATGGGGCGTTATCTTTCTCTCGGCTGCGACCACGGCAGGCTGGAAATATAATCATCCAATATAGCAAACGACCACTCACGCTGCCGGCAGGCGTAGTGAGTGGTCGTCTTTTCATTATGCCAGTTTCCGTGGAAAATCAGCACCGACTGCTATTGCAGACCATATACACGACCTGCTTATTCTTTGCGATTTCCTTTAGCATCTCTAATGCACGTTCTGTATGTTCATCATCCAGATTTACAAAAGGATCATCCAACAGAACAAAAGGCTTTTCCTGCTTGAAAAGGGCATCAATCAGCGCAAGTCTCATGCAGAGCATAACACTGTCCACCGTTCCAGCACTGAAATAATCAATTTCTCGTGCTTCGCCCTTTTCGTCCACATGGATGGTCAGATCATGGTCTACAAGTGCTTTGCTAAAATCGTCACCCAGCAGTTCATGTACATACGCCGCAAAGTTCCGCTCCACGCCGCCAACATACTGATTTGAAAGATTGTTCTTGGCCGTTTCCAATAAATTCAAGGTCGCGTCCAGAATACTACAGTTCTGTTCAGCTTCTTCGCGCTGTTCCATCAGACGCTTCAGTTGATCTTCCATTTCGGGAATTTGCTCAACTGTCTGCAAAAGTTTTTTGCGGTCGTCTCGTGCTGCCTGAAGGCTTTCCTCCACCCCATTCAGTTTTCCTTTTGCAATATTCTCTGCACTAATCAGAGTGTTCACAGCGGGAAGTTCTTCCTGTTCCTGTCTTGCTTCAGGTAAACCATCCTTGAATTCTGTGTGCTGTTTCTTGAAATTCTCGATAGCTTCTACGATTTCTGCCTTTCGATTCGCCTTCAAGGCATGATTTGTTGTGTCCTCCAGAATCTGCGAAAGCATTTTTTCGTTCAGCGGCAGTTGGAATCCATATTTGCGAGCGAACTGCTCAAGTTCCTCTTCTGCCTCCGATTTTTGCTTTTCAAATTTATTCTTGTTGGTATAGTAATCTGCCACATTTTTTTCAGCCGTTTTGTATGCTGCAAGGTTGTTTCTCAGCGATTCGAGAGATACATTGTAGGGCTGTCCTTCCACGAACACATGATACTTCTTCAAAACGGCTTCGATTGCGGTCGTCAGCTCTTCTTTCTGGTTTTCGGCTTTCTCACGCCCTTTCTTTGTGTTTTTCCATTTAGCGTCCAACCTCGAAAGTTCTTTTGCATCTTCATCCAATTTCCGCAACTGTGTTAAAATATCATCTGCATTGTCATCCAGATGATATTTTTCCAGCACCGCCTTTAAGCCATCTTCAAGCTGTCCGATTTCGGAACTAAGCCTTTCTCGCTCTCGCTGAACATCTTTCTGCCGACTTTGCAAAGTTCCATATTCATGCCAACGGGTTCTCAAATCCATTACAAACCGTTCCTGATATGGCTCTCCCGGATAATATCTTCCAAATACTTCCTGCACATAGTTCTGCTGCGCATCTATTTTAGTGCGTAGAGAATCTTTCTCACTTTCTAAGCCACTCTTACGTTCCTGCAACTGCAAGTAAGCCTTCTTATCGAGCAGCAGGTTTATCAGCTTTGCATTTGGTTCTGACGCATCCTCATAGAACCTCATAAGGAACTCTGCCACGTTCTTTTGCAACGTATATAGTTCCTGAATTTCGGCTTCACTGATGGCGCTGCTTTCAACGGCAACTTGCTCGGTGCCTCGATTGACCATCTGCTTTGTATGTGTCCAAAAAGCCACAAGAAGTACAGCAAATCCAACAACCGAAAGAACTGCGCCCACGGCGATTTTCGAAAGAACAAAGCAAATAACGCCTGCCACAATTAGCACAGTACCGACTGCAATCAAAGCCATTGTGCTGCCGGACTTCGTTGTTTCCTGCTTCTGAATCGGTTGGAGTACAGTTGTCTTTGTTTCTCTTTTGCTATTCAGTTCATCAATTCGGCGGCAGTCATTCTGTTTTTGCTGAACCGCCTCGTCTTCTGGTACCTCGATGGAAAAGACACGACTTAACCTCTTCCACTCATTTTCCTCTGTTTCCGACAAGGCCGCTTCGTTAATCTTGTTTTGACACTCCGTTATCTTCCGCTGGGCTTCTTCACAATGCGTAAGCTCTTCCTCATCGAAGTTCTTCCCTGCAAAGAATTTCGACAATTCTGACAATCTACCCGCTTCAGCTTCTGTCAATTGCTGAGCATTTAGTTCGCCATGCTTTTGCACCAGCGTATCGGCGTCATTTTTGAAATTATCAAGCTCCGTAGTAGTCGGAGCGCCTTCCTGAAAGTGCTTTCTTAACGTTTCACGTTGTTCCAGCTCTTCCTTGCTCATCTGTATATTAGCCTTTGCAGCCACATCGGACAGGTCATTGTAATTCCTCTGACACTGCTGGATTTCTGCATTGGTTCTTGCTGCATCAGAGAAGATTTCTCGTCCCCGCGCTTCGCACTGGACATCTTCCTCTTTCAGTACAAGGCCGTTCAACTCATTTTGCGCCTGTTGAATAGTCACAATCCTGCCACTTTGCAGATGGACTTCATCTTTTGAAGGATATCCATTCGGATAGGATTTGTCCAGCGCTTGAATATCACTCTCCACTGTGTGCAGTTCTTTTTCCAAACCCGTAAACTGATCACACAATGCCTGACTTGCTTGTTGCGCAGATGCTTTTGTTATTTTTTCACGGAGTGCAGATAAAACCTCTTCTTTTTGTGCTTTTTCTGCATTCAGCGCCTCAACTTTGCCTGTGGCTTCTGCTAAGGGGGATTTTTTAGTTTCTGCATCCGTCAGCTTCTGTTCTAACCGCTCAATTTGCGTTTGAATATCATCAATATGACCGCCGCTTCCTCGAAACTTTCGATACTCCGACCGTGCCGTTCGCAGGTGGTCCATTGCAGAATCGTAATTGTTCAGGTCATCTGTATTATCCACCAGATTACTCAGCTTTGTCTGAATCGATGTTGTAGCTGCGGTTTCCTGATTTTGCATCTGCGGCATATAGACACTTCGCATAAACGATTCTGCATCCAACTGGAACAGCTCTTCTCCCAGTTTTTCAGTAAAGCGTGTGCTTACGCTGCGATTTGTCAGGTCACGGAGAGAAAATCTGTCTTTAGCCGCCGTTTTGCCAAAAGTTCGCCACACACGGTAGCTGATGCCCTCAAACTCAAAATCCAAACTTCCACCGTATGTCCCACCTTGCCACGGAAGGTACTTTTTTCGCTCATTGCTTGCGATGTTTCGACCTGCTGTTCTCGGAAAACCATACAGCATTGCCTTGATAAATGCTGCCAATGTACTTTTGCCGAAACCGTTCGGCTCCTGAATTACCGTTAGTCCATCCGAAAATTGGTAATCAAAGTTTGATAGCCTGCCAAAATTGTCAATATGACATTCCAAAAGCTTCATACCGTAATCTCCTCTCCAGCCAATGCTTCAAGTCCCGTACGGATAATTTTAATTTTATCCGCTTCGCCTGCATCACTTGCCATCACCAGCCGGATAAATTCCCCCTTTAAGGAAATGTCATTTTCATAGTCTTTCGGGTCAAGAATCAGTTTGGTTTCATCCTTTATCTTTACAAAAAAGAAGTCGCTTTCCACAAGATTATATAGATACTTCTTGGCAATGCGTGCTGAAGGGTCTGCCGCACCTGTCAGGATAAACTCTACCATGTCTTTTTTATCGATATTTTGTGAAGCTCTCTTCATTGCTTGGCAGACTGCGCTGTTGGTCGCTGCCCCAGTAATATCAACTGTTACACGGTGAAGTTTTCTTGATGAAAAAGGAATGAAAAACGGCGTAATTTTTCTTCCGTCAGTATCCAGAACAACAAAACCTTTTTCTCCGCATTCGTCAAATCCACGCCCCTCCAAACAGCCGGGATAGCAGTATATGCCATCGCAATCCAACTGCTCACAGGAATAGGTATGGATATGTCCTAATGCAAGGTAATTGATATTCTTCCCCTTAAGCAAATTCAGGTTCACCTGATCCACCCCGCAGGCAGACGAAATCTGCCCATGAAGCATTACAATATTTACCCGGCTTTTCTGCGCAGGAAGCTGTTCATAGAGTGTACTGGCGTTGTTTTTCGTGATTTCTATACCAGATACCGCAACGTCCCCATATTCAATCGTATTCCATTTATCTGTAAATCGCTTGAAATTCTCAGGAATCTCCTGATCGGCAAACGCATTCGTTTGGTCATCGTGATTGCCACTGACGTATAAATAATCGATCTGCGGTGTACGGCGCACCGCATCCAGCACACCTTCCACAGTACGTCTTGTAACGCGCTCTCCATCAAATAGATCGCCCGCAATCAAGACGACCCGTACATTTTCATTCTCTGCATATTCCGTCATTCGCTGAAAAGACATCAAAATCTCAGCGTTGCGCTTTGCGGCCTGTCCTCGCGTCATGTGTGTTTCCATTGGCGAATCCATGTGCAGATCCGCACAGTGTAGAATTTTCATACTGAATCAACTCACTTCCAAGCAAAATCCACAATTTTATCGAACGGTTATCTTTATTATATCAAACCTACGACAAACTTCAATGTTCCTAGTCATAATCATTTTCTGTACCATCTTGTTTTTTCTTATTCCATCGGATTTTCCTGTTTTTTGACCTTTCATCTAGGTTCGTATATGAAGGCTTCTTTTTCTGGCTCATATTAATACGGATTATTACATTTTGGTTACAGAACCGCCTTGGATGCTACGAAATGGCTGTTTTCGCGGGCTCGTATATAGAGGGCTCTTTTTTCGGAACAGATTTCTTTCAAAAAACATGAGTTGTCCATGTTTGATTTTGTCTTACTTTTTCACTTCAACTGAAAAACGCAAATCGCACGAATACTGTGCCATTTGTGACTTTTTTGTTAATTTTCGAAAAGATGGCTATATTTTGGCCTTTCTCGCCGGCTACCTATTGAGGGAACTTTTTCGAGGTGGGTACTTATAACAACTTTATTACAAAGAATCGTCAATGGGTGCCAAATGGCCTTTCTCGTCGGCTACCAAGTGAGAGCATCTTTTTTCAAGAGTGCTTCGACTTTGGACACGCTCACCGTTGCAAATTGTCTACCTCAGTTGGCTGCTCGATAAACTGACGATATTTTAACTCGGCGCTTGCTTCAACTATATTTTCTAAGAACTTTTTAACAAATTTCTTTTTCGGGTAACAAAAAGCCCTTTTTCGATGCCTACCAATTAGAGAGATAATTTTTCGGAAGCCCTAAATTCCGAGGATTTTCTATAAAAATCGGCTCCTTGAAAACAGAATAGTTCAATCGTCCGGTACTTCACAAAAGGTACTTCTGTAATTCGCAGCCCGGCCATAACGAAGGCGGGGTGGCTGAAATGCCAATGGTGCGGTGCAAGCCCGCCGCCGGATGATTCCCCACTCCTAGGGTGCCGAGGGCGAATATGGGAGACCTATATCATATTGACGCAGATGGACTGTAAGTCTATCTGCGATGGGGGAGCCGGAACAATTTCCAGCTCTCGTTACATTGAGCCGGACGAGCTGTTCTTCTGGACAGCTTGCCCGGTGCAGGAGTGCAGAGGACGCAGTCCTTTGCCCCAGTGATATGATGCTGTGCGTCATATCCTACTGGGTATTATCTGGCG
>ERZ832317.6204-NODE-6204-length-10177-cov-3.388658_pt1 | contig 10177 bp, 11 predicted proteins | sample MGYA00519695_ERZ832317 | MGnify/ENA primary metagenome ERZ832317 (study PRJEB31850, sample SAMEA3708726) | human gut metagenome | biome: human gut; feature: human-associated habitat; material: faeces | place: China | collected 2014 ... | reverse complement strand
ATCTGAACTATCTATAAACAATATATTTCTGTTAAATATTAAATAGCCAAAGCGAGTGTGATTGAAAATATCCTTTTTGCTAGGCATATAAATAACACCCTGTAAATACTTGTTTTTAACATCAAGTTTGGTATATCTAGTTTCATTTGACCTTAAAATGCTTATACCGTCTGGCATTTGCTCCATATATTTAGTGAATTTATATGTGCTTATAACAGAAATCATATTTGTTGAGTTTTCTGTAAGTTTTTCATCTGTAAATTCAATTCTGTTGTCTACAAGCTTGTAGTTCATAAGTATCAAGTCCTTTTATTTTTCTGGTAAAACCTCTAACCAGTAGCCGTCTGGGTCTTCGATGAAGTAGATACCCATGGACTCATTTTCGAAACAGACGCAGTTCATTTCTTTATGGTGTGCGAGGGCGGCATCCATGTCGTCTACGGTGAAGGCGAGGTGGATTTCGTTGTCACCGAGGTCGTATGGGCGGTCCATGTCGCGAAGCCAGGTGAGCTCGAGCTGATGAACGGAGCTTCCATCACCGAGGTAGACGAGCTTAAAACTTCCGTCAGCAGCATCTTTTTCGCGGACTACGGTGAGTCCGAGTGCATCTTTGTAGAATTGAATTGATTTTTCAAGGTCACGTACATTTAAGTTGTTATGGTTGAATTTGAAATTCATAGTGGAATCCTTCTTTCTTATTTAGTATTCTAGATTTATTGATTATGAAGTCAGTTTAGCATAAATAATAAGGATTACGCAAGGAATGGTTATTAGGAGTGATAACGAAAATATCAGTATATTATGATACCCTAGTAGAATATTACAAAAATGTTAAATTGTATTGCAAAAAATAGAAAAATGGTATATAATCGACCACAGGGTTAGGAAAATAATTAGTAAAAAATATAGGATGGGTGATTATGAGAAAATTTAAACAAGTATTTTTGGCATCTGTTCTTGCAAGTTCAATGGTAGTTACGCCAGTATTTGCAGATGATGTCAGCAATCTGCAGAATAGTAAAAATGCAGCACAGAGTGAAGTGAATTCTCTTCAGTCAGAATTGCAGACACTAATTGAAAAAATGAGTAAGCTGGAAGATGAACTGGTGTCAACAGGTCAGCAGATCACACAGGCACAGGATGATCTTACTGTTGCTAAAGAAAAAGAACATCAGCAGTACGAAGATATGAAGAAGCGTATCAAGTATATGTATGAAGAAGGCAACTCGACTGCGATTGAGACTCTGATCAGTGCTGAGAATTTCTCAGACTTGCTTAACAAAGCAGAGTATGTTCAGAACGTACATAGTTATGACAGAAAGCAGCTTCAGGAATATATTGATACCAAGCAGCAGATTGCAGATCTGAAAGCACAGCTTGAAGAAGATCAGGCGAATCTGGAGTCTATGCAGTCTGATTATGAAGCAGAGCAGACGACGCTGAGTAATACGTTGGAATCTAAGAAAGAAGAAGTCGCAGATCTGGATGAACAGCTTCAGGCAGCTGTAGCAGCAGCTGAAGCAAAGAGACAGGCAGAAGAAGCTGCAAAGGCAGCAAAAGCAGCTGAGTCAACAAAGTCAAATTCGACCGTTACACCGAGTGCACCAAGTACACCAAGTACCCCGACAGTGACTCCGGATACAAGTAATAATAACAGCAGTAGTGATAACGGTGGAAGTACATATGGCAACGGAAGCGCTATTTTAAGTGCAGCAGCAGCATACCTTGGAGTTCCTTATGTATGGGGCGGTACTTCGGGAAGTGGTGTTGATTGTTCAGGTCTTGTATACCTGGCACATCAGGCATGTGGTATTCCGATTACACGTAACTCATACAGTCAGGGAAGTGGCGGACAGGCAGTGTCAGACCCACAGCCGGGTGATGTTGTATGTTACGGAGGACATGTGGGAATCTACGCAGGAGGCGGACAGATGATTCATGCACCGCAGCCGGGTGAGGTCGTATGTTATACAAGTGTTGATTATGCATACCACTGGTATAGAAGATACTGGTAAGAATAAGATCTATAAATTCAAAAAATCGACGAAAACGTACATAATTCCATGAGAAGTTAAATGTTGATTTTTGATGAAAAATTGAAAAACGTACAAAATAAAAGAGATTTTCATTTGGCATATGTCATTTGAAAATCTCTTTTTTTGAAACTATTTCATTTACATTAGAAAAAATTCTTTTTTCTGCGACGTCCTTTGCAATAAGGGCAGGATTCCCGATGTCTCTTTTGATAGAAGACTTTATCAGCAGGACTTAAGGGATATTTATGATCAGAACTTCTTTTACAATTCCACCAAACCTTTTGTGAATATGTATCTAATATTTCATCGGGATTTATAAGGCAATAGTTTGCAATAAAATCCCAATCTTCCATTAAATCAGAATGAAGCGCGGCGAAGGATATTTTTCCAGGAAGTGCTTTACGACCGGAACAATAAGGACAATCCGCTTCACCATTTATAACATCGATGATTCGAGCAGGATAATTACCGTGACAAGTAGGGCAACAATTTATTGGCATCACTAGAGTTGAAAGATAAGGTGAATTGGGACTATTTTATTTTGTTGGTTGCAAAAACAGGAATGAGATTTTCTGAACTAATTAAGCATTTGCCAGAGGATAAGCCAATTTTTGTTGATGGGGCAGTATACAATTCAATAGTAAACAATATACTTGCAAGACACTGTAAAGAATGCAATATACCAGTAATATCAATTCATGGATTGCGGCATACGCATGTGCTGTTTACAGGCGTATCTATTGCTAGTGTAGCAAGAAGATTGGGACATTCGAGTATGACAACAACACAGAAAACATATTTACATATTATTCAGGAATTGGAAAATAAAGATATTGATTTAGTTATGCGTTCATTATCAAGTTTAAGTTAACGAATTACACGGCTTGCGTTGATTAAGAGTGATAAGAAAATGACCTGATTTATTTATACAAAAATTGGTATAGATAAGTTGGGTCATTTATTGTGCAGTATATTTGATTATGGTAATATAAAGATATGAATTTTCCAAAAGAAAAGAGAATGAAAATGAATTTAACAAGTACAAGTAAATTTGTAAGTTTAATCCTGCGCCATAAACCAGAAACAATCGGAATCCAGTTGGATGAACATGGCTGGGCAAATGTAGACGGGCTGATTGCCGGAATTTCCAAAACTCGTAAATTTAACAGAGAAATACTGGAAGAAATTGTTCGGACAGATAATAAGCAAAGATTTACCTTTAATGAAGATAAAACAAAGATTCGGGCAAATCAGGGACATTCGATTCCTGTTGATATAGAATTACCAGCAGCAATACCGCCTGAAACGCTCTGGCATGGAACTGGAGAAAAATATGTTGCATCCATTGATCAACAAGGATTGATTCCAAAGGGTAGGTTATATGTGCATTTATCATCAGACGCAACTACAGCTACGAAAGTCGGCTCACGTCACGGAAAACCAGTGCTTTATATCGTAAAAACAAAAGAAATGTATGACGATGGATATTCATTTTTTTTATCAAAAAATGGAGTATGGTTAACAAAAGAAGTCCCCGTAAAATATTTGATTAAAGAGGAGCAGTAAGGATGATTTATGTAACCGGCGACTGTCACGCTGATTTTACCAGGTTCAATACTAAAATTTTCCCGGAGCAATATGAAATGACAAAAGATGATTATGTCATTATCTGCGGTGATTTTGGCGGAGTATGGAATCGCTTTGAAGAAAATAAACATGAGAAGCATTGGATGGACTGGCTGGAAGATTGTCCTTTTACAACTCTTTTTTGTGAGGGGAACCATGAGAATTTTGACAGACTTTACAGCTATCCTATAGAAAAATGGAATGGTGGAAATGTACATAAGATTAGACCTTCGGTGATCCATCTTATGCGAGGACAGGTTTTTCAACTTTGCGGAAAGAAATTTTTTGTATTCGGCGGAGCAAAAAGTCATGATATAGACGGTGGGATTTTAGATCCCGAAGCCCCGGATTTTAAGAAGAAAAAGAAAGAACTGGATAAGGAATGGCTGCCTTATCGTGTGAATCATATTTCGTGGTGGAAGGAAGAAATGGCTTCAAAAGAGGAAATGGAAGAAGGATTAAGAAATTTATCTCAGTATAACAATGAGGTAGATTTTATTATCAGTCATTGTTGTGCTACAAGTACCCAGAAAGAATTTGTAGATAAGACTTTTTCAGCAGATTCCATGACAGATTATCTGGAGTTAGTGAAGCAGCGGGTAAATTTTAAGAAGTGGTTCTTTGGTCATTATCATGATAATAAGAATATTGGACCGAAAGAAATACTGATATATGAGCAGATTATTCGGATACTGTGAGAAATTATAATTTGTGTATGACGAAGGGAGATTTTCGACATATGTGTAAATTGATGGAAGAATATGAGAAACGTACATTGAACCGGTTCATGAAAAAACTTACTGTTCCGGGCGAAAAATGTAATCTGAAGATGCGGATGAATCTGCGCTATGCATGTTTCAAATTTTTCGGTATGTAAAAAGTACACTTATCAGAAAATAAAATCAACAGGAGGAACCTAAAGATGGAAGTAATACGAGCAAAAAGTGCCGGATTCTGCTTTGGTGTAAAACGCGCTGTCGATACAGTATATGAGCAGGTCGAAAAACAGACAGGAAAACAGATCTATACTTATGGTCCGATCATCCATAATGAAGAGGTTGTAAAGGACATGGAAGCACATGGCGTAAAAGTCCTGCGCGGTGAGGAAGAATTGAAAGGTCTGGAAGAAGGACTGGTGATTATCCGCTCTCATGGTGTTCCAAAGAGAATCTGTGACCTAATGGATGAAAAAGGCATCGAATACGTAGATGCAACCTGTCCGTTTGTGAAAAGAATCCATAAAATTGTTGCTGAAGAAAGTGAAAAAGGCAGCCGGATCATCATCATTGGTAATCCAGATCACCCTGAAGTTGAAGGAATCCGGGGCTGGGCAGGAGAAAATGTAACCGTTATAAAAAATGCAGAAGAAGCAGAAAAATTTGAAAATACTACATCCGAAAGAATTGTGTCTCAGACGACATTTAATTACAATAAATTCAAAGATTTAGTTGAAATTATTTCAGAAAAGGGTTATGATATAAGTGTTTTAAATACGATTTGTAATGCAACCAGGGAGCGTCAGACAGAAGCAAGGAGCATTGCAAAAGAGGTGGATGCTATGATTGTAATCGGAGACAAACATAGTTCCAATACCCAGAAACTGTATGAAATATGCAGCAGGGAATGTCACAATACGTACTATATACAGACACTTGACGATTTTGATATGAATCAATTAAGGTCCGTGGAAACAGTAGGTATTACAGCAGGGGCATCCACGCCCAATAAAATAATTGAGGAGGTTCAAAATAATGTCAGAATTAACTTTTGAACAAATGTTAGAAGAGTCTTTTAAGACAATAAGAAATGGAGAGGTTGTAGATGGTACAGTCATCGACGTTAAACCTGATGAAATCATCTTGAATATAGGCTACAAAGCAGACGGTATCATTACAAGAAACGAATATACTAACGAGGCAAATGTTGATCTTACAACAGTTGTATCTGTTGGTGATCAGATGAGCGCAAAAGTCCTGAAGGTAAATGACGGAGAAGGACAGGTTCTGCTGACATACAAGAGACTTGCAGCAGAAAAAGGAAATGAAAGATTAAAAGAAGCATTCGAGAATCATGAAGTATTAAAAGCTCCTGTAACTCAGATTCTTGGCGGTGGATTAAGCGTAGTAGTTGACGAAGCAAGAGTATTCATTCCTGCAAGCCTTGTTTCTGACACATATGAAAAAGACCTGAGCAAATATCAGGGACAGGAGATCGAGTTCGTGATCAGCGAGTTCAATCCTAGAAGAAACCGCGTGATCGGTGACAGAAGACAGCTTCTTGTTGCTGAACGTGCTGAAAAACAGAAAGAACTGTTTGCAAAGATCAGCGTAGGAGACAGAATGGAAGGAACTGTAAAGAACGTTACAGATTTCGGAGCATTCATCGATCTTGGAGGAGTAGATGGTCTTCTTCATATCTCCGAAATGTCTTGGGGACGTGTTGAGAATCCTAAGAAAGTATTCCAGGTAGGAGATAAAGTGGAAGTGATGATCAAAGATATCCATGATACAAAGATCGCACTCAGCCTGAAATTCCCGGAGACAAATCCATGGGCAAATGCAGCAGAGGATTATGCAGTAGGAACAGTGATCACAGGAAAAGTTGCAAGAATGACAGACTTCGGAGCATTCGTTGAATTAGCTCCTGGAGTAGATGCATTACTTCATGTTTCACAGATTTCAAGAGCTCATGTTGACAAACCGTCAGACGTACTTTCAGTAGGACAGGAGATCACAGCTCAGGTCGTAGACCTGAACGAAGCTGAGAAGAAGATCAGCCTGAGCATGAAAGCATTAGAGCAGCCGGAAGAAGCTTCTGAAGAGACAGACGCTGAATAATATTGTGACAGATATACAAGGATAGAGGTGATTTCCTCTATCCTTTCTGAAGCTAAAGATAACAATGAGCCGAGATAAGTAAAAAGGCTCAATGATGTACTATCTTGGGAAACCTGCCTATGGCAGGTTTTCTGTGTGTATATGCATTTGTTAAAAATGCGACAAGATGTTCATGAAAATATACAATGGAATTAGTCACTTTTTATAGAAAATTGTCTATTTTTCCTGTATATTATATAAAGAGTAAATAGGAAGGAAGGAAAAAAGGATGGCATTGTTAACATTTAAGGGTGGAATCCACCCGGATGACGGCAAGAGCCTGGCTAAAGATAAGGCAATTGTCGAAGTAAAACCTAAGGGCGATCTGGTGTATCCTGTATCACAGCATATCGGTGCTCCGGCAAATCCTGTGGTAGCTGTTGGCGATCATGTTTTAAAAGGCCAGATGATAGCAGAAGCAGGAGGATTTGTGTCTGCTCCGATCTATGCATCTGTATCCGGAACAGTAAAGGCTATTGCACCGCATCTGAACCCGACAGGTGGAAGAGTGAACAGTATCGTGATCGAGAATGATGGCGAGTACAAAGAAGTGGAATATCCGGAAGTGACTCCGTTAGAAGATATGAGCAAAGAAGACATTCTGAATGCGATTGGAACAGCGGGAGTTGTAGGTATGGGTGGTGCAGGTTTCCCTACCAGAGTAAAGCTTTCACCGAAGGAACCGGAAAAGATTGATTATATCATTGCAAACTGTGCAGAGTGTGAGCCATATATCACCGCTGACTACAGAACAATGATCGAGACTCCGGAAAAGCTGGTCGGAGGAATGAAGATCATTCTCCGTCTGTTCGACAACGCAAAAGGAATCTTTGGCGTAGAGGACAACAAACCGGATTGTATCGAAAAATTAAAAGAACTGACGAAAGATGAACCACGTATCGAGGTGATGGCTCTGAAGACCAAGTATCCTCAGGGTGGTGAGCGTCAGCTTATCTATGCAACAACAGGACGTGCGATCAATTCTGCAATGCTTCCGGCAGATGCAGGATGCGTTGTGGATAACGTGGCTACAATGGTAAGTGTTTACCAGGCAGTGGTAGAAGGAAAGCCTTCTATGGAGCGTGTAGTGACAGTCAGTGGTGATGCGGTTGCAGAACCAGGTAACTTCAGAGTTCCGTTTGGTATTAATCAGCAGGAACTGGTAGAAGCTGCAGGAGGATTTAAGACAGAGCCTGAGAAACTCATCTCCGGTGGTCCGATGATGGGATTCTCCATGTTCTCATTAGATGTACCTGTAACAAAGACATCTTCATCAATTCTTGGATTTACCAAAGATGAAGTGGCTAAGATGGAACCGTCTGCATGTATCAACTGCGGACGCTGTGTAGAAGCCTGTCCAAGCCGCCTGATTCCATCGAGACTGGCGGATTATGCAGAACATCATGACGAAGAGAAGTTTACAAAACATGAAGGACTCGAATGTATGGAATGTGGTTCGTGCAGTTTCGTATGTCCGGCAAAACGGCCGCTGAAACAGGCGATCGGATCTATGAGAAAGATTGCTTTAGCGAACCGTAGAAAGAAAAAATAAAACAAGAAAGAAGAAGAGGTGAACAAAAGTGAGTGAGAACAATTTGAAAATGTCATCTTCACCACATATTCGTTCCAAAGCGACTACCAGTAATATTATGATGCTGGTGGCCATCGCACTTTTGCCGGCATCTGCATTTGGTGTATGGAACTTTGGACTGCCGGCATTCGGAATGCTGGTTACAACAACAGTTGTAGCAGTATTGACGGAATACATATACGAAAAATTAATGCACAAGAAGATTACGATCAATGACTGGAGTGCAGCAGTAACAGGACTGTTACTCGGACTGAATATGCCTCCTACAGCTCCGTGGTGGATGGGAGCAATCGGTAGTGTATTTGCTATTCTGATCGTAAAACAGTTATTCGGAGGTCTGGGACAGAACTTTATGAACCCGGCTCTCGGCGCAAGATGCTTCCTTCTGCTTTCATTTACAAGCCAGATGACAAGCTTTGTATATGACGGTGTGACAGGGGCTACACCACTTGCACAGTTAAAAGCAGGTAATACAGTGAATACGATGGATATGCTGATCGGTAGAATTCCTGGAACAATCGGTGAGACATCCGTGATCGCAATCGTGATCGGAGCAATCTTCCTGATCCTTATGGGAGTAATTGATCTCAGAATTCCTGGAACATACATTGTTACATTTGTGATCTTTGTCGGAATCTTCGGACATATTGCAAATCCTGATGTCGGATTCTTTGATCCACAGTACATCACAGCACATCTCTGCGGAGGTGGACTGATGCTTGGTGCATGGTTCATGGCAACCGATTATGTAACATCTCCGATCACACCGAAAGGACAGTTTGTATACGGTATTATCCTTGGTGTGTTAACAGGTCTGTTCCGTCTGTTTGGCGGTTCCGCAGAAGGAGTTTCTTATGCGATCATCATCAGTAACCTTCTGGTGCCATTGATCGAGAGAGTTACTCTTCCAAAACCATTTGGTAAAGGAGGAGAAAAATAATGAATAAGATTGTTAAGAATACACTGATCCTTACACTGATTACTGTAATTGCAGGATTCCTTCTTGGTGCGGTATATGAAATTACCAAGACTCCGATCGCACAGGCACAGGAGACAGCCAAAAAAGAAGCATGGCAGGCAGTATTTTCAGATGTAAAACTGGATGATTTCAAAGCAGAAGATGTAGATCAGAAGGCTGCAGACAAAGCTGTAAAAGATATGGGTGTCAATGCAACGATCGACGAAGTCTGTACAGCAGGTGATGCAGGATATGTCATCACAACAACAGACAAAGACGGATTTGGCGGCAATATCCAGATTACAGTTGGTATTAAGAAAGACGGTACGATCAACGGTGTATCTATTCTTTCTATCAGCGAGACAGCAGGTCTTGGTATGAAAGCTACAGAGCCTTCATTCTATAACCAGTATGTGAATAAACAGGCTGATAAATTCGTGGTTTCCAAAGACGGTGGAGACGGAGAACAGATCGATGCCTTAAGTGGTGCAACCATTACTTCAAGAGCAGTAACAGGAGCTGTCAATGCAGCACTCGGATATTATCAGAATGCATTTAAATAAACAGGAGGTAGTTAGTCATGAATAAATGTACTGAAAGAGTATATAACGGTCTGATCAAAGAAAATCCTACCTTCGTTCTGATGTTAGGAATGTGTCCGACCCTGGCGGTAACAACATCCGCTATTAACGGTTTAGGTATGGGGCTGTCCACAACAGTCGTACTTGTACTGTCGAATATGTTGATCTCTATGTTACGTAAGGTGATTCCGGATTCAGTCAGAATGCCGGCATTCATCGTAGTCGTAGCATCTTTCGTAACAATTGTACAGTTCCTTTTAGAGGGATTCGTTCCAAGTCTGTATGATTCACTTGGACTTTACATCCCGCTGATCGTTGTTAACTGTATTATCCTTGGACGTGCAGAAAGTTATGCATCCAAGAACCCGGTACTTCCATCTATCTTTGATGGTATTGGTATGGGACTTGGATTTACATTTGGTCTGACCTGTATCGCGATCGTGCGTGAGTTTATCGGAACCGGAGCAATCTTCGGTGTTCAGATTCTTCCGCTTGCAGACGCAGCAGCA
>ERZ832317.6199-NODE-6199-length-10180-cov-22.900543_pt1 | contig 10180 bp, 9 predicted proteins | sample MGYA00519695_ERZ832317 | MGnify/ENA primary metagenome ERZ832317 (study PRJEB31850, sample SAMEA3708726) | human gut metagenome | biome: human gut; feature: human-associated habitat; material: faeces | place: China | collected 2014 ... | reverse complement strand
TCTCTCATAATGAAACTCCTTTCGGCTGCCAGCCGTAGATGCGGTTCCAAATATCTACAATCTTGCCTTTGCGGACAACGAAGTACTGAGGATGCTGAGCCGCCATGGCGCAAGCATGATTCGGAAGAATTCTGAGACGAGTTCCGATCGGGAAATCTTTCGGATCAACTAAGCGGCCGTCACGGTGCGTAATGATTCCGTGTTCTTGGTTAGCGGAAGCGACGATAAGATCATCAATCGGGTTGCCGTCGATGTCGCAAACCAAACCGTATCCCTGATCGACAGCCTGGGCAGCGGTGCCTCGGTCGCGGGAAAGAGCCATCCAGCCGCCGTCGGTGATGACCCAGCCTTTTTCTTTTTGATGTCCTGTAACTTCAACTAGCAGCGACAAAGCGATTTGATCAATCGTACAAACTTTCAGTCCTGCCATCACGAGGTCAAAGAGGCAGTAAACGCCGCAACGGACTTCAGTAACGCCTTCCCAAGATTCAGCAAAGACGGCTGTGGGTGTGGAACCTGCAGAGATAATCTTCGGTTCAAATCCGGCTTTACGGAGGCGATTGGCACAATGGACAAGAGAATCTCTTTCGTTTTCCTGAGCCTTGAGGCAAGCGGCCTGTCCTACACATTTATAGGAATCGCCTGCGTGCGTAAGAACGCCTGCAAAATAAGCTTTGCCTTGAAGAATTTTTGCAATCTCGATCAGATCGTCAGAGTCGGGCTTAACGCCGGATCTGTGTCCGTCGACGTCGATTTCAATCAGGACAGGGCAAGGGATCTTTCTTTCTTCGCAATAAGCGCTGAATTGTTCTGCGGCCTCTTTATTGTCAAGGATAACTTTCAAGTCGCAGCCTGCTTCTCTTAAGTTCACGGCGCGTTCGAATTTTCCCGGCGAGATGCCGACGGCATAAATGAGATCGATCACGCCGAGATTAAAGAAATACTCCGCTTCCAATAAAGTTGAAACGGTTGCAGGTCCCGATGGGGAAGTCATTTGAGTTCTTGCAAACTCAATGCATTTACCGGTTTTGAGGTGAGGACGGAGCGCTACATTCAGACGTTCTGCTTTTTCCTTCATCCAATTGCAGTTCCGAGTGAACTTGTCTAGGTCAAGGAGAAGGGCCGGGGTTTGAACGGTTTTGAGATTCACGATTGCTCCCAGAGATTGTTTATTTGATGGCAGTCATTTTAGAACAGCCTCAGAGGCTGGAGGAAGGAGCAGTTTTCGCTTAAGTGAAAACAAGGAATTTATTAAAGACTAGAACTGATTTACCGGCTTTCGTTGAAAAGCGTTGCGAGCTGGAAAGACGAACTGGATGCCGATATCTGATCTAATTTGTTGATTTTTAAGATGAAAAACCGAGCAGTTTGAGCTCGGTTTCGCGGAATCTTTGGTGCCTAGGGAGAGATTCGAACTCTCACGCTTATTAGGCGGGGGATTTTGAGTCCCCTGTGTCTACCATTTCACCACCTAGGCATTTTCTCTGTGGTGCCGGTAAGAGGAGTCGAACCTCCGACCTTCGCATTACGAATGCGCTGCTCTACCAACTGAGCTATACCGGCACACAGGAGATGCGATTATATAGAAAAAGATTTTTTTGTGCAATTCTTTGGCGGAGGGAGGGTGGCCAAAAGAAGGTCGGGAATCGGGATCTGGACCTGCTCTCCTAAAGTCGCCATTAATCAAGACACGTCAGAATTTTTGAAAAAATTAACGATGAAAAAACGACTGAATGTCTGAAGTTTTAGTATTCAAAAAAAGCTTTCGGATACTTAACTTGTCCCGCAGCTCGTGAGGCTGCGCCCGGCGTTAACTCCTTTACCATACAGAACTCAGGCTGAACCTCAAAAGGAAAAGTAATGCCGAAATTTTCAGCCTTTTTGTAGCCGAACCTCGGATAGTAATCTTTGTGTCCCAACACCAGTATGGTTTCGTAATTCAGCTGACAAGCGCGTTTATGAGCTTCTTTTATCAGAGCGGCACCGATGCCTTGCTTCTGAAACTTCGGACGAACAGCCAGTGGAGCCAGACTCAAAGATGGCATGGAAGTCGAATCTGACAGAATTTCAATCTCAGTCAGCAAAATGTAGCCGACGAGTTCGTTTTGTATCCACGCAGTTAAAGATAACTCAGGAATGAAACCCGGAGAAGAAAGCAGTCGTGTGACTAAGAATTGTTCTCGATGATTGCTTTCTTGCACAGAGGCAAAAGCCTCCTCAATCAATCGGCATATCGCCGGCAGATCATGAGCTTCTTGCTGCTTAATCGTGATCGAGTTGTTCTTCATCTTCCTTCTTAACGCTTCCGCTTCAGATTCGAATGATACTGAGGAAATCAAATTTCTTTTTTGGAGTAATGAGAGACAGAAGTCTTCATGATTTTTGAGGATTTCTCGGACAAAATTGGACTTAAGCAAAGTTGACCTGAGATGGCTATCTTGCCTGATTCAAAATCCTCGATGCTGTGGTATCTTTAGAAGACTTATCGAGAAATGAATGAACACAGACGCACATTCCTTAGAGTTTCATCTCGCTGACGAAGAAGCAACGTCAGAACTGGGCGCTCGGCTGGCTCGAGCCTTGGACTCCGTTAAATCCGAAATCCTGGAAAAAGGACTCAATATCAAGTTAGTCGGAGATTTAGGCGCTGGTAAAACCTACCTGATGCGTTCCGCACTGCGCGCCCTCGGATTCGAGGGCCGAGTAAAAAGTCCTACCTTCTCTTTATTGGAGACCTATAAAGTCGACGGCTTTACGGTCAATCATTTTGACTTCTACCGTTTTGAAGACCCCGTTGAGTTTGAGGAAGCCGGTTTCCGTGAGAACTACGGACCCGGCAGAGTCGTGGCGTCCGAGTGGACATCCAAGGCAGAGCCTTTTGTTCCTCAGCCGGATCTGACCATTACGCTTAAGAATGAGGGAGACGGCCGCGTCTGTGATATTTCCGCAGATTCTGCTCTCGGCAATCAAGTTTTAGAAGTCCTTAAAAAATAATGAACACTCGCAGGTCGTTTCTGGAAGGAGCGGGCGGCGCTCTTTTGCTCTCTTTTGTTCCCTGGTCTCCGGCGTACGGAGCTCAAGTAGTCGACGTTCGCGTCTGGCCTGCGGAGGAATACACCCGCATCACGATCGAGCATGATGCGCCCATGAAGTTCAAATACTTTGTTTTGCGTAATTCTGATCCGGTTAGATTGGCCGTAGATATTGACGGTTTGCTTCTGACCGATAAGCTCAAACAGATCATTCAAAAAGTTAAGCCTAACGACCCTTACATTTCCAGAATTCGAGTCGGTCAGAACAGACCGAACGTGGTTCGTATCTCGATTGATTTCAAGACGGATGTTGATCCTCAGGTTTTTTCTCTGAAACCGGCCGGACAATACCGATATCGCTTGGTTTTTGACATCTACCCGGCAACTCAAAAAGATCCTTTGATGGCCATCATTCAAAAGGAAGAATCCGAGCCTGACGCGATCAAGAGCTTGTTGGCGCAAGTGGCCGAGGGTCAGAAGCGAATGGAGGAGAACAGGGCGGATTCGGGAGAAGTCGATCAGCTGGGTCAGATTTTGGCCGGCATTGCCGACGGCTCGCTTGCTCCGATGCGCCCGGATGAAGAACCGAAAGGATCTTCAAAGCCTGCGCAGAAGAAGCCGGCTCAAAAGAAACCGGAAACTCAGCTGGCCCAGACAAAGCCTTCGAAGACGAAACCAGCCCGCTCCCCTAGAGTCAGAACCTTGGTCATCATGATTGACCCGGGACACGGCGGAGAGGATCCGGGCGCTATCGGAAGAAGACATCGAACAAGAGAAAAAGACGTGGTGCTGGCTGTCGCCCGTATCCTGCGCCAGGAACTCAACGAGATTGAAGGCGTTAAAGCGCTCCTCACCAGAGACGGAGACTATTTCGTTCCGCTTCAACGAAGAGTTCAGAAGGCGCGTGCGGCAAAAGCAGACTTCTTTGTTTCAATTCACGCTGACGCTTGGGTCAAGCCGACCGCAAGAGGATCGTCCCTTTACGTCCTGAATACCAGAGGTCAGGTTTCTACGGCAAACCGCTGGCTCGCCCGCAAGCAAAACGATGCCGACTTGATCGGCGGTGTTAACTTGAGCAATAAAGACAAGCAGATTGCCCGCATCCTGATGGATATGTCTATGACATCTCAGGTTTCGGACAGTATGGTTTATGGAGCCCGAATTCTGAATGAGCTCTCCAGAATCAATCAGCTGCACCGTGGAAAGGTCGAACAGGCAAACTTCGCGGTCTTAAAGGCGCCGGATATTCCGTCGGTGCTTGTGGAGACCGCCTTCCTGTCTCATCCCGAAGAAGAAAAGAAACTTCGTACAAGAGCCTTCCAGCGCAAGCTGGCTTGTGCCATCGGCAACGGAATTCTGAAAGGTTTCGGTCACAAATCAAGGCTAGGTTAGTGATTCTCCTTAGATGAATCTTAACTTTTCTTGATTGATATCAAGTTACTCGAGTAGGTGCCGGAACGACAATTTCCTTGAAGTTCAAAAACAACTCAAGGAGAAAAAACATGACAACACGTCGTTCCTTTTTAGCAGCTTCCACTGCAGCCGCTGCAGGTGCATTCATTTCTAAAGGCGCATCGGCAGCCGATGTCGCTACAACCCAACTTCCCGCAAAATGGGATGCAGAAACCGATGTCTTAGTCGCAGGATCCGGTATTGCGGGTATGTCCGCCGCTATTTCAGCTCTTGATAAAGGCGCCAAGGTCCTCGTGATGGAAAAAGGCAAGAACTACGGCGGCTGCGCCATCATTAACGGCGGCATTATCGCGTTAGGCGGCGGAACAAGAACACAGAAAGAGCACGGCGTAGAGGACTCACCCGAGAAGCTCTACAAAAAGCTGACAAATCCGGCACATCACGAATATCGAAAGAACACACCGGAACTCGTCAAGAAGTATTCTGAATGGTGCCCTGGAACTCAGGTTTGGTTGGAAGAACACGGCGTTAAATTCCTTCCGACATTTACACGGCCCGGTAAGTACGACTCTCAGCATCACGAGTCTTACCATCACATTTGGTGGAAAGACTCCGGAGAAGGCGGACGCAAACCGCAGCCGACAGGCGGATTCATGACCGGACGAGGCATCATGATGCCTTACTACGAATATTTCACAGGTAAAGGCGGTCAGATTTTCTTGGAACACAAAGTCGTAGACGTCTATGTAAACGACCAAGGTGCCGTCGTCGGAGCTAAGGTACAAAAGCCCGACGGTTCGATTATGAATGTTAAGGCCAACAAGGGCGTAGTCCTTGCCGGCGGTAGTTGGAAAGCAAATCCCGAACTCAGACGCCTGACCGATCCTCGCTTCACGGAAAACATGATTTCCACGGGTTACCCGTTCGTTGCCCCGGACGGCAGTGCAATTCTTGCAGGTATGAGAGCAGGCGGAATGTATGTCGGCGACCGCTGTGAAGATACACCTCATCTTCGCCGCAAATTCGGTACTGCACACTATGGCTTCCCGAAAGGCAGCAAGTACGGTGCTCCGGGCCTCGGAATTTCCGGTCCGCGCTGGGCTGAAGTGATCTTTACGAATAAATCCGGCGACCGCTTTGTGAAGGAACTCGACAAGGCTAACTTGGGCGGCTACACCTTCTACGACGCAGCGCTTGCACAGCCTGAGCAGTTCCTGTGGACGGTGTTCGATGACGCAACCGCTAAGAAATACCATTGGGACACGAAGGCTCCTAGTTGTGAAGAGGGTTACGCCTTTACAGCTCCGACGATTGCCGAATTGGCTAAGTTAACAAATCAGCCGAACTTAGAGCAGACGGTGGCTCGTTATAACGGCTTCGTAGACGCCAAGAAAGACGATGACTTTGATAAACCCGCTGAAAGCTTGACTAAGAAGATCGAACAGGGTCCTTTCCACGCGGTACGCTTAGTCCTCTGTGTCCACAATCTCACGGGTGGCCTGGCCATTAACGACAACGCTCAAGTTCTTGGTCAAGATATGAAACCGATCAAGGGTTTATATGCCGCAGGTGAAACAGCCGGAGGTCTGTACGTCGGCAATGGTATGCCTCGTGCCATCATGCCGGGACGCTGGGCCGGCGAACATGCAGCAGCCAACTAACTGACAACAGAAAGAAGCCGGCGGGAAACCGTCGGCTGATAAAAAATGAAGACAATAAAAGTTATCTTGCCCGCTTTGCTTTCTTTTTTTCTAGCCGGTGCCGTATTTGCTCAGAATGCACCCGAAGCAATGAAAAAAGAGCAATGCCTGGCCTGTCACGGACCGACATTTGACGAATTGATTAAGAAAAATGTTCAGGCTCAGTCTGATAGCGGTCCCGTAAATCCTCACGTATGGATTCCACATGCCGGAGGTCCGGAAAAAGCAGCAACGGAATGCATTGACTGTCATGCTCAGCATTCGATACCCCCGAAACCGGGATACAAGGATACCAGTGCATCTCTTGAACCTTGTTACGCCTGTCACCATAATTATCAATTGAAGAAGTGCTCCTCTTGCCACGGTGACAAAAACTAAATCAACAGCATGTTCCGATCGTTATTTGCCTTTGTTTTTTCAATCTTCATTTCCGTATCGGCGGCCGCAAATGCAGAGCCGCCGATAACGATCGGACTTATTCATTTTTCCCCGCCTCTGAGCACTGACATGGACTTCGGTCCGACGCTCAAACATCTCCAAGCATTTTTTGCCCCTCGAAAAGTCGTTGCTAAGGTTTATCAGTCACCTGAACTGGAGAAAGCTGTAGAGCAGGGCAAGATCGACTTCTTTTTTGCAAGCTCCGGATTCTTTTATCGGATGCAACCATTCGGGGCCCGAGACCTAGCCACGATTGTGACTGCGGCCAAAACTAAGCCAAACTTCGGGACTGCAGGCGTCTTTTTTACGCGCCGGGACCGAAAAGATATTAGTAAGTTTGAAGACATGAAAGGTAAAGTCCTGGTGGCCAACTACAAGACGGCTTTTCACGGCTATCGAACGGGTATGGCAGAACTTGAGAACCGCGGTTTTAACCACGAAAAATTCTTCAAAAAAGTTATTTTTGCTGGAGAAAAAGCCTCTGCAATTATCAACGACATCATTGCAGGCTCAGGCGACGTGGGTTTTGTCAGAGCGTGTTGGCTGGAAGAATACGAACTTCAGAACATCTCGGTGATGGATAAACTCAAGGTCATCGGTGCAAAACCGGGCCCAATCAAATGTCTGCATTCCACGCGGGCCTATCCGAACAACACGTTCGCAGCCACGTACAAAGTAGATCCTGAATTGGCTAGAGAGATGACACTCGCGTTGTTGTCTATGAAGCCGGAGAAAGACGGGCAGGCATGGTCGATTGCGACCGACTTTAAACCGGTAGACGATCTGTACAGATCGCTTAAAGTTGGACCTTATCAATATCTTCGAGAGTGGTCGGTAAAACGGGTGCTGACTGAGTTTTGGCCGGCGTTTCTTATTGTCATTCTCGGAATCGTAGGACTTGTAGTCCATAGTTGGCGCGCCCAGAAGCTCGTTGATCGTGCGACCACAAGACTCTTGACGGCTGAAGAGAGCAGAAGAAGAACTTTGGAAAAATCCAGAGAGCTTGCAGAAAAAATAGAGGCCCAGCAAAAGATCAACCTTGTGGGTCAGCTTTCCTCGATGTTCGCGCATGAGATGAATCAGCCTTTGGCGGCATGCAAATATTTTGTAGACGGGCTGAAGGCACTGCGTAAACAAAAGAGAGTTCCGGACGAAGAAATGCTTGACTTTAGCCTCGGACAGATGGAGCACGAACTAAAACGCGCTTCTCAGATCGTCAACAAAGTACGCGACTACTCTAAAAAGACCGTGACAAGAGAAGCCCGAGTGGATTTAACAAGCATCGTTCAAGAAATCACGCAAACGCTGAAGGTGAAATTTAACAACACCGTCGTAGATGTTAGGTGCGCGCCTGACGTTGATGTTGAAGGCGATCCTGTGGAGACGGAAATTCTTTTCTGGAATCTTCTGAAAAATGCAATGGAAGAGAGCCAAAAAGTGGAATGTCCTGAGGTTTGGGTCGTATTGAAGACGGATGAAGACTCGGCAATTCTGACGGTAGAAAACAGCGGCAGGAAACTCTCTGCGGAAGATGTCGCGAAGCTCGGTACGCAAACCTTTAAGAGCGAAAAGTCCGAAGGATTGGGCTTAGGTCTGGTTGTCGTCAGATCCATACTGGAGGCGATGAACGGCGCCATCCAATATGCTCCGCGTGATCAAGGCGGCTTGAAAGTAACGGTACGGCTGAAGAGAAAACTATGACCATCCATCCGGGTATTAAAAAGAGATTTCTCATTCGCATCGTCGACGACGATGTCGGTGTCAGGACAGGCCTGACGTTTCTTTTGAAATGCCTCGGGTGGAGTTCCGTGGATTACCTTTCTGCCGAAGAATTTCTTGAGAAAGACAACATGCTCCTACCCGGATGCATTTTGCTGGATATTCGTATGCCCGGCATGTCGGGACTGGCGCTGCAGCAAAAACTATTCTCCGACGGTGTTCAGCTTCCCGTTGTCATTATCACGGGGTATGCAGATGTAGAAACCGCTGTGAGGACATTAAAGCGCGGTGCTTTTGATTTCTTAGAAAAGCCGATTGAGGCTGAAAAACTTGATGCTGTTCTCGAGAATTGCTGGAACCGCTGGAATGTAAAAAACAGTGGGCAAAGTCCGCAGGAAATTGCTGCCATTTTTCATGAGATGAGCGAACGAGAAAAGGGCATTGTTCGTCTTTTGGTCCAGGAGCTGACAAGCAAACAAATTGGTGACCGTCTGGGTCTCTCAGAACGTACCGTTCAGGGCCATCGGCTGAATCTTTACAAAAAATTCGGAGTGCATACTCGCGATGAATTGCTGTCTTGCTTGAAAGTGATGGAAGAGCTTTCAGACTAACGAGATGTGAAACGCAAAATATTGCTACAGCTCGGTTTTGTTATTGAAGGGGCCGATCGTATTTGGTTAGAATTAACAGATTACGGATTCGGTCAAGAATCCCTTTGGATTAATATTCGGAGATCAAAACATGGCTCTCGTGTCGTTGCGTCAACTCCTTGATCACGCAGCAGAAAATAACTACGGTATTCCGGCTTTCAACGTTAATAATCTTGAACAGGTTCAGGCCATCATGCAGGCTGCGGACGAAGTAAACGCGCCCGTCATCATGCAGGCTTCTGCCGGCGCTCGTAAGTATGCCGGTGAAGTTTTCCTTGAGCACCTGATTAAGGCTGCTATTGAATCCTATCCGCATATTCCGGTCTGTATGCATCAGGACCACGGCCAGAGTCCGGCTGTTTGCCAAGGCGCCATCAACCTCGGATTCTCTTCTGTGATGATGGACGGCTCTCTGATGAGCGACGGCAAGACGATCTCTACGTTCGACTACAACGTCAACGTCACCAAAGAAGTCGTCAACATGGCTCATAGGGTCGGCGTTTCCGTAGAAGGCGAACTCGGCTGCCTCGGCTCTTTGGAAACCATGAAGGGCGACAAAGAAGACGGCCACGGTACCGACGCTGAAATGACACGTGATCAGCTTCTGACCGACCCGGATCAAGCTGCTCAGTTCGTCGAAGAAACTCAGGTTGACGCTTTGGCGATCGCCATCGGCACCAGCCACGGTGCCTACAAATTCACTCGCAAGCCGACAGGAGACATCCTCTCGATTCAGCGCGTGAAAGAGATTCATGCTCGTATCCCGAATACACACCTCGTGATGCACGGTTCTTCTTCCGTTCCTCAGGAATATCTCGAAGAAATCCGTAAATACGGCGGTCAGTTCCGTACGACCTACGGCGTTCCTGTTGAAGAAATCGTTGAAGCCATCAAGTACGGCGTCCGCAAGGTCAATATCGACACCGACATTCGTCTGGCTATGACAGCAGCCATCCGCAAGTATTTCGTTGAAAATCCCGAAGCATTCGACCCGCGTGCTTACCTGAAGGCCGCTCGCGCCGCTTCTGTCGAAATGTGCAAGTCTCGCTACATTGCTTTCGGCTGCGAAGGTCAGGCTTCCAAGATCAAGCCGCTGCCACTTCCCGAAATGGCCCGTCTGTACAGCGAAAGCGTGCTAAGACAGAAAGTAAACGATTAATTTCGACTTTTTTCACGGACCGCTTCGGCGGTCTTTTTGTTGGTGCCTGTATCCTTGCTAAGATTTCAG
>ERZ832317.6191-NODE-6191-length-10192-cov-3.010062_pt1 | contig 10192 bp, 9 predicted proteins | sample MGYA00519695_ERZ832317 | MGnify/ENA primary metagenome ERZ832317 (study PRJEB31850, sample SAMEA3708726) | human gut metagenome | biome: human gut; feature: human-associated habitat; material: faeces | place: China | collected 2014 ... | reverse complement strand
TGGAGGTAAAATTATGTGTAGCCAAAGAAGCCCGCCGTAAGAGCAAAATAGAAGTTTTAGAAATTAAATACGGAGGTATTGGAATGACGTTAAAAGAGATTTTGGAAGCTGGTGGGGGAATCCTTTTTGTTGTTCTTACATTAGTACAGGTAGCGCCAATTAAGGTAAATCCTTGGACAGTATTGGGACGATCAATTGGTCGCGTACTGAACAAAGAAGTCATGGACAAAATCGAGGAGGGAAACGCTAAGAATGCACGTTACAGAATTATTCGATTTAATGATGAGGTTAAGCATGATGTAAAACATACAGAGGAACATTTTGACCAGATTATTGAAGATATTGATACTTATGAAAATTATTGTAGCGATCATCCTCACTTTCCAAATGGAAAAGCAGTTCATTCGATTTCGAATATCAGGAAGATTTATGATAAATGTAGTGATGAACATTCTTTTCTGTAAACACTGGAGGCGGCAGGTAAAATGAAAAAAAGATTAAAAAAGATAGTTTCGGCGATAAAGAAAGTCGGAACATTGAACCTGGTGCTGATGTTTGTCGGCGCTTTTTTTATATGGTTCAACTGGCAGATGATTTTGCTGTACAGACAGTGTGATAGCATGCCGGAAACATATGCCTGTGCAGTTGTGGCAGCAACCATTGGAGAGTGTGGCATATGCGGCTGGATCCGGACAAACAAAGACAAACAGCAGGATCGGAAATGGGAAAAAGAGGACAGGAAGAAGCAGGAACAAAACGACGCCAATATGGCAGAAAATGAGGAGGATTGAGAAAATGAAATTTAAAGAAGCATTTGAAGAGATGAAATCAGGAATTCCAGTAAAACTCCCGTCATGGGCTGGCTATTGGTGGTGGGATGAAGAATCCCAGACAATCCTTATGTACACAAAAGACGGTGACTGTCTGGATATAAGAGAAACACAGAATGTGGAGTATACGCTTCAGAATATTCTTTCCGATGAGTGGGTTTATGCGGATAGTCGGAACTGCCCGATTCTTGGCGGAGAAGCAACATTCTCTTTTGGAGAAGCAATTAAGTACCTGAAAAGAGGCATGAAAGTAGCAAGAAAAGGATGGAATGGAAAGAAGCAGTACATTCAGCTTGCAAGCGGAATCTCTTATAAATCGCCTACCGGAGATATCGTGAACTGTGAACATGACGCAATCGGCAACATGGCAGTAGCTTTTGTCGGAACTTCTGGTGTACAGATGGGATGGCTAGCGTCACAGGCAGATATGCTTGCTGAAGACTGGGTATTTGCATAAGAAGAGGAGGATAAATTTATGACATTAGAATATTTTTTACTGTTACTTATGATTGTATCAATCTTTACCGGCTTAGTGACTGAAAGTATTAAGAAGTTGCTTGAAGAGTCAAAAAAAACCTACAAGGCAAATTTCCTTGCAGGAGGGGTGGCTGTAGTTTTATCAGTGCTTGTAGGAAGTGGATATATTATTTTGATGGATGCGCAGATCAACAGCAAGATGGCAGTATACCTTATTGCGCTGATCCTGCTTTCATGGCTGTCTGCAATGGTTGGATATGATAAAGTCATTCAGTCACTTGGACAGATCAAACTCCCGAATAAGAACGAGTAGTTAGGAGCCTGCTTTAAGGCTCCTTTTTGCGAGGTGGACTTATGGATAAGCAAAATATAACTGTATTGAGAAAAATACTGTACGCAGTGGAATCCGGAGATCAGGTATATGGTAAGCAGGATTATTCCTGCTTTGCCGGGGTCGGAGCGAACTGTAGCAATGAAAAAGCTATTACGATCGGTGCGGGCCAGTGGTACGCAGGAGAAGCAAAAGAACTGTTATACCGGATTCAGAGAGCAAACCCGAAGCTATTCAAAGACATGGATAATGCAGGTATGGAAAAAGACCTGCTGATGAAGAGCTGGGATACATACGCCGTAACAGCGGAATCTGCGAAAGGTCAGTGCATTATCAGCATTATTAGCACTAATCTGGGGAAGAAATGCCAGGACGAATATATGGAAGATCAGATACAGACATATGCGAAGAGCATCGAAAAAACATACGGATCCATGCCAGACACCGCAATGATGGAGTGTATCAATATCCTGCATCAGGGTGGCTTTGATGCACTAAAAAGAATTTTATCTAAGACTCCGGAACCATATACTGCAGACAAGATTTATGCAACACTGTGCCGGGATCCGGCAGACCCGACGCCGAACCAGGTAGGGGATTACACAGACAGGCAGAAAGCTGTCATAAACATGATTCATACATATGCTGATAACACAGAGAAAGAAGGTATTGCAATGACTAAGACAGAAAAAGCAATAAGACAGATGGAGACATGGGCGAAAGATGCTTCTCATGGCTACGATCAGGACTACCGCTGGGGAGAAAAGGGAGATTACGACTGCTCCTCGGCTGTGATCCAGGCATGGGAAAATGCTGGTGTTCCAGTCAAGAGCAAAGGAGCAACATACACTGGAGACATGAGAACAGTATTCCTGAGCTGTGGATTTAAAGATATAACAAATAAAGTTAATGTAGCAACCGGAGCTGGGCTTATCAGAGGAGATGTACTTCTGAATACTGTTCATCACACTGCCATGTACTGCGGCAATGGTAAAGAAGTAGAGGCAAGTATCAATGAAAAAGGTACTGCCCATGGAGGAAAACCAGGCGACCAGACAGGAAAAGAGTTCCTAATCCGGAACTACAGAAACTATCCATGGGATTGCGTTCTGCGGTACCAGGAAAGCAGCTCCAGCAGTACTACAACAACCACCGAAAAGGTAGCATATGTAGCCAGAATCAGCAAAGATACGCAAACCTACATAGATGCAGGGGAAACGGAATCTACTCTTTGGCCAAAGCTCAAGAAAAATACTCTGGTAGACGTGATCAAAGGAGCAACTATCAAAAATTCCTCAGGAAAGAAATTTTACCTTGTCCGACTCGGACACCCGACAGAGGGATTTGTCAGGGAATTTGTTCCGGCCGGATATTTCAAGAAGTTGATTTAAAACAGACGGCGCCTTCTAAAATCACATTAAAATATATCACATCAAAAGGAACTCTATAAAGACGGAGTTCCTTTTGAATAAACCTTCTAAAACAATTCATTGTCTGCGTAGTGCGCCATAAGTTTATATAACACAAATTCTGGTGATAAATTTCGCCTTTTACATTTCTTCAAAAAGCTGTTGGGCAACTCAAGGCTGATGTGATTATTTGATTCTGGTTCTTTATATGTTTTTTTGTTATTGCACTCTGAAAGTAAGTTTTCATCTCTTAGTAACTGCAAGAAATCTTTTCCTTTTGAAGTTATTCTATATCTCTTCGAGTTTCTCTCAATAAAACCTAACCCCCTCAAATATTGCGTGCGACATGATAAGTCGCTGCTCGACTTGAACGACATACTGTATTTCTGGTTTGCCGCCTGTTTTAGTGTTGATCCGGTTAGAACTCCTGCTTCTGTTTCTAATTCTTGCAAAATCTCTGCGAAATAAAGTGTGCAGGCTTGTATATGTTTACCCAGTGAAATTTCGGAGGGCGTATTTAACAGATTAATGCCTGCATCTGTGAGCGAGTAAGTTTTGAAATCCGTTTCACGCAATAACTTCCATTTGCACAGTGTAACCAGAGTCATTCGAACAGTGCTTGCGGATTTTATATTATAATTTGATTCTAAAAAAGCTGAAAAGCGAGAGAACGATTTCTCGCCGTCCCTGAAAAAATTCAACATAACCAGAGTGCTTGACATTAAATTACTTTTATCCGGAATGTATCCAGCACCTCTTTCTCTACTCATTTCCCTCTCCTTTTCCTAATGTTGCTATTACAACAGATATTATTGTAGGTTTTCCAGGAGAGACAGAGGAAGATTTTCAGGAAACGCTTGATGTTGTAAGAAAAGCAAAGTATGACAGCGCATTTACTTTTATTTATTCTAAGCGTTCGGGAACACCGGCAGCAAAAATGCCGGATCAGGTTTCAGAAGAAGTGGTACATGAGAGATTTGACCGTTTATTAAAAGTGGTAAATGAAACAGCAAGAGAGCAGAATGGCAAGCTTGCCGGGAATACAGAACTTGTTTTAGTAGAAGAGATTGACGAGAAGGATGCTTCTATGGTTACAGGACGATTATCAAATAATAGTGTTGTACATTTTAAAGGAGATGCTTCTTTAATTGGTAAGATTGTTCCTGTTGTGCTGGAAGAGTCGAAAGGATTTTATTATCTGGGGAGGTTGAGCATTCATGGCTAAACTGACTCCGATGATGGAACAGTATTTCCAGATAAAGAATAAATATAAAGACTGTATTTTGTTTTACCGTTTAGGAGATTTCTATGAGATGTTTTATGATGATGCACTGACTGCATCAAGAGAATTAGAGATTACTCTGACAGGGAAAAACTGTGGTCAGGAAGAAAAGGCGCCTATGTGTGGGGTGCCTTTCCATTCCTGTGAGCCTTATATTAACAAGTTAGTGGAGAAAGGATTTCGTGTTGCCATCTGTGAGCAGGTGGAAGATCCAAAGGCTGCGAAGGGAATCGTAAAAAGAGATGTTATCCGCGTTGTTACACCGGGAACGAATGTTATGACGCAGAGCCTTGATGAATCAAAGAATAATTTCATTATGAGTGTGTTCTGTGAAGATGACCTGTTCGGAATTGGTGTGTGTGATTTATCTACCGGAGAATTTCGGACAACACAGGTTGAACATCAGGACGCACTTTTTGATGAAATGAATAAGTTTCAGCCGTCTGAGATTATTTGTAACGATGCCTTTTGTATTTGTGGTATGGATTTTGATTATATCAGAGATAAGGTTGGCGCAGTGATTTCACCGGTTTCCAGTGATTACTTTGAAACGGATCGGTGCGAGAAGCTGATTAAAGAACAGTATGCTCTTGTGAATTTAGAGGGAATCGGACTCTCAGATTATCCATTTGGCATGATTGCGAGTGGGGCATTATTACAGTATCTTCATGAAACACAGAAGAATTCTCTTGCTCATCTGATGGAATTAAAAGTATATTCGACAGAAAATTATATGGTCATTGACAGCTCTACCAGAAGAAATTTAGAGCTGTGTGAGACATTAAGAGAAAAAGGGAAAAAGGGAAGTCTTTTATGGGTGCTTGATAAAACAAAGACTGCGATGGGTGCCAGAACACTTCGTAAGATGATCGAGCAGCCATTAATTCATAAAGGGGCGATTCAGGACAGGTTAGATGCGGTAGAAATGCTAAAAGATAACCTTATGGCAAGGGAAGAACTTCGTGAGTATATGAATTCTATTTATGATCTGGAACGTCTTACAATGAAGGTAAGCTACCGTACGGCAAACCCAAGAGATTTGATCTCTTTTAAGACCTCTATTCAATATCTGCCATATATTAAAGATATTCTCGCGCAGTTTAGTAAAGGTGTTCTTGCAAAAATGGCAGAAAGCCTTGATACATTAGAAGATCTTCATGAATTATTAGAGTCTTCTATTGAGGAGGACCCACCGATTCCGATCAAGGAAGGTGGAATTATCAAAGAAGGTTTTGATGAAGAAATCGACCATTTAAAGAAGGCGAAAACGGATGGAAAGACATGGCTTGCTGAATTAGAAGAGAGAGAGCGGGAAAAGACAGGAATTAAAAATCTGCGAGTGCGTTTTAATAAAGTTTTTGGCTATTATATAGAAGTAACGAATTCTTATAAAGACCTGGTGCCGGATTATTATATCCGCCGTCAGACTCTTGCGAATGCCGAACGGTATACGACAGAAGAACTGTCTGAACTGGCAAGAACAATTCTTGGGGCAGAGGATAAACTTTATGCTTTGGAGTATGAAACATATGTGGCAATTCGTGAAAAACTGGCATCTGAGATGGAGAGAATTCAGAAAACAGCCTGTGTGATCGCATGGACAGATGTTTTTGCCTCTCTTGCACTTGTAGCGGAAGCGAATCAATATGTACGACCGACCCTTAACCAAAGAGGTGTCATTGATATTAAAGATGGACGCCATCCGGTTGTGGAAAAAATGATGTCCGGTGAACTTTTTGTTGCGAATGATACATTGCTTGATCATAAAAAGAATCGTGTCGATATTATTACCGGTCCGAATATGGCAGGAAAGTCTACGTATATGAGACAGACAGCACTGATTGTTCTTATGGCACAGACTGGTTCTTTTGTTCCGGCAAAGTCCGCAAATATTGGTCTGGTAGACCGTATTTTTACAAGAGTAGGGGCATCGGATGATCTGGCTTCCGGACAAAGTACATTTATGGTGGAAATGAGTGAAGTTGCAAATATTTTACGGCATGCAACGAAAGACAGCCTGTTGATTCTTGATGAAATCGGAAGAGGAACGAGCACATTTGACGGTCTTTCTATTGCGTGGGCAGTTGTGGAATATATAGCGGGTTCCTCTTTAGCCGGAGCAAAGACATTATTTGCGACCCATTATCACGAGCTGACAGAATTAGAAGGCAAGCTTCCAGGCGTAAATAATTACTGTATTGCAGTACAGGAAAAAGGAGACAGTATTATTTTCCTGCGAAAGATTATTAAAGGCAGTGCGGACAGAAGCTACGGGATTCAGGTGGCAAAGCTTGCCGGTGTGCCGGAAGTTGTTATAGAAAGAGCAAAAGAAATTGCGGCGGAATTAGAAGAATCTGATATTACAGCGAATACAAAAAATATTGGAAAGAAACGTACAGAAGAAGCCGAGCCAGTTCAGATTTCATTATTTGATACGATGGGAATGGTGGCAGAACAACCAAAGAAAAGTGAAGTGGAAGAAACATTGAAAAAGTTAGATATTAGTAATATGACTCCGATGGAGGCAATGAATCAGCTTTATGAACTGCAGAAAAAATGTAAATAAAATCACTTCGTACATATCATTTTAAAAGGACATGAGAGAAGAAATGTCAGAAGGGAGAAAGCATGGCAGAAATAAAAGTTCTTGATCAGGATACGATTAATCAGATTGCAGCTGGTGAAGTAGTAGAACGTCCTGCATCTATTGTAAAAGAGCTTGTAGAGAATGCAGTAGATGCCAGTTCAACAGCGGTCACAGTGGAAATCAAGGGCGGTGGCATTGATTTTATACGAATAACAGATAATGGATGCGGCATTGAGAAAGAACAGGTTCGTAAGGCTTTTCTTCCTCATGCAACAAGTAAGATCAGATCAGCAGATGACCTTGAGACGGTGGCTTCACTGGGATTTCGAGGCGAGGCATTATCAAGTATTGCAGCGGTTGCGAAGGTGGAACTTGTCACAAAAACAGATGAAGGGATTTCCGGAATCCGTTATGTTATTGAAGGAGGCGAAGAAAAGAGCTGCGATGAGATTGGATGTCCGGAAGGAACAACATTTATTATTCGTGATCTTTTCTTTAATACACCGGCAAGAAGAAAGTTTTTAAAGTCAAAAATGACAGAAGCAGGTTACGTAGAATCTTTTATTCAGCGGCTTGCCTTAAGCCATCCAGCGATTTCTTTTAAGTTTATCTGTGATAATAAAAATAAAGTTTCCACATCAGGAAATGGAAATTTAAAAGATGTTATTTATAATATTTTCGGAAGAGATGTGGCAATGAATCTTTTGCCGGTCAAAGGTAATGAAAATGGAATATTAGTCGATGGCTATATTGGAAAACCGGTTATTTCCCGCGGAAATCGAAATTATGAGAACTATTTTGTAAATGGACGTTATCTGAAAAATAATATTATCAGCAAGGCAATCGAAGAAGGCTATAAAGGACATGCCATGGTGCATAAATTTCCATTTACAGCATTGATGATCTCAATGGACCCTCATTCATTTGATGCGAATGTTCACCCGGCAAAGATGGAAATGCGTTTTCGAAATGCAGAAGAACTGTATTCTTCTGTTATGAGTGCAGTTCGGAGTAGTTTTGTGAAAAAAGAGCTGATTCCCAAAGTGGGTCTTGGTAATGAGCAAAAAGTAAAGGAAAATGCGAGAAAGATTCCAGAACCATTTGAAAAAAAGAGGAGAGCAATCGAAGAGCGGTTTTCTTCTCTTTCTTCGGAACAAATAAAGCAGATTGCAAAGAAAAAAGAAAATAATGAATCTAAAATAAAGGACTCATTTTCAAAAGCAGAAGGCAGAGTACAAAATGCTGCGCTAAATCCGAATGGACAGGGATGTGTTCAAGATGAGAATGTATCAGAAATATCAAATCGAAGAAGTTCGATTGAAGAGAGAATCGCCCGTTTGCATGTCGGAGAAAATACTGCGATTCAAAAAGAAATTGATAAAGTGATTCCAAAGACAATGGAAAAAAGCAGTATAGATCCTGAAAAATCTGAAAACAATACAGAAATTAATACAGGACAACCACAGTCACAGCAGCCGGTTCAAGTAGAAAAACCAAAGGTTGAATTTGTAAAAGAAACAGATAATTATGCGAAAGGTACACAGATGAGTTTTGCGGATGTTCCGCTTCTTTCGGAAGAAGCCCGTCCAAAGCACCGGATTATAGGGCAGGTATTTCGTACGTACTGGCTGGTAGAATATGATGAGAAATTGTTTTTTGTGGATCAGCATGCTGCTCATGAAAAAGTGATGTATGAAAAGTTGAAAAAAGATCTCGAAAATAATACAATTGTCCAGCAGATGGTTGCGCCGCCGATTATACTTACTTTTAGTATAAAAGAACAGCAAAAATTTGAACTGTGTGAAGAATCTTTTAAAAAACTGGGATTTCTTATTGAAGAATTTGGCGGAAACGAGTATTGTATTCGTGGGGTTCCGGCAAATCTGCTCGGAATTGATCCACAGGAGCTGTTTATTGAAATCTTTGATCAGATTGAAGAAAACAGTGGTAAGATGAATATGGAAATGATTACGGATAAGCTGGCATCAATGGCATGTAAGGCAGCGGTAAAAGGAAACACAACGATGTCTTATGAGGAAATGGACAATCTTATGGAACAGCTTATGAAGCTGGATAATCCATACCAGTGTCCACATGGTCGTCCGACAATTATTTCAATGACAAAATATGAACTGGAAAAGAAGTTTAAACGAGTTGTTTAAGAAATATATTATATGAGTTGTAATGAAGTAAGAGAGATGGAGGGATAGTATGTCTGATAACAAAAAACCTCTTATAATAATTACGGGGCCTACGGCAGTGGGAAAGACGGAGCTTTCGATAGCTCTTGCTAAAAGGATTGGCGGGGAGATAATTTCAGCCGATTCAATGCAGGTCTATAGGCATATGGACATAGGTACTGCAAAGATAATGCCTGATGAAATGCAGGGGGTGAAGCATTATCTTATAGATGAGTTAGAGCCTGACGAGGAGTTTAATGTCACAATTTTTAAACAGAAATGTGACAGATATATTGAAGAGATATACAGTCATGGCAATATTCCGATAATAGTCGGGGGGACAGGCTTTTATATACAGGCAGTGCTTTACGATATAGATTTTACAAAGACTGAGACAGATGATGCTTACAGGAAAGAACTTCAGAAATTTGCCGATGAACACGGAAATGAAGCATTGCATGACCGATTAAAAGAAATTGATGAAAAAGCAGCAGAGCAGATTCATCCAAACAATGTAAAAAGAGTCATAAGGGCGTTGGAATATTTTGAGCAGACAGGGGAGAAAATATCTGAGCACAATGACGAACAGCACCAAAATGAGTCACCGTTTGATTTCAGATATTATGTTTTAAGACTGCCGAGAGAAATTTTGTATGAGCGTATAAATAAGCGCGTTGATATTATGAGAGCGGCAGGCCTTACAGAGGAAGTAAAAAAACTTATGGATATGGGCTGTACTAAGGATATGGTATCAATGCAGGGAATAGGTTACAGGCAGATAATTGATGCACTTGAGCAAAAATGCAATATGGACGAAGCTTATGAGAGGATAAAACTTGATACAAGGCATTTTGCTAAAAGGCAGTTTACATGGTTTAACAGGGAAAAGACAGTTACATGGATAGACAAGGACAAATTTAGGGATGAAAATGAACTTTTGGACTATTGTTTATCGGATATGAAAGATATATTGCTAAAGAAGCATAGTATTTAATTTATATGATGATAAGCACAGGTGAAAAATGCAAAAAAATTGAAAATAAGTAACAGTTCAGCCATAAAAAGATAATTGGCAATACAATGAGCTTGTTCATTG
>ERZ832317.6190-NODE-6190-length-10194-cov-3.768222_pt1 | contig 10194 bp, 6 predicted proteins | sample MGYA00519695_ERZ832317 | MGnify/ENA primary metagenome ERZ832317 (study PRJEB31850, sample SAMEA3708726) | human gut metagenome | biome: human gut; feature: human-associated habitat; material: faeces | place: China | collected 2014 ... | reverse complement strand
ACTGGTTCGACCACTCTGATTCAAGACATCCAAGAATTAGAACAATGTCTGTTCATATTTACAACAACTACTTTGATGGTAGTGCAAAGTACGGTGTTGGTGTAACAATGGGTGCTTCTGCTTTCGTTGAAGCGAACTACTTTAGAAATGTTTCTAAGCCAATGATGAGTTCTGGTCAGGGTTCTGATGCCTTAGGTCAGGGTACATTCTCTGGTGAAAACGGTGGTATCATTAAGGCATACAACAACAAGATGGTAAACGAAAACAGAGTATTCAGCTACTATACTCAGAACAGCCCAGCTTCAACAGGTTATGATGCTTACGAAGTAACAAGCAGAACTGCTACAGTTCCTTCAAGCGAAACAACTGAAAAGGGTGGCACAACATATAACAACTTCGATACAGATGCTAACTTTGGTATCAATGTATCAGATGCTGATGTAGATGCTCCGGATGATGTACCTGCAAAGGTTACAACTTATGCTGGTCGTGTAAACGGTGGTGACTTCAAGTGGGCTTTTGATAATGCTACTGAAGACGCAAACTACTCTGTAATTACAGCACTCAAGACAGCTGTTGTAAATTACAAGACTTCTATTCAGTCTATTGGTGGTAATGGTAGTGGTGCTACAGAACCTACTACAAGTGCTACAACAGAAGCAACTACAAACAAAGACGGTTCAACAGAAACTACAACTAATAGCCAAGAATCTTCAACAGAGGGTACAACAACTGCTCCAGTTGAAGGTGCTCAGATTCATAACTTTACATTAAATGGTACTAGCAGTTCATTCTATACTATTACTGGTACATTAACATCTAGTTATGGTACAGCATCTTACAATGGCTTAACACTTACTAAGGCATTAAAGATGGAATCTAAGACAGCTGTTAACTTCGACCCAGATGGTGTTGCTGGTACATTAACAATTGTTACTAACCCTCAGTATAGTGGTATTATTGAATTAAACGATAAGGCAATTACAATAGGTTCTGATGGTGTGGCAACTATTAGCTTAGACGGTTCTCAGTCTTACTCAATCACTAAGGGTAGTGGTTCAAACTACATCTTCTACATTGCATACACTCCAAACGGTAGTACACCTAAAGTAATCAAGGGTGATGCTAATGATAGTGGTAAGGTTGACGCAGCTGATGTTACAATGATTATGGATTTTGCAGTTGGCAAGATTTCAGCTGTAACAAATGCTACAAACGCCGATGTAACAGGTGACAAGACTGTTGATGTTGACGATGCTTACAAGATTAGCCAGTTCTTAAATGGTTTAATCAAGTCTTTATAATTCGACATAGGTCGTGAAACTTTTTCCTCTCCTGCCTATGGCAGGGGAGATACTTCTAAATTTAAAGGGAGGAAACAAAAACATGATAAAATGTTTTAAGAAAGCTATCAGTAGCGTACTTGCAGCAACTATGCTTGCAACTAGCTTTACTGCTATGCCTATAAACACTTTTGCAGCTACATCATTTAGTACTGCAGGTGGTTGGTTTGAAACACTTTATGCTGAATGGTCTGGTAACAAGAGCGATGTTACAGGCGTTAGCTATAGTGGTACAGCAAGTGGTTCACTTACTGGCGATGATTTAACTTACCTTGTAAGACAGGACGGTTCAAACGTAAGAGTGGATATTCCTGGTTTAAAGGCAGGTACATATAACTTAACTGTTACTACAAAGAGTGGTAATATCACTAAGGATAACATTAAGGTATATGAATATGATAGAAGTGGTTATGCTCACTATGATGCTCATAAAGAGGGCGTAACTGGTATTGGTGCATACAATGATGACGGTACATTAAAGTCTAATGCAATCGTTGTTTATGTAACAGAAGAAAACAAGAATACAGTTCAGCTTCCTGGTTATACAGGTGATAGCTATCCTGCAGGTATTGGTAATATCCTTAACTACAAGTCAGAAGATGCCAACGGTGTAACTGGTGGTGGAAAGATTGATATTGTAAAGCAGTTAAGAGAAGAAGGTATTCCTCTTGATATTAGATTTGTAGGTACTATCAGAGGTGGTGACTCTAACACAAGCAACAACCCACCAGCTGAAAACATCAAAGGTCTTACTGGCTACAATACTACTACAAACGGTGGTACTAAGGGCGATAACGGTATGATGATTAGAGTATACAAGTCTTCAAACGTAACATTTGAAGGTATTGGTACTGACGCAACATTTGATGGTTGGGGTGTTCAGATTATCAGCCAGACTGGTTTTGTAAGTCAGGGCTTTGAATTTAGAAACCTTAACTTCACAAACACTCCTGAAGATGCTATTGGTCTTGAAGGTACAGCTTCACTTTCTTCATCTCCACAGTCTAAGGAATGGTTAAACAGTTCTTGTACACCAATTAAGTTTAGTTGGGTACACAACAATACATTCCATCAAGGTTTTTGTAAGAACCCTGCCGAATCAGATAAGGCAGAAGGTGATGGTTCTTGTGACTGGAAGCGTGGTTATGGTTACACAATGGCTTATAACCATTATATAAACAACCATAAGACAAACCTTATTGGTTCTTCAAGTTCTAGTATTCAGTATGATGCTTCACTTCATCACAACTGGTACGAAAAGGTTGAATCAAGACAGCCATTATCAAGACAGTCTAACATCCACATTTACAATACATACTTTGACGGTGCTACTTCTTATGCTATTTCTCCAAGAGCTCATGCTTACATTTTCTCTGAAGGTAACTACTTCGGTGCTTGTAAGAACCCTGTAGACTCAGCAAAGGAAGGTTCTGCAACTGTTAAGTCTTATAATGATAGCTTTGCAGGTTGTAACGGTACAAATGCTGCACAGCAGGTTACAAATAAGACTGATAAGGTAAGCGACAGCAGTGGCAATCCTTATGCAGGTTTTGAAAGTGGTAGCGATATGTATGAATATACAGCTACTTCTCCTATTCAGGCTAAGGCTGACTGTCTTAACCTTGCAGGTGTTATGAAGACTGCATCTGAAATCAATATGGAACCTACTCCAGAGCCTATTGTATCTGAAAATCCAAATGCTTTAACTCTTCCATATGAATTAAATTGCACAGACCCAACTAATGCAAATTACTGGGCAAAGAAGATTAGCGATACTAGCTTAACTGCTAATACAAAGTACAATATGGGTGGTGCTTTAGTTACTCCTATTGCTAAGATTTCTAACACAGCAACAAATATGAAGATTAGAGATAACGGTGTTATCTTTAAGGTAAATACTGGTGCAAATGTAACTATTACAGCTGGTGCATCAAGTGCTTACGGTATCGAACTTTACGATGCTTATGGCGAACTTAAACTTGCTGTTGCTGGTGGTAAGACAGCTACTGTTTCTAACATTCCAGCAGGTGTTTATGTAATTAAGTCTGGTAACACTCAGAAAGACGGTTACCTTGATGACTTAAAGGTTGTTGCTTACGACCCTAATGCTCCTACAGTAACAGAAGCTACAACAGAAACTACAACAAAGGCTAATACTGGTGATGATGGTACTACAGAAACTACTACATCAGCACCTGTTGTTGATGATGGTTATGTATGGCATGATGATGGTGTAGATGCAAGTGGTAACGATGTTGCTGCTGTAAATTCTAACATCTTTAGTATTGCTGGTAACGATACAACAAATAAGTATACTTATAACGGTGTAACTTATAATGGTGGTATTAAGATGGAATCATCTACTAACATTACAGTTAATGCCCCAGCAGATGGTGCATTAAAGTTAGTATTAAGTGCAGCTGGTTCAAGAACTATCAAGATTGATGGCGAAGAACAAGATGTAGTTGATGGTCTTAATGTATTTGATTTAACAGCTGGTACTCATACAATTACTAAGGGTACAACTAATGTTTATGTTTATGTAATGAGCTATGCAGTTGATGGTGGCGACACAACAGTTACTACAACAACTGAAACAACTACAGAAGCTACAACTAAGGAAACAACTACAAAGGATACAGAAGCTACAACTAAGGAAACAACAGAAGCTACAACAGCTGCTCCAGTTGATGGTGTAAATGTTGTTGTTGGCAATGCAATGGTTAAGAATGGTTCTGCTGTTACAGTTCCTGTTAAGTTGACGGGTATGACTGATTTAGCAGACTTCAACATTACATTAACTTATGATGCAGCTGCTCTTACAGCTACTAAGGTTGAAAACGGAGACATAATCAATGACAGTATGGCTACAATTAACAGCAACATTACTGACGGTTCAGTAAGAATTGCTGGTATCAACCCTGCTGATAAAATTAACGCAGACGGTACAGTTCTTGTAAAAGTAACATTTACAGCAAACAAGGAAGGTGCAACTCCTGTTGCAATTACTGTAAATACATTAAAGGGTGCTAACCTTGCAGTTGCAAAATACACTACTTCTAATGGTACAGTAACAGTTACAGCAAACGGTGGTTCAGTTGAAACTTCAACAGAAACAACTACTACTGAAACAGATTCTACTACAGAAGCAACTACTGTTGATTACTCTGCTAAGGGTGATGTAAACAAAGACGGTAAGATTAATGAAAAGGATGCAGCCCTTATCTTGAAGTTTATTCAGGGTATCAAGGACGAAACATTCTATGATGAAGCTGCAGCAGATGCAAATGGCGACGGTGTAATCAATGCACTTGATGCTACTTGGGTATTAAACCACAAGGGTAACACTTCTAAGCCATCTACACCTGAAACTAAGACTTATACATTGACAGGTACTGATATTAATGCTACTTCTGGCACTGCTCTTACAGCAGACACAAATGTTGGTACAGAAAATATGTTCCTTGCAAAGACTGGCGTTAAGAATGCAAGTGGTTCAGTTCAGATTAGTGGTTCTAAGACAGTTCAGTTCAAACTTACTTCTGATGGTAAAGTTGCATTAACAAATGCTATTTCTTCAGGTGCATATGCTAGACAGGTAGCGATTGTTAACTCAAATGGAGATACAGTTGCAACTTTAAATGTTCAAAATAAGAATGGTGCTAAGAACAATTTAAGTGCTACTTCACTTGTAGCAGGTACTTACACAATTAAGGGTGTAAATGTTGATTCAAGTGATAAATCTACAAACGGTGGTCTTAATTCTTCTGTAAACATTGGTACAATTACAGTAACAGGTACTCTTGAACAGATTTCTGCAGAAGCAACAACAAAGACTACAGTAACTACAACAACAGAAACTACTACAGAAACAACAACAAAGGCTACTACAACAACAGAAGCTACAACAACAACTACTACTGAAGCTACTACAGAAACAACAACAGTAACTCCAGCAGGCGACATTGTAGCAACAATTAATGCAAGTGATTTAACAGCTGGCGATATTACAGCTAACACAGTAAGTGGTCAGTTCAAGCTTATTGCAGATGCAACAAACAAGTTAACAATTGAAGCAAACAGCAAGAGCTTAGATGGTTATGAATTTACTCAGAGATTAAAGACAAACGGTACTGGTGCAGTTGATAAGAGAGCAATCTCATTCACAACAACTGGTGCAGGTAATGTAATCTTCTATGCAATGAGTGGTAGTAACAAGGAAGACAGACCAGTAAACTTACTTAATGCAGAAGGTGCAACAGTAGGTACAGTAACAGTATCAGGTACAACATTTGCTAAGTACACAATTGCAATTCCAAGTGCAGGTACATACTACTTAGTATCAGGTAAGAGTGGTATTAACTTCTACTTAATTGGTACTGATGTAGCATTAGCAGACCAGAAAGCAGATGCAACAACTGTTACAACTACAACAACTGAAACTTCAACAGAGGCTACAACAGTTACAACAACTACAAAGGCTGACGATACAACAGAAACTACTACTACAGCACCAGCTGACAAGGCATTTGCTGTAAGTGGTGACAGCTGGTCAGCTGAAAACGATAGCGTACCAACTTGGTTAAATGGTGGTAAGCTTACAACTGCAACAAACAGCAGTAGTTACACAGCTTTCGCAGCAGAAAGTGCTAATGGTACTGTATTTACAAAGACTGTAAATGTAGCAGCTGATAGTTCAATTACTATTGATGTTGCTGATGCTTTAACAGCAAGCGTATTCATCGCTGGTAACAACAACGCAGCAAACAAGGGTGTAATTAAGGCTACATTTACTGACGAAAGTGGTACTGTAACAGATATTACTCCAGCAGATGCTAACCTTGGTGGCAGAAAGACTGCAACAACAGCTTTCGAACTTGTTGCAACTGGCAAGGGTACAATTACAGTAACTCCAGATTATAACTCATTATTATACAAGGTTACTGTTAAGTAATAAGATTTTATAGCAAAATTAGTTGATTTGGGCGAGGGTTTATAGCAAGAATAAATGAATACACAAAATATTCACAAAAAAATTGTATAAACCCTTGCAATTTTAATAAGAAAAGGGTATACTTTTATAAAGGAAATTTTTTCTAAAGGTGAGGAAAATGTTTCTATTATAAAAGAAGGAGGTTAATTATGAAATTCAGAAGTTTATTATGCTCTGTATTAGCTTCTACTATGGTTATTGGCTCTTGTGTTTGTGCTAATGCCGCTACATTTACAGCAGGTAGTGAAAATGCTACAGCAGGTAATGTAGTATCAGTACCTATTACTGTTGCTCCAAGTGCTGGAGAAACATCTACAGATGTGAACGCCTATGCTATAGCTATTAGCTATGATTCATCTGTGCTCACACCAGTGGTAAAGGGAACTGACGAAGTAGGCGACAACACTTATGCAACTGTTGGTGACAGCTTTAATAGTGGCGTGCTTACAGCTGATTTAAAAGATAATGAAACAGGCAATGATGAAGTTCTTATAGGTTGGGCTGCAGCTTCACCTGTTAATGTAACTGAAGCAAGTACACTTGCAACTGTAGACTTTACAGTTAATGCAAATGCTACTGGTTCTACTGATGTAAAAGTTGCTGTTGCTCAGGTAGCTAATTCTGATTCAGCTTTAGCTGATAAAAGTACAATCGAAGCTGCTTCTGGTACTGTAACTGTTGATACAGCTACAAAGGTTGTTTACGGTGATGTAGATGCTAATGGTGCAATTGAAGCGAAGGATGTAACTTTAGTTTCTAAGTATGTAGCCGGTTTAACTACTTTTACAGACACTCAGATAAAGGCAGCTGATGTAGATGGTAATGGTAGTATAGAGGCAAAGGATGCAACTTTAATTGCTAAGTATGTAGCCGGTCTTATTTCTACATTCCCAGTAGAAGAGTAATAATTGTTTATTTGTAGAGGAGATATAGAAGTATGAAATTAAAGAGAGTTTTAAGTGTGTGCTTGGCAGCTGCTACAGTAGCAACTTGCTCATCTGTTGTTTCAGCAGCAGATAATGGCTTTGCAGTTCGCACACCTATTAATTTAGCAACAGGCGAAGAAGTTACAGATACTTTAACAGCTGGTGATGTTCTCGCTATTCCTGTAGATGTATTTTCATCAACAGGTGGTATTGATTCACTTACATTTGATGTAAACTTTACAGATGTTTTAAGTATCGGTTATGCTGATACTGACCTTTCAGATGACCAGTATGCTAATCTTGAAAGTTTAGGTGAAATCATTACTGAAGATGACGGTACAGATGTTGTTGTAAAGAATATTTACAAGGCTGGTCGTAAGAAGACATATCCAGGTTCTTGGACAATTAATCCTAACTATGTTAAGGATGGCGTTAGATGTGTAAGAGCCGTTTGGGCTAATGCATTAACTATTAGCACTACTGACGATCCAGAAGCATATATCGTTTGTTCAGTAACAAAGGATGTTACTGCTGATGAATTAAATACAGCACTTACTGGTTCATCTAGTGAAGTTATTTCTTTCAGTGATATTGATGGTAACATGGAAGACCATGCTCTTAAGGCTGACCCAGCAAAGCTTAACGCTACTCAGGGTGCTTTCAAGGTTGTTCTTGATGCTGATGCACTTCCAGCAGGTAACTGGGTACAGGGCTTATATGCTCAGGTAGGTTCTACTAAGCAGGATATTACAGCTTGTGTACATGCTGATGGTACTACAACTTATGAATTCCCAGTAAGAGTTAACTCTGCAACTGGTGCAACTAATGCTATTGATGTTGATATTTATGCAACTACTACTGCTGATGAAGCTGGTGCAACTACTTCTACTGACAAGAAGATTGGTTCAATCAACCTTACTATGGACGGTACAGTAACTAGCTACACTACAGTTGATGGTACAATAGCTAAATAATATAAGGAGGTAGATTGATAATGAAAAAGTACGAAAAACCAGAAATTAAAATCGCTTCCTTTGATAGCGAAAATGTAGTTTCTACAAGTGCAGGTGTAAACCTTACTAAGTTCAACACTACAAACAAGTATACATCTATCGAATTCTAATAAATTGAATTTTGATGAAACTTTAATAAAGAGCCTAATTTATTTAGGCTCTTTTCTTATATTAATATTGAATCGGAAAGATAAATTAGGAGGTATAATATGAAAAAGTTATTAACTGTTTTTATGGCTGTTATGGCTCTTAGTGTAAATGCTTTTGCAGCAACAGAGGTAAATGTTGTTGTGGATAAAACTCCAGTAGAACAAAAGGGTGTTATTGTAGATAATAGAACCCTTGTACCTGTTCGTGGTGTGTTTGAAAAAATGGGATATACTGCTGAATATGATGCTGAAACAAAAACTGCAACTCTCAAAAAGGATAGTGATGTTTTAAAGTTTACAGCAGGAGAAAACTATTTTACATACAATGATAAGAAAATAGAAACAGAAGTACCTCAGCAGATTATTGAGGGCAGATTTATGTTGCCTTTAAGAGCTATCGAAAGTGTAGAATTTGTTGGTATTAAGTGGGACGGCGAAACAAAGACTGCAAGTATTACACACCCATTCTCTGTTGTGCCAATTACAGTAGAGGAAGCTGACAAGATGCTTAGTGGCGATGCTACAGATATAAATTTAGACTAATTTAGAGAGCCTATCATTTGATAGGTTCTTTTTTTATTGTATTTGTCATAATATTAAGGGATAAATATTATTTAAGGAAGTGACAATATGTATCCCGAAATATATTCTGCTGTCTATGATTTTGGAATATGCCCTAAGAATATAGTGCGTTGCAAATATTTTTATATTGTTCATACTGACAAGGGCACTTACAGCATTTGCAAGGCAAGGGTCAATACCAACAGAATAATGGAAATTTACAGATTAAAGGAACAATTATGGACAAAAGGTTTTAGGGCTTTTGACAGATATTTACCGGCAAAAAGTGGATTACCTTATGTAGAGAGAGATAGTGATGTGTATATCCTTTCGCCTTTTAAGGGAGCCAACGAACTGGACTTCCTTAATAATGCTCAAGTTGTAAAAGCTATTGAAACCATAGGTAGTATGCAGTATGCCTTGAGCCGAATAGACAGCCAACCAATGGTAATAGCCGCATCTATTTTAAAGCCTCATCCCTTAGATGAAATGGAAAAGGGGCTTACTACTATGGCAAAGTGTAGAAAAGCAATATCCAATACAAAGACTTTAAAAGATTGGGATATGACTGTACTGAAAGTCTATGACAAGTATTATAGCAAGGCTGAAAAGGCTGTTGAAAGATTACAAAAAAGTACCCTTGAAAAATCCTTTATACACAATAGATTAAAAGAGGGTAATATTCTATTTAACTATGGCAGAATTTCTATTATTGATTGGGATTATATGACAGTTGGCTCGCCTCTTTGGGATTTGGCATTTTTTATAAACAGGTATAAACGCAAAAATGCTTTTTATGCCCATAATAAAGGACTTAACTATCTAAATATTGAGGATATTTTGGGGGCATATAGCAAAAACAACTATTTGACAGATAATCAAATAGAGGACCTTCAAGCTGTCATTGACTATCCTAGACAGTTTATTTCTGTTATTGGAGAAATTTATAGAAAAAGTAGAAAATTTATACCTGTTGGGCTAAAAATGAAATTAAATGAAATGGCCGAACAAGTGGATTTTGAATTATAAAGATATACAAATAATGTATAATGTTTTTTTAAAATATATTTGAATTTCGTATTGATTTGTGGTAGAATGGAGGTTATAAAGGAATAGAGTGTAAATTTTATATATAGCTTTTAATAGTGAATCGGAAAGATAAATCCGATGCCTTGATTTATCAAGGCACAAATTAACGAAGTTAATTTG
>ERZ832317.6186-NODE-6186-length-10199-cov-3.036179_pt1 | contig 10199 bp, 13 predicted proteins | sample MGYA00519695_ERZ832317 | MGnify/ENA primary metagenome ERZ832317 (study PRJEB31850, sample SAMEA3708726) | human gut metagenome | biome: human gut; feature: human-associated habitat; material: faeces | place: China | collected 2014 ... | reverse complement strand
TCAGCTCGCTGTGGGTCACATATAAATATTTATATGTGACCCACAGCGAGCTGAACGCTATTTTAAATTACCGGGGCGGGAGCCTGGAGGGGAGCAAGCTGTACGTGACCCTGTTCCCCTGCAACGAGTGTGCCAAGGCTATCATCCAGGCCGGGATCCGGACCATTATCTACGAAAGCGACAAGTATGCCGATACCCCCGCCACCCGGGCGTCCAAGCGGATGCTAAATGCGGCGGGAGTCCGGTATTACCAGTACAGCCCCACGGGAAGAAAGATCGAGTATTATGTGTAAAAAATTTCTGCTGGCGGCAGTGAACGCCAGATATATCCACTCCAATCCGGGCGTTTACAGCCTGCGGGCCTTTGCAAAGGAACGGCTTCCGGAGGCGGAGATCCAGATTGCGGAGTATACCATCAACCATCAGATGGATCGGATCTTACAGGACATTTACAGGAAAAAGCCGGATTTTGTCGGCTTTTCCTGTTATATATGGAACATTTCCCAGGTGTATGAGCTGGTCAGGGACTTAAAACAGGTATTGCCGGAAACGGAGATCTGGTTGGGCGGGCCGGAGGTGTCCTATGACAGCGGCAGGATCCTTTCCCAGGAGCCGGAGATCCGTGGGATCATGCGCGGAGAGGGGGAGCTGACCTTCTCCCAGGTGGCGGAAGCGTACCTGGCAGCGGAGGACCGTCTGGCGGCAGAGGATCCAGAGGACAGGCTCCTGGCCCGCCTGGAGGGGATCCTACCGGGACGGCTCCGGAGAGATCCGTGAAAACGGTCCCCAGCGCCTCCTTTCTATAGATGAGATCCCATTTTATTATAAGGATATGGCAGGCTTTGAAAACAGGATCGTTTATTATGAGAGCAGCCGCGGCTGTCCCTTTTCCTGCAGCTACTGCCTGTCCTCCATCGACAAGTCGGTGCGGTTCAGGAGCCTTTCTCTGGTGAAAAAGGAGCTGGATTTCTTTCTGGAAAGGAAGGTCCCCCAGGTAAAATTCGTGGACCGGACCTTTAACTGCCGGAGGGAGCATACCCTGGGGATCTGGAAGCATATCCTGGATCATGACAACGGTGTCACCAACTTTCATTTTGAGGTGTCGGCGGATCTGTTCGACCAGGAGGAGCTGGAAATGATCGGCCGGATGCGGCCCGGACTCATTCAGCTGGAGATCGGCGTCCAGTCCACCAATCCGGATACCATCCGGGAGATCCGGAGGAAAATGGACCTTACGAAGCTTGAGGCCGCTGTGGACAGGGTCCATGGATACCGGAATACCCACCAGCATCTGGATCTGATTGCCGGACTGCCCTGGGAGGGGCTGGATTCCTTTTTACAATCCTTTGACGACGTGTACCGTATGGAGCCGGACCAGCTCCAGCTGGGCTTTTTAAAGGTGCTGAAGGGCTCTTATATGGCATCCCAGGCCGGGGCCTACGGCCTCCGTTACCGGATGACGCCGCCCTATGAGGTATTGTCCACCCGCTGGCTCTCCTATGGGGATGTGATCCGGTTAAAGGCCATGGAGGAAATGGTGGAGGTCTATTATAACAGCGGCCAGTTTTCCAATACCTTAAAGCTTCTGGAGCAGGAATATCCCTCTCCGTCGGAGCTGTTCCTGGATCTGGCCGCGTATTATGAGGACCATGGCTTTGCCGGCCTGAGCCACAGCCGAATGGCCAGATATGAGATCCTTTATGGGTTTATAAAGGAGAGGGAGGAAAGGAAAACGGGCCATGGACAGACCGGGGAGGCCGCTTCGGACACATGCCTTTCAGCCTTTCGGGACCGGCTCATGGAGGATCTGTATTTAAGAGAAAATGCCAAAAGCCGTCCGTCCTTTGCCATGGACCAGGGGCCCTTTAAGGACAGGATCCGGGAGTTTTTCCAGACCGAGGAGCAGGAAAGAAGGTGGCTTCCGGCTTATAAGGATCATGACAGCCGCCAGATGGCGAACATGGCCCATTTAGAGGCCATGGAGGACGGGAGCTTCCTCCTGTTTGATTACAAGGAACGGGATCCTTTATGGAAAAATGCCCGGACCTTGCGGTTCACATATGAAGAAACATGTGCAGGCACAGAAAGAGGAGAGTATGAGAGAATCAAAGAAGGCCAGAGCAGAACGGGTGGACGCCATCCTGGCGCGGCTGGACGCGGAGTATGGCACCGAGTACCGCTGCTATCTGGATCATGAAACGCCCTGGCAGCTCCTGATCGCCGTGATCTTAAGCGCCCAGTGTACCGACGCCCGGGTCAACATCGTCACAAAGGAACTGTTTAAAAAATACAGGAGCCTGGAGGATTTTGCGGCGGCAGAGCTTTCGGAGCTGGAGCAGGACATCCACTCCACGGGCTTTTATCACATGAAGGCAAAAAATATCATTTCCTGCTGTAAGGATCTGGTGGAAAAGCACGGAGGCACCGTTCCCAGGGAGCTTTCGGAGCTGACGGCCCTGGCGGGAGTGGGAAGAAAGACGGCCAACGTGATCCGGGGCAATGTATACGACGATCCAAGCATCGTGGTGGATACCCATGTGAAGCGGATCTCAAAAAAGCTGGGGCTCACAAAGGCTGATGATCCGGAGAAGGTGGAATATGAGCTGATGGAGGTGCTGCCAAAGGATCACTGGATCCTATGGAATATCCATATCATCACCCTGGGCCGCACCATCTGTACTGCCAGAAATCCCAAATGCAGCCAGTGCTTCTTACGGGAGCTGTGTCCGTCGGCAGGAGGTATGAAGGGATGATGGCAGAGCGGGAGAGGAATATAGTGAATGCGGCAGACTCCTATGTGGCCATTGATCTGGAGACCACAGGGATCGGGGCAAAGCGGGAAAAGATCACGGAGATCGGCATGGTGAAGGTGGAAAACGGAGCGGTGACAGATACGTACCATACCCTGGTGAACCCAGGCCGTCCCATACCGGAGCACATTACGGAGCTGACCGGGATCGACGACGATATGGTAAAGGACGCTCCCATGATCCAGGACGTGATCGGGGAGGTCATCGCCTTCTGCGGAACGCTTCCGGTCCTGGGCCACCAGATCATGTTTGACTATGGCTTTCTGGTCCAGGCGGCGGTCAATGGGAAGCTACGGTTTGAGCGGTCCGGCATCGACACCTTAAAGCTCTGCCGGAAATTCATGCCGCCGGAGGAAAAGAAGAACCTGGCGGCGGCCTGCGCCTATTTCCATGCGGCCCAGGACACGGCTCATCGGGCCCTTTCAGACGCCATGGCGGCCCACGAGCTGTACCAGGCCATGAAGCGGCTGCATCTGTCCGGCAATGAGGATGCTTTTGCGCCCAAGGTCCTCCAGTACAAGGCAAAAAAGGAAAGGCAGGCTACCCAGAGGCAAAAACAACACTTGCATGATCTGCTAAAATATCATAAAATAGAGTTGACTGTCCCCATAGATTCCATGTCGGGAAATGAGATCTCCAGAGTGACCGACCGAATTATCTTTACCCATGGAAGGATTCCGGAAAATGAGAGGGGCAGGGATAAGAAACCGGAATAAAGATAAAATGAAATAAAAGAGGTGAAAGTCATGATAAATATGAATAATAAAAAAACAAAGAAGATCATCTCCACCATCGTTGTGGTCCTGGTGGTTGCGGCTATGGTGATCCCCATGATCCTGGGCTCCTTAATGTCTATGATGTAAAAGGAGAGGGATATGAGAAAATATGTATGGAGTACAGGTACGGCTGCGATGATGGCGGCCGGCCTGTTTTTTGCAGAGCCATTTCCTGCCCAGGCTGCGGAACCCATGCCGGCGGGAGTCTCCGTGGACGGAGAGAGCCGGGTGGACGAGAAGCTGGCCCGGGAGGTCGCGCTGACCATCGGGGAAATGTCCTTTGCGGCCAGCTCCGGCGATCTGGGCATCGCCTGGAAAAATGAGGACCAGGTGAGGCAGGCCTTAAAGGATGCAGAGGTCAAAGGCAATCTGATCCAGAGATATATGAAGAAAAAGGATCTGGAAGCGGAGCCGGTGGATCTGGAGCTGGAATTTTCCGCAGATCCGGAGAAGATCTCTGCGTTTGTGGATGCGGAATGTAAGGACGCGGTCCGGGAGGCCTCTGATGCCTCCATTACCAGGGAAAACGGTGAATTTGTACTTACCCCGTCAGTGGTGGGGACCACCGTGGATCCGGAGGCCACAGGGGCAGCCATCGGAGAGGCTGTGAGCCAGGCAGACGGCGTTTCGGGAACGGTCTCTGCTGCTGCAGTGGTGACAGAAAAGCAGCCGGAGATCACCACAGAGGAGCTGTCCTCTATTAAGGACGTGCTGGGGACCTTTTCCACCAGCTTTAAGACCAGCGGCGCTTCCCGTTCCACCAATCTCCAGGTGGGAGCGGCCAAGATAAATGGCCGGGTGCTGATGCCGGGGGAGGTGCTGTCGGGATATGAGTGCATGCAGCCCTTTACGGTCGCCAATGGCTACCGGGCGGCCACGGCCTATGAGAACGGGCGGTCTGTGGACAGCATCGGCGGCGGCGTATGCCAGATATCCACGACCCTTTATAACGCTTCTCTGCTGGCGGAGCTGGAGATCGTCCAGAGGCAGAACCATTCCATGACCGTGGGATATGTGAAGCCGTCCATGGACGCGGCCATTGCCGGAACGTATAAGGATATCAAGATCCGGAATCCATACGATACGCCCATTTATGTGGAAGGGGTCACCTCCGGAAAGACGCTGACCTTTACCATTTATGGAAAAGAAACAAGACCGGCAAACCGGACCCTGAAATTTGAGTCTGTGACGCTCCAGGTCATGGGAGCCGGAGCGCCCATTGAGCAGGTGGACAATTCCCTGGCCCCGGGAGCCAGGGTCAAGGTGGACTCCGGCCATACGGGTCTTAAGTCGGAGCTTTATAAGTGCGTATATGTGGACGGAGAGCTGAAGGAGCGGACCCTTTTAAATAAGGATACGTATAACGCCTCCAGGCCCATTTACCGGGTGGGACCGGCGGCTCCGGCAGTAACGGATCCAGGTGCAGCGGTGCCTGGAGCGGATCCGGCGGCTCCGTCCGGCGGGACTTCAGAAACGCCTGCGGGAACCACACCTCCGGCAGTGCCGGAGACCCCGGCGGCGGAAAATACGCCTCCGTCGGAGGTTCCGCAGGGGCCGGGCTATACGCCTGGTCCAGGGATGCCCGGAGACCCGGCTGGAAACAGCAGTCCGGGAGGAAATGAAGGACCCGGCCAGAATGCGGGTCCTGGAGGTCCTGGAGCAGAGAACGGCGGCGGAGCGCCTGGCCCCGGCGGTGAGCCGGGACCTGGGAATCCAGCCGGACCGGGAGCATAGGAGAGTCGGAATGAGAAAGATCGAGCGGGAACCCCATGGCAGGGGACGCTTTGTGCCGGGCCAGGATCTGGTGGTGGCCGGATGCATCGGCAAGGCGGGAGCTCTGGCTGCCATGGAAAAGAAAAAAGAAGCGCTGGAGGCCAGATTCCATGGCGTATTTCTGGACCGTCTTAAAACGGCGGCGGAGAGATCTCTGGATCTGCCCCAGGAATTTTTTGAGGATCCTGGCGTAACTGAATGGGAATATGTGGAGGAGGGCGGCATTCTGGCCGCCCTCTGGAATATATCGGGGGCCTATGAGCAGGGGATCTCATTTTCCCTTCTGAAGATCCCGGTGAGCCAGGAGATCATAGAGGTATGCGAACTATTTGATTTAAATCCCTACCGTCTCCGTTCGGGCCATTGTATGCTGATGGTCTCAGACCATGGATGGGATCTGGCGGAACGGCTCAGGGAAATGGGAGCCGAGGCGGCGGTCATCGGAAAGGTGGAGCGGGGGATCGCCAGAAAAATGACGGGTCTTGGCAGCACCGGGTTTCTGGAGCGGCCTCAGCCGGACGAGGTATTAAAACTGGGATAAAAAAGCTGTCCGGAGGAAGATACGGGGAAGGCCTTCGGAAAATATGTGATGGATCGGGGACGGGGAAACCTGAGGATATAAGGAGGCGCGTTATGCGTGAAAAGATTCTGACCATTATGGAAAAAAACAGCCGGATCGATCTGGCGGACCTGGCCGCTCTCCTGGGAGAGAGCGAGATCGCGGTGGCCAATGAGATCGCCGATATGGAGAAGGAAAATATCATCTGCGGCTACCATACGATGATCAACTGGGACAAGACCGGGGAGGAGCTGGTGACTGCCCTGATCGAGGTAAAGGTGACGCCACAGAGGAATATGGGATTTGAAAAGATCGCGGAGCGGATCTACCAGTACAGTGAGGTGAATTCCGTTTATCTCATGTCCGGAGCGTATGATTTTACGGTGATCGTAGAGGGAAAGACCATGCGCCAGATCGCCCAGTTCGTTTCGGAAAAGCTGTCCACCATGAATTCTGTCTTGAGCACAGCAACCCATTTCATCCTGAAAAAATATAAGGACCATGGAACCGTCATGTGCGAAAGACCAGAAGATGAAAGGATGATGATCACCCCGTGAGAAACCCGTTATCAGAAACCATCACAGCCATCCCCCCGTCGGGGATCCGTAAATTTTTTGACATCGTAAGCGAGATGAAGGACGCCATATCCCTGGGCGTAGGTGAACCGGATTTTGACACGCCCTGGCACATCCGGGATGAAGGGATCTATTCCCTGGAGAAGGGGCGGACCTTTTATACGTCCAACGCAGGACTGAAGGAGCTGAAGCTGGAGATCAGCCGGTATTTAGAGCGGCGGTTTGACGTGGGCTATGACCCGGACCGTGAGATCATGGTCACTGTGGGAGGAAGCGAGGCCATCGATATTGCTCTCCGGGCCATGCTGGATCCGGGAGACGAGGTGCTGATCCCTCAGCCAAGCTACGTTTCCTATGTGCCGTGTACCATTCTGGCCGGAGGCGTTCCGGTGACGGTTGAGCTGGAAGAAAAGGACCGGTTCCGCCTCACAAAGGAAAAGGTGCTGGAAAAGCTCACACCTAAAACAAAGATCCTGGTGCTTCCATTTCCCAACAATCCCACCGGCTCTATCCTGGAGAAGGAGGATCTGGAGGCGATCGCCGACGTGGTCCGCGAGAAGGACCTGTTCGTGATCTCAGATGAGATCTATTCGGAGCTGACCTATGGGAGACATCACTGTACCATCGCGGCTCTTCCTGGGATGAAAGAGAGGACTGTACTGATCAATGGCTTTTCCAAATCCTATGCCATGACTGGCTGGCGGCTGGGCTACGCCTGCGCTCCGGAGGCGATCCTGAGGCAGATGCTGAAGATCCACCAGTATGCCATCATGTGCGCGCCCACCACCAGCCAGTATGCGGCGGTGGAGGCCTTAAGAAACGGAGACCGGGACGTGGAGGAGATGCGGGAGGCCTATGACCAGAGACGGAGGTTCCTGGTCAAGGCTCTGAGAGACATGGGCCTTGACTGCTATGAGCCCCAGGGGGCTTTTTACGTATTCCCCTGCATTAAAAAGTTTGGTATGAGCTCCGATACGTTTGCGTTGCGGCTTTTGGAGCAGGAGAAGGTGGCTGTGGTGCCTGGGACTGCCTTTGGAGACTGCGGAGAGGGATATCTGAGGATTTCTTACGCGTATTCGCTCCAGGACCTTAAGCGGGCCCTGGAGCGTATGGGCCGGTTTGTGGCCAGCCTGGAGGAAATGTAGAATGAATATTGTATTATACGAGCCGGAGATGCCGGCCAACACGGGAAACATTGGGAGGACCTGCGTGGCGACCAACACCAGGCTCCATCTGATCGAGCCCCTGGGCTTTAAGCTGAGTGAAAAGCATCTGGTACGGGCCGGTCTGGATTACTGGGACAAGCTGGATGTGACAGTATACAGTGATTTTGCGGATTTTTTAAAGAGAAATCCCGGTGCAAAGCTTTATATGGCCACCACCAAAGCACCGGCGGTCTATACAGATGTGAAGTATGAGCCGGACTGTTATCTGATGTTCGGCCCGGAAAGCCGCGGCATTCCGGAGGAGATCCTGGTGGAGTATCAGGAAACGTGCGTCCGGATCCCCATGTGGGGGGACATCCGGTCCCTGAACCTGTCCAATTCCGTGGCTGTCCTCCTTTACGAGGCGCTGCGGCAGAACGGGTTTGAGAAGATGACCATGGAGGGCCATCTCCACCGGCTGGAATGGAAGGAATAGGATTCTATATTTTAGGGGAGGTGCCGTATGCGTTACAGAAGACTGGGAAAGACGGAGCTGATGGTCAGCGAGATCGGCCTGGGAGCCGAATGGCTGGAGCGTCACAACGCGGAGGAATGCCGGGCAGTCATTGACCGGTGCGGGGAGCAGGGGATCAATATCCTGGACTGCTGGATGCCAGAGCCCAACGTGCGGAGCAACATCGGGGCAGCCATCCGGGGAAAGAGGGAGCGCTGGTTCATCCAGGGCCACCTGGGCTCCACCTGGCAGAACGGCCAGTATGTGCGGACCCGGGACATGGAGAAGGTGAAGGAGGCTTTTGCGGATCTCCTGGAGCGTCTGGGAACGGACTACATCGACCTGGGCATGATCCACTATGTGGACCGGGAGGACGAGCTGGACGCCATCGTAAACGGTCCGTTTTACGCTTATGCAAAGGAATTGAAGGAAAAGGGCGTGATCCGTCATATCGGTCTCAGCACCCACAACCCCAGAGTGGCGAAAAAGGCTGTGGAGCTGGGGATCGTGGAAATGATGCTGTTCAGCATCAACCCGGCCTTTGATCTGCTCCCGGCATCTGAGGACATGAATACATACTTTGCTGAGGAGTACGATAAGGCTCTGGGCGGCATTGATAAAGAGCGGGCAGAGCTTTACCGGCTCTGCGAGAAGAACGACGTGGGCCTTACGGTCATGAAGGGCTTTGCGGGAGGGCGGCTGTTTGATGCAAAGCGTTCGCCCTTTGGCGTGGCGCTGACTCCGGTCCAGTGTATCCATTACGCCCTTACAAGGCCGGCAGTGGCCTCCATCCTGGCGGGATATGATACGCCGGAGCATGTGGATGAGGCTGTTTCTTATGAAACAGCAACGGAGACGGAAAAGGATTATGCCAGCGTTCTGGCCTCTGCCCCCCGCCACGCCTACGACGGCCAGTGTACCTATTGCGGCCACTGTAAGCCGTGTCCTGCGGGCATCGATATCGCCATGGTCAATAAGCTCTATGATCTGGCCTCCATGCAGCCGGAGGTCCCGGCTTCGGTCCGTGCCCATTATGAGGCGCTGGAACGGACGGCTTCTGACTGTATCGGCTGCCGTGGCTGCGAGACCCGCTGTCCCTTCCATGTTCCCGTGGCAGAGCGGATGGAGAAGGCCAGGGCGCTGTTTGCGGAAGGGGAATAAAGCGGTATCCCTTTTAGACACAAAAGAAAGCTCCGGAGATGGGAACTCCGGGGCTTTTTGTGTGCAGCCATGATATTAAAATTTCATGCCAGCCTGCTGTGCTTTTCTATGATCCAATGCAAGCCCCATCAGCCGGTCTGTCTGATCGGCCATAAATAGAGGGATGTTCAGTACGTCATCGTCCAGCCGCAGGTTATCCAGGAAGAAACGGATGCGGAGTTTGACTTTATCCGGGAACAGCTCCTTGGATTCACGGGCTCTGGCCCTGCTTTCATCAAAGTTAAAATAAGCAGTATTTTCAAAGTAACGTCTGCCGGACTCTTTGAGGAACCAGGTCCTGTCTATCTGCTGGACTCCCTTCAGAATATAAAAATAATGATTGCCAGACAGGGAACCCTGCAATATAATGTCGATATGGGAAACCACAGAGCCAGGCGGCTTACCCTCTGATTTTTCGGAGGGGCTAACCCTCCAGACGAAAGAAAGGAGGGCCTGCCAATGTATGTTACATACTCTGACCTGATTCAGATTGGAATATTCATTGTTGCCCTTGTCGGTCTCATTTATGAGATTTTCAAGGGAAGAAAATAGCCGCCATTACTCGCAATAATGACGGCTGACCCTTTTCAGAGGGAATAAAGCATATTGTTGAGGGTAGGCCGTTTCTGTGGCTTTCCCTTTTTCTGTCTTCAATATAGCACATCTTAAAAAGGATTACAAGAGAAAATAAGCTGTTGTTATCACCAGGTCACTTTCATAAACAATAATATATAGGGCAGGGGACCGCCCGGATCAATACCTATGAAGGAGGAAGGCCGCAAAGGCTGTGAAAGAAGAAAGCTATGGTATTAAAATTTCATGCCAGCCTGCTGTACTTTTCTCTGAT
>ERZ832317.6173-NODE-6173-length-10217-cov-5.183133_pt1 | contig 10217 bp, 9 predicted proteins | sample MGYA00519695_ERZ832317 | MGnify/ENA primary metagenome ERZ832317 (study PRJEB31850, sample SAMEA3708726) | human gut metagenome | biome: human gut; feature: human-associated habitat; material: faeces | place: China | collected 2014 ... | reverse complement strand
TAGCGATGTGAAATATCCAGGAATCCTTTACTCCATACTTTTCCTTTACTTCAGCGGTGGTGTAGAAATCATTAATGGAAGGTTTGTCTCTGATCGGAATCTTAAATTCTATAGGCTTATTGAATAAGTTATCAATATCTTCCTTTTTCAATAGAAATTTATATCCAAGTCGGGAGGCTTTTAGTTCACCTCTTTTCAGATAGCTGTAAAGAGTAGGTCGGGTTACTCCAATGTATGTGGCAGCTTCTGTGATCGTAAGAATAGGCTTGTCTCTGATCTTCTCAATCGGCTTTTCCTTGATGACTTTTTCGACAACCTGGTTGTTAGCTCTAATGGAAGCTTCACGTTTCTTCTGTTTATACAGAAGGTTTGCACATCTGTGCGAACAACAGGTTGTAGTCGTTTTATGCGCAATGAATTCTTGCTTGCACCACGCACAGGTTCGTCTGATTTCAATGTTGCTACTCATGTTATTTCTCCTTATTTCTCCAATATTTTTGTATAACTCCGTAAAATCCCGTAAAATGGCGTAAAAGTTCTCCACGACCTTGCCAACGATAATCCTTAGATTTTCGTGGTGAGGTACACAGGAGGTACAAAAAATGGCGTAAAAAGGCTTAGCAACGATTATCAACGATACTTGAGCAACAAAAAAGGCGCCCGTAAAGAGCGCCATATTAATCGATTATAATCAATTTAACCATTTGATAACCAAGTATTTACTTGCCGATGCAAAAATTCTTAAATATATTTCCCAATACCTCATCCGTCGTGATTTGTCCCGTGATTTCACCGAGATAATGCAGGCATTCCCGAATGTCTTGTGATACAAACTCACCACTAAGATGGGAGTCCAGGCCGGTAATGACTCGCTCGATGGCTAGGCGGGCATGGGAGAGGGCTTCGTAATGGCGGGCATTGCTGACGATGACATCTCCTGAATGAAGTGCGTTTAGGTTGATCGTGGAAACTAGCTCGTCCACCAAGTGATGGATGTTATATCCAGTCTTTGCAGCAATCGGGAGAATCTTTTCCCCGGAAGATAGAGATGTGATTTGTGACAAGATCATGTTGGCAGAATCTGTTTGGTCTGTCTTGTTGAGTAAAATGACTAAGCGGGTATCCGGTCCGAGATGTTCTTTCACTTGGGTATAATAGGGAAGGAATTGTTCCGTGTTTTTGGTGGCATCTATTAAAAACAATACGATACGGGCTTGTTCAATTTTGGAAAAAGTACGTTCGATACCCATGTTTTCTACTCGGTCGTCTGTGTGGCGGATGCCTGCCGTATCGATAAAACGGAAGGTGATTCCCTGGAGGTTGATGGTATCCTCTATCACGTCGCGAGTGGTACCCTCGATGTCGGACACGATGGCACGATCTTCTTTTAGCAAAGCGTTGAGTAGGGTACTTTTTCCCACGTTAGTATTACCGACAATGGCTACCGGGATGCCGTTTTTGATCACGTTGCCAAGGGAGAAGGAGGCACATAAGCGAGAAATTAACGTGTCAATACCGATGGCAATACTCCGAAGTTCCGATCGGTCGGCGAACTCCACGTCTTCCTCCGAGAAATCCAGTTCCAGTTCCAACAGGGAGGTGATGTGCAACAGTTCCATTCGCAGTTTCATCAGTTCGTCCGAGAATCCACCCCGCATTTGGCTTAATGCCATTTTGTGGGCGGCTGCCGAGGATGAGGCGATTAGATCTGCAACGGCTTCTGCTTGTGAAAGGTCCATTTTACCATTCAAGAAAGCCCGTTGAGTAAATTCTCCGGGGGCGGCAAGCCGTGCTCCGGAGGAGATTAATAGTTGTAATATGCGTTGCTGAATGTATACTGAACCATGGCAGGAAATTTCGATGGAGTCTTCTCCGGTGAAGGAGTGGGGGGCGTGGAACACGGAGATTAGTACTTCATCAATCAGTTCCTCCTTGTTGACGATCTTTCCGAAATGAATTGTATTCGGAAGAACATCCACCAGTTTTTTATAGGAAGGTGAAACAAATATCCGGTCACAAATTTCAATACATCCTTTCCCTGATAGGCGAATCACGGCGATAGCACCCATTCCGGGGGCCGTGGCAATGGCACATATTACAGTCTGGTCATTCATGGTAATTTCTTTCGTGCAAAGGTATATCTTTTTTATTGCGTATAGACTAAAAAATGAATCCAAATGAGTGTTCATTGGGATTCATTTTTTTGATTCTGTATTTGCTTATAAAAATTGCAAGAGTACTGCCCCGCAAGAGTACCCACCCCCGAACACGGAGAGTGCCACGAGGTCACCATGGTCGACTCGGTCAAGGTTTTGCGATAAGGCGATAGCACAACTAGGGCATCCCGTGTTACCTACTTCCTCGATGTTCGATAACATGTGATCTTCGGGGAAATCGATCTGACGTGCAACGGTAGCCATGATTCGCTTGTTGGCTTGGTGAGAGGCGATGAATTTCAAGTCTGTCAGTTTTATGCCTTGGCTATTAGTTACAGCATTTAATCCCTCGATCATGTAATGGCAGGCATTGATAAATACGTCACGCCCTTCCGGCATACCGATACCCCCGTGATGTGGGCGTAGGTAAACGGCGGTGTCTGCTTTGCCGATGTGTCCGAGTCCGCGGGTAAATATATTAAGTATACGGGCTGCTTTTTCTCCTTCCGGTATGGTGGAAATGGCGATTGCCACAGACCCGTCACCCCACAGGTGACCACTTTGCGGGCAAGTCTCGTTACTGTATTCCGTGTTATGCTCAGAGGCCACGACGATGGCTTTTGTTGCCTTGTTCATGGCGAAATATCCTTCTACAATTTCCATGGCGTTGATAAACGAGGAACAGGCTGCCGAAACAGTGAGACAGCGTGCGGCTCGTGCCTTAAAATGACGTTGTATCATGTGCGCTGCTGTTGCTACCGTGTCGTGGGGGGAGTAAGTAGCAGCCACGATCAAGTCGACTTCCTCTATGGGGAAGGGTAGTTTTTCGTGCAAGCGCTTAACGGCTTCCAAGGCCATGGTATTCGTGTTCTCGTTCTCGCCAGCCTTACTCCGGGTGCTTATTCCAGTACGAGTGCGAATCCACTCGTCATCCAGACCATTCACGTCTTTGAAGTAAGAGTTAGGTACTCGGTTGTCCGGGAGATAATGGGCAAAGGCGTTGATATATAATTCCATATCGTAGTGCGTGTTAGTTTATTTCTTAATTATACCGTGAAATAATATGTTAATATACTCGTTAATCACTTGTGGTCGTGGTTGATGTTCGTACTGGCGTATGAAACCGAATTCCAGGCTTTTGAAGACGGATTGCAGGGAATTAGCCAAACGCCGGGGTTGCTTGATCGAGAAGATTCCCGCATCGGCCCCGTTCCGAAGGATTGAATAGAGAAGTTCGAGCTCTTGTCTGTCAATATTCTCCCGTAGTATTTCAATCTTGCTGTTATTGTGTAAAAAAGTTTCTTTGATAGGTTGGCTACCGCCCATGAGTTCCGCTATTAAATTGAATCGTTCCTTGATGTATAACTTCAACCGTTTGTCGGCTGGCAAGGCCGTTCTGACTGCCTGTTCAAGTTTTTGTTCGATTAATTCTATTTTTTGATCCACGATGTGGTTAAAAATGTCTTCCTTACTGTTAAAATGAGTGTATAGCGTGCGCCGACTGACTTTAGCGGCACGGGCAATATCCTTCATCGTTGTTCGATAAAAACTTGTTTCTATGAACAATTTTTGTGCCACGCTGATAATTTTTTCTTTCGTAATCAGTAAGGTTGTTCTCATTTTAATTTCACAAATTGGAAAAAGTGTGCAATTATAATTAATATTCTCGTACAAGCAAAATCAATGCCACGGGTAATACAGAAGTGTTAAAAAACAGATTAAGATATTTTCCCTCGGAAAGATGACTTTTGTCATATTTCGTGAGGTAGGGGAGGTGTATATTCGCGGCCGAATTTAAATTAGATGAAATGGTGAATATACTTTTAAAAGAGAAACCGTTTACCCGTGAGTGGTTCCGGACATATGCCTTACTCATCGGGGGTGCTTTTGTGCTAGCACTGGGGTATAGTTGTTTTATGGCACCTTATAAAATTGTCCCGGGGGGAATCTATGGTATCACGATCGTCCTTCAACACAAGTGGGGGTTCCCGATCGGTATAGCCGCCTTGTGTTTCAACCTGCCATTGAGTTTGTTGGGCCTGCGGGTACTGGGTTCCGGTTTTGGGGTGAAAACGTTTATTTGTTTCATCCTTGTCGCTGTTTTCTCTGATAGTTTGCCTACGCTCTTGTTAACATTGATGGGTGAGCCGATACCCACGGATCCGATGATGGCACTCGATCCTTTCAAGTTAGGTGATGAGGTGTTGTTGGCGTGTATTTTTGGTGGTGTCGTCATGGGTGTTGGCGTGGGGATGATCATGAAAACACGTGCGTCAAGCGGGGGAACCGATGTGTTATCGAACATACTTTACAAGTGGACTCATCGTCCGCTGGGACAGTTGCAGATAATGATTGATTCGTGTATCGTGGTTTTCGGTTTTCTTATGTTCCAAGACTGGAAGGTGCCGATGTATTCGTGGCTTTCGATTTTCCTCATGGGTAAAACGATTGATATAATCCTTCAAGGGTTCAATGCAGAGAAAAGTTTCTTTATTATCTCCGACAAAGCAGAGGAAATTCGGGAGTATGTATTGAATGACTTGCACCGCGGTGGTTCCATCGTGCCGATACAAGGTATGTACAACCGTGCAGAAAAGGAGATGATCATGACGATGGTTAATCGTCGGCAGATGGTAACTTTACAACAGGCCATATACAAGATTGACCCGAATGCTTTTGTGACGATATTCGACGCTAAACAAATTCTCGGGAAAGGTTTCAAGCGGTTGGATGCTGAATGAGTCAAGAATATCATTTCGTAATAAATTTATTGGAAATCCGGTTTGACATGGAGAAATCTCTTTTGTTGAGCCGGATTTTAGTTTAAATTGTTTTCTATTCTTAATTAGTTTTGTAACTTTTCGCCTAGTTCATTCGTCCCATCAATAAACAAAAGTAGTGGTATGTTAAAAACATGGATAATTGGATGCTTAATTTGTTGCTTTTGTGCTACTAACGGGTTGGCACAGGGGAGTCGGGCAATACGGATTTACGGGGAAGTGACTACCGTGATGAATCGTAAAATATGCGGATACATCACGTGGGGAAAGAATCTTTACTGGACGGACATTTTTTCCGCGGGAAAAATCGGAAACCCGTATATGCGGTATCGGGATATTATGGGAGAAAACGTGCGTTTTAGTGATGGTCGGAGGGATACTCCACCGGAGCATGAGTTTTCTTGCCGTTTCGGGAATATTCGATCGATTAGAGTGATCGGTGATAAACGGATCGAGTTGGGCGTGAAAGGGGGAAATGTCATCGAGCTTGAACGAGGACGGTCGCTTGCTATCGGTAATTGGATCGCCGTGGAACCTCGGAATGGGAAGATTGAAAACGTGGTCTGGGAGCATATTAGCGAGATCGTTTTTTCTGCCGCTCCTGATTCGATTAACGAGCCGAAAGACCATCCAATCGCAGGTATCGTGGAAACGCCTTACGGGATGTACAAGGGGCTTATTCAATGGGATTTGGACGAGAATTCACAGGAATCGTTACTTGACGGGCGGACAGAATCTAGCTGGGTTTCCGTGGCATTTAAAAATATCGGGAGTATCAAGTCGTTGGGAAACTCTTCCTTGGTAACTCTTCATAGTGGCAGGGAACTTTGCATGTGGGGGGAGAACGACGTGAATGCCACGAATCGGGGGATAGCCATCAATATGCCGTCGATTGGGCAGGTGATCGTGGGGTGGCATGATTTTAAATTGTTTCGTGCGATTCCTCTCGATCAGTTGAAACTTACCGTTTACGATGATTTTAGGGCTCCGGAGCGTTTGTTCGGGAGAGTTGAGACACGGGATGGACGTTCGTTGGAGGGTGTACTGGTGTATGATCTCGACGAGGCCATGGATTTCGAATTACTGGACGGGCAGAACGGGAATATATCTTACCGTGTACCTTTCAAGTATGTGCAGAAGATAGAACCCAAAAACTATAAATACACGTGGGTCAAGTTGTCGGGAGGAACCGAACTGGTGTTGGGGGGAATGTATGACGTGATGGCAACGAATGATGGGATACTGATCTTCCGGACCGGGGGAGAAGTTGTTTACGTGCGTTGGCGGGATGTGAAACGAATTGAGCTATGGACCAAGGGGAAACAGAATGACTAGAACCGAGTATAACCGGACCGTGGACCATTTCTCTGATGGTGTGTATCGTTTTATCCTTAAAATGTGCAAGTCGAAAGAGATGGCGGAGGATGTCGTGCAGGATAGTTTCATGAAACTCTGGGAGGAAGTGGAATATATTGCCTACGACAAGGCGAAGTCTTTTCTTTTTAGCACGGCATATCACAGGATGATTGATGTATTGCGGCGGGAAACGAAGTTCGGGGACATCGAGAACGTGGCTGACCGGGCGGGAGATGTGCAGGAGGGATACACGGGATTACAGGAAATATTGGATATGGCCTTGGAAAAATTGCCCCCGGTGCAGAAAACGGTGATTCTTCTGCGGGACTACGAGGCGTATTCCTACGAGGAAATTGCCGGGATCACGGGGTTGAACGAATCGCAGGTGAAAGTGTACATCTTTCGAGCGAGAGCATTTATGAAAGCATACATCCGCAGGCCGGATGTGGTTGTTTAAGCGGGAGGAGATATGATAACGAGAGAGAATTACGAGATTTATTTTATTGATTACATGGACGGGAATTTGTCGGAGAGGGAACGGGCAGAGGTGGAGGCGTTTTTGCTAGTTCACCCCGATTTGCAAGAACAACTTGACGGGATGGGAGAGGTGAGGTTGGAAGTTCCCACGGAAGTTTTCGGTAAAAAAGAGGAGATAAAACAAGCGGTGAGAGAAAGGGAAATGGAGTATTATGCCATCGCTGTCACCGAAGGGGTTATCACGGATGAAGAACGGGCGTGGGTGGACGAGAATACTGATAAAAAAGTGTTTGAACGGGAAGTTGATGTGTATGCTAAGATCAAAGTGAAACCTGATCCAGCATGTCGGTTCGAAGGAAAAGCCGGGTTATATCGTAAGTCCGGAGTGATACTTCTTGTTAAACGTTATGCGGCCATTGCCGCGGTTGTGGCTTTGGGTATTGTGGTTGCTATTTATACCACGAGGAAAGAAGAATTCTCTATGGAAGATATACCTATGACGGTGGTGAAGACAGAAACTCTCCCGTTGCCGCAGGTATTAGAACCGGAGAAAGCCGGAGAAGTGGGAATAATTGAGGAACCGGAAAGGATGATGATACAGCCGACGGAACAGAGGGAAGCACCGGTTGAGGTTGTGGAACGAGTGATTCCTCCGGATGTCATTGAGTTGAAAAAACAACTGAAAATTTCCGTGGAGATTATGGCTCCACAGCCAAGTGAGATACTAACCTCCCCGTATGAGGGGCTTCAATTTCAGGTGCAGGTGAAAGAGCAACGGGAACCCGTGTTTCAATTGATTGACCGATCAGGTAAGTCGGATAATATCGTGAATAATTTGATTGATGCGGGAAGGAATGTGTTGGAACGTCTTCGGAGTAAAGAGAGAAAAGACATGGGAAACCTGTAACTAATCAAGGGGGTTAAACGTCATGTAAGAAAGAAATTAATTAAAGATAAGATCATGAGAATAATAGCAGCTTTTATCATGTTCATGGTGTGTGGACTATCGGTTTCGGCGCAACGAGACAGCGTGATTGTCAATGACGGCTGGCGGAAAGATACGATTCGTGCAAAAGGACAGGTCTCCGACACCATTAGTAAGGAAACGGAAATGATAATTTGGGATAATACGGTGCGAGAAAGCAGCGAGAAAAGGATTAACGATCCAGTCAAGCTTCCTTGGGATGTCAGGGTATTATCCCAAAAGCCTAGCCGTCCGAACAAATTTCGAGGACACTGGAACGGGTTCTATTTTGGGTTTGTGAACTTTGGGAAAACAAACTATTCCAAATATGGTGGTGATGACTTTATGGAATTAGATTGGGCAAGTTCGTTTACGATGCATTTTAACTTTGCCAAATTTAGCTTTGGTTTGAGTCCCCGGCAGTGTTTCGGTATATTCACGGGATTTGGCCTGGACTACTCCCGTATGTGTCTGGATGGAGATATTACTATTCGTCGGGAGAAAGGTGAGATGCTACATGCTGTGCCGTTGTCCGAGTGGGACATTACGGATGTGAAACGAAGTACATTCAAGACGCTCTATTTAACGATACCCCTGATGCTGGAAAAGCAATTCCCGGCTCCACATTGGAAAAGGTTTTATGTCTCCACTGGGTTTATCGGGGGAATCCGCTTGCACTCGAAAACAAAGGTCGTTTACACGAGTGAGAAGGGAAATAAACGGAAATTGAAGGAAAACGGAAGTTACGGGATGGTACCTTTTAAGGTAGATTACACGTTACGCATTGGTTACCGAGGAGTGTGTATTTGGGGAAATTATTCATTGACAAATATGTTTAACAAGAATCGGGCTCCGGAGTTGAGACCTTTTGCCGTAGGGTTTGGAATAACTGTTTAGAAATATGGAAATTTTGGATTGAACTCCTTTTCTCTTTCGGGAGTTCAATCTAAAATCATCAATCTTGAAATACTTTCATTGCCCTTCCGAATATTCCATGCAGGTAAGCAATCGTCATTCCATAGTTACTGACAGGTATCCCTGCATCAATGGCAGGCTGGAGTCTGTTTTTTAATTGCTTTCCAGTAATCATACAGCCTCCGCATTGAATGACCATAGCATAGTCGGTGATGGGACGAGTGATGGCATCCAAGCCAACGATAAAGTCAAACTGGAAGTTCTTCCCGGTATATTCTTGTAACCAACGGGGAATTTTGTGGCGTCCTATGTCCTCACAGGAAACATGATGGGAGCAGGATTCTAGCATAAGGATACGATCACCTTCTTTTAGTTCCTCTATCCGGGGAGTCCCGGCGAGATAAGCCTTAAAGTTTCCTTTGTGGCGGGCAAGAACGATACTAAAACTCGTGAGAGGGATCTCTGGGGGGATGATGGCAGTCACTTTCTTGAATACCTGGCTATCGGCTATTGCCAGACGAGGGCGAATACCCGTTTTTTCTAGAAAAGGGGTAATCTCTTCCGGTTGCAATACGATAGAGGTGCAATGATTGTCGAGTATATCCCGAATCATTTGTACTTGCGGTAGAATCAATCGTCCGGCGGGGGCTTCGGAATCGATCGGGGTGATCAGTAACACAATGTCCCCGGGAGAAAGCAAATCACCGATTAAAGATTTCGGGGTATTGTCCTTTTTCCATACACTTTTTAAGGTATTCAGAATTAAATCCGTGTTGTCTTTTCGGGTGGAATAGTCGATTACCGGACAGTTATAGGTCGTCGTCAGTTTCTCCTTTAAAGCGGGAGTCAAGGCGGATTCGTCCCGTTTGTTATGGATCACCAGAAATGGGATTTCCAATTTTTTTAATTGTTCGGCAAGTTGCTGCTCGTGTTCCCCGAAATGGTTATTCGTGACCACAAGTAGAGCCATATCCGCTTGTGATATGGCATTTCTAGTTTTTTCCACCCGCATTTCACCCAAAGCTCCCGTGTCATCGATACCTGCTGTGTCGATAAAAATAACGGAAGCAAAGTCCGGGATTTCATAACTTTTTTTTACTAGATCGGTAGTCGTTCCGGCCACATCCGAAACGATAGCAATATTTTGACCTGTTAAGGCGTTGATTAACGAGCTTTTCCCGCTGTTTCTCCGTCCCAATAATATAATATGTAATTTATTGTCTTTTCCCATAAAGCGAGCTAATTTTAAATTTTAGATTTTAGATTCCAGCCGCACAAGCTGACGCTTTTGGATTTTCAACTTTTAGTTTTTATCTTTTAATTTTTAACTTTCCTATTATCGATACATTTTCACGTCTTCCCGGGTGATGGTGTTACCACAAAGAATGACTAATCGTTCCACGACGTTGCGTAGTTCGCGGATATTACCTGTCCATTCGCATTCCTTCAATGCGGCAATAGCATCGGGAGACAGCGTTTTAGGGGCAATGCCCATTTCCGTGCATACTTCCGTCAAGAAGTGATTGGCCAAATCATCAATATCTTCCAAACGTTGGCACAAAGGGGGTA
>ERZ832317.6172-NODE-6172-length-10218-cov-7.296664_pt1 | contig 10218 bp, 7 predicted proteins | sample MGYA00519695_ERZ832317 | MGnify/ENA primary metagenome ERZ832317 (study PRJEB31850, sample SAMEA3708726) | human gut metagenome | biome: human gut; feature: human-associated habitat; material: faeces | place: China | collected 2014 ... | reverse complement strand
CAGCGCATCGACCAGCCCGGCACGCGGGAGCTGCTGATTGCTGCCCACAAGGCAGGCGTCAACTACATCGACACAGCGCGCGCCTACACAGTCAGCGAGGCGTGGATCGGCCAGTCCCTCGAGGAGGCCGGCCTGCGGGATGACTTTATCCTTGCCACAAAATGCCGCGCCCTGACAAAGGCCGACATGGAGGCCGAGCTTGCCACCAGCCTGAAGAACCTGCGCACCGACCACATCGAGGTGTTCCAGTTCCACAACCCCAGCATGGAGGGGCTCAAGACCATCCTTGCGCCCGGCGGCGCGATGGAGGCCCTGCTGGAGGCAAAGGCGCGCGGCGTTGTCGGGCACATCGGCATCACGGCGCATCTGGCCGCTGTGTTTGAGGCCGCGCTCGACATTCCCGAGATTGAGACGATCATGTTCCCCTACAACATCGTGGAGCAGCAGGGCAAGGCGCTCATCGACCGCTGCGCCGCAGCAGGCAAGGCGTTCATCGACATGAAGCCGCTGGCGGGCGGTGCGATCGAGGACGGCCGTCTGGCGCTGCGGTATGTGCTGTCCAACCCGTCGGTGACGGTTGCCATCCCGGGCATGGCAACGGTGGAGGAACTGGAAAACAATGCAGCGGGCGCGGCCAACATTGCCCCGCTTACCGCCGGGGAGGAGGCCGCCTGCCAGGCCGTCCGCGACGCGCTGGGCACCCAGTTCTGCCGCCGCTGCAACTACTGTGCCCCCTGCACGGTGGGTATCTCGATCCCCAGCGTCTTTCTGTTTCAGGGGTACTTAAACCGGTACGGCCTGCAGCAGTGGGGTCGCGAGCGGTACGCCACCCTGCAGACCAAGGCCGGGGCCTGCATCCAGTGCGGTGCCTGTGAGCCGCGCTGCCCGTACAACCTGCCGATCCGCAAAATGATGAAAAAAGCTGCCGAGGATTTTGGGGAATAACAAGCCGAACCGCCTATACGCAAAAGAGCATGCCGCAGCGGCATGCTCTTTTCTTACCACAAATTATAGGTCAGGATCGGCACATTGTAGGACACGCCGCGCAGCAGCATGACAAGGAAGCAGATGCCGCTTGCCAGATGCCAGACCAGCGCCAGCCCGCAGAGGATCAGCCGCCACTGCGGTGCTTTGGCGCGGCACTGCGCAAGGAAAACGCTGACCGATTCCAGCCAGAATGCCCAGAAGCAGATGAACGGCCCCCACCAGAGATTGGCATGGTAGAGCCGCTCGCCGCTCTCAACCAGCAGCAGGGCCTCGGCCATCGAGACCCCAAAGGTGAACAGGCTGAACCGGTAGCGGAAGCTTTTCCACGCCGCACGGCCCAGCAGCAGCCCCACAGCCGCCGCAAAGACGAAGGAGCGGGCCAGCCCCAGCACACCGGCCTCGTTGAAGGGGCCCCACAGCATACGGTGATGGTCAAACGGCACCGTGAAGATAAGCCGGATGCCGGAATCCTCCGCCGCAAACAGCACCCTTGCCTGCACAAAGCAGAGCGCCACACCGGGGAAAACGCTGCAGCCCATAAGGATCTCGTTTTTCAGGTTTTTAGCGCGGCTGCGCACAAAATCCGCAATCAAAAGCACCAGCAGCGCCGGGGCAAATGCAAAGATCAGGTTGGCCTTAAAGCTGGTGGCCACCGTCAGCAGCACGGTGTACACCGCGTAGCTGCGCAGATCCAGCCGACCGCGCACCGTGGGCCAGACGCGGTAAAACGCCAGCATCGTCAGCAGCGCAAAGGGGGCCAGCATGATGTAGGTCGTGTTGTGGTAGATCGTACCGCCCACCGTGCCCTGATACCAGTAGCCGCCCCGGGGCATCCAGACCGCCGTGGCCAGATTTACCGCAAGGCTGACAAGCAGCCGCACCGGGCGGGGGCTTTCCGGCAGGGCAGCCCGCAGGCCGCAGGCAAACACCGCGACCGCCGCCAGATGGAACACCGCCAACAGCACGGCAATGCCGATGCGCCCGGCGACATTGTAGGCCGGGCCGATGAGCAGCGACACGGTGGAGTAGACCATGCCCTGCTGCGCAAAGTACAGATGCTGCCCCAGATCAGAGGTGTATGGGTCATCGCCGCCGCCGGGGCTGCACAGCTGTTGGTAATGCAGCCAGACCATCGCCGCGCCGAACACCGCCAGCGCCGCAAGGCATAGGAACCAGAGCAGCCGATTTTTTTTGTTTTGTGCCAAGGGCGGCACCTCCCTGTTTTATTCCAGCCGGATGCTGTCGGCAAGGATCGTCTCGCCGGTCAGCGTGAGCAGCGTGGCTTCCTTGTCGGTGTAGACCTCGGTGCGCTTCTGCTCGCCGCCCGCTGTTGTGTAGTACAGCACGGCATACTGCGCTGTACCGGCGGGCAGGCAGACCGTCACATCGGTCAGCGCATCGGGGTTTGCGCCATGGCCCAGACCGCACCACGCAATGTCGTAGTGCTTGTCCTGCCCCAGCGTGAAGCCCAGCCGGTAGACCGCCTCATCGTCGGCGTGCTCCTCGGTGCGCCAGAGCTGCAGCGCATGGGCATCGGCGTCCTGATCGTGATACCGCAGGAAAAAGGCGTTTTCCGCCACAGGATGGCCGCCCCAGATCATGAAATCGGTCACGACCGGCGTGTCGGTACCGGCGGCATCGGCCAGACCGGCGGCGACACCCTCGCCAAAGACCGTGTAGGCGCGGCCACCCTCGGCGTAGGCCGAGCGGGTCGCGGCGCGCTGCCAGACGACCGAGCCAGCCATGCAGACAGCCAGCAAAGCATACAGCACGGTGCGGCGCTTCGGCCACCATGCCTTGCCGCGCGCCCAGCGCAGCAGCGCGACCAGCACAGCCAGCGCCATCAGGCCGACGCCGTAGCTTTCGACCGTCTGGGGGATGTAGCCGTGCCGCCAGTCCACCTGACCGGGCTGCTGGTATTTGGGCGAAAGTCCGATCAGCAGCGCCGGGGCGGAGAGCATGGCAAGGCCGGTAAGGAACAGCAACCGGTTCTGCTTTTTGTTCGGCAGCGCATCCAGCGCTGCCAGTGCGGCCACAGCGGCCCCTGCGACCATAACGCCGCAGAGGACATCCGCCGGATGGATGCTGCCCGGACGGACGCGCCCCGCCAGCATCGCGTTGAGCGGGAAACCCGCCGACATCTGCATCAGCCATGTGCGCAGCAGCGCGGGAATGTCAAAGTTCGGCGATATGCCGTCGATGCCCTGCACATCGCCCGCAAGGATGCCCGCGGCGCGCAGGCTGTTCATCAGCCGCGCACCCATGTTAAAGGCCAGCGTCACACACTCGCCTAGGAACACCGGCACCGCCAGCCGCAGCGCGGCGCGCACCTTATCGGTGTACAGCCACGCAAGGCCGAAGATCGGCACGATATAGGTAAAGCCGATCTCAAAGGTGGCACAGCACTGGAAGGCGCAGTACCCTGCCAGCACGGCCCACCGCTTGTGCCCGGTGTCCTGCCAGCGCAGCACGGCCAGCCCTGCCACAAGGGCGGGCAGCAGCGTGCTTTGCACCAGCGCACCGTAAGAATACAGGCTGTTGCCCGTAGAGTCCTGCCAGACGCTGAACATCATCGGCAGCAGACAGAGGCAGGCAATGCCCAGCTTTTTGCTGCGGGACGCCTTGCCGACCAGCCATGCGGTCAGCACAATGTCCGCGTAGGTCCACGCCAGAATGTACAGGCGGTAGCCGACCAGATCCCCCAGAAACCAGCTTGTCAGCCCGCGCACCGGCGGCGAGGAGAACGGCCGGAACCGCCCGTTCTGCAGGGTGAACTGCACCCACAGATCGCCGAGGTAATCCAGCACGCTCTGCCCAAAGGAGGTATGGGTAATATAGTAGTAGTTCTGCAGGTTGATCAGCTCATCATCTCCGCCGAGCGGGGCGCAGGTCGTGATGCTGAGATACCACCAGCCGAACACGACCGACACCGCGCAGAGGGCAGGCCAGAACCATCGCTTTTCCGTCAGTTTTTGCAGTTTCATCCGTCACTCCTGCCCGAGCGGGATATAGCAGAGCATCCCGCTCTCACTTGTGATGACATCGCCCGGCGCACAGCCTGCGGCGGCGGTCAGCCCCGCCAGCGTGGCCTGCTGGTCCTCCACGGCATAGCCGTCCAGATCCAGATAGATGCCGGTCATGCCCTGTGCGCGCAGTTCGGCAACCATTGCCTCAGGCTCGAGCGCGCTGGTCTCCTTGTACCAGAGATCGTTTTTGGTGCCGTAGCCCGCGCCGTAGGTGAATTTGAGGGTCTTGCTGTGCAGCGGGCCGCGCAGCAGCGTGTAGTCCCACATATTGTTGAGCGAGCCGTTCTCAAAATTTTTCATATACGGCAGCGTAAAGAGCATCGCGCCCTCCCCCGCTGCGTCCTCGACCTCCGCCATAAAGGCAGCATCCTGATACCAGATCTGCTGGACCTTTTCGTAATCCGGGGTGAAAAGCCCCTGCTGCTCCCAATAGCCGTAGCCCAGCAGCAGCACCGCTGCCGCCAGCAGCGCCCCGCGGCGGCGGCCGGTGTGCTGTATCAGCAGCTTTTCCGCCGTCAGGCCCACGGCCAGCAGTGCAAAAAACGCAATATAGGGGCTGATGCGGTTATAACCGCGGATGAACCGCACAAGGATGCCGATGATGCCGCCGAAGCCCGCAATGGTCGCCAGCAGCAGCGCCATGACATTCAGGCGGCTCAGCAGCCAAAGGCGGTCGCCGAGGCGCGGCGTCCCGGTTTTGCCGGCCCGCCAGTCCCAGTTGCGCAGCAGCAGGACGAGCAGCGCCAGAAAGCCCAGCACCCCCACAATGCCGAGGTAGCCGTAGGCGTTCTCGTTGTACATGGGGCCTTCATCGGTGGTCAGGATATGGAAGTAGCGCCCCAGCCAGTTTGCAAGCTTCTGCACGCCATACCCGTTGGGTGAGAGCAGCAGCGAGCTGATGCGCAGGCTGTAGATGTCCGCACCGACCGGGCTGCGGTAGACACCGTTCGTCAGCGTGCTGCCCTGCCCGTTGAGGATGCCCAGCACCATCGGGAAGAAGTCGGGGATCATCCAGCCGACGATCTCAGCGATCGTCACAAGGCAGGGCAGGCCCACGCGCCAGCTGCGTTCCCGCAGCATCAGGCAGAGCGCCGTGACGCAGAGGAAAAAGCAGGTGAAATACGGGTAGTAGGCCGCGCCGTTGTTGGCAATGCCCCACGCCATGGCCAGCGCCAGCCAGTTGCGCTTATTCTTAAAAAAGCCCCTGCCCGGGCGGTTGAAGGTGGGGTCCTCGGCACACCAGAGGCAGAGCAGCACCGAGAACGGCACGAACTCGCAGGCGGCCAGCATCATATGGCCCGCCATCCGCTGCTGTACATAGGGCGTCATACCGAAGGTTAGGCCGAACGCAAAGCTGAGCCACCGCCGCAGCCCCACCATCCGGAACACCGCATAGGCCGCCAGCGCGTTGGCAAAGGGGATGACCAGCACATAGAGGTTGAACACCGTGCCGGTGTCCTTTGTGAACAGGCCGACAAACCAGACAAAGATGTCGTAGATCAGGTCGTAGTTCGGGTTATACTTGCCCGCGACCTCATAGAACGGCCAGCCGAGCGAGCCGGTCAGCTCGCCATAGCTGCGCTGCACCTGCCCGACCCAGTAGATGCCGTCGCCGCCGTAAAGCATCGGTGCGTGCCAGTCCAGACGCCACAGCTGGAAGAACCAGTATTCACTCAGGGCCACCGCCGCCAGCAGCAGCGCGACGGTCAGAATTTCCCGCAGAATGTTTTGTTTTTTTGTCAGCATGGGGTCTCCTTTAAAAGTTCTGCCTTCCCCCTTGGGGGAAGGTGGCCCGCAGGGCCGGATGAGGGGCGGGTGTATCGTTATTGCCCTGTAATGGGTGCCGCGGAAAGCTTGCCCCTCATCAGTCCGCTTCGCGGACAGCTTCCCCCTTGGAGGAAGCCTTTATTCTCCCCGCTCCATCGCTGCCACATAGGCGTCGCAGACCTCCGCCGCCGGGCCGTCGCCGCGGATGCGGCCGCGGTCGATCCAGATGGCGCGCTTGCAGAGCTGCTTGACCTGCTCGATGCTATGGCTCACAAAAAGCAGCGTTGTACCGCCAGAAAGCATCTGCTCCATCCGCTCATGGCATTTGTGCTGGAACATAAAATCGCCGACCGACAAAATCTCATCACAGACAAGGATGTCGGCCTTAACCTCGGTCGCAATGGCAAAGCCAAGGCGCGCGATCATGCCGCTGGAATAGTTTTTGACCGGCACATCGACAAAATCCCACAGCTCGGCAAAGTCGATGATGCTGTTGAAATGCTCCTGCATATAGGCGCGGTCATGGCCCAGCACCGCGCCGTTCAAAAAGACATTTTCCCGCGCGGTCAGGTCCAGATCAAAGCCCGCGCCCAGCTCGATAAGCGGCGCGATCTCACCGTTGACGGTGACTGAACCGGTCGTGGGGTACATAACGCCCGCAATCAGCTTGAGCATCGTGCTTTTGCCGCTGCCGTTGCGGCCGATAAGCGCCACCGACTCGCCCGGCTCCACGCGGAACGAGACATTCCGCAGCGCGTAAAACTCATTGAAAAAGAGCTGATGCTTCATCAGCTTGACGGCATATTCCTTGAGGGTCTCGGTTTTCTCCTGCGCAAGGTTAAAGCGCATCGAGACATCCTCCACCTGAATGATGGACATGGGGGAAACTCCTTACAGATACAGAATAAAATTGCGCTGCAGCTTGCGGAAGGCCGCAAGCCCCACGCCCATCATGACGAGCGCACTGCCGATGCAGGCAAACCATGTGTTGGGGCCGGGCACCGTGCCGTACATGACGAGGCACCGCATGCAGTTGATATAATGGTACAGCGGGTTGAGCTTGATGACCGGCACCATGAACGGCGGCAGCGCCGAGATGGGGTAAAACAGCGGCGTGGCGTACATCCATGCCATTGTCAGGATGCCGTACAGGTATTGCAGATCCCGGAAGTAGACCGCCAGCGCACTGAGCAGCACCGCCATGCCGGCGCAGAACACCAGCAGCAGCAAAAGCGGCGCCCAGACGAGCAGGATCGTCCAGTAAAACGGCGAGCGGGTGATCACCATGACCAGCACGATCGCCGCAAGGCTGAACAGCAGGTTGACAAAGCTGGACATGACGCGGCTGATGGGGAAGATGAATTTGGGAATGTACACCTTTTTGATCAGGGACGCATTACCCAGCACGCTGCCCATGCCCATGTTGGTGCTTTCGTTAAAAAAGTTGAACAGGGTATTGCCGCAGATCAGGTACAGCGGGAAGTTCGGGATGTCGAACCGGAACATATAGGAGAACACAAGCGTCTGCAGCAGCATCATAAGCAGCGGGTTTAAGATGCTCCACACATAGCCCAGCACGCTGCGGCGGTATTTGACCTTGAGGTCACGGGTCACCAGCTCGCGGATCAGCGGCCGGTATTTGGAAAAGCTGTGCCAGCTGTTGTGCAGCTGGCCGGTGGATTTTTGCATAGGGATATTGGCTCCTTACAATTATTTGCAGGCGGGTGCGCTGCGGGACGGAGAAGGCCTCCCTTGTCAAAGGGAGGTGGACGCCATAGGCGGCCGGAGGGATTCCTGCGGCCTTGCGGCAGGCACGCCCGTTCCCGCAAGGCGGTCGGAATCCCTCCGCCTCGCAGGCTCGGCACCTCCCTTTGACAAGGGAGGCTGTTTGGGTGGTTACAGCTTAAACGGGGTATCGTCCGTCAGGCCGTCGGCGCGCAGCATGTTCTGCATGACATCAATGTCGGTGCTGACATCCAGCGCATCGCTGGCAAACAGGCGGTCAAGCTGGTTCTCAAACGCCTTGACCAGCGTGTCCATCGTCTGCTCAATGCGGCGCTTCGACTCCGAAATGTTCTCACCTTCCACGCCCTGATTATCCAGCTCGGCGTAGGTGTTCAGCAGCTTGAGCGAGGTGGGCAGGTAGTAATCCATGAACTTGCGCATCTGGGGCAGCTTGTCGGGGTCGGACTTGGCCTGCTCAAAAATTTTGGCCGAGACCGCTTCCAGCCGGCTGATCTTGTCGCTCATCTCCTCATCGGGGATGGCATCATTGACCCGGCGCAGCTCGTCCAATATCTTCTGGTACTGGTCCCGCTCGGGCATATCGGTCTGCTTTTCAGGCTGCTTTTCGGGTTTCGGGGCGGGGGCAGGCGTTGGCTCGGGCGGGCGCTCGCTGACCACCAGACATTTGCGGCGCATATCCAGATAGGCATCGGGGCCGAACAGCCCCTCGTCAATGCAGTTTTCCAGATGCTTGCAGCACTTGTCATAGCTGCAGGGCAGCGCATCGGCAATGTCCTGAATGTACATATATTTTGCATCGCCGACGATCTTGTCGATCTTGCGGCGCATCCGGCGGGAGGTGCGGATGTGCCAGCCGCCGAACAGGCAGCCGATGCCGCCGGTGAGCGACATCAGCATTGGCATCGAATCCTCGACCAGCCAGGTCCAATAGCTGCCGCCCTCCGTCAGGGCCTCCGGCAGCCAGTAGATGGCGCTGGGCAGCGCCGCCAGCGCGCAGAGAAGCAGCAGCACGCCCGCCACCGTCAGGCCGGTGGCCAGCGCCGCGCCCTTCAGCCTTTTGGCGGCCGGCTGCGCGCCGGGGTCGGCGCTGCCGTTGAGGGGGCGCACCTCGGCATCATAGACCGGCGTTGTGTTGACACGGCCAAAGCCCTGTGTGCGCACCCGGGCCTTTTCCTCAAAGCCGCCGAGCTTGCCGTTCTTCATGGCGGTATTCAACCCGATGAAGATGAATCCCAGCGGCCACCATACCACAAAGCCGATGACAATGGCCCACCACGGGAACTGGAACGGGCCGTCCCCGGCGTGGTATTCACTGCGGCTGTAGTTGTTCTGGTAGCGCGGGCCGCTGCCGGAGTAGGGGTGCTCCGGGTCCGTGTACTTGGGTCGTTCGTTTTGGTTGGGCATGGATGGCTCCTTCGGCGATCCTATCGCCTGTGCATTACGGAATGTCCGCCAGCAGATTTTTCATATCCTCGCTCAGATAGTAGGTGCTGCCGGCCTGGTAGGGATTGTTTTTGCTGTAGGGCAGATGGGTGCAGAGGTAACTGACCCACCGGCTGTAGCCCGACACTGTAAGGTGTACGCCGTCAGGCTGGGCAAAGTCTGTCATCAGGCAGCCTGCAGCATCGGCAAACTCGGCGTTCAGGTCAAGGTAATAGCAGCCGCGCTCGGCGCAAAGCTGCTGGATGGCCGCGTTGATGACCGCCAGCCGGTCGGGCGCAAGGCCGGGCAGCGTATCGCTGATCTTCTCCTGCGTGGCGGGCAGGACCGACTGCACATAGAACGCCGTGTTCGGCAGCGCCGTGCGCAGCTCGTCCAGCATTTTGCCGTAGTAGGCCAGAAAGCTGTCATCGTTGCCGGGCTGGACCAGCGCGTTTGTGCCGATGAGGATATACAGCTTGGCCGGCTGGGCGGCGGTCAGCACATCCAGCGGGACCTCCTCGCCGCGGTCGGGGCTTGAGACGGTCGTGCGGTTGACGATGGTGTTGGGGCTGATGCCCTCATACCCGCAGACGAGCGCGCCGCCCACATCAATATTGTACTCATTGACGCAGAAGCCCGCTGTCAGCGAATCGCCCAAAAATGCAGCGTCCGCAAACCAACTGGTATCCACCCGGCCAAACTCCGGCAGGGCGGCCGGCTTTTGCGGCAACGCCGTGTAGGTGTAGCCGCTGTCCGCCGTCTGGCGCTGCGGGCCTACGGTGCCCCAGTTCAATGCCGGGGCAGCGGCGCTGCTCTCCCCTGCGCCGCCGTAGGGCACGGGGGCCACCAGCCGGGTGCTGCTCGGCTCCGCCGTGGCGGCGGGGGTCTCCGGCTCCCCCTTGGCGCTCTTGGGCAGCACCGCCGTGATGACACCGGACAGCACAAGGATGCCGCACACCGTCCCCGCAAAGGCAAGGCGGCGGCGTCTGCGGCGCAGCTCTCTGCGGCTGCGGGCGGCGGCCCGGCGCTGCTCCTGCGTGGGGGTGCGGCGCTGCGGTGGCGGCGCTGCCTGCTCCCGGTCAGGGACGGCCCAGTCCCCTTCCATGTGATAGCTTGTATTCGTGCGCGGACGGCGCGGTCCGCGGTCATTCGGGGTCGGCATAGGGATGCCCCCTTTCGTGGCTAAGGCTTGTAGTAGGGACAGCAGTCCCCTAGGCATTGTAAATCAGTATTGATTATAGCACAAAGCTTTTATAAATAACAGTAGGTG
>ERZ832317.6163-NODE-6163-length-10235-cov-4.110020_pt1 | contig 10235 bp, 7 predicted proteins | sample MGYA00519695_ERZ832317 | MGnify/ENA primary metagenome ERZ832317 (study PRJEB31850, sample SAMEA3708726) | human gut metagenome | biome: human gut; feature: human-associated habitat; material: faeces | place: China | collected 2014 ... | reverse complement strand
AAATGCATTATAAAATTAACTTTTACTACCTTTGAAAAAGATAATTTTATAATGCATTTATAAATGAGACGACTCTTATTTATAATGCATTTATAATTATAATATTTTATCCATTAATACATAAGTTTGGGTTATATATAGAAAGTATATTCAAAGATAAAAAAATGTTACCAAGATATTTTTAAAAGGAAGGAGCAAATTTTGAAAGGCGAGAAGAATGACAATATAAACCTAAGATATAATATAATAGTTGTTATAATATGCATAATAGGATTTATTTTGCTACTTCAACTTTTTAATCTTCAAATAATTAATGGCAATGATTATAGAGCTATGTCTAGTGCAAGACTAACAAGAGAGACAACAGTATATGCTGATAGAGGAGAGATATTAGATAGAAATGGTGTAAAATTTGTTACAACTAGTACTGGATATAGTTTGGACTTATACAAAACAACAACCAATAATGATGAGTTAAATAATAATATATTAAAAATAATTAAAGTATTAGAAGAAAATGGAGATTCTTATGTTGATAATTTGATAATAGATGTAAATCCATTTAAATTTTCAATAGATAATGAAGATTCAATAAAAAAATGGAAGAAGAGCAATGGAATAAATGAGGATTATAATGCCGAACAATGTTTTAATTATTTAAAAGAAAAATATGAAATAAAGAATGAAGATGTAGAAGAAGCAAGAAAGATTATGGCAATACGATATGAAATTACTCAAAATGGTTATAGTACTGTAAGACCTGTTGAAATAGCAAATAATATTACAAAAAATTCAATTTTAAAATTTAGTGAAGAAAATAGTAATTTCTCTGGAATAGATATTATTACAAAACCAGTAGTAACATATAATAATGGCTCTTTGGCATCACATGTACTTGGATATTGTGGAAAGATAACACAGTCTGAATTAGAAAATGTTGGTGATGGATATGATAAAAATGAATTAATTGGTAAAACAGGAATTCAATATGTTTTTGAAAAATATTTAAGGGGAAAAAATGGAAAAAGACAGATTGATATGGATGTAAATGGTAATATAACTGGTGAGTATATTACCGAAGAACCTATCGTAGGATCTGATGTTGAGCTTACAATTGATGCCAATATTCAAGCTGTTGCAGAAAAAGCTTTAAAAGATGATATTGAAAAAATTTCAAACGGTGGATATGCGGAAAAATTTGAGGCAAAAGCAGGGGCTGTAGTTGTAATGAATACAAAAACAGGAGAAATTTTAGCTTTAGCAAGTTATCCTGACTATGAGCCACAGTTATTTGTAAACGGTATAAGTACAGATAAATATAATGAATATCGAGAAAGTGAAGCTTTATATAATAGAGCAATAAGTGGAACATATGCTCCAGGATCTACATTTAAAATGATAACTGCAATGGCAGGCTTGGAAACAAATGCTGTGACAACAACAGAAGCAATTAATTGTACAGGTGTTTATCCCGCAGCACATAAACCAGTGTGTTGGTATTATACAACATACAAAAGAGGACATGGTGCTTTGGATATATCAGAGGCTATACAACATTCATGTAATTACTTCTTTTATGAGGTTGGAAATAGAATTGGAATAGATACACTTTCTAGTTATTCAAAATATTTTGGCTTAGGAAGAAAAACTGGAATTGAGCTACCAAGTGAAGCTTCTGGAAATATAGCAAGTAAAGACAGAGCCAGGGAAGAAAATAGAGAATGGTATGTTGGTGAAACTTTATCTGCTGCAATTGGACAAAGTTATAATAATGTTACACCTGTTCAAATGGCAAAATATATAAGTATATTAGTAAATGGTGGACACCAAATAGATACAACATTAATAAAATCAATTATTAATTCAGATGGAACACAAGTATCAAAAGACGAAATAAATGCACATGTAAAAGAAGTTTTGGGTGTTGAAGATGAGAAAATTGAGGAAAAGACATTTAAAGATGAAAATGTAAAAGCTGTTTTAGAGGGAATGAAGAATGTTACAACTGAATCTGGAGGAACAGCATATTCAATATTTAAAGATTCGAACATAAAAGTTGGAGGAAAAACAGGGTCTGCTCAAGCTGGGAAGAAAACCCATGCATGGTTTGTTGGATTTGCACCTTTTGATGATCCAGAAATAGCAGTAGTATCTATAATTGAAAATGGAGGCCATGGTGCATATGCTGCACAGGTAGCAAAAGATATTTTTGATTCATATTTTTATGAAGACGAAGTAAAAAGTAATAATGAAAATTGAGATAATATTTTATTATCTCAATTTTTTATATATTTTTTATAAAATTGATACCAGATTTCATAATCTAAAAAAGAAGAGAAAATAAAGCAATTAATAATAATTTATCATCAGTATGTTGTGTATATAGAAAGTAAATCACAGCTAAAATTAAAATATCATCACCAAAAAATTTCAAATTACCAATTTCAAGAAGCGGACTTTTTTGTGAATTAGATTTAGTTCGTTTTTCATTGTTGTCAGATCTTTTTGAGTGGGAAATTTCGGAATCTAAAGCATCAATAAATTGGTTTTCAGACATAGTACGATTATCTTTTATTGAAGAAGAATATGTACTTGGTGAATGATCATCATGATGATATCTTTGTTTTAGTGAATTATTAATATTTATAGGATTGTAATTATTATAATAAAAAGGATTAGGAGGACGAAAAAAAGGAAAGTTAAAATTATTCATCTTTTACTTCATCACCACCTAAAGGATTCATTACTTCAATAATTTTTGCAAACTGAAGAAATTTTACATAATTGTCAATTTTATCTTTTTTAGTCTCATTTAAATAAGGTTTTAAAGAAAGTAGTAAATTAGCTCTGGGATCATCTTTATTACTAGTATTTAAAGAATCCATTATTTTTTTTATTTTTAAAATTGTATTAATATCAAATTCTGGAATACCATTATTAGATTTTTTTTCAGAAGAATCATTATTATAATCTGTGTTAATATTATTAGTATTTGTGGAATTATTATCTGTAGATTCACTAGAATTATTAGAGGAATTAGATGAAGAAAAATTGTTTAGAATATTCTTCAAATTATTTGACATATCTTTATCTTCTAAAATATTATTAAATTTTTGAAGAATATCATTCATATCTCCATCCATATTAATACCTCCTTGTTATTTATTCATATTATTTTTTAATTGTTCAATAATTTTTTGTTTATCATTAGAATTTAAAATATTGTTTAACTGGGAAACACCTTTTTCTAAATCTTTTTTATCCATATTTGATAAAGCTGTCATTAGTTTTGAAATATCCATATTATTATTATTCATAGTACCTCCATAAAAATTTACTTATTATAATATATGCAGAAAATTTAAAATGTATATATAAATTTTCCTTTTAAATATTGTTTTTTATGGGATTTTGAGATAGAATATAAAACATAATTTGTGTTATTAGAAAAAATAATGAAAAAAAATAATAAAATATATCACAATATGTAAAAAACTTTTTATATTTTATGTATGAAAAACGACAAAAAATTCAACTTAAATCGTGTAATATATATACATAAATTAAAAAGGTAAGAGGTGGTAAAAGGATGTTTCAAAATATAGCAAATGGTTTTAATGAAAAAGATAGCCATTACAAGGATGTTAAATTAAAAAATGAAGAAATTGGAATGTTTTTTAAGAGGGCTTTTACAAGGCAAAATATAATTATATATATAATTGCTTTTATGATTTCAATGGTTAGTTTCGGAGGAGATGTATCATTAGGTATAGCTCCATTTGGACTAGCAATACTAGCAGCAACGGCTGGTTCTGGAATACCAATAAGCATTGTATATATAATTACATTACTTGGTAGTTACATAGGGTTAGGAAAAGATATTACTGTAAATTATTTTCTGACAAGCTTAGTATTCTTTGCTACACTATTTATTATAAAAACTAAAAAGCAATTTGAAGTAAACGAAAAAGTAAAACTTGGAAAAAATATTGTAATTTCTATTTTCTGTGTAAATATATTACCAATGTTATTTACAACATTAAGCTTATCAAATATTATCTTTGCAGTATTGTTAAGTATTATAACTTATATTTTTTATAAAATATTTGTAAATGCAATAGGTGTCATATATGAATATGGAGATAAAAAAGTATTTTCAATAGAAGAGCTTATGGGAGCGAGTTTATTGTTAGCAATTGCAATTACAGCTCTTGATCCAATTAATATATTAGGATATTCATTAAAAAATGTACTATGTATTTTAATAGTTTTAATATTAGGTTGGAAAAGTGGTATTTTAATTGGAACTACAGGTGGAGTAACAATAGGAATTGTTTTAGGAATAATAGGGAATGAACCTCCAATAACAATTGCAGCTTTTGCTATAGCAGGTATGCTATCAGGAATATTTAGTAAAATTGGAAAGATTGGTGTAATAATTGGTTTCATAGCAGGAAATATACTTATAACATATGTATCAAATGATAATGTACAACCTATAATATTATTTCAAGAAATATTAATTGCTTCATTAGGATTATTATTAATTCCAAAGAAAGCAGAAGTTGCAATGAATGAGCTATTTGATAATTCAAGTATATTACCAGAAATGAATGAAAGAGCTTTAGGAGAAAGCAAAGAAACTGTTAATAAATTAAGCGACATTTCAGAAACAATATCTGAATTAGCTAAAAGTTATGACGAAGTTGCAGCAACTGTTATAGAAGATAAAGAAGATATAAAATATGAAAATGAGAATAAAAAAATATTTAAAAAAGAGCTATATAGCAATATTGAAAATATGAAAGACAATATTCTATATGATGATATAAAAAATTCAAATGAGATTGTTGATGATATATTTAAGCATTTAAACAAAAATAAGAAATTGACAAAGGATGTATTAATATTAATTTTTGCCAAATACAATAATTATATAATTGGAACTGATATGGGGAATATAAATAAATCAGTTGAAAATGATATAAATAAAATGATTGAGGTAATAGATAAATCATACAATGTTAGTAAAATAAACTTTGTATGGAAAAAGAAATTAGAAGAAAAAAATAAAAATATGTCTGTTCAATTGCAAGGTGTTTCAGAAGTGATTGCAGATTTAGCTGAAGATATAAAAGACTCAAAAAAAGAAAAATATGTAGATCAAAAAAATTTAATCAAAAAAATATTGATGCAAAAGGGAATTGTAACATCAAATATAAAGATAACCCAAAATGATTCTGGTAGAAGTATTGTAAATATATATGTAGAAAATAATGATGAAAATCCTGAAAATGTTGCTAAAAAAATATCAAAAGTTTTATTAAAAGTTTTAGAAGAAAAAATGACATGGCAAAAGAAAAAAAGTGATATAAAATTTGAAAACAAAATATTAATTTTTTCATTCATTTCTAGTGATATATATAATTTAAAAGTTGGAATTGCAAGAGCAAAAAAACATGACTCTCCGGTGTCAGGAGATACAAGCATACAAACAAAGCTAAATGATGGTAAATATTTATTAGCAATAAGTGATGGTATGGGATCTGGTCCAGAAGCAAGAAAAAGTAGTAAAATTGCAATTAAAATGTTAGAGCGAATGTTATCATCAGGGTTTAAAAAAGATGTATCTGTAAAGATGATAAACGCGACTTTATCTGATAGTATAGAAGAAGATATGTATGCAACATTAGATATTCTAATATTAGATTTATATCAAGGAAATATTGAGTTTATAAAAAATGGAGCTTGTCCAACATATATAAAAAGAAATAAAGAGGTAGAATTAGTAAATTCAATTTCATTGCCAACAGGAATTATAAATGATATTGATTTAACTACATATGATAAAGATATAGAAAATCAAGATATTTTTGTAATGTGTAGTGATGGAATTATAGAATCAAATACTGAATATTTACACAAAGATTTATGGTTAAAGTATTTTCTTGAAGAGCTTCAAACAGATGATGTTCAGCAGATAGCTGACTTAATAATAAGTGAAGCAATAGATAATGATTACGGAAAAGAAAAAGATGATATGACTGTAATTGTTGCGAAAGTAAGTAAATAAAAATCAAAAAATTGTTGTATAAAAGTACAACAATTTTTTTGTTTTTATTGTGAAGAAAAAATATAAATTTGGTTTACTAAAAAAAAAGCTTATGTTATAATGTAGAAAAAAAGAAAGGTGTATTTGTAAATGAACCAAATTTTATCATTTCAAACAATAGGAAATTCGAAGATACAATTAAAAAAAGTAATTCGTTTTTTTTCTATTTTTATTATTTTGTTTGCATTAATATTAGTTATTGAAGGAAGTTTTGGATATTATAAAAATAAGAATAAAAAAGTTGTTATAAAGGAAACTCCAGATATAAATATTCAAAGAGATAATGGTACTACAATATTAAATATAACATCTAACATTGGAGTACAAAAGGTTATATATTCTTGGAATGACGGAATTGAAGATTCAGTCGAAGAAGGTGGAAAAAATAATGTTGAAGTAAAAATTCCAACTACAATAGGAACCAATGACTTAAATATAAAAATTATTGATTCAAATGGAAATACAATTGTATATAATCCTGTAAAAATCTCTTATGAAGAAAATCAAGAAGAAAATGTAAATTGGGAAGAAGCAATAAAAACAGATAAAACTAAACCAAAAGTTTCAATTGAATCAGTTAAAGGAAAAATAGTTATTACTGCAACTGATGATGTAAAAATGTCATATGTAACATATAGTTGGAATGGAGAAGAAGAAAATAAAATAACAGGTTTATCTGATGATGAAAAAACATTGACAACAGAAATTGATTCAACAAATGTAAAAAAAGGAACTAATAAATTAATAGTAAAAGCTTATGATAAAGCTGGAAATGTCGAAACAGTCGAAAAAGAAGTACAAGGTGCTAATGGATCAGAAATACAAGTAAATCAAGAAAATGGTGAATTAGTAGTAAATGTAAAAAATGATATTAATATAACAAAAATAGAATATAACTTTAATGGTGAAGAAAAAACTATAGATAATATTAATCAAAAAGAATATACTTTTAAATTACAGATGAAAGATGGCGAAAATAAAATTTCAATTTCGGCATATGCAGATGCATTAAAAAGTGATTATCAAAATACTTTTACTAAGGAAAATACAAATACGAATACTAGTGCTCCTACTATTAAGGTATTAAAGGATAGCAATCAAATTATAATAAATGTAAAGGATGAATCAAACATTACAAAAATAATTTATAATTTTAATGGGCAAGAAAAAACCATAGATAATATTAATCAAAAAGAATATCAACTTAAATTAGATTTAATAGATGGAACAAATTATGTTATAGTTAATGCATATAATCAAAATAATAAAAGTGAATATAAAGGTAAAACAACAAAGTAAGAAAAAAGGAGAAAATAGAACTTAGTCTATTTTCTCTTTTTTGTTTATGGATTATTAGCAACAACCTCTGTTCCCTCCGCAGCAACAACATATTATAAGAAGTAATACTATTATCCAAATGCAGTCATCTCCAAATCCGAAACCACATCCGCATCCGCAATTTCTATTTTCTGGCATATTATTTCCCCCCTTTCAAAATCTTTTGTATGATATATATTATTCTAATTAGCAAAAACTGTTACGAAAAAAATAATAAAATAAAAATTTCTATGTACAAAAATAGTAAAATAATGATATAATCCGTTATAAATAAAATTATTATTTTAGAAAGGATGATAACAATATGGGCAATATTGTGCTATTAGATGATTTAACAATAAATAAAATTGCAGCAGGAGAGGTTATTGAAAGACCCGCATCTGTAGTAAAAGAACTAATGGAGAATTCTATTGATGCTGGAGCAACAAATATTACAGCAGAAATAAAAAATGGTGGAATAACATATATACGAATAACAGATAATGGAAAAGGAATTTTGCCAGATGATATGGAAATTGCATTTGAAAGACATGCAACAAGTAAAATTAGAAGTGCAAAGGATCTAGAAACAGTTAAATCGATGGGATTTAGAGGAGAGGCTTTAGCAAGTATAGCAGCGATTGCTCGTGTTGAACTAATATCTAGAACAGCTGATAGTGAATTAGGATATAAAATAGTTGTTGAAGGTGGAAACATAATAAGCAAAGAAGTTATAGGTTGTCCAAAAGGTACAACTATTATAGTTGAAAATTTGTTCTATAATACACCTGTAAGATATAAATTTCTTAAAAAAGATTTTACTGAAACAGGATATGTCGAAGATGCTGTTACAAGAATAGCTCTTGTAAATCCAAATATATCTGTCAAATTAATTAATTTAGGCAAAAATATAATTAATACAAATGGAAGCGGAGATATAAAAGATGTTGTGTATAGCATATATGGAAAAGAAGTTGCTGAAAATATAATTAAGGTTAATTATGAATTTGAAGATATGAAAGTAACAGGATGTGTTGGAAAACCACAAATTGCGAAATCAAATAGATCAAGTCAATTATTTTTTGTAAATAAAAGATATATAAAAGATAAAACATTAACAAGTGCTGCAGAACAAGCTTTTAAAGGAATGTTATTACCAGGAAAATATGGATTTTTAGTATTAAACATAGAAATAGATCCACATAATATTGATGTTAATGTTCATCCAGCAAAATTAGAAATAAGATTTCAAGAAGAAAATAAAGTTTTTAAATTAGTATATCACGCAATAAAGGAATCTTTTGTAAATGATCAAAATAAATTTGAAAAAAAAGAATCTGTAGAAGATAAAATCACAACTAATAATAATTTAGTTCATACTTTAAATCAAAGTAATGGAGATAGAGTTTCAAACGTAAAAATAAATGTACCTGCTACAGGAAATTGGATTGAAGATTTATATAATGAAAAATTAATAAAATCAATGGAAAATGAGAAAATAGAAAAAAGCAATGAATCTGTAGAAGAAAAGCAGGATAATGATGGAAGTAATAAATTTGATAATATTGATAATATAAAGCAAAAAGAAAAAAATACAGAAGAAAATTCTAATTCTGATAATAATAAAGAATTAAATGATGAATTTGAGGAAATGTACAGAAAGACTTTTGGTATTACAATAAGCAATTTAGAGAATAAAGTAGAAGAGCCAAAAGAAGAATATAAAAATTCAGAAAATGAGATAAAAATTGAAGAGCTAAAAGAAGTTTCAGATCTAAGTCAAAGCAAAATTAATAATCAAGTAAAATATAAGTTTATCGGAATTGCATTTTCTAATTATATCATTATTGAAATAGAAAGTGATTTGTATATTCTTGATCAGCAATTGGCAAATGAAAGAATTTTATATGAGGTAATAAAAAAGAATTATTATAATGAAAATGAAAAAGACTCTCAAATGATGTTATTACCAGATATTATAACTTTGAATCATAAACAAATGGATATTGCAAGAGATAATATGATGTTATTTAAAAAAGCTGGATTTGAAGTTGAAGAATTTGGTGATAATACAATAAAATTAAGTGGAGTCCCAAGTATTTGTATTGAGCTTGATACTAAAGAGTTATTTTTGGAAAGTTTGGAAGCAATAAATACTGTTGCAAGAACTGCAAAAAAAGAGATTGAAGAAAAAGCCTATGATTGCGTTGAGGACGCTCTGGAGGACTTTCTGAAAGGCTTTAATGGCAATATTGACATCAAGTTATAAGATACGCCCTAAAACGGTTTAAATGCTGTTTTAGGGCGATTTTCTTTTTATAGAGAATTATCCGCGTATCGGCTGCCGCAATTAAAAGTAAAAATCACCTACTTTTATAGGGTGTGGTGTATAGTTTTCCTCTTGCTCTGATATGTTTTCTTCTTCTGGATATAATTCTTCTACTGGCTTTTCTTCGCTATTTATAGAATTATTTATAGTATTTGTACTATTATTTATTTCGATATCCTGCGACAATACAGAATTTTCGACAGGCGGAATAGTCAATCCGTCCGCCGTAAAATCAATTCCGTCCGAAAAATCTTTTGTGGTGTTGTCGTGGCTCGGCTGAGGCTTTTCAAAAAATTCATAGGTATTTCCTTTGATGTGTTTTATATAGCCTTTGTTCTCTAAGATGTGAAATTGGTCGTGATATGTTGACCGCGCCATATTTATATCTTTTAGTATTGCTGCAGGCGATAACGCTAATTCAAAATTATCAGCATTAGAAGCAAGATACATATATAATTTTAATGCGTGTGCGCTTAA
>ERZ832317.6160-NODE-6160-length-10240-cov-2.919980_pt1 | contig 10240 bp, 10 predicted proteins | sample MGYA00519695_ERZ832317 | MGnify/ENA primary metagenome ERZ832317 (study PRJEB31850, sample SAMEA3708726) | human gut metagenome | biome: human gut; feature: human-associated habitat; material: faeces | place: China | collected 2014 ... | reverse complement strand
TCAGGAAAGGGTAACTTGCGAAAATCGCATACCGTATCTGGATTCACTTCAAAAACCCTTTTATTGAACCAAAGCATTTTTCCACCGCAACATGGGTCCAGAACTTGAGGGAGGGTGCTCATTCAAACCCCCGTAGATATGCCTGCCAATAAAGCTCTGCTGTTTCACCCGGATACGACTTGTAGCGTGTTTCGGTTGTTGATTTACACGTCCACCATCGTTTCACCGCGTGTCCATATGCTTTCCAAATCCCCGGCCACCTCCGCATGGACTCTTCGCGCTGCCGTGTGGCGCCCGGAGCTTTGCCAAGAATGAAGGGGCAGACCACACAGCCGATCCTACTGAATCCCTCGTCATACAGTGAAGGGTATGGCAACTTGTGGCTTTCGATGAACTCCCATACTGCCCATTCAGGCCAACTGAAGATTGTTTTGCATGTCGTTTGGTCTAGAAAGCTATCGATTCTGGGGCGAGATGCCCGACGTACTGACTCTTCTGCGCGTATCCCCATGATTCTATGCTTAAGAGGATGATCACACGCTGGTTCTTTTTTCAGGACATCGCAGCACCAACGTTGCATCCTGAGCGGGGGAGCCTTCATTTGTATTGCCTCCCACATCGTCATTTTTGAGTATAACCACGTCACTTCGGGGTAGTGCATCCGGATGAAGCGTACGACTTCCGGCGGATCGATGCGGGTGCACGAGTAAAACGCCTGATGTTTGACCCCTGCTATGCGGCACAGCTCAAGAGACACGATAGAGTCTTTACCGCCGCTGAACCCGACAAAAAAGCCTTCCGGCGGTTCGTTCTCCCGCAGGAAGGCTATCGCCTCGGTTGTATAGTCGCGCAGTTCGTATCCGGGCAGGGAATACTGCCGGATGGTATTTTTCATTTCAAAAGCGTCTTGTATCTTTCCGTCAAAATCGTTGTCGCCGTGGTCTTCATCACAGAGCCTCCCGGCGAGATATTCGATCATATCTATAAGCCTCGGCACGGCGTTATGTTCGCAGACGAAGCCGTACAAATTGGACTCCCTTTGGTATCTGTCGTAAGGCGTCGTCATCTTCGCAATCTTGACGCCATCTTGGTTGAAGATTTCAAACCCGCCGTTATCGGTGACACCCTCTTCGTATTTTCCGGACGTCATGTCGTCATGCGCGTTCTGGACGTGCTCAAGCCATTCCTGCGCGGTCATTTGTTATCCTCCCGCGCGTTGTTCAGGCAGTCGCGCCCCTGCCGGACTACTTATTCGGAACATATCCGTCATGAGGCATCACCCCCTTTCGGGGCCAGTTGCCCTATCATTTTGCTGACACCAACAAGATGATCACAAAAAAGGCGACCCACATTGCTGTGAGCCGCCTTTCCCATTTCGTCATTCTTCAGCCTCTAATGCTGCAACCCGGGGCCAGTAGAGTTTTCCAGCCTTTCCGGTTTTGGTCGGGACTCTGACGAGGTAGGATTCATGATCCCGGGTAAGACCCAGATCGGGAGCTTTAATTCCATGTTTCACTGCGAGTTGTTCAGCGTAGCAGCGTGGAGACTCTCCGGCGGGAACGACTGCTTCGATGATGCAGAGCTTTTCCGTATACGACCCGTCTTGAGGCCAACAAGAAAGTACAAGTAGATTCACGGTACTACAGCGTTCAACAGGTCACCTGTTTCTTTCCAAACTTCAATCAAGGAATTCGTATGGCCATCGCAATGGAGTTTATTCGCAACTTTCTGAAAAAATGGGAAACCCGTCAGCTGATCGGGTACATCCCCTGCGAGAAGAGGAATTATCGCGGGGCCCCCGGGGAAGGCTTTGAACCTATCGGGCAGTCCGGTGTGACCATCGCCACCGGGCTGGACCTCGGTCAGCAGACGAGAGGGTCGCTGATTCGCTATGGCATCGTCGGCACGCTGTTCGAAAAGCTCTCGCCTTACCTTGAGAAGACGCGATACCGGGCCATTGACGCGCTGCGGGAGCGGACTCTGGCCGTCACCGACGAAGAGTGTACGCTCATCGACGATCTTGTGCATGCCGACTACGTCAGGCAGGCGTAAACGGCTTTTGACCGGATGTCGCCGTTCAACTTTACGGACACCCCGAAGGAAGTGCAGACCGCACTGGTGAGCATGTACCATCAGTTGGGAAGCCGCGCCTGTCGGCACGCGGCGTGGCGTTTTCTAGCTGCCGGAAAGATCGGCAAGGCAGCGGAGACGCTGTGCTCGGATCGTACGCGCTACAAGGCACGTCGCCGGGATGAAGGAAAACTGCTCAAACGGACAGGAGGCGAACAGGATGCTTGATCCCGCTACCATCATCGACTTCATTTTTTCGGCATTGGCGCAGCTTTCGGCGCAATATCCTGAGGTGGCCTGACTTACCGTACTGGCGAAGGTATTTTGGGCTCTTTGCGGCCTGTGCGCCATCGCTACCATCTGGATGCCCGTACCCAGAGAAACGACCGGGCCTATGCCGCCGTGTACCGGTGGGTTCATGGCTTCGCACTGCACTTCGGCCAGAACAGGGGGCCGTGGCGGACGGCAAGTCCGAAGCCGTGAAGGCCGAGGTCAAGGCCGTGACGGGGAAATGATGTGCAAGTCGTCCTTGAGCTTCTTTTATCGCTGGCGGTATGGTGAACGCCGCGAGGCTGATCGTTCTGCTGTCCGTGACGACCCTTCTGGGCGGTGGCTGCAGTCGATGGGCGGAACCGACCGTCGCGACGAGCCCGGTCCCCCTGACGCCGGGAGCCATAGTGACGACTGACTGGTCGTATCAGTACGGCGGGAACCGCTTTACTGAATCCGGCGAGTGGGTCCATTTGCCCGCGGGCGAGGCTGGAAACCTTCTCCTGTGGATCAGGAGTGTTGAGGAGAACACGCAATGACCGGGATTGAACACCAGATTGATTTTATCACCCTGTTGCTCAAGGTATTGGCCGTATTGCTCGGCGTCATCGCTACTGGCTTTGGTTGGTGGTGGGCCACAGGCCTTTCCAAGGACGTGAAGGCTCTCATCATTCAGAAGTTGGACTGCAATACGCAATACGCCAACAAGAACGACAACGCCGAGTCCCACCACCGCATCTGGAATAAGCTGGAGAACCATGACAAGGAGCTCACAGCCCTCAAGGCGGACGTGAGTTCGCTCAAGGGAAAAAGCGGCTCCTGAATTCATCAGGATGATACAGTTCTCTCTGAAACTGGATAGAAAAGGAGGCTCCCTGGGAGCCTCCCAATGAAACGGATAAAGTGTCTATTAGCGCGAAAAAGGTAAAGTCAAAGGTATATTATAACTGTTTGAGTTTAAAAAATTTTGAATTGCTGGTGGCCGTCTGTGGCTTTGGGAAGTTCAACCCGCCGATAAGTGGCATGAGCCAGAGGAACAACATGTACGGGATGCTGTCTGGTCCGGCGTCGAGGATGGAAAGAGGCAGGGACAGAGCGATGTTCCACGGAATGAGAGCGGAGATGAGGATGACCGTATTTTCCAGACGGAGAGCCAGGATTGTTCGGGCCTGTTCCCCAGTGTAGAGACGATTCTGGATCTGGGCGCTAAGGAGGATGGCGAGAGTCTGGTTGCAGGCCGCTGCCGACACGGTCGTACTGACGATGAGGTTCGTCACGTAGCCGCCGACCGTATGGAAAAGGAAGGTGACGCCATGTTCGACTTCCACGAGTAGTTTTGCGCCTTCAAAGATACCCGCGAACGCCGAGGAAAAAAAGACGATAAGTATGGAGTTGATGATGGAAATCCAGCCGCCGCCCGTGAAGAGATAGCTGATCGGGTTATCGGCGGGAGCCTCATAACCGACGACAAGGGCTCTGAGCATATCTATGGCGGGCATGTCCTGTACGCTCAGGGCGATGACGATGGCCGTCAGCGTGCTGCACAGCATGGCGTTCTTGATGCGGATGCGTAGCAGGCCACCCGCAAGGACCAGCAGAGCGGGGAGGGCCGTGATCGGGTGCAGCCGGAATAGCTCCGCTATCCGCGCACTGAATTGTTCCTCAGTCGCGTCGAGAGGGTGGAGTAGGGACAGCCAAGCATAGCCAGCCAGCGCCAGCAGCAAGGGCAGGGCGGAACTCTTCGCCATGTTCTTTAGATTGACGTAAACATCTGTGCGCGTGATGCTGGCGACGAGGTGCGCGCTGGATGACATGGGCGAGCAGCGATCTCCGAAGTAGGCCCCCGCAACGATAGCCCCGGCTGCGAGGGCCGGATCCATGCCCCCAGCCTTGGCGATGACCATCAGGGCGATGCCGATGACGCCTACCGTCCCGATGGCCGTGCCGAGCAGTACCGAAAAGGCCAGTGACAGCAGGAAACAGCCTACAAGGAAGGCTCCGGGCGACAGCATTTGCAGGCCGTGATGGACGAGGAAGCCGATGGTGCCCGCTGCCCTCCACGCAGCGGTTAGAGCTCCGATGTGGAAGAAGACCTCGACCACGATGAGCGACTGCCTCGCTCCGGTGTATCCCATGCGGAGAATCGTCCCGATCGCGTATCCACGACTCCACGCAACGAAGCCGACGCTGAGCAGCCCCCAAAGCAGGGGGTACAGGATGAAGACGCCGTACACGACACTGCCGCACAGCGCGAGGAAGAAAAGCACAAAAACAGCGGCAAGCAGCATGGTTGTTCCTTTTGCTTCGGTCGGCTTGGCGCGAAGGTGGATGATGTGGGAAGAGCCCCAAAGGATGGGCGTGCGAAGCAGGAAACCCCGGCGGCGGGAGGAGGAAGCCCGCCGCCGGGGGACGGTCAGGCGCGGGCCAGCACAAGGTTGGCGCTGAAAGCCTGCCGTATGGCGTTGGAATCGCCGCCTGCCGCGATGAACCGGAAGCCAAGCTCCCGCACAAGACGGATATGCTCCGGCGTCTGCACGAGGATACCGCTTGCCTTGCCGTGCAGGGATGCCGCGGCTACCACCCGGCGGAGCGTTTCCACAAAGGCTGGGTCGGAGAACTGCCGGGGCATGTCCATGCCGGCGCTCAGATCGAGCGGGCCGACGAACAGGACATCCACCCCCGGCACGGCGGCGATGGCTGCGGCGTTTTCCACGGCTTCGCTGGATTCGATCTGCGCCACGCAGAGCAGGGAACGCACGGTGTTTTCCCGATATTCTCCGAAAAAGGCTCCGAAGCCCGCGCACCGAGTCCCGGCCGCAAGCCCGCGTTCGCCAAGTGGAGCATACTGCATGAAAGCCACGGCCTCCCGCGCCTCTTCCGCATTCTGAATATACGGGAACATAATGCCCCCGGCCCCCAGATCCAGCGCCCGCTTGGTAAGGATACGATCCCTCCATGCGATGCGCACTATGGGAACAGTGGGGTACTTCCCGAGGGCGTGCAGCTGGTGCAGCAGAGTAATGTTGTCGCCCGGCCCGTGTTCCTGATCGAGGAGAACCCAGTCGTATCCGGTGATGCCCGCCAGTTCCGCCGAGAGCGGCGAGCCGAGGTTGCACCATGTCCCGATGACCCGTTCCTGTGCATATAATCTGTCTTTGAGCATTTCCATGATGTCTCCGAGAGTTTAGTTACAGGGTGCCAAGGAAACGTTGGATTCTGTTCATGGCTTCGGTAAGATTGGTTTCCGAGGACGCGATGGAAAGCCGGATGTAGGGTGCTCCCGTTTCCCCAAAGGCTGCGCCGGGCATGGTGGCAACCTTTTCTTCCTGAAGGAATCGGTCCGCAAAGGTCGTGCCGTCCAGCCCCGTCCCCGATACGTCGATGTAGGTGTACAGGCCGCCGCGCGGAGGCACGCATGACAGCTGAGTCATGGAGGACAGCCGTTGCAGCACGATGTCTGTTCGCCGTTCGTAGGCGGCGCGCATGTCCTCGACGCATTGCTGCGACCCCCGGAGCGCGGCGACCGCCCCGTATTGGCCAAAAGAACAGCACGTCGCGCCGAGCTGCTGGTGCACGCGCAGCATTGCGCCAATGCGTTCACTGGATGCGATCACGTAGCCGAGCCGCCAGCCTGTCATGGAGTAGGTTTTTGAAAAACTGTTGATGGTAATGGTCGAATCGGCCATGCCGTCCAGCGCGGCGATGGAATAGTGCTTGGCGTCGCCGAACAGGATGCGGTGATACACTTCGTCCGCGACGACGATAAGCCCCTTTTCCCGTGCTAGTGCCGCCAGCGCTTCGATCTCCTGTCGGGTGAAAACTCCTCCGACCGGATTACTTGGTGAATTGAGCAGGATCATCCGTGTCCGGGGAGTGACGCGGGATCGGATCTGCTCAAGGTCAAGGCAGAACCGTCCCTCCTTAATCAGCGAAAAACGCTTGATAGTCACGCCGATGAGAAGCGGGGCGTGGAAATAAGTTACCCAGCCGGGATCGCCGATTAATATTTCATCTCCATAGTTGAGAAAGGCGGCGTAGGCCAGATACAGCCCTTCCGTTCCCCCGGCGGTTATCAAAATGTTCGCGTTGGATCGATGCGCTGGCCGGTGTCGTGTTCCCACGTGTCTGCAATGGCTTCTCGTAGGGGCTGGATGCCGAAGTGGGACACATAATGAACCTTACCCTCATCGAGCGCCTTTTTAGCGGCTTCCTTGATGTGTTCCGGTGTGTCGAAATCCGGCCTACCCAGTTCCAGACGGATCACGTCGTATCCCTGTTCCCCCAGCGTAGTGGCCTGATTGGCGATGGACCAGAGTTGTGAGCAGGGGATGTTCTGAAGAGTATCTGCTTCTTGCATCATTGCGGACTCCATGAGGATACAAAATAAATATATCTTGTATACAAGTAAGAAGATAAAAAAACAGTCTCACCGTCGGGTCACGTGCCGCCCGCGTCGTTTGGGATCAGGCGTGGAAGACTTCGGGGACCCGGAATTTCCAGTGTACGTCTCTCAGGTAGTCGGCCGAGGAGACGGGATTGCCCTCTCTAAGAAGGCGGATAAATTCGGCGTGTCCGGCGCAGTTGTTGCTTTGGAACTTCTGGCCGTAGTTGATGCCTGAGAAATCGTAGATGCGCTGGTATAATCGGCCGAGGTAATTCTTGATTTCGGTGTTTTCTGAAAGATTGATATAGGCGAAATGGAACTCGTGGTTGAGCTCGTAGTGCCGCGCGTAGTCAGTACAGGCGGCTATCTCGCCGTTGATACGCTCCAGCGTGCGGATGAAGTTCTCGTCGATTTTGGACCACACGCTCATGATGATGGACGACTCCAGCGCGCCGATCGCCTCATACAGGTTGTAGGTGTCCTGAAGGGTCAGGGGCTTGATGTAGATTCCGCGCTTCGGAAGAATTTGCACGAACCCCTCGGCTTCGAGGACAATAAGCGCTTCGCGAAGCGGCGTCCTGCTGACGCCGAGCTTTTGCGAGATCAGGTTGAGATTGACGAATTCGCCGGGTTTGAACTGCTTTTCCCTGATCTGCGTCCACAGATAGTCGTATACTACATCGCGTAACATGCTCGTCCTGTGACCTTGGGCGTGTGCCGGAGTTTACTGGTTCCGGGAAGGCGTTCCCGGCGGGGGATTACTTTTTGATGACGCGGGCGATGATCTTCCCGTAATGATCATATTCTTCCCTGACCATCTTTTCCGTGTCCTTCGGGCCCATGTACGTCGGCTTCATGCACAGCTTGTCCAACCGGGCGAGATAGTCGGGATCGGATGACAGTTCCGCGATAGCCCGGCTCATGGCGTCAATGTATTCCTGAGGCGTGCCCTTCGGGGCCGTCAGCACGTGCCAGTGGGTATAGACGATGGACTTGCCCAGCTGGGCCGAGGTCGGCACTTCGGGGATTTCAGATATTTTTTTCAGGTCGTACACGAGCAGGGGCTTGACGCCATATTGCCGCACCACGCTCATGGGCGCCGTGGATATCTGCACATGCCCGCCCGCCATGCTCTGCATCGCGTCGGCATCGTTATGAAAGGCAACATGCTGCACGGACGCGCCATACTGGAAGAAGAGGTCTTCCATAGCGATATGGGGCTGCGTACCCGCACCAGAAGATAACGGTATTTCTTTGGATTGGCAAGGATGTCCTTCATCATGGCCTCGAAGCTGTTCCAGGGCGCATTGGCGGCGACAAACAGCACATACGGGGCGTTGATGATCCGTGCCACATACGCGAACTGATCGACCTGGGAGGGTAGCCCGCGCAGGTGCGGCTGCATGACCAGCGGGCCGAGCGGGATGTAGCCGAAGGTATACCCATCGGGCCGGGCGTCGATGGCGGCCTGTGTTCCAGGAAGTCCACCCGCGCCGGTGATGTTTTTGACGATAATCGGCTGATTGAGTTTCTTTTCGAGCGAACCGGCCAGCACACGGGCCTGAATGTCCGTGGAACCGCCCGCGCCATAGGGGCAGATGAAGGTGATGGGCTTTTCGGGGTATTTCGCCCAGCTTAGGGAGGGAAGCAGCAGGGCCATGCCCGCGAGCAGACCAAACAGCGTGCAGATGAACCGTTTCATAATCAAACTCCTTTGGTGTGGGTAGGGATAATAAGGCTATTCCTCTGACGAAGCGGCGTCGGGCGTTGCGGCATCACCTCCTTTTCTGCGAAGCGCGGAATAGATGGGACTCAGGAGAATAAACGCCGTGATGACGAGAAGCCCCGTCCCCACGGGATTTTGGGAAAAGTACTCCAGCCAGGACAGTTCGCCCTTGAAGAGGAAGACCTGCCCGAGTCGGTATTCGAACTGGGGGCCGAGCACGAACCCGATGAGCATCGCCGCTGCGGGGAAATCCCACAGCCGCATGGCGAAGCCGACCAGCCCCATGACGATGGCGACGGAGAGGTCGAAGGAGAGGTTGCGGCTGATGAAGGCCCCCAGCAGGGAAAGCAGCAAGATGAAGCCAATGAATAACGGGCTCGGGATCCGCATCAACGTCCCGAAGAGGCGGACGGTCAGGATGGCGGACGGGATAAGCATGAGGTTGGCGATGACCAACGTGATAAAGGAAGCGTAGACCACGTCCGGGAAATCCACCATCAGGCGTACGCCGGGAGTAAGGTTGTGGATGGCGAAGGTCGCCAGCAGCAGGGCGAGGGTCGCGTCGCCGGGGATGCCGAGGGCCAGAGTGGGCACCAGTGCCCCGCCGGTCACGGCGTTGTTCGCGGATTCGGCGGCGATGAGGCCGTCTGGTTCACCCTTGCCGAAATTCGCTCCGTTTTTAGAGCTGCGCTTGGCCGACGCGTAACTGATGAAGGTCGCCGCCGTCGGCCCCGTCCCAGGCAGGATGCCGATCAGGATGCCTATGCCGCTCGAGCGGAGCAGCCCTACGAAGCGCCCTTTCCATTCCGAGAGGAGAGGAAAGACGATGGTGCGGCAGTCGATGGGCACCGCTTTGACGGAGGAGCGTTCCTCGTAAATCCGGTAAAAGACCTCGGCCAGCGGGAAGACGCCCACCACCAGCGGCAGCATGTCGATGCCGGTTTCCATACCCCGGTTCCCGAACGTGAACCGCATCATGCCGCTGACCGGCTCATTGCCCACGGTTGCCAGCAGAAGCCCGAAGACACCCATCATGAGCCCTTTGAGCTGGTTCCCCTGCGAGAGTGTGGCGATGCAGGCTAGGCCAAGGCAGATCAGGGCGCAGATTTCCAACGGGCCGCCGTAGCGGATTGACAGGGCCGCCATCTGGGGCGTGGCAACGATCAAGACGACGCACGAGGCGAGACCGCCCGTGACCGAGGCCACCGTCACCCACCCGAGGGCTTGCCCCGCCTGCCCGCGTTTGGCCATCGGGTAGCCGTCCATTCCAGTGGCGGCGGATTGCGGGGTGCCCGGTGTGTTAATGAGCACGGCGGAAATCGATCCCCCGAAGACGGATCCGCAATAGACGGCCAGCAGCAGGGCTATGGCCGGTACATTTTCCATATGCAGGGTGAAGGGCAGACACATGGTCAGGGCTACGACGGTGCCGAGCCCCGGCAGCGCGCCGATGATGGTTCCGTAAAAAGCTCCGATGAACACGATGAGCAGCGTTTCGGCATTAATGGACATCTGAAAGGCGGCGAGAATAGAATCAACCATTGTGCATCCTCTCTGCGCTTGGGTGTCGGAAAAGCGGAAATCAGAAAAAGAGCAACGTCCCGGAGGGAAGCGGGAGGCCGATCAGCTTTTGGAAGATGAACCAGAGGAAGAAGGATGCCCCTGCGGCGATCAGTGTGAGCATGATCGGGTAACGATAATGGAGGATGAGGAATACGGCGCAGAGCAGCAGGAAGCTCGCAACCGGGAAACCGAGGAGAGGCAGCAGGATCGTAAATCCTACCAACCCC
>ERZ832317.6159-NODE-6159-length-10244-cov-2.908725_pt1 | contig 10244 bp, 10 predicted proteins | sample MGYA00519695_ERZ832317 | MGnify/ENA primary metagenome ERZ832317 (study PRJEB31850, sample SAMEA3708726) | human gut metagenome | biome: human gut; feature: human-associated habitat; material: faeces | place: China | collected 2014 ... | reverse complement strand
TCCTATAACAGGTTATTTATCCATTAAATTTTTTATTATATATCAAACTTTTTATTCACCTACTTATCCTCATTAGGGGACACCCCTAAAACCCCGTTATAGAAGTATCCGTCCCCTGCCATTTTTAACGTCCATAACTGGTTATCGCCGCCGTGGTATGCATACTGCTGGACATTTGCACCGGCTGCTGTTCCGTTTACGTCAAGCACTTTTCCAGAATAGTTGTTTTTGATTGTCCAGTACGGTACACCATTTTCATTTTTTACATATTGGAACGCAAACATCTGCGCATTTCCATTTACGCAGTCCCAAATCTGCACATTTGCGCCGTTTTCCGTACTTGCGGCATTAATATCTACGCTGTCATATCTTCCGCCGCACTTTGTACGGATTGTCGTCAGTCCGTTTTGTCCTGGCATGACTGCCGTTCCATCTCCCGCATAACTTCCTGCCGTGTTCATAAACTGGTCTTTATACACCCAATTACTTCCCGCGGTGTATCCCGTCTTTTTGAAATCCAATTTATTAAACCTGTTCTCCGATGCAGCCGAATAGGACTGGTAGTAGTCTTCTTTGTTATCCGCTTCGTTGCCCATATAGTTTACAAACCTGTCTGCCGCTTCCCACTGTGCGCAGAACGTAAACGTTCCGTCCGCGCGGTCGCCAAACCATGCCGTATCCATCGCATACTGTTCTCCTGTGCCATATATATGCCATTCTTCCGGCTGGCACTCGTTAAACGGTGTCCACCCACGGTTGTCACAGAACACCGCTCCGTCTGCTTCACGGATTACTGCCCAGCCCTTAAACACATACCCGTTCTTTGTGTATGCGTTTGCTTTCAATGCAAAATTCTCTGAATATCTTACTGTTTCTGACGGCATATATCCGCTTCCACCATTCGAGTCATATTGTACCGTGTACTCCGGGAATGGCGGATATGTAAATGTGAGGGTCATTCGGTCTAATATTACTGTTACATCGGATTTATCAATAACCCAGTCATCATTATTATCATATAACTTTTCTATTTTGTTCTCACAGCCTTTGTATGTTAAATCTTCCGTCTGTTCTGATGATGTATTTGAATTGATACCTGATAAATCATGTGAACCATCAGCAGTGAAATTAAATGCTGCAATTCCATCACAGATAATAAATGACCCCTCATCTTCGTTATACCAATCACCATAACAATACTGTTCTGCGTGCCAGCCTGATGTTGTATTAACAGACATTGTATATGTAGCACTATTTACATTTCTGCGCACATTTACATTAACAGGAATCTCTAATGTTTTAGAAACATATATTGGTACATTATCACAACGGTCATCCGGACTGGTTGTCTGATTGTATTCGCCAAATGTTCCGTCTACAGTGTATTCAGCTTTTAAGATTCCCTGAACCATTTCACAAGTGTATCCGTTATCAAAACTTGCAGCATTTACATTCTTTACATTTTCTGGAATCCCAATCAAAGCCATTACTAATGCTATAATTATACTGCCAAAAGACCATAACCGTTTTTTCTGTTTATTATTCATCTATATACTCCTCTCTACACAAAATGACACTCTACAGAATAAGACTGCAAAGTGCCATTTAAAATATTTTTTATTCTATTGTATTTTACAACATTAACATTGTATCTATGTTCATTTTTACACCTTTAGGTATGCCATGGGCATCAAAGATTGCTCTTACTTCATCTGGACCATTTGATGTGCAATTTTTATAATCACCACCATTAAAATTAGCGTTTATTGTATATCCAGTATTCGGGTCTGTATACTTATAACTTTTAGTTCCATCTCTATATTCATGGTCAAGTACCCACTTCCCAGTAGCAACCAGTCTTTCCTCATCTGTTAATGACGGTGCTGCTTCGGTTGCCGGTTCTGGAGTAGGTTCTGGTGCCGGGGCTTCTTCTGGTTCGTTGTTTCCGGTGTCTTCTACTTCTTCCGGCTCGTTACTTTCTTCTGTATCATTTCCTGTATTATTCCCTGTATTCTCTGACACGGCTTCCTCACCGTGAGAAATTTCTTCCGGCTGCGCTTCTTCTACTACCGGTTTTGCCTGCTGTGGAGCTTCTGCTACGGCTTCTTCTGTCTGGGATTCATTTTCTACTTTCGTTTCCTCTGCTACAGCTGTGGTTTCACCTGCTCCTGTCTGTGCCTGTGCTATTTCCATCGCTGCTGTGGTCTGTTCTGTCTTTTTTGCTGTAGCTACTGTCGTTGTCTGCTGTTTTGTTTCCTGTGTGGCTGTCTGCTTATTTTTATTACCGCCTGATACACACACCGCCGTTATTCCTACAGCAATTAAAACGATTACCGCCGCTACTCCTGCTACTACTTTTACTTTTTTGTCCTTTAATAATTCTTTTAATCTTGTCATATTTTCAACCTTTCCTGTGACGAAGTTCGTCACAAATTATCTAGTACTTGTTATATATCTGTCCTCTGTCTCCGGTTTAATTACATAAACCTATCCCTTCCCTTTTTGCCAGTTCTTCAAGTGTTATCGTTTCCGCTTTTCCCGGGTCTGGATTGTTCATGTAATCCTGTACAAGTTTTTCACAATATAAATCGTCTTCCATATCATCATCAAACTGTACGCCTTTTAAAAACAATAAGATGTTTCCTATCTTATATTCCGGCAGGTTGTCAATGATTTGCTTTGCCTGTTCTCTTTCGCTCATGTCAATAGCCCCTTTCCTGATTATTTGTGACGAGGTTCGTCACGCTTCTTTACCGCTCTCATTATCTTCAATAAATTCTTTTAATCTTGTCATAATTTTCCCCTTTCTATATTATTTTTTTACAAAATTTCGCCGTTTTTACTATTTCATATATAGCATCCGCCTGTTCGGAATTGATCGCAAGCATTTGATTCAAAAGCAGGCACTTATATAAAAATGGCTGTCTTTAAACTTTAAATAAGAAACAATCCGATGATTCCCATAAGCACACCGGCACTATATCCAGCAAGCACATCTTTTACAAAATGCACACCGCCAAGAACACTTACTACACCCATCAAAAATGCCAGAACAAGCATAATAACACCCGCTGCCGGATTGACATACAGCCATGTCATTGCAATGACCGTAAATGAGGCTGTATGACGGCTCGGCATGGATTCTCCGGTCTTGTCCTTTGCGACTATCGGTGTTGTGCCGTATATCGTATACGGTCGCTTAGCATTAACACATTTTCTAAAAACCGATACACCTGCAAATGTAATAAAAGGCACTAATATTACTTTTAAAAGCATGATACGGCCGCCGTTTATATAGACAAGTCCCAGTAAATCCACATAACACAGTACAGCAAGTGCAGGAAGCAGATGATACAGCACATTCACTGTTCTGACCGCCCATAAATGTTTTTCATACCATTGATATAGTTTTTTATAAAACTGCGGATAAAAATTATCTTCCTTATTTCCTTCTTCCATTTTTTTACTTTATACTTCTTCCTTTCTGCCGTCTGCAAACAATTCCCGTAAGGTCTTACCGTTCTTTTTCCGGGTAAGTTCCACCAGCCCAAGACGTGTCATATCAACATACACAATTCCTGTGTTTTCCTGCTGGATATATTTTTTTAATGCACTGTCAAGCTGTTCTTCTTCGGCTTTTTCTTTCAGATTGATAAAATCCACAATAATCATGCCGGACAGATTACGCAGACCTATCTGGCGCACCAGTTCTTCAGCCGCTTCCAGATTGGTCTTTAAAAATGAATCTTTCTTTTTGACCATTTTCCCGGAATTGACATCAACCGCCGTCAATGCCTCTGTCTGTTCAATCACAAGATAACCGCCGGACTTTAACCATACCTTTTTATTTAATGTCCGCGAAAGAATCGTTTCCAATGAATACAGCTTGTAAAGCGGCAGTAATTCATCTTCATAAAGGCGCAGTTTTTCTTTCACCGCTTCTGCTGCATACTGTCCTGCCAGTTCATAAATTTCCCTGTCATCTGTTACAATTTCATCCAAATCCGAAATGCGCAGATTTTTTAACCATTCCACAACCGGTGGAAGCGGCTCATACATTTTTGTAAATGCTTTTAAATATTTTGCCTGTCCGGTTATCTCTTGAAACTGTTCTGCCAGTTTTTTGGCTTCTGCCAGTACAGGCGCACTGTCTGCTTCTGCTGTATTGGTGCGCAGAATAAAACCAAAAGCCGGAAGTGGCTTTCCTTTATAGAAAGTTTCTTCCAGCTTTTCCTTTAATGCCAGACAATGCGGATGTTTTTTCACTTTTCCCGAAACGGAAACACCGGTGCCGTCCGATACCAGTACGACATATTCCCCGGTCAGGGATAACTTTCCGGTCGCCGTCGCGGGCTTGGTCTTAAATGCTTCTCTGCTGATTTGCACCAGCATTGAATCTCCTATGCAGACCTTCTCTGTATTTTTGGGATTTAAAAAGAAATGCTTTTTATTTTCTTCCAATGAATAATAGCATTTGATGCCTTTTTCAATCTCAATAAATGCACAGTTTAAATTTTTAACCACATTTTCCACGCGTCCGATGTAAATCCGTCCCGTCATATTTTCCGGTTCTGCCACTTTTAACTCACGGCATACATTATCATAAAACAATGCACAGACACACCGACCCTGTAAATGCGTTATCACATATCTGGTTTTCATACTTCTCCTTATTCCGCAGGCACTCTCCCATGCCGGAGGAAAATCTTTACTTTAAGCATTTTAGCGATTTGCCAGTTCTTTCACAATATCTTCCCATGTCACACCGCGCAGTACCATCAGTACCATGACATGATACAGGAAATCTGAAATTTCATACTTGATTTCTTCCGGGTCCGGATTCTTTGCCGCAATGATAATTTCTGTTGCTTCTTCACCGCATTTTTTCAGAATCTTATCAATTCCCTTATCAAACAGGTAGTTGGTATATGAGCCTTCCTTCGGGTGCTGTCTTCTGTCTTCAATGACATTCATAACATCATTAAATACTTTTAACGGATTGGTTTCTGCATATTCCGTTGATACGAGGTTTCTGTAGAAGCAGCTTCTGTTGCCGGTATGACATGCCGCACCGATCTGTTTTACCTTTGCAAGCAGCGTGTCGTTATCGCAGTCGATTTCAATTGAACGCACATACTGGAAATGTCCTGAAGTCAGACCTTTTACCCAGAGTTCCTGACGGCTTCTGCTGTAATAAGTCATTTTACCGGTTGCAATGGTTTTTTCAAAAGCTTCTTCATTCATGTATGCGACCATTAAGACTTCATCTGTTTTGTAATCCTGTACAACGACCGGAATCAGTCCATCACTGTTTAACTTAAACTCTGAAAACGCAATGGCACTGGTAAAGGTATTCATGGCAATTCCTTTTTTAGAAAGTTCCTGTTTTGCCTGCATGGCATCATAATCCAATGCGCTGACAGAAAGCCCTGTAACACCACCTATATTTTCATTTGTAATCAATGCTGTAAAATCTGTATTTTCAGTATTCACAATGCAATTCATCTGATTGGCACTGATTAAATCTGCATCTGCCGTAAACTGCTTTTCACTTAAAATCACAACAGAAAGCTGATTGTCTGCTGCCATGTCAAGTGCTTCTTTTTCCGCACCGGTATACACCAGCCCTAATTTTGCTGCACCGAAACGGTCTGCAACTTCTTTCATCATTAAAAGATTCGACTCCTTAACATCTTCTAACAATGCAGTCTTTGCGCCTGCGTATAAATACTTTTTAATATCCTCGACACGCTTTACATTACCGCCTACAAGTACCGGTGTATCAATAGATTTGGTAATCTGGCGCAGAATACCGATTGCCTTTTCGTGTGAATCGTCATCATAGGATAAATCCATGACAAGAATCTCATCAGCACCGTTTTCGCTGAAACGGTTTGCTGCTGCAACCGCATCACCGTTTCCTAACAGTACACTTAAATCTTTATCAGCGTACGCTTTCTCATCTTTTAAATAAATATTCGGAATTAATTTTTTATATGACATTGTCCGTTTTCTCCATTACCTGCTTATTTTTCAAATTTTTCTACTGCTTCTGATAATATAACGCGCTTCTCATACAGTGCCTTACCGATAATTGCACCGTGGATTCCCGCATCAGAAACCGCTTCAAGGTCCTGCATACAGGATACGCCGCCGGAAGCGATAATGTCAATACCGGTCTTATCAGAAAGAAGCTTTGTCTGTTCAATATTCGGTCCTGCAAGCATGCCGTCTTTTGATATATCTGTATATACAATGGTCTGTACACCCATTTCTTTCATGGCAAGCGCCATATTCACAGCCGTTTTATCACTTAACTTTTCCCAGCCTTCTACAGCAACATAACCGTCCTTTGCATCAATTCCCACAACGATGTGTTCCGCACCAAAACGGTCAATCGCCTGACGGATAAAATCCGGATTTTCAACGGCTTTTGTTCCGATAATCGCACGGTAAACGCCTAAATCCAGTACTTCCTGAATATTTTCAAGTGTACGGATACCGCCGCCTAACTGCACCGGAATATTCACGCTGTTTACGATTTTTTTAATCGTTTCGGCATTCACGGAACGACCCTTTAAAGCCCCGTCCAAGTCCACGGTATGAATAAATTTTGCGCCGTCTTTTTCAAAGCTTTCTGCAATCTTGTATGGTGTATCCGAATACACGGTCACTTCGTTAAACAGTCCTTTTTTTAACCGGACACACTGTCCGTCTTTAATATCAATAGCAGGATATAATCTCATAAATTCACCTCATGTATGTATTTTACAGACTTCCTTTTGTAGAAAGCACACTTTTAATTCTGTCATCTTTCTGACACGCTTCGTCTAATGCCTTTGCAAATGCCTTAAACATTCCTTCAATAATATGATGATCATTTTCTCCGGACAGCTCCCTGATGTGCAGGTTCATTCCTGCTGAATAAGATACTGCATAAAAGAACTCCTTGACCATCTGTGTATCAAAATAGCCGACACTGTCTGCATGGAATGCCGCATCAAAGACAAGATACGGTCTTCCTGATAAATCTATTGCACATAAGATCAGTGCTTCGTCCATTGGCAGCATAATATCACCATAACGGCGGATGGATTTTTTATCGCCGAGTGCCTGCTTAATTGCTTCACCTAAAACGATGCCGACATCTTCAATCGTATGATGACAGTCTACGATTAAATCGCCTTTTACCCTCAATGTCAGATCAAATAAACCATGCTTTGCAAAGCTTTTTAACATATGGTCAAAAAATCCGATACCTGTATCAATATCAGATTCACCGCTTCCATCCAAATCAATCGACAGCTGGATATCCGTTTCACTTGTCGTGCGTTCAATGTGTGCCGCACGGCGTGGTATTTTTACTTCTTCCGCTGTTTCTGCTGCATTTTCATTGCGTCCCTTATAACGCGGATTGCGGTATGGTCTGCGGTAATTTTCTTTTCTTTCATTGCCAGCCATAATTTTTCTCCTATTCAAATCTTACTCTGATTGAATTTGCATGTGCAGTAAGCTGTTCTGCCGTTGCAAATTTTTCAATATCCTTGTGAATCGGTTCCAGTGCTTCTCTTGAATAAGAAATGATGCTGGATTTCTTAATAAAGTCATCTACACTTAATGCAGAGAAGAATTTTGCCGTTCCGTTGGTCGGAAGAACGTGGTTTGGTCCCGCAAAATAGTCACCCAACGGTTCAGAGCTGTATTCTCCAAGGAATATTGCACCGGCATTTTTAATTCTTGTCATCGTATCAAATGGATTCTTTGTCACAATTTCAAGATGTTCGGAAGCAATCTCATTGGCAACTTCAATGGCTTCTTCCATCGAAGCTGCCGTTAAAATGTAACCGTAGTTTTCAAGGGATTTCTCAAGAATTGCCTTTCTTGAAAGCTGGGCTACAAAGCCGTCAATTTCTTCTGATACCTTCTGTGCAAGTTCTTCACTGGTTGTAATTAAAATTGCAGATGCCATTTCATCATGTTCAGCCTGCGAAAGTAAATCTGCCGCTACATATCTTGGATTGGCTGTTTCATCTGCAAGCACTAAAATTTCACTCGGTCCTGCAACAGAATCAATGCTGACATAGCCAAACACTGCCTTTTTCGCCAGTGCTACATAGATATTGCCCGGTCCGACAATCTTATCAACCTTCGGAATGGATTCTGTGCCGTATGCCATAGCTGCAATCGCCTGTGCACCGCCGACTTTGTAGATGACATCTACACCGGCTTCTTTCGCAGCAACGAGTGTTGTCGGATAAACCTTGCCATCCTTTCCCGGAGGTGTACACATAATAATCTGTTCTACGCCTGCTACCTTTGCCGGCATAACATTCATCAGAACAGATGACGGATAGGCAGCTTTACCGCCCGGTACATAGACACCGACTCTTGCAAGTGCTGTCACCTTCTGACCGAGAATGGTTCCGTCCGGCTTGGAATCAAACCAGCTGTACTGCTTCTGTTTTGCATGATAATCGCGGATATTTACCAGTGCCTTTCTAATAACATCCAGTAAATCCTTATCCACCTGTGCGTAAGCTTCGTCAATCTCTTCCTGTGTTACACGGACATTTTCTGCATTGATGTCTGCCTTATCGAAATTCTTTGTATACTCAAATAACGCTTCATCTTTTCTGGCGCGTACATTTGCAAGAATATCATTGACTGCTGCTTCAAATTTCCCATAGCTGTTCGGACTTCTCTTTAAAAGGTTCTCCAAAATGTTGTTTTTGCTTTCCGGTGTTAATTTTACGATTCTCATATGCTGCCTCTTTTCTGCCCTGCGGCTTATTTTTCTTTATTTTCCAGATAATTTCTTAAATCCGTAATCAGTTTTGTAATGCGCTCATTTTCCATTTTCATGCTGACCTCGTTGACTACCACTCTGGCAGACAGCGGACACACTTCCTCTAAGACCTCAAGTCCGTTTTCCTTTAAGGTTGCACCCGTTTCCACGATATCGACAATCACTTCTGAAAGTCCGACAATCGGCGCCAATTCAACAGAACCGTTCAGCTTGATAATTTCAACGGTCTGATGCTTTTTATTGTAGAAATAATCTTTTGCAATATTGGGATATTTGGATGCCACACGGATTAATTCATGATGCTTTAACTTTTCCTTTGCTTCCTTTGGTCCGCAGACACACATTTTACAGTTGCCAATCTTTAAATCATAGACTTCATACAGTCTTCTGCCTTCCTCCAAGATGGTATCCTTTCCGACAATCCCGATGTCGGCGGCACCGTATTCCACATAAGTCGGCACATCTGACGGCTTGGCAAGGAAGAAACGAAGCTTTAATTCTTCATTGGTGAAGATGAGTTTTCTTGTCTTCTCGTCTTTCATTTCCTCGCAGGTAATTCCAATATTTTCAAAAATTTCAAGGGCATTTTTTGCAAGACGTCCTTTTGCCAGTGCTATTGTTAAATATCTCATGAAAGCTTTCCTCCCAGTATCTCAGCCAGCCGGAGCTGCTGTTCTTTCTTTGTTGCCGCATCAATCACCGTCACAGAATTATTAATATCAGCACTCATATTCTTTAACAGAACTACGTCTTTTATCTGTGAATTAGCGGCATATTCGCAGCAGCTGTCGATATCCTTTGCCTGTTCTTCTGTCAGCATACAGACATTGTTGCCCATCTTACGCATTGCATCTGCGGTCTTTAACGCATTTACAAGGTTATCCTTGGCATACACAAGTAAGATGCCGCTTACATCGACCGGAACATTAAGTTTCTGTCTGTTCATGGCTGCCATCAAAGTATCTACATTCATGGAAAATCCGATAGATGCCTTGTCACAGCCAAACTGTCCTATCAGTTTGTCATATCGTCCGCCGTTGACAACCGGTTCGCCGACACCAAAAGTATATCCTGCAAAAATGATACCGGTATAATAGCCGTGATTGCTTAATGCACCCAAATCAAATGAAATGTATTTGTCATAGCCGATAATCTTTAAATAGTCATACAGCTTTAACAGTCTGTCGATTGCGGCAAGGCAGTCCTGATTCTTTGTCAGCCCTGCTGCCTTGTGTAAAACATCAATTGAACCAAACAACTGCGGAAGCTGTAACAGCACATCTGAAATGCGCTTATCAATATTTAATGAATTTAACAGTTCTTCCACACCGAAATAATTTTTCTGTTCAATCAGACGGACAAGCATTTCTGCTTCATCGCCGTCAATACCTGCTTCCTTTAAAAGCCCTTTAAAAAACAAAACATTGCCGATTTCAAC
>ERZ832317.6154-NODE-6154-length-10251-cov-3.481365_pt1 | contig 10251 bp, 12 predicted proteins | sample MGYA00519695_ERZ832317 | MGnify/ENA primary metagenome ERZ832317 (study PRJEB31850, sample SAMEA3708726) | human gut metagenome | biome: human gut; feature: human-associated habitat; material: faeces | place: China | collected 2014 ... | reverse complement strand
AAAAGAAGGCGGCACAAATTTTGTGCTGCCTTCTTCCTTATGGAGCCTCTCTTGATAAGCAGTCCTTTTGTTTTTAACCCCTCCGTCACGGTCTGCGGCCGTGCCGCCTCCCTGCACGAGAGAGGCTCAAAAGGTAATACTGTAAGCCGTCAGAAGCCTATTATCAGGCCGCCCTTTTCGGCGTAGTAGCTGCAAAGACCGCGCGCATGGACTATCTTGACCTCCGCCTTATCCCAGACGGACTGGATAGCCGTCTTGACGCTCTCGGCGAACTCCGCGTTTCGGCAGTGGCTGATAACAACCTTGCCGCAGTTGTAGCCGCGCTCCTTCATGTCGTCAATAATCGCATCGAGCGCCTTTTTGCTTCCGCGTATCTTCTGCTTTATCTCGATAGTGCCCTGCTTGCTTCCTATGCCGATGCCCCAGAAGCCGAGCTTGTTTGCGACAAAGCCGACTATCTTGCTCATGCGGCCGTTCTTGACGAGGTTGTTGAATGACGAGAGCGCAAAAACAATGTGGGTATGGTTGGAATAGAGCTCCGCCTTGCTGACAACGGTATCAAAGTCCGCGCCGGACTCGATAATCTCGCAGATCTTTTTGACGAGCAGCACCATCTCGGGACCCGTCGAACGCGAATCGATAACAGTGATTTTCTTGTCGGGCTGATTCTCGAGCACCATGTCCTTTGCGGCGCACGCGCTGTTGTAGCTGCCCGAGAGCTTGCTCGAAATCGTTATGGCGATAACGTTGCCCTCCTGCTCGAACTTCTCGAGCCACGCATGGGGCGACGGGCACGCCGTATGGCTCGCCTGAGCACAGGCATCCATCGAGTCGATCATTCCGTCTACATCGAGGTTTTGGTCGTCAATAAAGTTTTCGTCTCCTACGCTGATAGTGAACGGCACGGACGAGAACACGATGTTCTCATGGTCCTTGTCAAAGCCGAACATATCACAGCTTGAATCGGTTACAATGTTCCATTTCATAATTAATTCTCCTCCCTTTTCTTCACAATTTTGCTGTTTAATCTACCGATTTTCCGATATTTTGGTGGTTTAAATTTTATTATATAGGTATGGCTCTCGCAATGTCAATACATTTTAGCAATTAATAAAATAATTCACAAACACTTCATTTATGATTTACGCTCCCGCGCCTTGACAAAGAGCCCCGCTGTTGGTATAATAAATCGAATCAATTTTTAAGCGGTACAGAGATGCCGGCAAGATTGGTGATGAATACGGAGAGTCGGTCTGTCCCGGCGTTCTTTGCATACACGGTCTTGCGGGAAAGCAGGACTTTTTCTTTTATAAGGAGACGCAGAAATGACCCACGACTACGCTTACAGATACGAAGAAATAAAGGCCTTTGCGGAAAAATTTCTTGCCGACGGAGGTCTTTTGTCCGCTGTTGAAAATTATATTATTGTCCCCGGTCTTTGTGATGTTCATGTGCATTTCAGAGAGCCGGGTTTTTCTTATAAAGAAACCATTGCGTCCGGCTCGGCGGCCGCGGCGCACGGAGGCTACACGGCGGTCTGCACCATGCCGAACCTCTCGCCCGTGCCCGACTGCGCGGAGCACCTGAAAGCTCAGCTCGACGCGATAGATAAGAGCGCCATGATTGAGGTCATCCCCTACGGCGCGATAACCATAGGCGAAAATGGCGAGGAGCTCTCCGATATGGAGAGCATGGCGGATAAGGTCTGCGCATTCTCCGACGACGGCAGAGGCGTGCAGAACGACGGCATGATGAGAGAGGCGATGGCGAAAGCCAAAAGACTCGGAAAGATAATCGCCGCCCACTGCGAGGACAACTCCCTGCTCTTCGGCGGCTACGTCCACGACGGCGAATATGCGAAGGCTCACGGCCACAGGGGAATTTCAAGCGAGAGCGAGTACAGGCAGATCGAACGCGACCTGCGACTCGCCGAGGAGACGGGCTGCGCCTACCACGTCTGCCACATTTCAACAAAGGAGAGCGTCGAGCTGATAAGGCAGGCTAAGGCGCGCGGAGTCGACGTAACAAGCGAGACAGCGCCGCACTATCTCGTGCTCTGCGACGAGGATATGCGGGAGGACGGGCGCTTCAAGATGAACCCGCCGCTGAGAAGCCGCGAGGATAAGCAGGCGCTCATCGAGGGCATAAAGGACGGCACGATAGACATGATAGCGACCGACCACGCGCCGCACAGCGCGGAGGAAAAGGGACGCGGGCTCGAAAAGAGCCTCATGGGAGTTGTCGGACTCGAAACGGCGTTTCCGGTGCTCTACACCGAGCTTGTGAAGAAAAATATAATAACGCTCGAAAGGCTCGTTGAGCTGATGAGCTTCAAGCCGAAGGAGCGCTTCGGGATAGACACGGGCTGCGATTTTGCGGTGTTCGGCATAGACGAGCCGTATAAAACAGATCCGAATGAATTTCTTTCTATGGGGCGCGCCACGCCGTTCGCGGGGCGCGAGGTGTTCGGCAGATGTCTGCTGACGGTGCACGGCGGCAAGGCGGTTTACAAGGCGGAGGCAATTAAATGAGACAGGGTATTTTCAAGATAACTTCAAACGAAAAAATCGCGCGCGATATATTCAAAATGACGCTCTCGGGCGACACCTCGGCGATAACCGCGCCGGGTCAGTTCGTGAACATAAAGCTCGACGGGCTCTTTCTGCGCCGTCCCATCTCGGTCTGCGACTGCGTCGGAGATAATTTGACGCTGATATATAAGGTAGTCGGGCGCGGCACGGAGCAGATGAGCCGCATGAAAAACGGCGATGAGCTTGACCTTTTAACGGGGCTCGGAAACGGCTACAATACCCGGACAAGCGGAGACAGTCCCCTGCTTATCGGCGGCGGAGTAGGCGTTCCGCCGATGTATATGCTCTGCAAAAAGCTCGTTGCCGAGGGCAAAAAAGTCACTGTCGTGCTCGGCTTCAACTCAAAGGACGATGTGTTCTGTGAGGACGAATTCAAGGCGCTCGGCGCCGATGTACATATATCAACCGCCGACGGCACTTACGGCACAAAGGGCTTTGTCACGGACGTTATAAAAAATCTGCAATACACATTCTTCTACACCTGCGGACCCGAACCGATGTTCCGCGCAATGCATAAAATGATGAAAACTCCCGGGCAGTACAGCTTCGAGGAGCGCATGGGCTGCGGCTTCGGCGCGTGCATGGGCTGCTCCTGCAAGACGCTCACGGGCAACAAGCGGATCTGCAAGGAAGGTCCCGTAATGGAAAGCGAGGAGATAATATGGGCAGACTGAGCGTGAATTTATGCGGCGAGGAGCTTGACAATCCCGTTATCCCGGCGTCCGGCACCTTCGGCTACGGCTACGAGTTTGCGGAGCTCTATGACATAAACTGCCTCGGAACTTTTTCGTTCAAGGGCACGACAAAGGAGCCGCGCTTCGGCAATCCCACGCCGAGAATAGCGGAATGCACCGCCGGCATGATAAACGCCGTCGGGCTCCAGAACCCCGGAGTGGACAAGGTTATAAGCGAGGAGCTCCCGAAGCTCAAGAAATGCTTTAACAAAAAAGTCATGGCGAATGTCAGCGGATTTTCGATCGACGAATATGCCTACACCTGCGAAAAGCTCGACAGTCAGGAGCAGGTCGGCTGGCTCGAGGTCAACGTCAGCTGTCCGAACGTGCACGGCGGCGGAATGAGCTTCGGCACGGATTCCCGCGCGGCGGCAGAGATCACCAGAGCTGTCAAGGCGGTCACGAAAAAGCCGGTTATCATAAAGCTCTCTCCCAACGTCACCGATATAGTGAGCATCGCGAAGGCCTGCGAGGATGCGGGCGCGGACGGAATAAGCCTCATAAACACCCTGCTCGGCATGAGAATAGACCTGAGAACGAAGAAGCCAGTGATAGCAAACACCATGGGCGGCTTCTCCGGCAGCGCGATATTCCCCGTGGCGCTCAGAATGGTATATCAGGTCTCGTCGGCGGTCAATATCCCGGTAGTCGGCATGGGCGGCGTATCGTCCGCCGAGGATGTTATAGAAATGATGCTCGCCGGGGCGACGGCGGTCGAAATCGGCGCCGCCAACCTCGTTGACCCGTTCATATGCAAAAAAACAGTCGAATCCCTGCCCGCCGCTGCGGACAAGTATAATATAAACGAACTCAAGGACATCATAGGAGGAGCACACAATGGGTAAAGACGTAATAATCGCCTGCGACTTTGCAGACAAGGAGACCGCGCTGAGCTTTCTCGACAAATTCGAGGGAAGAAAGCCGTTTGTCAAGATAGGCATGGAGCTGTTCTACGCCGAGGGGCCGCAGATAGTGCGCGAGATAAAGGCGCGCGGACACAAAATCTTCCTCGACCTCAAGCTTCACGATATCCCGAACACGGTTAAAAAGAGCATGGCCGTGCTCTCAAGGCTCGATGTCGATATGTGCAACCTCCACGCCGCGGGCACCTCACGCATGATGGAGGCGGCTCTCGAGGGGCTGACCCGCCCGGACGGCACGCGTCCCCTGCTCATCGCCGTAACGCAGCTCACCTCCACCGACCAGGAAGCAATGGAGCGCGATCTGCTGATAAAAGAGCCGATAGATAAGGTAGTCATGCACTACGCCGAGACCGCGAAGAATGCGGGGCTTGACGGCGTTGTTTGCTCCCCGCTCGAGGCGCGGAAGGTTCACGAGGTTTGCGGCGAAAGGTTTTTGACCGTCACTCCCGGCGTGCGCTTTGCGGACGGCGACATAGGCGACCAGAAGCGCGTCATGACACCAGAGCAGGCGAAGAAGATAGGCTCCGACTACATCGTTGTCGGCAGACCGATAACCGCCGCGCCCGACCCCGTTGCGGCATACGAGAGATGCATAAAAGAATTTGTTGACTGAGGAGAATGAAAAATGACTGAAATCAGTAAAAAAATCGCAAAGGATCTTCTTAAAATACAGGCTGTGTTTCTCAGCCCCGATAAGCCGTTCACCTGGGCGAGCGGAATAAAAAGCCCCGTCTACTGCGACAACCGCCTGACGCTCACCGCGCCCGAGGTTCGCACGGATGTCGAAAACGGGCTCAAGGCTCTTATCGAAGAAAATTATCCCGACGCGGAGGTGCTCATGGGCCCCTCGACCGCCGGCATTGCCCATGCCGCCATAACCGCGCACCTCATGGGACTTCCCATGGGCTATGTCCGCTCCGGTAACAAGGATCACGGCAGGCAGAACCGCATTGAAGGCAAGCTCGAAAAGGGTCAGAAGGTTGTAGTCGTCGAGGATCTTATCTCGACGGGCGGCAGCGTTATCGACGTTGTTGACGCTCTGCGCGAGGCGGGCGCCGAAGTGCTCGGAATAGTCAGCATATTCACCTACGGAATGCAGAAGGGTCTTGACAGACTCGCAGCGGCCGAGGTCAAAAATATCAGCCTCACCAACCTCGACGTGCTCTCCGAAGTTGCGGCAGATGAGGGCTATATAAAGCCCGAGGATGTGAGCCGCCTTATCGCCTTCCGCAACAATCCCTCGGACGAGAGCTGGATAGGCGGTGCAAAATGAGGAGCATAGTAAATATCCTCGACCTCTCCGCAGAGGAGATTGACCGGCTGATAGAGGTTGCCGACGATATAGCGGCGCAGCCCGAAAAATATAACGAGGTCTGCCGCTACAAGATTCTCGCAACGCTGTTTTTTGAGCCCTCGACGCGCACGAGACTCAGCTTCGAGAGCGCGATGCTCTCGCTCGGCGGTCAGGTCATCGGCTTCTCCGGCGCGGGCTCCAGCTCCGCCTCGAAGGGCGAGACTCTCGCCGACACGATAGAGGTAGTCAACGGCTACGCAGACATAATCGCCATGCGCCACCCGAAGGAGGGGGCTCCCGTGGTAGCGTCGATGCACACGGCGGTACCGCTGATAAATGCGGGAGACGGCGGACATTTTCATCCCACGCAGACGCTCGCCGACCTGCTGACCATCCACCGCGAAAAGGGTACGTTTGATAACCTCACGATAGGTCTCTGCGGCGATTTGAAATACGGCAGAACGGTCCACTCGCTCATAGCGGCGATGACGAGATACAAAAATGTAAAGTTCGTTCTCATCTCCCCCGAGGAGCTTCGTCTGCCGCAGTTCGTCACGGACGAATATCTCGAGGGCAGCGGGCTTCAATATGAGGAGTACCGCTCGCTTGAAGAGGCGATGCCCAAGCTCGACATACTCTATGACCCGCATCCAGCGAGAGCGCTTCACGGACGAAGCGGAGTATCAGAGGCTAAACGGCATATATGTCCTCGATAAAGAGAAGATGAGCCTTGCAAAGAGCGATATGTGCGTTCTGCACCCCCTGCCGCGAATCAACGAGATAACGCCCGACGTGGACTCCGACCCGCGCGCAAAATATTTCGAGCAGACGCGCTGCGGCAGGCTCATGCGCATGGCTCTGATAATGAAGCTGCTCGGGCTTATCCCCGATGAGGGTCAGCCCGAAAAGGCGGAGGAACCGATATATATATACGACAAATATAAGTGTGACAATCCTGCCTGCATAAGCGTGTGCGAGCCGGGCATAAGAAGTATTTTTAAGACTTTTGACGCAAACGGCGGCGCGTGCAGATGCATTTATTGTGACAAAGAGCGAAAGTGAGAAAGTTCTCCTCTGCGCCTTGACTGAGAGCCCTTGTATTTGGTATACTTTTAGATACAGTACAGATGAGTTTTCTGCGACTGACGGATTATTGCAGAGCACTGCAAGGGAACAGAAAAACTCTTTTTCGGCCGACCGTCTGGGCACACTTGAGACACCCTCTCTAAGTGTGCCCTTTTTGATTTTTCAGGAGGTATAAAATGAAGAAAGTCGGTATAGTAATGGGCAGCGACAGCGACCTGCCCGTCATCAGAAAAGCGACAGACACCCTGCGCGCGCTCGGCATTCCGTTTGAAGCGCACGTCTATTCCGCACACAGAACACCCGATGAGGCCATGGCTTTTGCCCGCTCGGCAAAGGACAACGGCTTCGGAGTCATTATAGCCGCCGCAGGCATGGCGGCGCATCTCGCCGGAGCTGTTGCGGCGAACACCACTCTGCCCGTTATAGGCATACCATGCAAATCCAATACCCTCGACGGCATTGATGCCCTCCTTTCCACAGTACAGATGCCCTCCGGCATACCCGTGGCGACCGTTGCGATAAACGGAGGAGCCAATGCCGCTTTGCTTTCGGCTCAGATACTCGCGCTCGGCGAGCCGGAGCTTGCAAAGAAGCTTGAAGATAAACGCGCCGCCGACGCAAAGGCCGTCCTCGAAAAGAACGCCGCCGTTTCGGCAGAACTTAACTCGGAGGTTTAAAGAATGAACGAGATATCAAGGTCCGATGTATACGCCGACGCGGGCGTTGACATAACCGCGGGCTACAAGGCAGTCGAGCTGATGAAAAAGCACATAGCGCGCACCCTCACTTCCGGCGTCTGCTCCGATGTGGGCGGCTTCGGCGGTCTGTTCGAATTAGACCTGACGGGCATAACAAAGCCCGTGCTCGTCAGCGGCACAGACGGAGTGGGCACAAAACTCAAGCTGGCCTTTCTCATGGACAAGCACGACACCGTCGGCATAGACTGCGTTGCAATGTGCGTCAACGACATAATTTGCAGCGGTGCAAAGCCCCTGTTCTTTCTCGATTACATCGCCTGCGGCAAGAACTATCCCGAGAGGATAGCCGATATCGTCAGCGGCGTCTGTGAGGGCTGCGTGCAGTCCGGCGCGGCGCTCATCGGCGGCGAGACCGCCGAGATGCCCGGCTTCTATCCGATAGACGAATACGACCTCGCGGGCTACTGCACTGGCGTAGTTGACAAGGATAAAATCATCGACAACAAGACCATGACCCCCGGTGATGTGATAATCGCGCTCCCCTCGAGCGGCGTTCATTCAAACGGCTTCTCTCTTGTAAGAAAGGTGTTCAACATAAACAGCAAGGAAGTTCTCGATGAAGTCCTCCCCACAGGAAAAACTCTCGGCGAAACACTCCTTACACCTACAAAGATATATGTAAAGCCCATTTTGGAGCTTATCTCAAAGAAGAACGTAAAGGCTATCTCACATATCACAGGCGGCGGCTTTAACGAGAACGTTCCCCGTTCACTCCCCGACGGCTTCACAGCAAAGATTACAAAGCACAGCTACGAAGTGCCTTATATCTTCAAGCACTTACAGGAAGTCGGAAACATCTCCGAACACGATATGTACAATACTTTCAATATGGGTATCGGTATGACCGTTGTAGTTGACAAGGACGATGCCGATGAAGCTGTACAGATACTCAGAAATGCAGGCGTTGAAAGCTACTGCATCGGTGAAATAATCAAGGGTGACGAGGGCATCATAATTGAGTAATATGAAAAATATCGTTGTACTTGTATCGGGCGGCGGAACTAATCTGCAGGCGCTTATTGATGCCGAAAAGTCCGAAGGACTCGGCGGAGGTAAAATCACCTGCGTTATTGCGTCAAAGCCCGATGCCTACGCACTGACAAGAGCCGCAGATAACGGCATCAAGACAAGAGTTCTCGCAAGACGTGACTATGCCGATGTTGCCGCTTACAGCAAGGCTATGGCTGACGCTTTAAAGGAAGAGCAGGCTGACCTTGTTATCTATGCAGGCTTTATGACAATACTTGACGAGCAGGTATGCGATGCGTTCAGGTATAAGATGATAAACGTTCACCCTGCCCTTATCCCCTCTTTCTGCGGAAAGGGCTACTACGGACTTCACGTTCACGAGGAAGCACTTAAAAAGGGCGTAAAGGTAACAGGCGCTACCGTTCATTTTGTGACAGCGGAATGTGACGCAGGACCTATCATTCTGCAAAAGGCAGTTGAGGTCAGAAACGGCGACACCCCAGAAATTCTTCAGAAACGTGTTATGGAGCAGGCTGAGTGGAAGATTCTTCCCCGTGCCGCACGTCTTTTCTGCGAGGGAAAGATAACCGTAAAAGACGGCATAACCGTTATCGACGATTGAACCTTATGTCCGCATTCTCCCGATTAAACGGGATTTTGAGGACGTTATAACAAGTTATATTCAGAAAACTGCGTGTTCCACGCAAAACCGCAACAGGAGGCTATATGGAAGTTGTAACACTTGAAAAAGAGCTTAACTCTCTTGCTTATCACGGCAGAGGCATCGTGATAGGAAAATCCGCAGACGGCACAAAAGCGGTAATCGCCTACTTTATTATGGGAAGAAGCGAAAACAGCCGTAACAGAATTTTTGTAGAGGACGGCGAGGGCATCAGAACACAGGCTTTCGATGAAAGCAAGATGGAAGATCCCCACCTCATCATTTATGCACCCGTAAGAGTTCTCGGCAACAAGACGATAGTTACAAACGGTGACCAGACCGACACTATCTATGAGCTTATGGACAAGCAGATGACATTCGAGCAGGCTCTCAGAACAAGAGAGTTTGAAGATGACAAGCCCAACTACACACCGAGAATTTCCGGTATAGTCCACCTTGACAACGGCGATATGAATTTTGCAATGTCTATCTTGAAGAGTGCAGACGGCGACGGCTCATCATGTCAGAGATACACCTACGCTTACAGCAATCCCTTAAACGGCAAGGGCAAATTCATTCACACCTACAAGTGTGACGGCAACCCCCTGCCGAGCTACGAAGGCGAGCCTAAAACAGTGGTTATTCCCGATACGGATATAGACACGTTCACATCAATGGTATGGGAAAACCTCAATGCAGACAACAAGGTTTCACTCTTTACACGTTACATCGACATTGCCACAGGCAAGTACGAATCACGCATAGTAAACAAAAACAAGTAAGCGAAAGGATAAAACAATGAACGAACTTCAGTTAAAGTACGGCTGCAACCCCAATCAGAAGCCGTCAAGAATATTCATGGCAAACGGAAATTCACTTCCTATCGAAGTGCTTAACGGCAAGCCCGGTTATATAAACTTTATGGATGCCTTCAACGGCTGGCAGCTGGTAAGCGAGCTTAAGAAGGCTACAGGTCTTCCCTCCGCAACATCATTCAAGCACGTTTCACCCGCAGGTGCCGCAGTAGGTCTGCCTCTTACAGACACGCTCAAAAAGATATACTGGGTAGACGATCTCGGCGAGCTGTCACCCCTTGCCTGTGCTTATGCAAGAGCAAGAGGCGCTGACAGAATGTCATCGTACGGTGACTTCATCGCTCTGTCGGACAAGTGCGATGTTTCAACGGCAAAGATAATACAGCGTGAAGTTTCCGACGGTGTTATCGCTCCCGATTA
>ERZ832317.6149-NODE-6149-length-10263-cov-2.616085_pt1 | contig 10263 bp, 6 predicted proteins | sample MGYA00519695_ERZ832317 | MGnify/ENA primary metagenome ERZ832317 (study PRJEB31850, sample SAMEA3708726) | human gut metagenome | biome: human gut; feature: human-associated habitat; material: faeces | place: China | collected 2014 ... | reverse complement strand
GTTTACAAAAGACAAAAACTTATATGAATATGGTAAAGACATTATATACAACACAGAAAAGATGAGTTTAAATAGAAATATATTAAACAAAAAATATTATATAGTAATTCCATATTATTCAGAAGAACTTGGACAAAATGAATTTGACAAAGATGAAGTTAGAGAGATGGCTTTCTCGGAATTATACACAAGAGCACAGGCTATAATAAGAACTTTGTCAGTATCAGGTGTTATGGGAAGAGTACTTTCATCAACAGAACTTGCAGATTTACTATATTTTGCATATAACAGAGAAGACGCCGAAGTTTATGGCGTTGACAAGGCAATTAAAGCTGGATACAACGAGCTATATTCAACTGCACCAGATTACATGGATAAGAAAATAGAAATGTTAAACAAGCAAATAGAAGATGCCGCAGTTAATTTGGCAAGTGATAAAATTGCACAAGTTCAAACAGAAAAAGAGAAAGAATATCAAAGAAAAGTTGAAACAGAAGATGACATAATAAATAACTTAGCACAACTTATAATTCAAGAAAACGAAGCAATGCTTGGAAAAGACGTTGCAGAGAAAGCAAAAGAAAAAGTAAGGAAGGAGAAGAAAGCTAATGTTCAATAAAAAACGTAAAGCTACTAATAATGATTTTCAATTTCAAAGAAATGATTATACGAGTGATGAGCAAATTCCAATATTACACAAGAAAACAATAAAGGAATTAATTGCACCTTCTGGAATAGACGCAAGTAATATTGACCACTTAGAGATTATATCAAATGTAAAAAGATATGCTAGAAGCTTCTTCGTTTCTGCATTACCAAGAATGTGTACATTCCCAGAATTATTTAGAGATATGTATATGTTTGGAGATATAAACACATCAATATACATTACACCAATTCAGGAATCTAGGTCTCAAAACGAGTTAAACAGAACAATAAATGAGTTAGAGACAGAAAGAATTGTTGCAGCAGACAGAGGAAATATCAATAGAGAAAGCAACTTAGCACAAAAAAGATATGAAGCAGAAAGCTTAAGAGATGAGATTGCTGCAGGTTTTAACAAACTTTATGAAGCATCTGTTGTGTCTACACTATTTGCGTATAGTTTGGAAGATTTAGACAAGCTTACTAAATTATTAGCAACAGAAATGTCAAAATCTTTGGTTGGAATAAAAAGTGCATGGGCAATGCAAGAAGAGGCTTTCCAAAGCAATTTACCTTTGGCAGAAGATAAAATAAGAAAAACTCATACATTTGACCGTAGATCTATGGGAACAGTATTCCCATTTACTACATCAGAAGTTGGACACTCAACAGGTATTCCACTTGGATTTAATAAACAAACTGGCGTACCAATATTATTTGACAATTTCCATACAAACTATAACATGGTTATATTTGCTAAGTCTGGTGCCGGTAAATCTGTAACAATGAAGACCTTAATTTCAAGGTCTGCAGTACTTATGGGAATACAAAGCTTAGCACTAGATGCCGAAGGTGAGTATAGCATAGTTGCAGAAAGTTTAGGCGGAATAAACGTTGTACTAAGCCCTAACTCAAAAACAGTTATAAATGTTTTTGATATAGAAACCGAAGTTGTAAAAGACGAAATAACAGGAAGAGAAAGAGCAGTATTAAATGTAGAAAACAAAGTAGAGGACGTAACACAAGCGTTACTTACAATGGCAAGAGGTAGTACAAGAAGCCAGGATATTAATGAGGTAACAAAGCAGATAATTGCAGAATCTGTTGCACAAGAGTATGCAGCATATGGAATAACAAGTGACCCAATGAGCTTATATGAAGCAGCTGGAAGAGGCAACGGAGACATATTAGGAAGAGCAAGAAAGAAAATGCCAACAATTGGCTCGTGGTATAAACGTTTACAAAGAAATGCAGAAAGCAATACAAACCCTGATTATAGATTCCATTACAGCTATTTGCTAAAAGTTATGAAACAATACATAAGAGAATATGATGGCCAGATGGCATACTTTGACGGTCAATCTACATTTGACTTACTAGATGGAACATTATTTATAAACCTAGACATATCACAACTAGAAGAAAGATTTGCAAGACCACTTGCACAACAAATATTACTTTCTTGGATATGGGAAAAATACGTTAAGAAAAACAGTGAAGATAGAAGAAAAGCTGCTAAGAAGAGAGTTTTGGTTGATGAGGCATGGATGTTATTGCCATACCCAGAAGCTGTAGACTTCTTAAACACAATGGCTAGACGTGCGAGAAAAAGAAACGTATCGCTTGCAATAATTTCTCAGAGATTCCAAGACTTCTACGAGAAACCAGAAGTACAAGCAGTTTTAACATCATCAGATACAAAGTTATTACTAGCACAAGATAAATCTGAAATTCAATACCTAAAAGAAGTATTCAAACTTAGCGAAGGTGAAGCAGGATTTCTAGTAACATGCAACAAAGGAGAAGGATTATTGAAAGTTGGAGGGGATACTGCAATATTGCAAATAACACCAACTGCAAAAGAGTTTGAGTTTGTTGAAACAAACCTAAACAAGATGATGGAAAATAATCAAAGAAAATCATAATAGAGGGAGGAAGTAATGCATAAGATAATAAACAAAAAGTCAATACAAAAGATTACGGCAATTATTATAATAATGATAATGTGCAACTTTATTATGAGTGGAAAAGTTTGGGCAGTTGAGAGCTGGATGTCGATTAAGGAGTATCAGGATTTATCAATTGGTGGAACTGATACAAAGCAAGATTTATATAACAAGGATACTAGTCCAGCAGTAAAGAAATTATGCAGTGCATGGAATATAACTGCTGAGCAAGCTATTGAAATGTTGAAAAATCATGCAAACGATGAGAAAACTTTATATGTAAATAAAGAAACGTATGATAACACAGCTTATACAATAAGTGACGTTAAGATTAAACCTACTGAAAAAGAAAAAACAGAATATAACATACAAGTAGATGATGATGGGTATGCGAGTGTAGATACATCATATAATTATGGGGTTAATTCGGACTTGGAAGGTTCAACTAAGGATGGAATTGGAGGACTTCTGTTAAGCCCAATTGCTGCTCTTATTCAAGGAATAGGAGATGGGGTAAATTATCTATTGCAACGTAATATAATAGGAGATAAATCGGATGTTTTCTTAAATTCAGGCGTATTCGAACATTCAAAAATGATACAGGTATTGAATGAAAACAAGCCGGTATCTGGAGTACCACAAGTTGATATTGCAGAAGAATATATTGAAACTGCAACAGGAAAATATGGAATCCCGAATATAAAACTTACACCTGCGGAAATTTTTGCTGGGAATGTATCGGCTCTTGATGCTAACTTTTTTAAAACTGAAGGAGACCATAATCAGGAACTTGGTGGAAGTGAAAAATCAATTGTGGAACAATTGAGAGATACTGTTGCAACATGGTATGTGGCTTTGAGAAATATAGCTATAGTAGGGCTTTTATCAGCGTTATTATATATTGGTATTAGAATTGTTATAAGTTCTAGCGCAGGAGATAAGGCAAAATATAAACAATTTTTTGTAGACTGGGTAGTTGCATTATGTTTAATATTCTTCTTACATTATATTATGGCATTTACAATGACTATGAGTGAAACCGTAACGGATGTACTAGCCGGAGATAGAACAAATCAGGGAAGGATAAAGGAGGTTAATATTCGTTTAACCGAAACAGACGGTACAACTACATTTAAAGATTCGGGAACTGAGGTATGCTTCTCTAGCAATTTTACTGGCGTGGCAAGAATGAAGGCGGATTATCAAGGTGGTACTTTAAAAATTGGATATTCGATCTTATATATTGCTTTAACTGTTTACACAGTATATTTTGCATTTGTGTATTTAAAAAGATTACTAATGCTTGCTTTCTTTACAATGATTGCACCATTAGTTGCACTAACATATCCATTAGATAAAATAAAGGATGGAAAAGCACAAGCATTTAACTACTGGTTTAAAGAATATATGTTTTATGCTTTATTGCAGCCAATGCATATGCTTTTGTATACAGTATTTGTATCATCTGCATTATCTGTTGCGGCAAACAATTTGTTATATGCAATAGTTGCGCTAGCTTTTATAGTACCTGCAGAAAAGATAGTAAAGCAGATGTTTGGAATAAAAGGAAACACAGAATCTACACTTGGTGGGTTTGCAGGTGGAGCACTTGCTTCACAAGCATTTAATATGCTTAGAAAAGGTCCGTCAGCACCTAAGAAAGGTGGAGACGGCCCTAAAGGAGAAAAGGGTGTAAGATTTACAAATCCAAATAAAGCAAATGCTATGGATACACTCGCTGGAGATGCTATGGAAAATGGAGTAGAAAATGCTGCACAAACAGCTACTGCGGCTGGTATTGGAGCTGCAGCAGGAGCTGCTTCTGCTAATGCAAATAATGAAGAAACAGATAACAATGGCGTACATGGAGGTGATGATGGTGTAATTGATGGAGTGCAATTTAGAGAAATACCAGACAATGAACAACAAGGCAATGAGACAGAAAATCCTGCAATGCCTGAAAATAGTCAACAGCAAAATCAAAACCCTGATAATACTAATGCAAATGGAGATAATCAAAATGAAGATCCATTTGCAGCAATTAGAGCAAAAGCAAATAGTGCTAAAGGAAACTTAGGCGCAGCTATAAATAGCAGAGTCCAAAGTGCTGGCGGTTGGTCTGGCATTGCAAAAGGTGTTGGTATAACTGGAGCTAAACTTGCAGGTAGAGCTGCTATGATGACAACAATGGGTGCGTTAGGACTTGGAGTTGGTATTGTTGGAGGAGACATGAGTGATACACTTAAAGGTTTAGGTGCAGGATTAACAGCTGGTTATGCAACAGGTGGCAGATTAAATAGTGCTATTGGAAATACACTTACTGGAAACAATGCTGCGGGAAGATTCCTTGATGATGCAATTAGAGGAACTGGCCCTGAAAGGAAAAGAAACGATTATATAAGATCATACATGTCAAACCAAGAAAATAGAAATAGACTTATTGAAAAGAATCCTTCTATTAAGAAATCTGAACTTGATGCACAATTAAGACAAAGAGCAGAATTATCTTATGACTCAGGTGTTACAGATGCTAAAATGTTGGATAGGGCGGTTAAGTTACAAAAACAACTTGATGAGAAGAATCCTAGAGGCGTTGGAAATGCAGAAAGGCATGGAGCTAACTATGATAAAACTGTAGCAACTATGCAATTAGCAAGCAAATACAGTGATTCAACTTTCGAAAACGACGAGAAAATTGCTAAAGCACAAAATCGTTTAGCTACGAAACTTGAAAGAAACATGAGTGAAAGAACAAATGGCCCAATTGATGCAGATACTGCTAAAAAATATAAGGCTAGAGCAAAAGCTGAAGCTGCAGAGACAATGGGTAACATAGATTATTTAAAGAATGGATAATTTTTATAAAAAGCAATCAATCTAATAAATTGGTTGCTTTAATTTTTATAGAGAGGTATAAAGTATTGATTAAAAACTGAAAATTTTCAAAATTATTCTTAACTAAAATATAAAAATGCATTAAAGTAATGACATAACTATAATTTTGATATATAATAAGGTTATGAAATGGCACTTTAGACTATGGTGTATGGTTCTTATGCCAATAAAGGAAAAAGGAGAAAATTTCTATGGAAGAAAATAAAACACCAAATAAATCTGAAAAAGATATTATAAAAGAAAACATGCTAATTTTATATAAAGCATACCAAGATGAAGAGAAAAATACTGTTGATGAAATATCATATTATAAACAGATTGTGCTGCAAAGTGAAAAAAGCCCAATAATGTATGGACTGCAAGATATATATCCAGTAAACATAAAGGAGCCAGAAAAATTTTATGGAAATAGAATTTTGTTATATCAAAATGGAACTCCTATTGCGATGATAGATGAAAATTCAAATATAAAATTTTCTAACGAATACTTAGAGCAAATGAAGTCTTTGAACCCTTCAATATATGCACTTTTGCATTCTATGAATGGTAAACATTATGAATTACCACAAATACAAGAGGTAAGTGGAAAGCTTCCAGATATAAATTCAAAACAAGAAGTTGAAGATTTTAAATTAAGCAAAGAAGAGCTTGAAAATGCAAAACAAAATGAAACAATTGGGCAAGGAATGAGTGAAGAAGAGAATATCCAAGAGGTAAATAACGAGCAAGAACCTGAAAATGAAGAAGAAAGCATGGAACAAATTGCAAGGCAGTCAGGAATTACTAAAGATGATATTAAATCTTGCTCTGAAATTAATCCGCACGAAAGAATTACAGACCAGAAAAGTTTTGAAGATATAGCAAATGTTACAGGGAAATATTCTAAAATTTTTGTAGTATCTGCGAATAGTCAAACGCGTGGAAATTCACTTTATTCGTTCTGGGGAATGACACAAGATGGAAAGATGGAACCAGTTAAAGGTTTGGAAGAAAGACAAGGAGTAAATACTGGAAAATCGATATATTCTATAAATAGAGACGGTTCACAAGTAAAAGAACAACAAACATCAGCATTGTTTACAATGCCTAATCAAAGAGAAGGTTTTTCGGTTACTATTGGACAATATGGAATAATTGAAACTACATATATAAGACGTAGTCCAAACGAAAATAAATATATAGGAAGTACTGTGAATTCATCAACACAAAAGCCTACTACAAGAGAGGTTCAGGAGTTTATGAATGACAGCAGAACAACCGATGCTGAATTAAAAGAAACAATAGATAAAACAGAACATCAACTTGGAGAAACATCTGAAACTAAGTTAAGAAATGTTGATGATAACCCAAATAATGATGTTGAAATTGATATGGACCAAGAAATAACTTTACATGACGGAACGATCACAACTCTTGCAAAAGAAGCAGAAGCGTTAAATATTGCACCAGATGAATACAAAAAACAATTTGCAGAAAGAGAAGCTGATTGTTATGCTGACAAAGTAGAATTAATTAGAGAAGAACAGGCAGAGGAACAATCTGCAGAGCGTGCTGAAGAAAGAGCAGAAAGGTCTTTAGAAAACGATGCGTGGGAAAGAATGAAAAAAAGAGGCATAATAGACTAAATTTTCACTATAGCGAAAGCTGCAAAATAAATTGTATAAAATTATATGAGAACAGGAGCCTTTGAGTTTAATGACTTGAAGGCTTCTGTTTAATAGTTTGGCAAAGTTAAGAAAAAATATTTTATGTATAGGTGGGAAATATATGGATGATAACTTGCAAGATTTTAAGGAATCAATGAATGCGTGGGGATGGTCTGTAAATGCAAGAAATAATTTTAATAAATTTATAGACGCAATAGAAACAGAACAAGGTTTAATTGAACAAATTCAAAGAATTCAATCTATTATTGATGATATCGTACTTAATAAAGAGATATCGCAGTTTAAAAAATGTTTAGAGGTAGGGACAGAATATTATCGAGCAAGAATTATTAATCCAGAGGATGATGATGATTTAAAAAAAGGGATTGGAAAAACTCAAGATAATAAGTTCATGGGGTATGATGATATAAATTCAAGAGAACCTATTTTAGGAATAGGAAGCGAAGGAAGAAATAATATTGCGGGAGCATCTTATTTATATATTGCCTCTAATCCAGAAACAGCTTGTATGGAGATAAAATCACAGTTTGGCGATTTGATTTCTCTTGCAAAGTTCAAAGTGCTAAAACCATTATATATTATTGATTTTGAGTCCGAAAAGACTTTTCAGCGAAAAGATACTGAGTTTTACGGAATGAGCATGGGTGTATTCTTTTCGCAGTTAATGCTCCGTTTTACCCAGCCGGTGAGGGGCGAAAATGCTTATCGGGCGACACAGATAATAGCGGATCATTTGCGAAAAACGGGAATAGATGGAATTAAATATAAAAGTTTTTTAACTCCCGGAGGTGCTAATTATACAATTTTTAATTGCCATCCGTCTGCAATAGAATTTTGTGAAAGTAAGGTTTTGTTACATAAACAAGCGAATCATTCTTTTTGGGATTTTAATAATGAAACAGAAATTATGTCTAATAAAGATGGAAAAATGTTGATTTATGATAAAACAATAGCTGATGAGCATAAAAAGCATTTGTTGCAACGGTTCAAAAGAATAAAGTAAAAAATTATTTTGCAATGGAATAGGATAGTACAAATGTATGTTATATGAGAGGGATTACCATTTAGGGTTAACAGAAACGGAAGAACAGCAATATGAAGAAATAACAGGACGAAAATTTTGGGAAAAGAGGGTAAGTGGATTCGGAAGAGTCAATAATTTTATGGCATATCCTAAAGCTGCAAGAATGTGCAAATCGCTTTTTCCCAATAATTATCTAGATGTTGCTGAATTACGAGATGTGGAACGATTAGAGCATGCAAATGAAGAATTTCTTTCTTTGTTGGATAATACGGAATGCACAGAAAGAAGTATATTAAATTTCATAAGAGAAAAAGAATACTACCATATAATAGGATCTATCATTTGGGGATTATCTATTAATATTGGGAATCATGGAGCATATTTATTCCCAGAATTCCAATTGGGAAGTTCGTACAAAGCTGATTATCTTCTCTTGGGAAAGAGTTCTGGAGGCTTTGAGTTTATTTTTGTTGAATTAGAAAGCCCATACGGGAATATTACATTAAAAGATGGACAACTAGGAGCAGAATTTAGAGATGGAATATCACAGTTGGAAGATTGGAAAAGATGGCTTCCGGCAAATTATAGTTCTTTTGGAGAGATTATGCGGAAATATAAAAATAGTGCGTTTGATTTGCCGGAAGAATTTTATGTTTTAGATATGTCACGTTTTCATTATGTAGTAGTTGCTGGAAGAAGGACGGATTTTCGAGATAAGACATATATTATAAAACGGGAACGAAAAAAGGCTGATGATATTGATATAATACATTATGATAATTTGTTTGATTTTTCTAATAATTTAATAGGAAAGCAAACATATTAGAAAGGGGTATGTAGTTGAAATGCAAAAAGATATAATGGAAAAAGAGATAGCAGAAATAATTAAAGGCTTTAGACGGGATTCCATTGAGATTGAAATGAATCAAGGACATGTTCATAAGTGGATTTCTCAGTTTAGTCCAGATACTCAGAATATAATTCTGGAAGAAACTTTACATATACTGAAAGAATGGTATTTCCCAAAGGATAAGATCAATTTATTTTTAGACAAGATGATGGATTATTTGAAATCGGAAAATGAAAATGCAACAGATGAAGAACCCATGAAAGATATATATTTTTGGAATATTCAAGAAAGTGGGAAAAGTCAGTCGCAATTGGTTGAGATGTTAAACGATAGAGTGAATCAAAAATATGGGTGTGGCATAAGAACCGGAAAGCTGATGAGTGAAAAATATTATGTATATTTAGATGATGGCTTATACACTGGAAGTAGATTGAGAAAAGATATTAAACGTTGCATAGAAATGATTCCAGAAGGGTCTCGTATAGATGTTATTTATATGATTGCGTGTCAGAGTGGGTTGGATTTTTCAAAAAGAATATTAGAAGAGTTGTGTAAAACTAAGAACATTAAAATTAATATTCTTAGATGGCGTGAGATATGTAATAATAAAAAAATTAAAAGGCATGATAATGGAGTTTCATATGAGCCAATTCAGGATTGCTTATGGCCCTCATCAAAGTTATCTAAGTTACCAGAAATTAGTGCATATGTGGAAAAGTTAGAGGAAATCAAAGGGAAAAAAGTATATTATTGTTTTCGGAATGCTGGATACAAATATACAGCAGGCATATTCTCAAATTTAGTAAACAGGGATATAGTAGAGGAAGAATTTCTGAAAAAAGGTATTGCGATTACACAAAATATACAGGAGCATAAGGGGCTATATCCATTAGGTTATAATCTCACACCTTCGCTTGGTTTTGGTTCGTTTTGTGCTACAGACTTAAACATATCTAACACATGCCCGATAGTATTATGGTGGGGAAATGTGATTGAAAAAGGAAACGAGTTGGATTGTTGGTATCCTTTATTACCAAGAAGGATTAGTGCCAAGGATATTAATCCATTTGATGCGGATTGGACTCTACAAGAGGCAGAAGATGATGGATATGATGATGTCTTTGACACCTGCCCAGATTGTGGGTGTGGTATAAGTTTAAGAAATGATGGTGGAAATGGTTTTTGCATAGATTGTGCTTGGAATCATTAGAAAAGTAACCGGTTATATAATAAAAT
>ERZ832317.6141-NODE-6141-length-10270-cov-4.078904_pt1 | contig 10270 bp, 6 predicted proteins | sample MGYA00519695_ERZ832317 | MGnify/ENA primary metagenome ERZ832317 (study PRJEB31850, sample SAMEA3708726) | human gut metagenome | biome: human gut; feature: human-associated habitat; material: faeces | place: China | collected 2014 ... | reverse complement strand
TTTACTGCGCTGACCGTACGAAAACATGGGCTAGCAGGCAAAAATCCCATTGCCGCAGGCAATTTTTAATGGATTTTTGCGCGTGACTGTGAAGGTACTGAACAGTTACTAATATTTTATAGTAAATGAGAACGGTTTACTACTTTTTCGGTAATGAAAAGTCTATAAAACAATGGCTGGCGGATGTGATGCCAGAGAGTTAGAGTGTTCTATTTGCATGATTTCAAAGTCATAAAATAAATACGTATTATAAGTGGAAGAAATCAGCTTGACCAGTGAAATAAAAGCTGCCGTTTGCATCACACGTGTAAATGGCAGCAAATATGATTCCCAGGTCGGGCACAGGAGGAATGAATCTATGGGTAAAACACAGTATGATGCGGACAGCATAACGGTTCTGGAGGGGCTGGAGGCTGTCCGTAAGCGTCCTGGTATGTATATAGGAAGTGTGGGAACGAAGGGACTGAATCACCTGATCTATGAGATTGTGGACAACTCGGTCGATGAGCACCTGGCGGGCGCCTGTTCCCAGATCCGCGTGACGCTCGAGGCGGACGGCTCCTGCACCGTCCGGGACAATGGACGCGGTATTCCGGTGGAGATGCATAAAAAGGGTATGGCAGCGGAGAGGATTGTGCTCTCGACCTTGCACGCGGGCGGCAAGTTTGACAACAATGCGTACAAGACGAGCGGCGGTCTGCACGGTGTCGGTTCATCGGTTGTCAATGCCCTCTCAGCGCATCTGGAGGTCAATGTATATAAAAATGGACAGATCCATCACGATGCGTATGAGCGCGGCATCCCGACGGTTGAGCTGATCGATGGTCTTCTGCCGGTGGTTGGAAAGACAAGAGAGACCGGAACGGAGATCAATTTCCTGCCGGATCCGGAGATTTTTGAGAAAACGCGGTTCAAGGCGGACTGGCTCAAGAGCCGCCTGCATGAGACGGCATATCTGAACCCGAAGCTGACGATTCTTTATGAGAATAAGCGGGCAGGCGAGGCTGAAAAGGTGACTTATTCGGAGCCGGACGGCATCGTGGCGTATGTGCGCGAGCTGAACAGCACGAAGACGCCGATTCATGATCCAATTTATTTTAAGGGCGTCAGCGACCAGATCGAGGTTGAAGTGGCGTTCCAGTTTGTCGATGCATTTGAGGAAAATGTACTCGGCTTCTGCAACAATATTTTCACACAGGAGGGCGGCACGCATCTGGCGGGCTTTAAGACGCGTTTTACCCAGATGATCAACAGCTATGCGAAAGAGCTGGGAATCCTGAAGGAAAAAGATACAAAATTTACAGGACCGGATACGAGAAACGGCATGACGGCGGTTGTGGCGGTCAAGCATCCGGATCCGATCTTTGAGGGGCAGACGAAGACAAAGCTGGCGAGTGCCGATGCGACAAAAGCGGTGTTCAGCGTGACAGGGGACGAGCTGCAGCTTTATTTTGACCGGAATTTAGAGGTATTGAAGGCGATCATCGCCTGTGCGGAGAAATCTGCAAAGATCCGGAAGGCAGAGGAACGTGCCAAGACCAATATGCTGACGAAATCCCGTTTTTCTTTTGACAGCAACGGAAAGCTGGCAAACTGTGAGAGCCGCGAAGCGGAGAAATGTGAGATTTTCATTGTCGAGGGAGATTCCGCGGGCGGTTCAGCTAAGATGGGACGAAACCGCCGCTATCAGGCGATCCTGCCGATCCGGGGTAAGATTTTAAATGTGGAGAAAGCTTCGATGGACAAGGTGTTGGCGAATGCTGAGATCAAGACGATGATCAATGCGTTCGGCTGCGGCTTTTCGGAAGGATATGGCAATGATTTCGATATTGCGAAGCTGCGTTACCACAAGATCGTCCTGATGACGGATGCCGATGTGGACGGAAGCCATATTGATACGCTGCTTCTGACTTTCTTATACCGTTTTATGCCGGAATTGATTCAGAACGGGCACGTATATATTGCGATGCCGCCGTTATTTAAGGTGATTCCGAAAAAGGGAAAAGAAGAGTATCTATACGATGAGAAAGCATTGGAGCGCTACCGCAGAACCCACACAGGGGAATTTACCCTGCAGCGCTACAAAGGTCTGGGCGAGATGGATGCGGAACAGCTCTGGGAGACGACGTTAAACCCGGAGAACCGTGTGCTCAAGCGTGTGGAGATCGAGGATGCCCGGATGGCGTCGGAGATCACGGAGATGCTGATGGGAAGCGACGTGCCGCCGAGACGGCAGTTTATCTACGATCACGCGGATGAGGCGGAGATAGATGCTTAATAGAAAGATTATGAGTGACTGTGGAGGCACTGAACAGTTACGATTATGAAAGTATATGACAGGAATTTAGGAGATAGAAAATAGAATGGCTGAAACGATCATTACGACAGAATATTCAGAGGAAATGCAGCGCAGCTATATGAACTACTCGATGAGTGTCATCACGGCCCGCGCCATCCCGGATGCGAGGGATGGTTTGAAACCGGTACAGCGCCGCGTCCTTTACGATATGGGGGAGCTGCATCTGGGGCACGACAAGCCGCACCGGAAATCGGCGCGTATCGTCGGTGATACGATGGGTAAATATCACCCGCACGGCGACAGTTCGATCTATGAGACGCTGGTCGTGCTTTCCCAGAATTTTAAGAAAGGAATGCCGCTGGTAGACGGACATGGAAACTTTGGTTCCATCGAGGGCGACGGGGCGGCGGCGATGCGTTACACGGAGGCGCGTCTCCAGAAGTTTGCGGAGGAAGTATATTTAAAGGATTTGGATAAGACCGTCCGCTTTGTGCCGAACTACGATGAGACGGAGAAAGAGCCGGAGGTTCTGCCGGTCCGTGTGCCGAATCTTCTGATCAACGGTGCCGAGGGAATTGCGGTCGGCATGAGTACCAGCATTCCGCCGCACAATCTGGGCGAGGTCATCGATACGGTGATGGCGTATATCGATCAGCCGGAGATGGAGACGGAAGCGCTTCTGAGCGTCTTAAAGGGACCGGATTTCCCGACAGGCGGCATCATTGCGAATAAGAGTGAGCTTCCGGCGATCTACGAGACGGGAATGGGGCGCATCAAGCTGCGTGCCCGGATGGAGGTGGAGCTTGGAAAACGCCGTTCTGACCGGGACAAGCTGGTGATCACGGAGATTCCGTACACGATGATCGGCGCGGGCATCAATAAATGTCTGTCGGATATCGCAGATCTGGTTGAGTCCAAGAAACTTGCCGATGTGGTGGATATTTCCAACCAATCGAATAAAGAAGGAATCCGGATTGTGCTGGAACTCAAGAAAGATGCGGATATTGAGAAAATCCAGAATATTTTGTATAAAAAGACAAAACTGGAGGATACATTTGGCGTCAATATGTTGGCGATCGCGAATGGACGCCCGGAGACGCTGAATTTAAAGGGAATCTTAAAGAATTACCTGGATTTCCAGTATGAAAATAATACCCGCAAGTATCAGGTGCTTCTGGAAAAGGAGCAGGAGAAGAAGGAGATCAAGGAAGGTCTGATCACAGCCTGCGACTGCATCGATCTGATTATCGCGATCCTGCGCGGTTCGAAGAATCTGAAAGATGCGAAAGCCTGCCTGATGGAGGGCGATATTTCCAAAATCCAGTTCCGCACACCGGGATTTGAGGAAGATGCCAAGAAGCTTCATTTTACGGAGAAACAGGCATCTGCGATTCTGGAAATGCGTCTCTATAAACTGATCGGCCTGGAGATCTTGGCATTGCAGAAGGAGTACAAAGAGACACTTCGCAAGATCAAAGAATACCAGAAGATTCTCGGCAGCCGTGAGGCGATGGACGAGGTGATTAAAGAAGATCTGCGGTCAATCAAGGAAGAGTTTGCAGTGGAACGCCGGACGAAGATCGAGGATGGACGCGAGGCGGTGTATGACGAGGCGGCGGAGAGCGCCAGACCGGGCGTGTTCGTGCTGGACAAGTTTGGTTATTGCAAGATTCTGGAACCGTCGATCTACGAGCGGAACCGGGAGACAGTGGACACGGAGAATGTGTATGTACTGCCGTGCCATACGACGGATAAGATCGGATTGTTTACGGATCTGGGTGCATTCCATCAGGTGAAGGTGACGGAGATTCCGTTTGGAAAGCTGCGCGATAAGGGCGTGCCGATTGATAACCTGAGTAAATTTGATGGCACCAAAGAACGTCCGGTCTGTGTGGTGAATGTGGCGCAGTTAAAGGGACAGAAGCTATTATTTGCAACGAAGGATGCGATGATCAAGATCGTGCCGGGCGGGGAATTTGAGACAAATAACCGGACAGTGGCGGCGACCAAGCTGCAGGAGAATGATATGCTTCTCTCGGTACAGCCGGCGGACGGCATGAGAGAGGCGGTCATCCAGACCACCAGCGGTATCTTCCTGCGATTCCCGATCGAGGAGATATCGGAGATGAAGAAGAATGCGAAAGGTGTGCGCGGCATCAAGCTGGGACGTACCGAGTCGCTGGAGGCAATCCATCTGCTGGATGGCACCGAGGGCGATCCGATCGTTATGTATAAAGAAAAACCGGTTCATTTGAGTCGTTTGAAAATAGGGCACCGCGATGGCAAGGGAAGCCGGGCGAGAAGCTAGAACCAAACAGAAAGAAAAAAAGGAGGTATTTCATATGACTGAACTTCAGAACACACCGACCCCTCATATCGGGGCAAAGCAGGGCGAGATTGCGGAGACAATTCTGCTTCCGGGCGATCCGCTGCGGGCAAAGTATATTGCAGAACATTTTCTGACGGATGCAAAACAGTTCAATACAACGAGAAATATGTACGGTTATACCGGCTATTATCAGGGCAAACGCGTGTCTGTCATGGGAACCGGCATGGGCTGTCCGTCGATGGGAATTTATTCGTATGAGCTGATTCATTTTTATGGATGCAAGAATCTGATCCGGATCGGAACTGCCGGTGCGCTGCGTCCGGAGGTAAAGGTGCGCGAGCTTATTTTTGCGATGGGCTCCTGTACGACATCCAACTATGTAAAACAGTTCCGCCTGCCGGGGGATTATTCCTGCGTGTGCAGCTATGAGCTGCTGGAAAAGGCGGTTGAGTCTGCGAAAAAGAGAAATTTAAAATATCATGTCGGTAATATTTTGTGTTCCGATATGTTCTACAACCCACCGCTTGAGTCGACCGGAACTACCTGGGCGCAGATGGGCGTGCTGGCAGTGGAGATGGAGTCGGCGGCACTTTACAGCAACGCTGCCTATGCGGGCGCAAATGCGATCTGTATCCTGACCGTATCGGATTCGGCAGTGACCGGAGAGGCGACGACGGCAGAAGAACGCGAGAAGACGTTTACCAATATGATGGAAGTGGCGCTGGATCTGGTGTAAGTGCTAAGCTGGTAAAAGTAGAATTTGAAGGTTACTGTTTATAGATAGGCACTTTTGGAACCGAAAGTGCCGTAAGAAAACGTGGTGGCAGCAGGAAGAGAAAACAGGAGAGAACAATGATAGGAATTGCTCCACAGGAGTGGAAAACAGATCTTCCGGAGTTTTGTGAAAAAACGAGGGATTTTTATGCAGGAAAGATGGATAAGGGCTCATATAAGGGCTTTTCAGGACGTTATGGCAGTTATGCACAGAAAGGCGGCGCGGCGAGCATGCTGCGTCTGCGTATGACGGCAGGATGTGTGTCGAAGGAGAAGCTTGCATTTATCGCAAAGGCAATCCGTGCATATCAGGTAAATATGGTACATTTTACGACTTGTGAGAGTGTGCAGTTTCACAATCTGGATGAGAAATCAGTCTGTGAATTGATGGAGCAGGCACTCGATGCCGGGATCGTGACGATGGGCGGCGGCGGGGATTTTCCGCGAAATGTGATGTGTTCTCCGCTTTCCGGCGTGGAAGAGGGAGAATATTTCGACGTTATGCCGTGGGCGAAGGCGGCGGGAGAATATCTGATGACCTTTATCAATGCGGAAAAGATGCCGCGCAAGCTCAAGGTCTGTTTCTCTAATTCACCGGCGAATGTGACGCACGCGACCTACCGCGATCTGGGATTTGCGGCTTGCCCGGACGGAACGTTTGATGTGTACAGTGCAGGCGGCCTGGGAAACAATCCGCAGTTTGGCGTTAAAGTTGCCGAGGGCGTTGCGCCGGAGAAGATTCTTTATTACATTAAGGCGATGTGGCTGACATTCCGGGCATATGGCAATTACGAAAACCGCGGAAAAGCGCGTACCCGGTATATGCAGGAAGCGCTCGGCGGAGCGGAAAATTACCGGAAGGCGTATCAGGAGAAGCTTCAGGAGGTACTGGCATCCGGGGAGCAGCTGGATCTTTCCCGCGAGGAAGTGATGGCAGCGGCAGGAATAAAAGAAAAGCAGAGAAAAACAGGCGATGGAAGCAGCGCGTCGGGAGAACGTGTGCTGGAGCAGAAACAGCCGGGACTTTATACGGTTATCTGGCATCCGATTGGCGGACAGCCGCGCCCGGAGACGCTGGCAGCTCTGGGAGAACTGATGCAGACGATTGACGGCACAGAGCTTCGCCTGGCACCGGATGAAACTGCGTACATCATTAATTTGACCGGAGCAGAAGCAGAGAAGATTCTGGAGGCGACGAAGGAGACGGCTCAGACAAAGTTTGAGACATCGGTAAGCTGTATCGGTGCGTCGATCTGTCAGGTTGGTGCACGCGATTCGCAGGCTTTGTTACAGGCGTGTGTAAAGGCGGTCGGGGAGGCACAGATCCCGGACGGCGCACTTCCGCAGATTCATATTTCCGGATGTCCGTCTTCCTGCGGTACCCACCAGACTGGACCGATGGGATTCCGCGGCGGCGTGCGGATGGCAGATGGCAAGGCACAGCCGGCATTTGTATTTTATCTGGGCGGAAATGAGGTACAGGGAAAAGAGACGATGGGACGTGAGCTTGGCACGATGTTTGAGAGCGTGATTCCGTCGTTCTTAGTCAAACTAGGAAAAGAGATTGCGGCAAGGGGGCTTGATTTTGAGAGCTACCGGACGCAGTACCCGGATGGGATTGAGAAGGTTGCAGCGGAATACTTAGCTTAGAAGAACCTATTTTGAGTTAAAGCATCGTTAAATCCGTGACAGACGTTATAAATTTATCAAATGTCCGCGGGAAACGTACAAATGTATTTTTCTTGCGGAAAAATGTTGATTTTTTGTTTGTTTTGTTATAGGATAGACAAGAATTACAGCGGCAGAGTGAAAACGTGTTGCAGAGCAGGAGCTTCCTATCCAAACTCCATCCTGCCATGAGAAGCTGAAAAAGCCGCTGTCAGAAGAGGAGAAAAACGATGAACATGGAAAAGAAATTACGTGTAGGCATTCTGGGAGCAACTGGTATGGTAGGTCAGCGTTTCATCACGCTTCTGGCAAATCATCCGTGGTATGAGATTACTGCGCTGGCAGCAAGCCCGCGTTCTGCAGGAAAAACATATGAGGAGGCAGTCGGCGGACGCTGGAAAATGCAGACCCCGATGCCGGAGTGTGTGAAGAAGATGGCCGTTATGAACGTAAACGAGATCGAGAAGGTAGCATCCGAAGTTGATTTCGTGTTCAGCGCCGTAGATATGACAAAAGAAGAGATCCGTGCGATTGAAGATGCGTATGCAAAGACAGAAACACCGGTTGTTTCCAACAACAGCGCGCATCGTTGGACTCCAGACATTCCTATGGTCGTTCCGGAGGTAAACCCAGAACATTTTGATGTGATCGAATTCCAGAAAAAGCGTCTGGGAACTACCAGAGGTTTCATCGCAGTAAAGCCAAACTGCTCCATTCAGAGCTACGCACCTGTTTTAACTGCATGGATGGAATATGAGCCATATGAAGTAGTTGCAACTACCTACCAGGCAATCTCCGGTGCAGGAAAGACCTTTAAGGACTGGCCTGAAATGGAAGGAAACATCATCCCATACATCGGCGGAGAAGAAGAAAAGAGCGAGCAGGAGCCACTGCGTATCTGGGGCCACATTGAAAATGGACAGATTGTAAAGGCAGAAAGTCCTGTGATCACCTGCCAGTGCATCCGTGTTCCTGTATTAAACGGACATACAGCAGCTGTATTTGTTAAGTTTAAAAAGAAACCAACCAAGGAACAGCTGATCGAGAAGTTAGTAAACTTCAAGGGACTTCCTCAGGAACTGGAACTTCCAAGTGCTCCAAAGCAGTTCATCCAGTATCTGGAAGAAGACAACCGTCCACAGGTAAGCCTGGATGTAGATTTTGAACATGGTATGGGCATCTCTGTAGGCCGTTTAAGAGAAGATACCGTATATGACTACAAATTTGTAGGACTTTCCCACAACACCGTAAGAGGTGCAGCAGGCGGTGCAGTTCTGTGTGCAGAACTTCTTACAGCTAAGGGATATATCGCAGCTAAATAAAGCGGGAGCAGGAGGTTTTCTTATGGCTATTCAGAAAAAAGAATTTGGTGTTATGCCTTCCGGGGAAAAAGTATACGAGTACACACTGACCAATAAAAGCGGTGTCAGCGCGTCGTTTATTGAACTTGGGGCAACCTGGACCAAAATGCTGGTTCCGGACCGTGATGGCAATATGGCAGATGTGATCTTAGGCTATGACGATCTTGCAAGCTATCAGGTAAATACACCTCATTTTGGCGCCCCCATCGGCAGAAATGCAAACCGTATTGGAAACGCAGTGATCACCATTGACGGAAAAGATTATAAATTAGAGGCAAACAATGGTCCTAACAACCTGCACAGTGGTCCGGATCTGTATCACAGCCGTTTATGGGAAAGCTGGGCATATGAGACAGCAGAAGGCAGCCGCCTGGACTTCTTCTTAAACAGCCCGGACGGAGATCAGGGATACCCTGGAAATGCAAAGATCCGCATCAGCTATACCTTAACAGAGGACAGCTGCTTAAAGATCGATTACAGCATGGTTGCAGATGCAGACACAGTAGCTAACTTTACCAACCATTGCTATTTCAACCTGGCAGGACATAACAGCGGCCCTGTAATGGATCAGCAGGTATGGCTTGCAGCTGATACATACACACCTGCAGACGCGGTTTCCATCCCAACAGGAGAGATCCTTCCGGTAGCAGGAACTCCTATGGATTTTACAAAGATGAAACCGATCGGACAGGACATTGAAGTTGATTTTGAGGCTTTGATCCTTGGACATGGATACGATCACAACTGGGTATTAAACCATGAAGCAGGCGTTCTTGGCATTGCAGGTAAGGCAAAAGATCCAGCAAGCGGCCGTGTGATGGAAGCATACACAGATCTTCCTGGAATGCAGTTTTATACTGCAAACTTCTTAAAAGATGAGCGCCCTGGAAAAGGCGGTGCCCACTATGACAGACGCCATGCGTTCTGCTTTGAGACACAGTACTATCCAGATGCCTGCCATAAGCCAAACTTCCCGTCACCGATCTTAAAAGCAGGAGATACTTATAAGACAACTACCATTTATAAGTTCTACGCAGAATAGGGTCAGACGGATACTGCCGGCAGGCAGATCTTCAAAAATATACAGTACAAAAAGGACAGTCTATTGCTGGAAAATGGCTTTGGACTGTCCTTTATAACTTCTTGCAAGAGCCCTGAAAAAATGGTATACTTATAAAATATGTCTTTAAATAATGAGGAATCAAATGTCAAAATCATTATACATTGCGGAAAAGCCCAGTGTAGCCCAGCAGTTTGCAGATGCATTGAAAATACGGGGACGTCGCGGAGACGGCTATATCGAGTCAGATGAGGCGATCGTCACCTGGTGCGTGGGACATCTGGTGACCATGAGTTACCCGGAAGCCTACGATATGAAATACAAGCGCTGGAGTCTGAATACACTTCCTTTTCTGCCAAAAGAATTCAAATATGAAGTAATACCAAGTGTGGAAAAGCAGTTTTCCATTGTAAAAGGACTTCTTACAAGGCCGGATGTAGATACTATTTATGTCTGCACCGACTCCGGACGGGAAGGAGAGTATATTTACCGTCTGGTAGCCCAGATGGCTGGTGTAAAGGACAAGCACCAGAAGCGTGTGTGGATCGACTCCCAGACCGAAGAGGAGATCCTTCGCGGGATCCGGGAAGCAAAAGATGAGTCTGAATATGACAACCTTTCTGCCTCTGCTTACTTAAGAGCCAAAGAAGATTACCTTATGGGTATCAATTTTTCCAGAGCCCTGACGTTAAAATACGGCAACACGGTAAAAGGGTATCTCAAAAGAGACCGGGCAGTGATTTCTGTGGGGCGTGTCATGACCTGTGTTCTGGGAATGA
>ERZ832317.6140-NODE-6140-length-10271-cov-3.002937_pt1 | contig 10271 bp, 9 predicted proteins | sample MGYA00519695_ERZ832317 | MGnify/ENA primary metagenome ERZ832317 (study PRJEB31850, sample SAMEA3708726) | human gut metagenome | biome: human gut; feature: human-associated habitat; material: faeces | place: China | collected 2014 ... | reverse complement strand
TGTTACACACACTATAAGAGTTTTCAGACAACTTTTCAATCAACAATTATAGCAATTGAACTGTAATATTTTAAGATATAATGTGTCCAAAAGAAAAATAAGCGACACCGAAGGTGGCATTTGTTTTTCTTGGACCATTAACGAACAAATCGTCTGTGTAAGCAGACAGTAGAGCGCAAAGTGCGGAATTTGTGAGTGCAGTTTGAAATTTTAATGATAATATCAGAATTTTCTGAATGTTTGAAATCCTATTGACTTGAAGTCAACTTCAAGCTGTATACTTAAACCAGATACAGACTTTATGTATAAAAAATGTATAGTAAAAAACGTATATATAATAGGAGGAAACACTTCATGAGCAATGTAAAACCAGTACCTGGAACAAATGGAAACCAGTATATCCCTTACGATCAGAGAACAGGGGAAGAGTCTGTGGTATATTTCACCAGGGACCTGTCTGCTGCCGGTTTAAAGAAGATCTATGACCGTATCCAGTCCCGTATTACCGGCAAGACCGGCATAAAGCTGCACACCGGCGAAAAGAATGGCCCAAACATCATTCCTCGTCCATGGGTAAAAGAACTGATGGCAGATAAGATGGATGACGCAGTGATCGTTGAGACCAATACTTATTATGAAGGCGACCGTTATACTACAGAGCAGCACAGAGAGACCTTAAAGGTAAATGGCTGGACCTTCTGCCCGGTAGATATTATGGATAAAGATGGAACTGCCATGCTTCCTGTAAAGAACGGAAAGTGGTTTACAGAGATGTCTGTGGGTAGAAATCTGTTAAATTATGAGTCCCTTCTGGTACTGACTCACTTTAAGGGCCATGTAATGGGCGGTTTTGGCGGATCCAACAAGAACATTGGTATCGGCTGTGCAGACGGACGTATTGGTAAGGCTATGATTCATACAGTAGAAGGTTCTGACAATATGTGGAGTATTGCAGAAGAAGAACTGATGGAACGTATCACCGAATCCACCAAGTCTGTTGTAGATCATTTTGGCGAGCATATCGCATTTATCAATGTAATGCGCAACATGTCCCTTTCCTGTGACTGCGAAGGTGTTGTAGCTCTCCCTGTTGTAACTCCTGACGTAGGTATTGTAGCTTCCTTAGACATCCTTGCAGCAGACCAGGTATGTGTAGATATGATCTATGCAATGAAGGAAAATGACCACAAAGACCTGATCGAGCGTATGGAAAGCAGACACAGCTTAAGACAGCTTTCTTATATGAAGGAAATGGGAATGGGAAATAACCGCTATAAACTGATCGACCTGGATAATGAAGATGCAGTGATCGATGCAGCAGCTGCTGTAGACGGTGTGGTTCCATTTGGACAGGTGAGAAAAATTCATTATGCAAAATAATCATAAGATAAATTGCGGTCGGGAAATAAAGACAACAGGATCAAAATGTGCTATGATAAGTGAAGTCTGAAAAGATGGGCGTTAAAATCTGAGATGAGGTTAAAACAATGGATTATCAAGCATTAGAAGAGCATATTAAAGATTCTGTTATGGAAGAGCAGGCGAAGCTGGGATTTCGCAAAGAAGTGATCCGGTTGTATTACCCTGTGGGCATGTTAAATAATCTGTTTGGCACTGCCTGTGATGCAGAAGAAATGCAGCAGGCTCTTGCAGGATTTACAGATTTTGCAAAAGAGCGGCTGGGAGAAGTGACCATCACCCACAAGAAAGACCGTTTCTGTCTGCTCCTTCCGGAAGAAACAAGTATTTATGTTCATGAACATAAAAAAGAAAATGAATTTATCCACCAGCTGGTAAACCTGATCGCTTCCCATGAAACGGATATGGAACAGGTGAAAAAGCTGTTTGAGCAGCAGCCGTTTCCAAGTGTGGTGGAACAGACGACAGGCGGGGAGTTTGATACAGTCATCCACTTTACACAGGGAGATGACAGATATTATTACTGCTTTAAAGATGAGGGCTTTCATATTACCTATCATCGTTTTCTGCCGGCGGACTATAAAGATTTAGGAGTGTAGCGAAAACTACACTCCTTTTTTGCATAACTTGATACAGTCTTTTAACCATTTGCAGTTTGTTTCTTCCCTTAAAACAGCCCCATGAAGAACCAGATAATCGGCAAAGTCATTTTCATCTTCCGGTGGGATACTGGAAAATTTTCCCATATTTCCTTTCAGATGGGCCAGCTTTTCTTCATGTTGTTTTAACTGGTCTGTCAGCAGTGCCATTCGTTTTTCCGGGGATAATGCGCCTGAAAAGAAGAGCTGCAGGCGGAATTCATCCTTTGGCACAGGCTTTAAAGGATTTAAACTTTCTTCCCATTTATAAAAATCTTCCCGGCCCTTTTCCGTAATGGAATAAACCTTTTTCTCCAGAACATTTCCTGTGATCTCTACCTCGTACCGGACCAGACCATTTTCAGAAAGGCTTTTTAATTCCGGATAGATCTGGCTGTGTTTGGCATTCCAGAATTCAAAAAGAGTAGTTTCAAATTCCTTTGACAGGTCGTATCCAGTCATATTTTTTCTATTTAACAATCCCAAAATGGCATATTTTAAAGTTCCCATATTTTTAAATCCCTTCATTATAAAAGTGTGAAAGTATATTTCATGCTATCAGCAGTATATCATACAAATTCTTTCTGTGCCATAGAAAAATATATGTATTTTTAAACATGTAAATATTGACATGTTTATATGATGATGTTACCATAGAAAAAGACATGTTCCAAAAGGAGCAGATAAAGAAAAATAAGCAGGAAAGGGAACAAGAATTATGAAACGTACAAAAGCAGAGCAGGTAAAACGCTATCTTATCTTTTTAGTGGGCCTGTTTGTAAACTCGTTGGGCGTCAGCCTGATCACCAAGGGAAATCTGGGAACTTCCCCTATTTCTTCTATTCCTTATGTACTCAGCCTGAATTTCCCATTTTCTCTGGGAAACTTCACCATTGTATTCAGTTTGCTTCTGATCTTTCTTCAGTTTTTACTTTTGGGAAAGAATTTTAAGGCAGAACATTTATTGCAGATCCCGGTATCTATGGCATTTGGCTACTTTATTGATATGTCTATGATCCTTCTGGGATTTGTTCATCCGGTATCCTATATTTCAAAAGTCCTGGGACTTCTGATCGGCTGTCTGGTCCTTGGCGTTGGCGTATATATGGAAGTGCTGGCAGATGTAGTTATGCTTCCGGGAGAGTCTTTTGTAAGAGCCGTGGTATTCCGCATCCATTCTGAATTTGGTTTTACAAAGGTCTGTTTTGATGTTTCCATGGCAGTGATCGCAGCAGTTCTTTCATTCCTCCTTTCCGGTCATTTAGAGGGTGTACGTGAAGGTACTATTGTGGCAGCCGTTTTAGTTGGCTTTATTGCAAGAAGTATTGGAAAACGTCTTTCTTTCCTTCCTGTGCTTATTTACGGAGATGATAAAAAGGAAGAAGAGAAGATCGAAGAAGAATTGAATGACATTGTATGAACCCAAAAGAAAAACAAGCGACACCGCAGGTGGCATTTGTTTTTCTTGGGTCATTCATGAACGAACCGCCTGCGATAGCAGGCAGTAGAGCGTGATAGCGCGAGTTCGTGAATTGATAAAAAAGGAGAGAAAATATTATGACACACAAATTTCCACATCTTTGCAGTCCCATCACCATTGCAGGACGCACCTTTTCCAACCGTATGTTTTCCGCACCAATGGGCGGAACAGATATTACCAATGACGGTTGTATCGGACCAAAATCTACCGCCTTTTATGAGCTTCGTGCCAAGGGCGGCGCAGCAGCTGTAACGGTCAGCGAATGTATGGTCCATCCGGAGACAGACGGTTCCCATGCATATCATCTGGATACCACTATTTTAAATTCCCTGGCAGCAGCTACCTATACAGCAGATGCTATTTCCCGTCACGGAGCAGCAGCCAGCCTGGAACTGTCCCATTCCGGTATGTATGCAGGAACCTATATGACGGATAAGTCCAGACAGCATGAAATGTGCCAGTGGGGCGCTTCTGATACGGTACGTGCAGATGGCGTAAAGGTTAAGTCTTTAAGCAAAGAGCAGATCAAGGACATTGTAGCTTCCTATGGAAAAGTAGCAGGTCTTGCAAAACGTGCAGGTTTTGAGATGATCCTGATCCACGGCGGACATGGCTGGCTGATCAACCAGTTTTTATCCCCGTATTTTAACCACAGAACCGATGAATATGGCGGCTCCCTGGAAAACCGCTGCCGTCTGGCAAGTGAGATCTTAGACGCAGTCCGTGAAGCAGTAGGACCTGCATTCCCTATTGAGTTCCGTTTAAGCGGCTCTGAGCTGTTTGAAGGCGGCTATGACCTGGAAGAAGGCGTGCGCATCGCTATGCAGCTGGAGTCCAAGATCGACCTGCTCCATGTATCTGCAGGCACTTACCAGAGAGGTTTTGGAGATACCCATCCGTCTATGTTTAAGGAACACGGATGTAATGTATATCTGGCAGCAGAGATCAAAAAACATGTTTCTATTCCGGTTGCAACACTGGGCGGCTTAAATGACCCGGCACAGATGGAAGAGATCATTGCTTCCGGCAAGGCAGATGTAGTTTATATGGCCCGCGCCCTTTTGGCAGATCCATTCCTTCCAAGAAAAGTCATGGAAAACAGGGATGAGGACATTGTCCGCTGCCTGCGCTGTTTTACCTGTATGGCAGAACGTGCAGCTACTTCCACCAGAAGATGTACCGTAAACCCATTGATCGGAAGAGAAATGGAAGGGGACGAAGTACAGCCGGCACCTGTAAAGAAGAAAGTTTTAGTAGCAGGAGGCGGCCCGGGCGGTCTGTATGCAGCATGGACAGCAGCCAGAAGAAGCCATCAGGTTATCTTATGTGAAAAAGAAGAGGAATTGGGCGGTATCTTAAAAAGTGAGATCGCCATTCCATTTAAGAAAGAAATGTACCAGCTGACAGAAACCTATGCACGTTTTGCAAGACAGAGCGGTGTAGAGATCCGTTTAGGATGCGAAGTGACACCTGAATATGTGGAAAAAGAGGCACCGGATGCCCTGATCATCGCTGTTGGCTCCAGACCACTGGTTCCGCCGATCCCTGGAATTAAGGGCGAAAATGTGATCATCGTCAATGAGCTGTATAAAAACCAGGACAGAGTAGCTGATAAAGTGGCTGTTATGGGCGGCGGCCTGGCCGGCTGTGAATGTGCCATCCATTTAGGTATGGAAGGAAAAGAAGTACACCTGATCGAAATGCGGGATGAACTGGCTGTAGATGCCAATGTGCGTCACCGTCCGCTGCTGTTAAAAGAAATTGAGAAATATGTTCATGTCCATACAGGATGTCGCGTAGAAGAAGTAACTGCAGATGGTGTCCGCTGCAGGGATAAAGATGGCAATGAGCTGATGGTGGGAGCCCAGACTGTGATCTGTGCCCTTGGACAGAGAGGCAGAACGGATGTTGTAGAAGCTCTCAGAAACGGTGCGCCATTTGTCCGTGTGATCGGAGATGCGAGAAAAGTTTCTACTATCACAAATGCTGTATATCAGGGGTATCATGCAGCACTGGATATTTAAAATCAATTTATAAAGTTCGATCCTATGATCATATTGCATAAAGTTTTATAGTTTTGGTAAAAATACTCTCAGTCATTACAGGAGAACATACCTGTGGCTGGGAGTATTTTTTGATTGTTACGGTTCAAACCAGCGCATAGGGGAATGGTAACTGTGATATTGACATTTTGCCCAAAAAGTTATACTATCAATACAGTGTATGTAGTAATCAATACTATATATTAAAGCAATATTTAACGAAAATGATGGTAATAATAAAAATATCGATATTCAAAGTATAATAAGAGAATGAGAAAGGCAGGTTTAAACCATGAACAAGAAAGTTTTACGTGCAGGAGCTGTATCCGCAGTAGCAGCAGGTATTGGAGCAGCAGCTGTTATGGCAGGAAAGCGCCGCAGTAAAAAAGAAGAGGAAAACAGTGACTACCGCAATACAGAACTTGGTAAGTTTGCGAAAAACAGCAAGGGTATTTATTATACCAATGGTAACTATGAGGCTTTTGCAAGACCGGAAAAGCCGGAAGGAATTGAAGAAAAGAGCGCTTATTTAGTAGGAAGCGGTCTGGCAGCACTGGCAGCAGCCTGCTTTTTAGTAAGAGACGCCCAGATGCCTGGAAAAAATATCCATATTTTAGAGGCTATGGACGTAGCCGGTGGTGCATGTGACGGTATCGACGATCCAACCAGAGGTTATGTAATGCGTGGTGGCCGTGAGATGGAAGATCATTTTGAGTGCTTATGGGATCTGTTCCGCAGCATTCCTTCCCTGGAAGTACCTAATGCTTCTGTACTGGATGAATATTACTGGTTAAATAAACATGACCCTAACTACTCTCTGTGCCGTGCTACGGAAAAACGTGGCGAAGATGCCCATACAGACGGTAAATTCCGTTTAAGCCAGAAGGGCAGTATGGAGATCATGAAGCTGTTCTTTACAAGAGATGAGGATCTGTATGACAAGTCTATTGAAGATTTCTTTGATGATGAAGTATTTGGCTCTGATTTCTGGCTGTACTGGCGCACTATGTTTGCTTTTGAAAACTGGCACAGTGCCCTGGAGATGAAGCGTTATTTCCAGCGTTTTATCCATCATATTGGTGGTCTGCCTGATTTCTCTGCACTGAAATTTACACGTTACAATCAGTATGAGTCCCTGATCCTTCCAATGCAGAAATATCTGGAAGCAGCAGGCGTACAGATCCAGTTTGGAACCAGTGTTACCAATGTGCGTTTTGACATTGAAGGGGAAAAGAAGACTGCAAAAGCCATTGAATATGTAAAAGACGGTAATAAAGGCGAGATCGCGTTAACAGAAAATGATCTGGTATTTATCACAAACGGAAGCTGTACAGAAGGTACGATCTACGGTGACCAGGACCATGCTCCTGTAGGGGATGCAGAAGTTCGCACCAGTGGATGCTGGAGCCTGTGGAAGAATATTGCAGCCCAGGACGAGTCCTTTGGACATCCTGAAAAGTTCTGTTCTGACATTGCAAAGACAAACTGGGAGTCTGCAACTGTTACAACCTCTGATGAAAAGATCATTTCCTATATCCAGAAGATCTGTAAGAGAGATCCGAGAACCGGTAAAGTTGTTACCGGCGGTATTGTAAGCTGCAAGGACTCTAGCTGGCTGTTAAGCTGGACTATCAACCGCCAGGGTCAGTTTAAAGCACAGAAGAAAGATGAGATCTGTGTATGGGTATACAGCCTGTTTACCGATGTTCCAGGCGATTATATCAAGAAGCCAATGAAAGAGTGTAATGGTAAGGAGATCACAGCAGAGTGGCTGTATCATCTGGGTATTCCTACAGAAGAGATCGATGATCTGGCAGCAAACCATGCAAACTGTACTCCGACCATGATGCCATATATCACAGCTTTCTTTATGCCAAGAAGCGCAGGGGACAGACCGGACGTTATCCCGGATGGCTGCGTAAACGCTGCATTCTTAGGTCAGTTTGCTGAAACACCAAGAGATACGATTTTCACTACGGAGTATTCTGTACGTACTGCAATGGAAGCTGTATACGGACTTTGCGGTGTAGACCGTGGTGTTCCTGAGGTCTGGGGAAGCGTATACGATGTGAGAGATCTGTTAGACAGTACTGTAAAGCTGATGGACGGAAAATCTCCGCTGGAAATGAAGCTGCCTCTGCCACTGGAACTGCTTAAGAAACCTCTGCTTAGAAAGATCGATAAGACAGTCGTTGGAAAACTGTTAAGAGACCACAATGTGATCAAAGACTGGATGTTATAAAGAAGAAAAGTAATCGGGAAAGACGCGCCTGCGGGCGCGTTTTTCTGTTGCAAAAAGGTAGCCAATATGCAAAAACCCGCCTGGCAGGGCGGGTTCCGTTTGTTTCATGACATATCCCCATTTACAGGGACAGGGATTTTTGATATTTTATGCAATTGCATTTGACAGCGGTTTTTCAATGCACCGTCTCCACTGTTTTACTAACTGGCCAACTACCAGGGCATTGATCAGTGTTCCTTCTCTGACTCCGTTTAACTTATGGAAACAAATCAGTGCCAGGATCATTGCCAGAATGGTAAGGGTGCTGTCAAAACCTACTTTTACATTTCCGAATATAAAGCCGGTCTTTTTAGCAAGGGCGCGAACAAATGCCTCTGCCGGAAGCATGATCACATCTGCAATAACCTCAAAGCTGATGCCAAGGGACATGATGATACATCCGATGACCAGGTAGACAAAAGAGTCACCCCAGGGACCGCCGAAACGGGTAGGAATGATGGCCATGGCCTTGTCAATGCAGAAACTGAAAAAGAAAGTAATCGGGATCTGCAAAGCCTGTTCTACGCTGAAACGCTTTCTTAAGAGTGCTTCACAGATCAGGAAGATCATATTAAACAGAAAGGTAAAAAATCCCATTGATACAGGTGTTACCAGACTGAGCACGAAAGGAAGCCCTGAAACCGGTGAAGTCCCCAGACCCGCACGGGTGATAAAGGCAATTCCTGTTGCACATAAGATGACTCCTGTTAAAAACAGACAATAACGCTTACAGACTGATTGAAACGACATAATAAATTCTCCTGTTCTTTCACACATATTTTATTTTCCCCAGGCCATGTGATCTATAAAATCCCCAGTAAAACATATAAATAGACAAACATGGCAAAACAGTACAAAATATTTTTATACACCTAAAATATTTTGTGTATAGTGTAAAACAAAATTGAGAAAATTTCAATACTTATTCACAACTTATTGATAAAAAATTGACTTTCAATCTGTTTACTGGTACTCTTATAAGGATAAACGAGCTACAGACAGTAGCAGAATGGAGAAGAATATGAATACACAGCAACAAAACAGCAGACTGACCAGTCTACCCGTAGTAATGTTTTTGGCTGGTATCTGCTGTTTCTTATGGGGAAGCGCGACACCGGCGATCAAAACAGGTTACAGACTGTTCCAGATCCAGTCATCTGACGCAATGTCCATTATTTTATTTGCAGGAATGCGTTTCCTGTTGGCAGGTTTTCTGGTGATCCTTTTTCACAGCATCCAGGGACGCCGCTGGATCATGCCTCAGAAGGGATCAGGAAGAGCGATCCTGGAACTTTGCTTAAATCAGACGGTCCTTCAGTATTATTTCTTTTACACAGGACTGGCACATGCCAGCGGGGTACATGGAGCGATCATCACAGGAGGAAATGTTTTTATTTCTATTTTAGTTGCCAGCCTGATCTTCCGGTATGAGAAACTGACAGCCAGAAAACTGGTGGGATGCGCCCTGGGTTTTGTGGGAATTGTAGTAATGAACCTGTCCGGACAGGAAGGAAATCTGTTCCAGGTATCTCTTTTAGGAGAAGGATTTGTCCTGTTTGCCCAGATCTTTTATGCTACATCCGGCGCCTTATTAAAGAAATATGGCAACCAGTATGATGTAGTTACCTTAAGCGGTTATCAGTTTATGTCAGGCGGACTGATCCTGATCCTCATTGGATTATTCGGCGGCGGAAGAGTCCAGGTTGAAAGCGGAGTTTCCGCGTATATCCTGTTATTATATCTGGCATTTATCTCAGCAGTTGCTTATACACTCTGGGGTGTATTGTTAAAATATAACCCTGTAAGCCGCGTGACCGTATTTGGCTTTATGAACCCGGTGTTCGGTGTTCTTTTGTCCGCCCTGGTATTAGGGGAGACAGCCCAGGCATTTTCCGTAAAGAGCCTGGTTGCCCTGGTATTTGTATGCCTTGGAATTTATGTGGTCAACAGTGTAAAAACAGCAGAACGATAAAGAAAATGTATGTTCGTTCCATCCTTGACAATGAATGATATAAGTGTTATACATATTATAGAACAAACAAATATAACTTGTATTTATAACTTAGAGGATTTTCACAGGTCCTGTAAGAAATCAGGAAAGGATGAGAACGATGTCACAACAGAAACGAGATTACTACGAAGTTCTTGGAATAGATAAAACTGCAGACCCTGCCACTATTAAGAAAGCCTATCGTAAACTGGCTAAAAAATACCATCCCGACAGCAATGTGGGAAATGAGGCAGCTGCTGAAAAATTTAAGGAAGTTAATGAAGCTTATGATATTTTAAGCGATCCGGATTTTCAGGCGGGAAATGTGGATACAAACTTCATTCCGTCGCATTTTCCGGAGTATACCAAAGAATAGGATTATACCAGTTCAGCCATGCACATAGTTAGGCATAGACGTGTG